>Ga0208041_1000143_pt1 | contig 89850 bp, 78 predicted proteins | sample AD_SCU002_MetaG_FD_184453 | JGI IMG/M metagenome (GOLD analysis project Ga0208041, IMG submission 184453) | Active sludge microbial communities of municipal wastewater-treating anaerobic digesters from China - AD_SCU002_MetaG (SPAdes) (version 2) | ecosystem: Engineered > Bioreactor > Anaerobic...
GGCATCGCCCTGGTTCTTGATCGTCGCCCGGAGCGTCACCGCGCTCCCCGGGGCCGGGCTCGCCGGCTCCCAGGAGATATCGGTCACGACGAGATCCGGTTTCCCGGACGGGGTAGGGGTGAGGGTAGGGGTGGGGGTGGGGGTACCCGGCGAAGGTTTCCCGCCGGAGTACGGCTGCACGTTCAGGCGCGACGTGTCGACTGAACCTGAGACGGCAACCGGTTGGGCCGCGTTCGACCGGACGATCCCGGAGAACTGGACGCTCTGGCCGCTCGGGCACGACACCGCGGCACCCTCGCCGCCGTAGGTGTCGACATCGAACGAACTCTCCCGGACCGGGTATCCGGAGACACCAAAGACATTGTTCTTTGAACCGTCACCCTTCGGGGTGACGATGGCCAGCCCTTTTGCGGTTATCTTCCCGGCGTTGGCGGCATAGATGCCGTACCTGTCGGCATCGATCGAGGTGCAGTTCTCCACGTAGACGTTGTCTGTGTAGTCGAACTTGTACCCGACCTCGGAGCCGGTATCGGTGCAGTTGTAAAGCTTCGTGTACGACGACGGGTACCAGACGGCGAAGCCGGCTTTCCTGTTGTCCTCCGCGGTGCAGTTGATGAGGGTCATGTCACCGTGGAGCCAGAACCCGGCGCCGAAGAGGGCCCCGTACATATTCTCGTCAGGGCCGTTGTAGTAGTTGTCGGGCTTCACACCGTTGTTCTTCGAGACACAGTCCCGGAGAACGATCCGCTTCTTGCTCGGTGCGGCCTCGACGATGAACCCTGCTTCGTAGTTGCCTTCCGCATAACACCGGACGACCTCGCAGTCCTCGACGTTGGCGTTCTCTGCGAGCTGGAACCCGCATGTCCACTGCCCGTGCGGTGAGAAGCGGCTATCCCGGCCACAGTTGATCGCCTCACAGTCGATGTAGCGAATGTTTTTGATCGTCTTCGTAGAACCGTCTCCGTCGCTCTGCCACCCGTGTCTGCCGCAATCGATGGCCTTGCAGTTGACAAACTCGATATCCTCCATGACATCATTGGATACCCAGAGGAAGAACGCCCCTCCATAGGAGGAACTGTCAACGGTTGCCGTGACGTTGTGGACTTTCACGCGATCGCAGTTGTAGATGAAGATCGCGCCGGTTCCGGTCGTCTTGAAGTCACGGAGCACGAAGTTCTGTTTTCCCTGACACTGTATGCGGCCAGAGGACCACTTGAGCCAGGTAGCGTCAGGCCCTTTTCCTTCGAGTACCACGTTGCTTGGGATGTTCACGTCTCCACTGAGGTGGAAGGTACCCTCGGTCAGGGTAACTGTGCCTCCCGCGTTGCCGAGGGCGCTGAGCGCTTTCTGGATCTCGGCCTGATCGGCGGCACCGTCGCAGACGTAGTCTGCCTGAGCCCTGGAGAGAGCAGGGCTGTCGCTTGCCGCAACGACCAGGGCGCTGCCGGCCTGCACGATGCAGCCGATCGCAACGCATCCTAAAAGGAGCATCAGTACCTTCCGGTAAGTTGTCGGGCTTTCGTTAGGTTTTCGCTGAAGTCTACTGCTAAAATAGCCCAAGTACATACCTCCTTGAGTCGCAGGCTGAAGCACAGTGCTCCAGCACAGAACTATGGATAATAATTATATATATACTATCTGATTTTAAATAAAGCTCATTCCATGAGTATTTTAAGAAAAAAATTATAAAAATCCGTTTAAAATTGAATAAACAACAGCTGAGGTAATTGATTATGGAATCAGGATGATATAGGTCAACCCGCACCCGGAGGCTTACCGTGAGGCAGTGCAGCCTGACTTTCCGGAACATTCAGGCGCATCGATACGTCAATCCCGATATGAACGCCCCATATTTCGAAGATATCCCTGAAATTCCATGAAAACCCAGATACCGAAGCAATCTCGTCGCCTGGACCGATATAAGCGCGTCACAGCCCGGCAGGCGGGGTCTGATAATGCATCGCTTCCGAATGATCGGACCCAGTCTGATGCTTACCCCCCAGAAGGGAATACCCGTATGGCGCTCTCCGGCGTCCCCACAGGTGGGTACCCGTACGTTCTTCTCCGACCACCCCCACCCTGCCCGCGCCTCCCTGCGGGGGAGCTCATACGTCTCTCCGGGATCTCCCGTCCTGCCCGCGCTTCGCAGGGGGATATCCATACGCCTCTTTCCGGCACCCCCCACCCCACCCGGCCTTCGGCCTCCTCCCCCGCCCCCGGGTGGGGGCGGGGGCAGTGCTTGCGATAACCAGTAGGCAGCCGTGCCCGGGGATACACCCGTCATACGCTGATCAGGCCGGATGGTAGCCGGATCCGTTGCCTCCAGGCCTGTCCCCGGGCGTGGATCGTGGGGACAGCGCCATTGGGGGAGGGGGCAGTCATGGCGATAGCCCGGGGAATGCGTCGTGCCCGGGCGTGCCCCGGGATCCGACCTTCCAAAGGGTGTAAACTCCATCGGTACTCCCTTCCTGTGAGGGTGCCGGGGTCTTGAGCATCGCTGCAACCGTAATGAACGGGGGCACGATGCGATGATGACAGCCTCGCATTTCTCATCTCTGCATGAACGTAAGGCACACGGCGGTAACGTCCACCCCTCCCCGGCGGCAGTCACGGGGAAGGACCTGCCGGTAGCAGCAAGTCTCCAGGAGATGCGGGGCTGCATGCTGCCGCAGCGAAGAACGGGATGAGCGGTCAATTAGTCATCTGCTCGTAGAGCCGCTCGTATGCCAGCACAACGTTATCCCAGGTGTAGTTTGACCGGACAAGTTCCCGCCCCCGCTCTGAGAGCCGGCGGCAGCGTGCAGCATCATCAAGAAGCCCCGTGATGGTACCGGCCAGCGCGCGCTCGTCCCGGGCGGGCACCAGAACAGCGTGGTCGCCGAAGTTGTCCCTGAGACAGGGCAGGTCGGTCGTGATGACCGGCAGGCCGAAGAACATGGCCTCCAGGATCACCGTGGGCATCCCTTCCGAGAGTGAAGGGAGGACATACATGTCCGAGGACCGGTATGCTGCGACGAGGTCGCGGAGCCCCACCTTTCCCGGGAACCGGACATGCCCCTCGATACGGTACCCGCGGGCGAGCTCCCGTGCCCTCTCCCGGTAATCGCCGTCGCCGATGAAGAGGAAGACCAGGTCGTCCCGGCCCTGCCCGTGTACGATCTGGTCGACCGCCCGCAGGAGCACATCGACGCCTTTCCTTGTCGATATCTGCCCGACAAAAAGCACCCGCTTCTTGCCCTCGAGCCGGTGCGCCTCCACAAACCCGGTCGTATCCTGCCCGATATAGGGCAGGAAGTCCTCCGGGCAGATCGCATTCGGTATGACGGAGATCCTCTCCTTCCCGACGCCGAACGCCGAGACGTAGTCCGCATCCGACGGAGAGAGCGTAACAACCCGGTCCATCCGGTGGACGAGCCCGTACTCGATGGTTCCCCGGTAAAGCGTCACGAACAGGTCCTTGAGAGGGTGCCCAAACATATGCTGTCCATGGTGCGTCAGGACCGTCGGTATGCCGCACCTCCGCCGGGCAACGCCCGCGCTCACCGCAGCACAACTGTAGGCATTATGAGCATGCAGGACATCGGCTCCGGCGAGGCTCTCACCGAGCCGGAAGAAAGAGGGCACAAACGGGTCGTTGAAAGGCCGCCCCAGACAGGGGCGGCGCTCAATCACAACCCCGTTCTCGGTCTCGACCGGGCTGCCTTTCGGTATATTCGCGGTCAGGACGGTGACATCGTGGCCCCGGTCGGCAAGCGCCCTGCTCAGGTTATGGACGTACCGCTCGATGCCCCCGGTGTGCGGCGGGTAGTAGGGAGTAACCTGGACTATCTTCATAGAAACGCCGTAATGATCCTGATCAGAAAGTTTTTCAGCCCGCAACCGCCATCCCGGCCGGGGTCTGCGATCTCTCCTCCGGCCTCGATCTGCAGCCCGCGGGTATCGATGCCTTCCCCTCTCGTGATGACGACCGGGTCCGGGTGGCCGGTCCGGATAACGCCCGTGAATGTGACGCCGCGGCAGCCTTCACAGTAGATTGTGCGGACGGTCCCGTCGTTTTGGCCGATGAGATCGAACCGGCTGTTGATGACCGGGTGTGCGATTGTGCCGAAGAACGAACCGTTGCCGTTGAAACCGGCCGGGTCGAGGATATTCAGGCCCTCCGCCACGATCCCCTCTGCTTCGAGCGCATAGACCGCATACGCCCCTGCGTTTCGGCTGGTGCAGTCCTTGAGATAGACATCGCGCGTCTCAACCAGCCGGAACCCCACTGCCGACCCGTCGTCGGTGCAGTTATAGAGGCGGACTCCCGGACCCGCGGAGAAACCCGCATTGCCGTTGCCCCCGGACACGCAGTTGTAGAGCGTGGTCCCCCCCTGCACCCAGTAGCCTGAACCGAAGTGGAGCCCGTGCGACTCCTCCGACGGGTTATAGAATGCATCCGGTTTCTGGCCGTTATTCCTGCTGATACAGTCCCTGAAGACCAGGTTTGTGATCCTGGGGGCATTTTCGACGTGAAATCCGGACTCGAACGAACCCTCGGCCAGGCAGGCAGTGAGCATTGCATCGGCAAGGTCGTTGTTCTCCGCTATGGCAAAACCGGTCGTCCACTCTCCGTAGGGGGTGAACCTTGCATACCTTCCCGAGTTGATGGCCTGACAGTTGATGTAGCGGATATTCCGGATAAGTCTCGGGGACCCCTCGCCGTCGTTCATGAAACCCATCCTCCCGCAGTCGATGGCCTTACAGTTGACAAACTCGATATCCTCGGAGATGCTGTTCTGCACCCAGACGAAGAATGCCCCTCCGCCAAGGGAATCATCGACGCGTGCGACGACGTCGTGAACCCTGACGTGGCTGCAGTTGAAGAGAAATATCGCCCCGGTCCCGCAGGTCTCAAAATTCCCGAGGACGATGTTCTCTCCCCCGTACGCGGTAAGCCGGCCGGACATCCAGTGGAGACGGGTCCGGGTCTCGCCCTTCCCCTCGATGAGGGTGTTGCCGGGCACCACCAGGTCTCCGTCGAGGTTGAACGTCCCTTCCGCGAGAGAGACGGCTGCCCCTCTCGCCCGGGACGCGTCTATGGCCTGCTGGATCTCCACCTGGTCGGCAATGCCGTCGCAGGTGTAATCCGCGAGCACCTTCGCCGCTTCCGGGCTATCGTGGGCGGCGACCAGTATGACGTTCTTCTCCCCAACGCCGGCGGCGTGTATGCCGCCCGCCTGAATAAACGCGAAAAGAGCCGTCATGCTCACGCAGACCACAAGTATCACGAGGATCCCCGTACACGCCATCTTCCGTATCATACGAACCCGTTCCATCTCCCAGAAGGCGTTTCTGCAATACAGCCCCGGACTATAATAACGTTTCTGTCACGGGGTACGGCCGCATCCACGATCAGAAGCAACCGGCGGGCCGGAGGTGACTGCACGCGAGGGTTCTTGCCCGGCCTGTTCCTGTATGTATTTCGATGAAAAAATGCCGGGATCTTTCCGGCCTCCCCTGTCCGGGAGGCGTATTCCACCACCCGGCATGGGTGGGCGGGCGGGTCGTCCCGGGAGGAGAAGATGGCGGACTCCGCCTCCCGTGGCCCGGCCCACTTTCACCGGCTATATGCGGTTCCTCGCAAACCTGCTCAGCAGGCGTGCGGCCCGTGCCTCCTTGACATCGTCGGGGACCTGGTCCGGAAGGCGGGAGGCGGCGACCGTCGGCCTTGGAGAGAACCTGAATATATACGCTTCATCGAGCCGGAGCGGCGGGTCGAGGAGAGAGAGCGTTGCGGCGAAGTCATCCTCTGTCTCCGTCGGGAAGCCCACCATGAACTGGGTGTTCAGCCGGATCGCCGGATAGTTCCGGTAGATGTCCAGCATCAGCGCACTCCACTGCTCGGCGGTGTAATGCCGGCCCATGAGTTTCAGGATCCGGTTGCTCCCCGACTGGACGGGCGACATCACCATCTCGATCTTCCCTGATGCGAGGATGGGTTCCATGTCGCCGTAGATCCCTTCAAAATGGTGTGGTTCGATCTGGTTTAAGAGGATAGAACAGTTGTCCGCCGGACCGATACCGATCAGGTCTTCGAGGAGGTCGGGGAGGCGGCAACCGATATCGATACCGTAACTCCCGAGATCCGTGGCGATCAACGAGAAACGGCTGTACCCGCGTTCCAGCCCGCTCCGGAACTCCGAGACGATATCCCCGATCGGGCGGCTATGGACGGTGTTCCCGAACACCGGGCGCTCGCTGCAGTAGGTGCAGTGCCCGGTGCATCCGACCGCGATAGGGATGTAGTATACCTCAGAGTGTCTCTGCCGGCGCGAACCGAAGAGGTCTACCCCCCGTTTATAGAGAAGGAATGCGGCGGTGAGCAGGTCGGTCCCGTTGCAGCCGTGGATACTGGGCGCGGCCATGGTTGCTAACTCTTTCGCGGCCGCCGAGTGATCGATGCCTTCCAGGGAGACGCCGTTTGTGCCCGCGAGAGGGGCGAAGAGACCGGTATCCATCGGGCCGATGATCGGGCCGTCATAGATCCCCGTAAGCGCCCCGGGATTCTGTTTCGGGAGGCACCCCCAGACGACAAGCTCGGCGCCCTGCCGCATCTTTTCCTTGAGCTCCCCGGCGACGCTCAGGGAATGGCCCTCTTTCTCGCCGGTCAGGCCGCATGCGTAGAAGAGAACGACATCGGCATCGCCTATCGCCGATACCACATGGATATTCTGAGCATGAGCGCTCAGGTACCTCTCGATGAATTTTGTCCTGAGCTGCCCCTCGACGCACCCGTTCGTGCAGAGGAATACTTCCGTCATAGGTTACAGCGAAAGCACCCTATAGCATCTGCTGCAGATAATACTTTTGCCGGGAGCCGGATCGACCCCGCCGCCTTCCGGCAGAATCAGGGGAACCGGATCTCCTGCCGGCGCGTGAGGCATCTTCTGGTTCAACCCTGATAGCGGGCTGATCGTCGCAACGCTGTACCCGGGTCAACCCCCTCCCACCTGCCCGGCAGAGTTTGCCGGGGCAGTCCCGGGGAATCCTTATTCGTGCAAGATCGGATGCGACCCCGCTGCCTCGACCCGCCGGCGGCGGCCGGTGGGGTGGCCGCGATCACCCTCCCGCCCCATACCGGATACCGATGAGCGGCAGATCGGCGAGGTCCGGAGGTGCTCGCCGCTCATCGATATCCGGCCGCCCCCTGCCTCCATTCTCAACGGTAACGATGACCTGGCGTATGCAAGGAATGCCCGGTACCCCGTCTTTGCGCTGTGAGGCACGAACCTCCCGACGCTCCTCGAACCATTACCCTTATATCTCCCGCTCCGTATTATAGTCGAAAACGCAAGCTGTCTTTTACAGTTGCGTCTACTCACACGGTGCTGAGCACATCCACCCAGAAAGAGAGGTGTATTCAGCAGTATCCCGGATCTCCGGAGGGCTGTCATGGACTCGATCAGGATTGCAATTGTGGGCGTCGGGAACTGTGCCAGTTCGCTGCTCCAGGGTATCGAATACTACCGCGGAAGAGACGAGGCAGATGCGGCCGGGCTGATGCACTGGGACCTCTGCGGCTACCGGCCGTCGGATATCAGCGTGGTCGCAGCATTCGACATCGATGCGAGGAAAGTCGGAAAGGATGTCTCCGAAGCGATATTCTCCCCGCCGAACTGCACCACCGCCTTCTGTCCCGGCATGCCGGAGACCGGGGTGACCGTCCGGATGGGGCGGGTGCTCGACGGCTTTCCCGAGCACATGCAGGGTTACAGGGAGGAGACCAGGTTCGTGCTCGCCGATGAGAAGGAACCGTCACGTGAGGAGATCGTCCGGGCGCTCGAGGACTCGAGCGCCGAGATGCTGCTCAACTACCTTCCCGTAGGGTCAGAGGAGGCTGCACGCTTCTATGCCGGATGTGCGCTGGAGGCGGGTATCGGCCTCATCAACAACATGCCGGTCTTCATCGCAAGCGATCCAGCCTGGGCGGAGAGATTTCGCGCGCGGGGCCTCCCCGTCATCGGCGATGATGTCAAGGCCCAGCTCGGCGCGACGATCACCCACCGGGTCCTCGCCGACCTCTTCCGGCGGCGGGGGGTGAAACTCGACCGGACCTACCAGTTGAACACCGGCGGCAACACGGACTTTTTAACCATGCTGAACCGGGACCGCCTCGCCTCGAAGAGGACCTCAAAGACCGAAGCGGTGCAGTCGGTCCTCGATGCACCCCTTGACGACGAGAACATCCACATCGGGCCGAGCGACTACGTCTGCTGGCAGAAGGACAACAAGGTCTGCTTCCTCCGCATGGAAGGGAGGCTCTTTGGAGATGTCCCCATGCAGATCGACCTTCGCCTCTCCGTCGAGGACTCCCCCAACTCCGCAGGGATCGTCATCGACGCCATCCGGTGCTGCAGGGTCGCCCTCGACCGGGGTATCGGCGGTGCACTCGTATCCCCGTCCGCCTATTTTATGAAGCACCCCCCGGTGCAGGTCAGGGACGACGACGCCTTCCGCATGACCGAGGAGTTCATCCGGGGCGTCCGCAACGACTGAAGGCCCGGCGCGTCACTCGATGAGGACGAGCCCTATCGATGTGATGTTGCCGTGGACGATCTTGCCGTACTCAAGGTCCCTGCAGGGGATGACGTGCAGGTCCCACCCGGCCTTCCGGGCAGTGGAAAAGACGTCGATCCCGGCCCCCTCCATCGTCGGGCGGACGAGGTCCATGTGCCGACAGAGCCTGCGGATGCTCTCGTCGACGACGCCTTCGTGCTCTTCGGCGACACAGTGCTGGTGCTCGCAGTATATGCAGGGGTATGCCCCGAACCCGAACGCCTTCGGGAAATCGTCGTAGAAGGCTGTCTTTTCGAGGAGGTGCACCGTCGAGTTCACCCAGAGGATGAGATCGCGGAAGAACGGGTGGAAGTCGAGCGGTATCTCGTCGGGTTTCAGGTCGGGATGACCCGGGACGCCTTCAAACCGGAGGAGGATGCCGGTGCTGTACTCGGCAAGCAGCCGCCGGGTCTCGGCGGTGGCAGGGGCATACGGGGGACAGGACATATGTTTCCCGTAGCCCTTGCACCCGAACCGGCACTTGAACCGCACCCACTCCGCGACGACCACGTCGTGGGCGGCTATCCGCCGTGCATCCGCGCCGCGTTCCCGGGCGAGGGAGGAGAGTCTCCCGATCTCATGGTCAAGTTCGCTTCTCACTGCACTTTCCCTCAGTGAGGGTATCTGCCGCATCCAGGTATTTATCCTGTGGGGTGAAGGGGGCGCCTGCCGGCGGCCGGTTGCCCGGGGCGCGCCTCACCGTCATATCATCGTCGCCTTCCAGGCCCCGCGCCGGTACATCGAGAAGAGCATCCCCGTCTGCAGGACGGCCCCGAAGACCACCGCGAGCCAGACCCCCATGATGCCGATCCCGAGGAGACCGGGGAGGATGCACGCGAGCGGCACCTGGAAGAGGACCATGGAGAAGAGCGTCGCATACATGGGCCTCTTTGTATCCCCCGCCCCGTTGAGCGCGAACCCGAGGACGATCGCGACGGCGATGAGGACGTAGAACGGCGCGACCGTCTGCAGGTACGAGACGCCGATCGCCGTACTTTCACCGCTCGGGTCGAAGATCTCGACGATCGCCGGCGCAGCGAAGTAGAAGACCATCCCCACGAGCACCATGAACCCGCCGTTCATGAGCGCGGAGAGCCTCACCCCCTCCTCCGCCCGCTCGGGTTTCCGGGCGCCGAGGTTCTGGCCCACGATCACGGCGGTGGCGGTCGCGACGCCGAACCCCGGCATGAGCGCGACCATCTCGAGCCTTCCCACGATGCCGTAGGCGGAGAGGGCCGCAGTGCCGAAGACAGCCACGACCGCCATCATCACAAGGAAGGTGACGCTCCGGAGCCCCGACTGGACGGAGTTCGGGACGGCGACCCGGATCAGCCTCCATGCCAGCGGGATCTCAAACTTCGTCCGGAGCGAGAAAGGGATCGGCGTCCGTCCCGAGAGGAGCAGGGCGAACGCTATGGTGAAGGCCACGCTCCGGGATATGATGGTCGCGTATGCCGCCCCGGCAACGCCGAAGGCAGGGACGGCACCGTAACCGAAGATCAGGAGCGGGTCGAGGACGATGTTCAAGGTGTTTGCAAGGACCACAAGGAGCATGGGCGTGGTGGCGTCGCCGCAACTCTGGAATGAGGAGTTGATCACCCAGAGTTCGACCATCGCCGCGCTGCCGGCAAAGAGGACCGTCAGGTAGGAGGCCCCGAGGACCGCGACGGCTGGTTCGGCGCCGAGGAGGAGGAGCATATCCTCGGCAAAGAGGATGCCCGCAACGCTGAGGACGACCGAGAATACGAGCCCGAGGGCCAGGGTGTGCGAAACTCCCTTCGCCACCATATCAAGGTCCTTCGCCCCGTAGTGCCGGGAGACGAAGGCGGTGTTTGCGGTGACAAGCCCGATGATGACGGTCATGAGGACCATGACGATCGAGGTGCCCATGGCGACACCGGCGATCGCCTCCGCCCCGAGCCTGCCGACAAAGAAGAGATCGACGATCTCGAGACCGCTCTGGAGCACGTTTCCGACCACGATCGGCGCCGCTACCGCTATGAGGCCCCGGAAGAGGTCGCCTTCGGTCAGGTTGGTCATACCGTCAGCTTATCTTTGTAGGATTCCAGGATCTGGGTGACAAAGCGCTGGTGCTCTTCCAGTGCCTGCTCGTCGTCGGGAGAGGTCTCGATCCCGACGGCGTAGAGCAGGACCAGCGCGTTGTCGAGGTCGAGCGCCGCGGGGTCCTCGATCTGGTCCGGGCGGAGGCGGATGGCAAGAGTATTGTAGTCGGCTTCCGTGAAGGTATGTTCCGGGTTCGCCGTCACGCGGGACTCGGCAAAGCCGCCGGCACGCTCCCGGAGGATCAGGAGAGCCCGCTCCAGCACGCCGGGGTGCGGGGCGATTGCGTCGAGCCGGGCAAGCGCCTCCGTGCTCTTCCTGGCCGCGCTCCCGTAAAGCCCGAACTTATACGTCAGCAGGGCCTGCGCGACAAGGTGCCCGGTCTCCTCATCGATCACGGTGAGGAGCGGGTCGAGCCGGACGATATAGTCGTTTAACATCTGCTTCATTGTCTTCTTCTCTGGTTTCGGTGCATTAAACAACTTTTCCAACCGCACCGCAAGAAGGGTGATCGTCGCCGCGTAGCATGTCTGCACAATCACGCCCGAACTGATCTCATTGGGCACGATGAAGATGAGGACCGCGTAGAGCGGCACGAAGAGCGAAACGATATCCTTGCGCGGTTTGAGGTATGCCTGGTAGAAGAGAACGCATGAGGCGGCCACGCATCCTGCGATGCCCGCCCAGACGGCGTAGGGAAACCCGGCAGACGACAGGAGCAACTCGATCCCGATCCCTCCAAACGAGACTGCGGGGACCGCCATCCAGAGGCGCGACAGGGACCCGGGTGGGGTGGTGTTTGTCTTCATCAACGATTACTCATGGAATGTTTGGGCGCCGGGCATAAACAGGGTTTCCTTTTCCGACCAGAACAGCAGCGTTGTGTGCCCCTCAGGGCCGGGAGGAGAGGGGCGGGAGGTCCGGCACGTCGACCGTGACCTCTCCGCCCGCGAGAGCGGCTGCGCGGGACAAAAGACTCTTGCGCTCCTCTGCATACGAGGCCTGCGAGATCTCCCGCTGGTTCTCCGCCCGGGCCCGCGCGGCAGCCTTTGTCTCGCGTTCGCGCTGCAGTTCCGCGAGCGCGGCCGTGAGACGCCGCTCGTCGACCACCCCCGGGAGCGCGGCATGAGTCTCCTGCAGTGCTGCGCGCTGCTCCTGGACCTCCCTCTGCCGGCAGAGGACCCGTCGTATCCCGGCGGGCAGGGTCTCCGGGTCCGAGAAGAGGCGGACCTCCTCCTGGTTCTTGAGGAGGAGATCCTCCCGCCGGATCATGGCAAGGACGGCCGGCATCACCGCCTCTATCTGGTCGACCCGGGCACCCTCGTCACCAGGGAGGCCGCCCGTGCAGGCGTCGAGGGCCCGGCCGATTGCCGTAGCTGTCTCGCCGTCTCCTGATTTTTCAGCCGCCTTCTCGGCTTTCCGGAAGACGTGGATGGCGGGGGTCCGGAGGGCTGCGATCTCTCGCCCGGCCTCCTCATCCAGGGCGTCGAGTTCCCGGATTCTCTCCTCGACCTCCTGCTTTCTCGCGTAATCAGGGCGCAGCCTGAGGGCGGCGATGTCGGCTTCGGCCTCCCGGATCTTTCTCTCCGCCTCCTCGATCGCCGTTTCATACTCCCGCACCTGACCGGAGGCGGCGACATACTCCTCGCGGACCCGGATGAGGAGTTCGTACGTCTTCCGGGTATCCTCCACCTGCTGCCGGTCCGTCCGGGCGCGGGCGATCGCCTCCGTCATCGCGTTGATCTCCCTTCCAAGGTCCCTGACGGCGGTGCGCACCTCCTTCATCTCGTCCGGGTAGGGGGCGGAGAGGTATTTTCCCTGTCCTTTCAACACCTTGAGCGCGCTCTTCAGGGTCTCGGCAGAGGTGCTGTAGAAGGCCTCCGGGTCGCCCGAAGGCTCGCGGGAGAGGATCTGGGTCATAGACTTCGTGAACTGGGGGAGCGCCTTTTTTGATATATCCCGGAGCCGGGGGTGGACCGCCTCATCAGCGTCCGCCGTCTCCATGCGGGCGACCACCTCCCGGAGATGTTTGAGGGTGCCGGTGATCGCCTCCCGCGACGGCGCCGTCGCACTCAGGAGACCGAGCGCGATCTCCTCCTCGCGGGCATCCAGCCATCCCGGGAGGTCGTCAACGGAGAGTTCCAGGTTCTCTTTCTCCGGTTCGGTCCGCCGGAAGAGGTCTCGGATCTGCTTGAACATGACTCACCCTATTATGACGACCGTCCCCATCAGGGTTCCGCCCATCAGTCGCTCCCCGCGATCCGCTGCAGGCGTTCCACGCCGCGGATCTCCCGGACGACATCCACGACTGCAGGGGGGACCAGGTGTTCCCAGGGCTCGCCGTCAAGCATCCGCTGCCTGATGGCGGTGCCGGAGTGCGTCTCCCGCTCGTACATGTCGGGCGACTGGACGTCCACCCCCGCTTCGCTGAAGAGCTGCATGACAAGAGGGTTGCTCGAGTAGACCGTATCGAACGGCGGGGTCATCGACCGGACGTGGGCGACCCAGAGGGCGTTTCTCTGGATATCTTCGATCGGGATGACGTAGAACGGGCATTCGAGGTCGGCGAGCGACCGGGTGAGCATCAGCACCCGTTCCCCGGCCGTGAAGGGGTTCGTCACGGTGTGAGAGAGCTGGGCGCTCCCGACCCCGATGACGATCTCGTCGGCAGAACAGGCGATCCGCTCCAGCACCGACTGGTGACCGTTGTGATAGGGCTGGAACCGCCCGATATAGAACCCCCTGGTCATCTCCGCCCGCCCCCCTGAGCGATCTGCGCGGCAAACGCGCCCGCCGTAAATCCGGCGTCGATGTTCACGACCGCAAGCACCGAGCATGCCTGGAGCATGCTCGCGAGCGCCGCTTCGCCGCCTCCCATGTAGCCGTAGCCGGTGCTCACGGGAACGCCGATCACCGGGCGGTCAACGAGGCCGGCGACGATCGCGGGGAGCGTCCCCTCCCGGCCGGCGGCCACGATGAAGACGTCCGCCGGTATCAGGTCCCTGAGCGCCGAGAAGAGGCGGTGGATCCCCGCCACACCGACGTCGTACGCGGTCCTGACGTTGCACCCCATCTCCTCGGCGATCAGCTTCGCCTCCTCGGCGACCGGAATATCGGACGTTCCCGCGGTGAGAATGGCGACGGTCCCGCCCCGGTGATCCGGCTCGTTGCCCGTCGAGAGGATGACGGCCCGTGCCGCCTCCCGGTGCTCCATCCGGACCCCCGGCGGCAGCCGCACCTGCAGGGCCTCAAGATGCGCTGGCGAGACTCTCGTCGCGACGCACCTCCCGGCCGCCTTCACCTGCGCGAGCATGATATCGGCAAAGGTCAGGGGGTCCTTTCCTTCGGCGAGCACCACCTCGGGCATCCCGCAACGCACGCTCCGCCCGGCATCGATCCGGGCCATTTCGTCGAGGACCTCGATACGGAGCCCTTCGATGGCGGCCGCCGCCTCGTCCTCAGATACCTCACCGCTACGATACATCCGGAGGATGTCCCTGATGGTGGCATTCGGCAGCATAGTTCGATAACAAAAATAGGAGTGGAAGTATAATATTACTTCATCTTATGTCCTACCTCGTCTACGTTGCAGGGTTCGGCGTTGCCGTCACCGTCTTCCTGTGGCTCCGCGACTTACGGATCTTTTACCGGACTGGTCTATCCGGCTACCGGACGGCGGCATACTGGGGGGTACCCTGCACGGCGCTCGCCCTGCTCGGTTTTTTCATCACCGCGTTTGCCGAAGCGTGGGAGTACCTGGGTCTCGGCCTGGTCCTGTTAGCCCTCTACCTCCAGGGCCGGGTCGACCGGGAGAACGTGTGGCACAATGAAGGCGCCGCCGAGCGGTTCTTCGGCAGGGCACAGCGCATAAAAGATAAGGGTTCACGCAAGAGACTTTAGTTCAGGAGACTACCAATGCTTCAGAAACCACGGGGAACACGGGATTTTTTACCCGACGAGATGGAACGGCGGCGACTGATCGAGCGGCGGATGCGCGAGACGGCCCGCCGGTGGGGATACCGGGAGGTCAGCACGCCCGACTTCGAGCACCTCGAACTCTTCACGATGAAGTCCGGCGAAGGGATCATCCAGGAGATGTACGTCTTCGAGGACAAGGGCGGGCGGCAGATGACGCTCCGGCCCGAGGTGACGGCGGCGGTGCTGCGGATGTACGTCAACGAGGGCAAAGTCCTCCCGAAACCCATCCGCTGGTGCTACTTCGCCGACTGCTTCCGCTACGAACGCCCGCAGAAAGGCCGGTACCGGCAGTTCTGGCAGTTCGGCGTCGAGCTCATCGGTTCGGACACTCCACTCGCCGACGCCGAGGTGATCATGCTCGCCAATGAGGCGCTCCAATCAAGCGGGGTCACCTTCGACCTCCATGTCGGCCACCTCGCGCCGATGAAGCACCTCCTCGCCGATCTCGCCCCCGGCGACCAGCGGGCGATCATGGCCTGCCTCGACAAGCACGATGCGGCAGGGCTTGAGGCGGCGCTCGTCGGGAAGGGTCTCACCCACCTCGCCGAACCCCTCGCGGCCCTCTCGGAGTGCCGCACCGTCCCGGAGGTCTTTGAGATTGCCGGCGACGTCCCGGAGCGCGCGCGGATCGAGGAGACGTTTGCGCTCCTCGACTCCCAGAACATCAACTACCAGCCCGACTTCGGCATCGCCCGCGGCCTCGACTACTACACGGGGATGGTCTTTGAGGGGTTTGCGAGGAACCTCGGCGCGGAGAACCAGATCCTCGGCGGCGGCACCTACCGGCTCGCCCACCTCTTTGGCGGCGACGATGTCGCATCCTGTGGCTTTGCCATCGGCTTTGACCGGGTCATGGTCTCGGTCGGGGATTTTCCGCTTGCGCACGAGCCCGTCGTCGGCGTCGTCTGCACACCCGACGCACGGGCACGGGCGCTCGAGGTCGCCCGGGCCTTCCGGGGCGCGGGGGTGAGGACCGAGGTCGACCTCATGCAACGGGGGATGGGCGCCCAGATCTCCCACGCCGCAAAGACCGCTGACTTTGCGGTGGTGCTCGGGAAGCGCGAGGTCGAGGCGGGGACGGTGACCCTCAGGGACCTCTCCTCCGGCGAACAGCAGGAGAAGAGCCTTGAGGACGCCATCGCTGAGGTAGCACGGCATGGTGCTTGCTGAGGATCTCGCAAGACAGCAGCGGAGCATCAGCGTCGCGGAGTTCTTCGAGAAGAACAAGCACCTTCTCGGGTTCGATTCCCCGACGCGCGGGATCATCACCACCATCAAGGAGGCGGTGGACAACGCCCTCGACGCCTGCGAGGAGGCCGAAGTCCTCCCCGACATATTCGTCGGCGTACGGAGGGTCGATGCCGAGGTCTACCGGATCACGGTCGAGGACAACGGCCCTGGGATCGTGCCGGAGAACGTCCCGCTGGTCTTCGGGAAGCTCCTCTACGGCTCCCGGTTCCACCAGATCCGGCAGAGCCGGGGGCAGCAGGGGATCGGGATATCGGCGGCGGTGCTGTACGCCCAGCTCACCACCGGCACCCCGGCGCTGGTCACCTCCCGGACGGGAGCGAAGGCGTCGGCGCACCGGTTCGAGCTGATGATCAGGACCGAGACGAACGAGCCCGAGATCGTCAGCCACGAGGAGATCGACTGGGACCGGATGCACGGCACAAGGCTTGAGATCCAGTTCAAGAGCACCCTTGCCGCGAAGAAGCGGCTGCTGGACTACCTCCGCCTCACCGCGATCGTCAACCCGCACGCGCGGGTCACGGCCGATATCGACGGCGAGGTGACGACGTTTGAGCGGGTATCAAGCGAGGTCCCGCCGTGCCCGAAGCCCGTCCTCCCCCACCCGCACGGGATCGAGTTCGGGGCGCTGAGGAGGCTCGCGGCCGCGAGCACCGGGACCGTCGATGAGTTCCTCATCGGGAGTTTCTCCCGGGTCGGGAAGAAGACCGCAGACGAGATGATCGCTCTGGCCGGGCTCAAACCCTCCCGGAAGGTGAAGAACCTCGACGCCGATGAGCTCAAACGGCTCCTTGACGCCATGCAGAGCGTGAAGGTCCCCGCGCCGCCGGCGCAGCAGTGCCTCTCCCCCATCGGGGAGGACCTGATCTGCAGGGGGCTTGAGAAGGAGATCCAGCTCGACTTCGTCAGGGCCCGGACCCGCCCGAGCGCGGTCTACGGCGGGCACTCGTTCATCATCGAGGCTGCGATCGGCTACGGCGGCAAGATTCCCCCCGAAGGGAACGCCCAGCTCTTCCGGTTTGCAAACCGCGTCCCGCTCCTCTACCAGCAGGGCGCCTGCGCGATCACGAACTGTGTTGCGCAGGTGAACTGGAGAAACTACGGTCTCTCGCAGCAGGGCCTTCCCACGGGCCCGGCGCTCGTCATGGTCCACGTGGCGTCCACGAACGTCCCCTTCACGAGCGAGAGCAAGGATGCGGTCGCCTCCATCCCGGAGATCGAGCGGGAGATCGTCCTCGTCCTCCAGGAGCTCGGCCGGGAACTCAAGACCTACCTCTCCCGCCGGGAGAGGAAGAAACTGCAGGACGACCGGGCCCGGGCGATATGCTCGATCATCCCGGAGATCGCCGCGAAAGTGAGCGAGATCGTCGAACTTCCCCTGGTGGACACCTCCCCGATCGAGGGTAAGATCATGCGCAAGGTCGTGGCGAAGAAACGGACGAGCGACGGGAAGGTCTGTATCGATGTGAACAACTACACGGCCGGAGAGGTCACGCTCGTCCTCTACAGCCTCTCCCGTGATGCGGGGGAGGACGCGGAGCCCCGGCCGGACTTCGTGGACGAGATCGACGGGGAGTACAACAAGGTCTGGCGGTGCACACTTGCCCCCGGGGCGGCCTGGCGGGTCGTCTATACGGGGGCAGGCGACGGGTCGCTCGACCTCCGCGGCGTGGAGGACGGCAGGAAAGTGGTGGTGGATCTCGATGTCTAGGGAAGAGATGGATACGCTTGCGCGCGAGCGGTTGGTGGGCATCGCCCGCGGGTGGTATGACCAGATGCAGGACGGCATCGTGCCCTACATCCGGCTGCCGACGCGGACGAAACAGAATATCGAGTATGACGATGAGAGTGAGGTCTGGAAGTACGGCGAGAAGGAGAGCACCCGGTCGGCGGCGACCGAGAAGAGTGCGGTCCATCTCCTGAAGATGGCCTACGTCATCGGGTTCCTGAAGAGACAGCTCATCGAGAACCGGTCGTCGACATTGAGAGAGCTCTACTACATATCCGAAGGGTGGAAAAGAGCGAAGTTCGCCGCCCAGGACGAGAGCAACCTTCTCATCGAGGATCTCGAGATCATCGCCGACGTGCAGCGGGAGGCGTTCCACCTCAGGCCCGAGGAGGACGGCGCCTCGATCTTCGGACCCCTGCGGATCCGGGAGACGACCCGGCGCGGGGTGCGGGAGATGCACTGCCAGGAGGACGTCGGGGAAGCGGGCTACCCGATCCCGAACAACGTCGACAACATCGACTTCGTCGACCATGACGCGAAGTTCGTCGTCGCCATCGAGACCGGCGGTATGTACGCCCGTCTGATGGAGAACGGGTTCGACGAGGAGTACGGGGCGATCCTTGTCCACCTCAAGGGGCAGCCGGCGCGCTCCACGCGGCGGGTCCTCCGGAGGCTCAACGAGTCGCTCAACCTCCCGGTCGTGGTCTTCACCGACGGCGACCCCTGGTCCTACCGGATCTACGCGAGCGTCGCCTACGGCTCGATCAAGAGCGCTCACATGTCGGAACTTCTCGCGACGCCCCAGGCGCAGTTCATCGGGGTGCAGCCCTCCGATATATCCGACTACAACCTCCCCGCCGACCACCTCACCGAGCAGGACATCAACGCCCTGAAGGCAGAGCTGACCGATCCGCGGTTTGCGACCGACTACTGGAGGAACCAGATCAACCTGCAGCTTGAGATGAAGCTGAAGTCGGAACAGCAGGCGTTCGCGAGCCGGGGGCTCGACTTCGTGACGAAGGAGTACCTGCCGACGCGGCTATCGGAGATGGGGGTTATCTGAGGGACCCGCTCCTGCAGGGCCGTGATTCACCCTCTGTGGCGCTCGGACCTCCGGCATCCCGCCCATCAACCGTCGAGGCCTGACGACTTTCTGCACTTCACCGGGTTACACCCCTCATCCTTTTTGCCGGGAGATCCAATCGTCCATGGAGGCGAACTCTCCGCGAGGATCAGCCGGGAGAAGGGTCGGCGACCGCCCTGGAGATCTCAGGCACCGACTCGGGCGGCTTGCGACCGCCGGAGTTGGCTCTCGCTGGCCGGGATATGATCGTATCTCTCCATGTGTGTCCCCCCGCTTCGTGCGTAATTGGCCTCTCGGCGCCTTATTCATTCAGGGAGGAGCGCTCTCATCGCCCTCACCTTGTTCCGGATCGATGCTCGCTCAAAGCCGAAGAAGAAACTGATCTCCTGCCCGAGGGGAGGGGCGCCCTTTCCCGACCGGATCAGGTCTTCATCCTGGCAGGCTGCGTATACGATCGCCGCACTCCAGAGGACCCCGTCTCCCCGCAAGAGCGGTGCGGTCGGATGGTCAGAGAGGATCGTGACGATCCTCCTGCAATGCTCAAGGATGGTGTCATCCTTAAACCGCTTACAGAAATCCTCGCATCTCTCAAATATCATGGTGACGCACAGTCTGCTGGAGAATGCTTCTGTTATTCCGCTATCGAGCAAGCTGGAGAGTCTTTCCCGAACCTCTTTGTTGTCAAGGTCGATCCCGGCCATCCTGGCGAGTTCCTTCACTGCGAAGGCGAAGGATGCATCTATGTCGGTTATGGAGATGCCTGCCTCCTTTGCTTTCATCAGGATGTACCTGAAGATGGCCTGACTCTTCTCCGGGCTCGTGGCTGCTTCCTGGAAGGCGGGTTCAGCCTGTTTAAGGGCGGCGATGAGTTCGGAAGCGTTTGTGAGGCGGCCGGATGCCTCCATGCGCGAGAGGAACCGGCAGAGAATCGGGACGGCGCTCTCCGGCCAGTCATCCAGGAAGATCGGGTTTTGCGCCAGGTGTCCGATCAGGCACCTCTGCACGGATGGGGCATCCCATACATCGATCTTCGCTCCATAGAGGAGATGCATGAACGTACAGAAGGCTATGATAGTATCTCCGGCCATACAGGCGTCCTTATCCCCGTATACCGCCCCCTCTTCCTCGACGAACGCATCGATATCGGGTCCGATATCCTGGATGACGGCAGCAATCGCGGCGTTCACCTCCGCCTCATCGTCATCCGGGATCTCATCCGGTTCCTCAGGAACGATCCCATCCGTGCTCCATCCCGGCGGATACCAGAGATGCGCAGCGATGGGATCCTCGGCATAGCCACAGACGCCGTTTCTTGGAGAGTTGGCAATGGTCTCCACACAGTCGGGGTCGTGATCGGTCGAAGAGAGGCATTCGCGACAGTAATAGTGCGGGATATCTTCGTCAGGGTCGTCCAGGATAAAAGCAGCCTCGCCGCCGCAGAGGTCGCAGGGGATAACCGGCGGATTGTTCCGTGCGATCAGGCAGAGCGGCCCGCCCGGCGGGGCAACGGGCGTCTCTCCGATCACCTTCAGGTCCAGCGATGTAGTGGAGCCGAAGTCGTAGTCATAGGAGAACGTGCTGCCCGGAGAGACGAGATGCGAGAGGGGGACGCCCATGGCATTTCTGGAATACTCATCGTCCGAGTCGTAGGCGACTCCCCCGATCTTGAAGGAACTGAGATGGTCGCAGCACTCCACCCATACGTCGCGGATCAGCCGGTCGAGATCTTTAAGCCGGGCGCCGTGTCGCGCGAGGACTACCAGCCAGTAGTCTTTGTTGTACCGCCCCTGTATCACGATGAGGAGGGAGGGTTTCTTTCCGGTGGGCCAGCCCGACGCCTGAAGGCAGGCCATGCCGTGCTTGAGAGCCCTCCGTTTTGTCACGGGAGCTCTGCAGAGCAGGCAGGTACCGGGTGAGGCCTTTGGTGCCATTCACCGAAAAATATGAGCGTCAAGGGATAAGAATGATCGTGGGCCTGCCACCTTCCCCGGGGAACGCGACCGGGGCACCCTCCGCATGACCGGGCTACCGTATTCCGTGGGTTTGGTAGGCCGGCAATGGCTGTTTCGGGGGCTTCACCAGCTGTCCCTTATGGGCGAGGTTCTCCTGTCGATATCACTTTCACCCCGCACGGCGCGCCTTAATGCCTGATGGGGACAACAGCAATCAAAAACAGGATTGGTTGAGAAGATGTTACGAACCTGGATTGTGATCGACAGGATCCGGAAAGATGGGCTTATCTTCGCCTCGGACTACTCGGACTGCGACCATTCGATGGAGGGTTTCAGGAAGGTCATGTTCCGGGCGAAGGAAGGGCCGGCCTTCAGGGCCGGGGCGGCGTACTCGCTTGAGTACGAGACGGAGGATATCCTCAAACCCTTCGTGCAGCAAAGCCGGAGCGGGAAGACAACCTGCAGTTATCCCCACAGGTTCTACCACAAAATCACAAACGTCACTCTGGTAGCAACTGACCCGGATCCGGACCTCCTGCTGGACCTCTGACCCCCCGAGACTCACGAATCCCCGCGCACGGTCTATCAGAGCGATACAGCATCGCGAATCTGGAGAAATGGTGCAGCGAGCGGCCGGCAACCTTGTGGCGGCCCGGCAGCTCATACTACCAGGGCGCACACAGAGGTTCCAAAGAGACGTCACAACCCTTCCAGCCATTCTGCGATCGGGATAATGTGGACGGCCCGCCCGTCGATGATCGTCTCCGCCGATTCCGAAGCAGTGACGATCGTTCCTTCGTCGAGGCTGTGTGCATCCATCGCCTCGACAAGGCCACGCATCTCCCGCCGTCTCGTAGTGTCGTCCTGCAGGGACTGCGTCACCTGGACGGCCAGAACGATCGTCCGGCCTGACCTGACCAGGAAGTCGCACTCGTAGCGGTCCCGGTGGTAGAAGACATCGCCGTACTTCTTCATCAGGGCGATGAAGACGATGTTTTCCAGGAGTCTTCCATGATTTTCGGAGAACGCAAATGCAACTGCGTTTATCAGGCCGGGATCCACGAAATAGATCTTTTTTGGGTTTGCAACCTGTTTTTTTACAGAATAATCGAACTTCATCAGGGGGTAGAGGAGAAACGCGTTCCCGGCGTACTCGATGTACTCCCTCACGGTATCCGGTGCGATATTGAGAGTCCTGGCGATCTGGTTGTACGAGGCGGCGTTCCCAGCATTTGATATGAGGTAATAGAGCAGGTCCGTAACCTCACTGTTCTTCCTCACCTTATTCGGGTAGATGATGTCCTTAAGGTAGATCGTCTCGTAATAGTTTTTGAGGATCTGCATCTTCAGGTCCTCGTCCTTTTCAAGGACCACCCGGGGGAAACCGCCGTATTTCAGGTACATCTCGAAATAATGCCTCTTCTCGATGATTGTCGGGTTTACAATCCCCTGGATGCGGAGGAACTCAGGGAAAGAGAGAGGGTACACAGTACAGGAAAAATACCGGCCGGAGAGGAGGCGACTGCTCTCCTGCCTGAGCAGCGAGGATGTGGAGCCGGTCAGGATGCATTTGACCGTACTCTTCGTGTCATAGAGGGTTTTGATGGTGGGCACCCAGGAGGGGTAGTGCTGGACCTCGTCGATGCAGAGATAGAGCCGTTCGAGACCGGGATGGCGGGCAAGATGGTCCTCGACGATGCGACGGATCAGCCAGGGGTCGTCTGCCATCGAGAGGAGGAGTGGTTCATCCATGGTAATGAAGAGGATAGCCCTGCCGGGCACGCCTCTTCCAAGAAGAGAACTGATGATCTGGTACAGCAGCGTCGACTTCCCCGTCCTGCGCGCGCCGATGAGGAGGAGCACCTCCGGTGCATCAAGGTACTGCATCAGGGAGGGAAAGAAAGAAAGCCGCTCAACGCCGGTTTCAAACTCTTTTCCGAACCACCAGGGGTTCTGGCTCTCGAGTGCGATCTGCAGTTTTTCATTCATTTATCGATCATACTCGATGATAATTCATAAAAGTGTCGATTATGATCTATGATTTTCCGTATCCCGGAAAGAGCGTCCGGGGAACTCCCCCTGCGCACGCCGGGGAATGGGGGCGGTGCCCTTTCGTAAGGTTCGCGAATCCCCGCGCACGGCTAATTTTTACGTCAGAGGGGGCGAACATGACACTTGCAGGCGTGGATCACAGCGCTGCTCGAGCCAGCGGGTATGTTTGGGGGGTGATTGCCGCAAAGCCCCCCTCACGGACGGTGTAGTTCACAGCACACAGTCGTGGCAGTCCTGTGCCCCGCACGCAAGGTTATCGATCTTCCGCCGGAGCGCCCACCGCTTGATAACTTTGATCACCTCGACTATCTCAAGCCCGCTCCCGGTGAGTGTGTACTCGCTCCGGACGGGGACGGTTCCGGCCTCTACCCTCTTCTCGACGAGGCCTTCTTCCTCCAGTTCCTTCAGCCGGGCCGAGAGGACCTTTGCCGTGATCCCCGGGAGCCGCTCCTTCACTTCAGTGAACCGCCGGGTGTAGCCTTCCCCTTTGTAGAGTTCAAGGATGATCAGGAGCATCCACTTTTTTCCCAGGTACTTGACGGTCTGATTGACCGTACACTCGTCCTGCATGGTATAGTTAGAGAAACCTCCTCCTACTTATACTCTGGTATCTAATGGATACCTTGTATCAAAAAGATACCTTGGAGTGAGCATGAATGTTCTGCAACCAGTGTGAAGAGACGGCAAAGGGCTTTGGCTGCACCGTACGCGGCGTCTGTGGCAAGGAGGCGGAGGCCGCCGGGCTCCAGGACGTCCTGATCTACCTCCTCAAAGGGCTCTCGGTCCGGAACCTTGCGGCGACGAAGAAGGGCGGCGGGGACCCCCGGGCAGGGGGGTTCGTCGCGGGGTGCCTCTTTGCCACCCTGACCAACGTGAACTTCGACCCTGCGCGTTTTGAGGCCGCGATCCAGGAGGCGGCCCGTATCCGTGACGCCCTCCCGCCGGCCGGGGACGAGGAGCCCGCGGCCTGCACCTGGGTCCCGGCGAGCCAGGAGGCGATCGCGGCAAAGGCGCAGGAGATCGTCGCCGCCCGGGAGACCGTGGACCCGGACCTGCAGTCGCTCCGCGACCTCCTCGTCTACGGGCTCAAAGGGATCGGCGCCTACTCGCACCATGCCGAAGTCCTCGGCTACGAGGATGAGGAGGTCGCGGCCTTTCTGCAGGAGGGGCTCGCTGCCACGCTGCAACCCCTCACCGTGGACGAGATGGTCGGCTACGTGCTCGCGTGCGGCAAAGTCGGCGTGAAGACCCTCGCCCTCCTCGATGCGGCGAACACCGCTACCTACGGGACGCCTGAGATCACGACGGTCGGCACCGCGGCAGGCACGCGCCCGGGCATCCTTGTCACCGGCCACGACCTCAAGGACCTCGCCGACCTCCTCGAACAGACACGAGGGACAGGGGTGGATGTCTACACCCACGGCGAGATGCTCCCGGCGCACGCTTACCCCGGCCTTCGGAAGTACGAGCACCTCGCCGGGAACTACGGCGGGTCCTGGCCCTTCCAGCGGGAGGAGTTCGAGCGGTTCAACGGCCCGGTCCTCGTCACCACGAACTGCCTTGTCCCCCCGAAGGACTCCTACCGCGACCGGGTCTACACCACCGGGCTCGTCGGGTTTGCGGGGCTCAAGCACATCGGCGCCTCCCTGGACGGGAAGAAGGACTTCTCGGCCCTGGTCGAGCACGCGAAACGGTGCAAGGCCCCGGAGGACATCTCCCGCGGCGACTTAATCACCGGGTGCGCCCACGCCCCGGTCCTTGCCATCGCTGACGCGGTCGTCGACGCGGTGAAGTCCGGCGCCATCCGGCGATTTATCGTGATGGCGGGCTGCGACGGGCGTCGTAGCGATCGGGACTACTACACCCGGTTTGCAGAGGCCCTCCCGGCCGATACGGTCATCCTCACCGCCGGGTGCGCGAAGTACCGCTACAACAGCCTCGGTCTTGGGGATATCGGAGGCATCCCCCGCGTCCTCGACGCCGGGCAGTGCAACGACTGCTACTCCCTGGTGGTCATCGCCCAGGCCCTCGCTGAAGCGTTCGGCGTCGGGATCAATGAACTCCCGATCTCGTACAACATTGCCTGGTACGAGCAGAAGGCGGTGCTCGTCCTCTTAAGCCTCCTCTCGCTTGGTGTCAAGGATATCACCCTCGGCCCCCGCCTCCCGGCCTTCATCTCGCCCGGAGTCCTGAAGGTGCTCGTGGAGAACTTCGGGATCCGGGGGAACACGACGGTCGAGGAGGACCTTGGCCTGATGGTGCCGGGGAACTGAACATCTTTTTTCCGAAGAGTTGGGTTTCGTGAACCCGGGTGTGGGTTTTCAGTCAACTCCCCCGCCCTGAAGGGCTGAGTTTGAGACGCTATTCTAGTGCATCGACTCCAAAATAACAGACCATATCTAGCCTTCGTCTTATCCCCCATGGAGCGCTCCCCTCCGTCCCCCACCCCGCCCGCGCTTCGCGCTCCTCCCCCGCCCCTACCGGGGGCGGGGGCAGTCATGGCGATATCCGGTGGAAAGCCGCGCCAGGGGGTGGTGCTGACGCCGGTTTCCCGAAAGACCGGGAAGAATCGGCCAGCAAGAACCAGCTAGAAACTGGTTCTTCCCCGGGATCTCCCCGTGCAGTGGACCGTGGTGGATATCGCCATGGGGGTGGGGCTGACGGGGAGGGGGCTCGCCCCCTCCCCTGTCTCTGCCTCGTGTCTTCAGCGTCCAGACTCAATTCCTACAGATTGCCATACGCCTGTAACCCCCTCCCCGCAGGCGGGTACCCGTACGTTCCTCCTCAAAGTCCCCGCCCTCGGAAGGGGGCAGTGGGGATACCGGGATGCAAACCCCGGAGAGTGTAAAAAGATCGATACTCTCCTCCGTTGAGAGTGCCGGTAATTGAGAATCGTTGCACTAGGGATGGTTCTCGTCTGGGTGGTTGAACTCGAAGGTGCCGCAGGGGTGTTTCTTGCCGGAGGTTCACACTTCGTCACCGGGTGCACAGGGCCCAAGAAGCGGAGAGATTGAACGCTCCGGCATCCGAGCGGGGCACGTGCAATTAATATAGTGCCCGGTATGACCCTACCAGAGGAGAAGGAATGCAGATCACGAGTGCTCCTGACGGGACCATCCTCATCGACGGCAAGGTTGTGACCGGGCTCGATCGCTTTGTGGCTTCGGTGACGGAGATTATCGAGCAGTATGCCAGATACGTGATCGTCAGTGGGTATGTCGCAATCCTTTTTGGCAGGGCCAGGGGCACGGAAGACATCGATCTCTTCATCGACTATATGGACCGCGATACGTTTCGATCGTTTGCCGAAGAACTCCTGGCACGAGGGTTCTACTTCCTGAACTCGGATGACGTCGGCGAGATCTATTCGATGCTCCGTGACGGGTTGGCCGTGCGGATTGCAGAGGAGGAGAGGATCATCCCGAACGTCGAGATGAAGTTCAAGAAGGACGACTTCGACCGTTACGCGATGACCATGGCGAGAGCGGTGATGTTCGACGATATCCGGCTTTTCATATCGCCCATCGAGCTGCAGATCCCCTACAAACTCTATCTTGGGAGCGACAAGGATATCGAGGATGCCGTCTACCTTTGGGTGTTGTTCTGCGAGATGCTGGACGGGGATCTTGTGCGATCGTTCATGGAGCGCCTGCATGTCCGGGGGGAACCGTATGGAATTGGGGTTTGATCGGGAGAAGAACCGGCAGGAGAGGCTGGCCTTTGTCAGGGAATACGCTCAATGGGTCAGGCGGGTCCCGAACGAGGTCTGGAGCCGCGAGCAGGCCGATCTGATCGATGCGTTCCTTGCGAACGCCGGAAGTTACGCCCTCTCCCGTTCCCGGTACCTCGAGATGCACCAGGCTCTCGCGAAACGGCGGCGCCCCGGATCGGTGGATAACCACGGTTCCGCATGATCCCAGATGACTTCGCACTCGTGCTCTTTGGAGGAGGATGTACATTTTATGTGAGTGGGACGGCGTAACTCCCGGCGTTCGCCAATTGCTTAAAGCGATTGAGAGTTATGATCTCCTGGAGGACGACAATGCCGCATAAATACGCAATCGAGATCATCTACAGCGATGAGGATGAGGGGTTCATCGCCGTGGTTCCGGAACTTCCGGGGTGCTCTGCCTTCGGCGAGACCGAGGAGGAGGCGCTCCGGGAAGTGAAGGTCGCTGTCTCCCTCTGGCTTGAGGCCGCCCGTGAGGAGGGGAGAGTTATCCCGGAACCTGCCGGCAGGGAGCGGCTCCGGGATATCCTTGCCGGGAAGGGCGCCGCGTCTGGATCGTGAGCGCGAATGGCGCTTCTCAAAGCGCACACTGTTTTTAAGCAACTGAGTCTCGGGCTGGCTCTTCCGTGCAGATCCCACTCACTCTGGAGTTACCCGGTCCCTTCATATTTTATCCATGGCCCTGACTGTTCTGCGGTTCACTCAAACTCCGCGAGCGCCACCACCGGCACCCCCTCGAGGTCGTCAAAGACCACCGGGTAGAGCCGTAAGATCCAGGGCTCCCCAAGCAGCCGCCCGTAGGAGAGGTCCACATCCTCAAGCAGGAAGATGTGCGGGTGGTTGCAGAGGAACGCGCGGTGGGCCTCTCTCCCCTCCCCGGGGTTTGCAGGGGTGGCGATGGATATAGTATCGATCCCGAAGAGCCTGAGGGCCGGGTTCTGCATGCGGAGGAAGCCCGGCACCTCGTGGTGGACCCAGGGGTGCCTTTTCGCGTAAGCCTCCGGGTCGCTTTCCCGGAGCCGGCCGCTGCCGGTCTTCACGAAGAGCGCGCGGGCGTTCCGGACCACGTCGAGGTGCGGGAGGAGATCGTGGATCCGGACCGGCTCTTCGCCGGTCCTGAGTATCTCGATGCACCGCGCCGGTGCAAAGACCGCCTCCGGCGCAAGGAGGGCCCTGACCGTGCCCCCGCCCGGGCAGAAGTGCCGGGGGAGGTCGATATGCGTCCCGGCATGGCTGGAGAACGTGATCAGGCTCTTTTCCTCCACATCTCCCTCTTTAAAGGTCTTTACAGGGGTGATCGTGAGCGGTTCCGTTCCGGGGTAGAGCGGGATCTCCCGGTTCAGGGGGTATGAGATCGGGATGAGCATACGCTCCCCCGTAGGTACTCCCGGAGTTCATGAAGGTTCTCCACGATCCCCTCCACCCCCGGCCGGCCGGCAAAGCGGTCCGGGTCACCGGGCCGGATCCTCGCGACGAACCGGACGTTGGTCTCGCATGCCGCCTGCCAGTCGTTCGGGGCATCGCCGACGAAGAGGGCCCCTCCGGGTGCGGCGCCGGTCTCTTCGAGGATCTCCCTGATGCACTCGGCCTTCGTCTTCGGCGAGCCGTATATCCGGACGAAGTATTTCGTAAGGTCCCGGCGGCGGGCGATCTCGTGCATCTCGCCCTCAGGAGTCGCAGAGACGATGTAGAGCGGGAGCACCCGGGAACACTCCCTGAGAAGGCCCTCCGCCCCCTCGACATATGGGACGGTGAGCATGGCATCGAAGATCAGCCCGACGTATTCGTCGGCGAGCCGCTCCTCCTGCTCAGGGGTCAGCTCTTCGTGGAGGATGTTTTTGTAAATGTGGCGGAACTTGTCGTACCGGGACATCCCGCCGTTCTCGAGGTGGAACTCGATGATCTCGTCGAGGTGCTCGGGGGGCGCGAAGGAGAAGATCTTTCGGAATGCGACGGTCTTTAAGGGGATGGATTCGACGATGACGCCGTCGAAGTCGAGGATGAGGGTGGTGAGCATAATGAATACTTCATCAATCGCTGGCTACTAGTACCTAACGGCTGTCGGGTGAGACGGGGCACGGCAGGGGCCCCGCTGGCTGCCGGTCATTTGGATGCGGAGGCTGCACCGTCCAGGTTCCGGTATGTCTGCAGAAGATATGACTCCATTCTGGACCAGTTATACGTCTCAAGGACTGCCCGTCTTCCGTTCTCACCCATCCTCCGCGCCTCTTCCGGGTGGTCGAAGAGGTAGGTTATCGCATCGGCGATTTCGCTCACACTCCGCGGATCGACAAGGATACCGCAGTCTGCACTGCCAACGACGCTCCGGATCTCCGGTAAGTCGCTTGCAATAACCGGAAGCCCGAGAAGCATATAGTCGAAGAGTTTGTTCGGTAGACCGATGGAGATGTTATAGTATGTCGGCTGGAAGACAAGGAGGCCCGCGGTTCCTTCGCTCAGTTTCTCATACATCTCCCTGTAGGGAAGGAAACCGGTTGAGGTGATGAACCCGTTCCGGCCGGATCCACCGATGTATTCGCTGAGGTCCTCCCTGACGTTCCCGACAAGCGTGAGGGATACATCGGGATAGCGTTCCCTGACCCGGGAGACTGCCTCGATGCATTCGCCGACCCCATGAAACGACTGCATGTTTCCTGCCATGAACATGAGGTTCCGGCCGTTTCGGTTCGGGCTATAAGGGATATCGAGGTCGGCGATAGAATAATTCGATAGGATGACCGGCTCAAACCCCCTCTCCCAGAATCGCGCGGCAACACTCTCGCTTACGGCAAATGTGCTCTCGGCCCGGCGTGCCAGCGCAATCTCCACACTGGAGACGAACGCAGATAGTGCCCTCTGTATCAGCGAGCCGTTCGGGATTCTGAGATCAAACGGGATCTCCGAGGGCCAGTGCTCGTGGATATCGTAGATAACCCGCTTACCTTTGAGATACTTCGCAAGGACTCCGATGAGAAGGGCGTCAGGCTCATGGCAGTGGTAGACGTCGGCATCCTCGGCGAGGCATGCCCGAAGGAGCCGGAGAAGTGTTATGGGGTGGAGAGCAGTAGAGTCCGGCCTCTTTACGGTGACAATGCGGATTCCCTCGGTGATGCTGCTGCCACTCTCGTTCGAAGGAGCGATGATCGTGACATCGTGCTCCTTCGCAAGGCTCTTCGCCTCTTTCTGGAATATCCTGCCGTCGCCGGGTCCGTGCGTGGACGTAAGCATGCAGATCTTCATAAATCTCTCTCAACCGGGCCCTATTGATCCCGCGAGTGCCGGATTAGACCGTTATGCATAACGATCTGATGCCATGGTATATCCTGCTTGCCCTCTCCGTCCAGGTGTGGTCTTCGCGTATACGATGTAAGGCCCGGCCCATCTCTGCGCGCACCTCCGGGTGGGCGATCAGGTACTCGATGGCCTTCGCCATCTCCTCCGGGGAATAGTCTGCGTACATGAAGCCGCCCATATCGTCGATAGTCATGAGGGGTTCACATTTGGTGCAGAGGATCGGCTTTGCCGCCCCTATGTATTCGAAGATCTTTGTAGGATATGTCAGGTTCAGGTAACGCTCCTGCGGATTGTACGGCAATACAAGGAGGTCCATACCGGTGAGTGCCGCAGGAATCGCGCTTCTCGGCAGCTCGGTCCTCATTATGAAATCGCTGGTTTCAATCATTCTCTTCAAATCAGCCGAGATTCCGAAACCATACGGGCCGATAAGGTGCAAACGGAGTGATGGATATTTTTCCCGGAGCAAAGTACACGAATGAACCAGGAGATCGATGCCCCTGTTCTTCGTCAGAGCACCCGTGTAGCAGACGTTGAACCGTCCCTCAACCGGGGAATACGGTGCAGGATGCTGCGTGAAAAACTCCCCCTCAAAGCCATGAGGGACAAATATCACAGGCTTTTCACCGGGACAGTACGTCCGTTGTATGTGCTCCCACATGATCGGATTCAATGCGACCGGAAGCGTCGCCCTGGTGAAGCAGTACTCTTCCATTCCCCGCCGCACCCCGAAATGCCCGTTGCTGACTGCCGCGGCCTGCTCCCGGGTGTCGTGAATATCCACGACGGTCGGGATCCCGCAGACCGTGCAGAGCAGAAACAGAAACCTGTTCTGAAACGTCGTCAGCGAGTGCGGATATGCAAAAAAAGCCAGAGGCTTATCTTTCAAGAGGCGATACGCAGAGCGAAGGGCAACACCGGTCTTGATGACGTTGTTATAGAGTCGGCCCGCGATGTCCGAACGTGAGAGGAGCCGAAACGAGATCGAGTCGACCCTGACATCGTCATACCGGACAAGCTCCGAGAGCAGAAACCGGATTCTCGTGTATGTGGGCGACCCGTTTTGGTCGTCATGGAGGATGCGCCCGTTAAGGACTGCGAAGATCCGGATCATACGGGTTTTTCCTCGATAATCCTCTGGATCTTCTCTCTTCTCTCCTCAAAGGAGAACTCTTCCTGAACCCGGACCCTTGCCGCCCTGCCCCTGCCGGAATGGAGCGCCTCTGATATCGCCGCCGCTGTCGCTTCTGCATCGCCGTAAGGTACCACAAACCCCACATCGCCCACCACCTCCGGGAGGGCGCCCCTGTCCGTCACCACAGGGACGCATTCGCAAGACATCGCTTCGGCAAGCGCCACGCCGAACGACTCCCGGTAGGAGAGCTGGCAGTAGACCTTCGCCCGGCGGTACCATTGCAGGATTTCGTCCTGGGAGGGGAACAGAACGAATTCGATGTTTGGGGGGGCATCCCGCTTCAGGTCCTCGATGCTCCCGTCAAGGACGCGGCCGATGATGGCGAACCGGATATCCGGGAGGTGTTTTGCGGCATTGAGGAACGTGTCAAGGCCCTTGAGCGTGATGTTGCTCCAGCTGATCTGGCAGACCGTGATGACGAGCTCCTCTTTCTCCTCTCCCGGATTGAACCGCACGCAGTCGATACCGTTATAGACGACCGCAACGTGGCGGCGCTCGCTTAGTTTCAGTATTTCCCGCTTGTTGAACTCCGATACTGCGAGGATGTGATCGGCATTCCGGATGATGTAGTTCACCCGCTTTGTGAGCTTTGGGTTGAGGAGGGTGCCGTACCCGATCTCCTGTTCTCTCGCGACCTCGTATCCGCCGATGACGACAATGGTTCTCTTGCCAAAGAGGTTTGCCAGCAATACCGCAAGGTACGAGTGGTTGTGAGCGAACCAGGAGTAGGTGAGATCGGCCCAGAGGACTCCCCGAAGGATCTCAAATGCTATCAGAAGGGATCGCTTCAGGCCGTCTCTTCCCTGGTAGTTGCTGATGACGGTCTCCCTGACCAGGTACTCCTGCCTGAGCGCCTCCAGGTCACGTTGTGTGAACGTGGATGGAGAAGGAATTACTAGGAATATTTTCTTCTGCTGCTCGCTTTGCTGCCCCACTTGAGTTCCCCCGGACTCTGCTGGACTGGATCCAGAGTTATGTGGTGGGGACCATATCTGTATAAGTCATTATATATTTTTCATAGAACAAGGGAGTTCATGACTTGTGCGATAGGAGCCCATAACCTCTGCCGTCTCCGATTTGAGGGTATGCTTCCCGTCACGGATGCCCCCATTACTCCATCAAACCCTCATTTGGACCCCTTCCCGCTCTCCGACTCTTCCCTCTCATTTCGAGAACGTTGAATTGTCACAAGGGAAAAACATCGTCAAGAATGCAGGACCATTGCCGGTTATCAGCAGTATTTCTGCAAACGCTGCCGGAAGTGTCTCACTGAGATGACAAAAACATGCCCAACTACTACTACATCATATCATCTTGTTTTAGCGATTTTTGGCGCGTGCTGGGGCGGGCATTCTAGCCTCTCGCGCGAGGTGGCAAGAGAGAGGAACAACGTCTCACGCAGGAGAGGACGAAGGATGCGGACGGCGGCATATGGGACATAGAGATGGAGGTGGCAACAAGCGCCACTCCCGCTTTGATCAGTGAGATGTTGATTCCATCTGCCAGCACAGCGTTGAGGAGACCCAATGCGCGGCGCCAACCGGCTGACTGGTCACCATCAGGGCACGATCGCCCGATACTACCGGTTGTTGCTGTGACCCGCGAGAGGAGCTTTGACAACCCAGCAATGGATCAGCCGATATAGGAGGAAAATGGCTCCATCTCCAAAGATGATCGAGGCACCGGGCACATTTAGTGGTGAGCAACTTCATTGATGTGTAAGAGGGACACGACGCCGACGGTGCGGGAAGGTACGACAGATACGGATCGTATCTGGATCTGGCGAGACTTAATTTTCAGTTATGGTCCTGTACACTACTCTTATTTCCCCAGGAGGTTATGGTATAAGTAGTATCCGGGCATTACACATATAAAAGAGGAGTCTTATCTCAAAGAGGACAATGCCCGGGACCTTTAAGGATAAAGGAATGATTTCTATAAGCAAAAGGGAGAGGATCTCGTCGTATGAAATATTGCACAAGATGTATATTGCCGGAAACACACGAAACCGTCAAATTCGATGCATATGGAGTATGTAACATCTGTAGACAGGCAGACGTTAAACATGAGAATATCGACTGGAATGCTCGCTATTTGATGCTGAAAAAACTTGTGGAAAAGTATAAGGATAAGTCTCAGTATGATTGCATCGTACCCTTCAGTGGCGGGAAGGATAGCACGTTTCAACTCTGGTACGTTGTAAATATTCTCAAACTAAAACCATTGGTTGTCAGGTATAATCACTGGGGATACAGACCACTCGTTGCGGAAAATAATACAAAAGTCTTCAAAAAATTAGGCGTTGATGTTGTAGAATTCACAGCAAACTGGAAGGTTGTAAAAGAACTAATGCTGGAGGCCTTAAAAAGGACGGGGGATTTTTGCTGGCACTGTCATACAGGTGTGTTTGCGCACACCATGCAGATTGCTGTACGATATGAAATACCATTAATTATTTGGGGAGAATCCTCGTCGGAATATAGGGCTTATCACAGTTTTGAAGAATTGGAAGAGTTAAATGAACAATTATTTAATGAAATAATTAATCTCGGAATAACTGCCGATGATATGTATAATTACTTGGGAGGGAAGGTTGATAAGCGTGATCTGCTGCCATTTTGCTTCCCAAAAAAAGAAGAGCTCGAACGTGTCGGCGTGAGAGCGATCTGGCTAGGAAATTATATAAATTGGAATACAAAAGCGCAAGTGGCTCTTATAAAGAAAGAGTTAGGCTGGAAAGGGCAGGAGGTAGAGGGTATACCCCCTCAGTATGACTACGAAAAGATCGAATGTAAGTGGCAAGGTGTGAGGGATTACTGTAAGTTCATAAAAAGAGGTCACGGAAGAACAAACCATTTAGCATGCATAGATATAAGAAATGGTGAGATAGATCGAGAGGCAGGCATGAAGTTGGCGAAGGAATTCGATGGGAAGAGGCCTGCTTCGCTGGACAGATTTTTACAAATTATCGGGATAACGGAGAGCGAATTCATAAACATTTTAGAGTCAAACAAGGTTGAAGACTGGGGGTTTGACAAGGATACAATCGAACGTGGAAAACCTTTACCGGATATGGCAATGTGGGACGATATTGTATAGGTTATGATCGCGGATCTTTAATGCCGGACATATTTGGGTCGGGAAAACGGTAAATGTTACCTTTTGCTCACCCCACCAAATCCCAACTCATCGGTGTCCCCCTCACCACATCCTGGCTAACTCTCTTGCCCAGGAGCAATTTATAATATTTCGGTGCCAGGCCGAGGCCGGGACGCACGCACCGCATGTTCTCGGGGGTGAGTACGTCGCCGGCCTTAAGATCTTGGGCGATGTATATGGAGCGGCGGAAGATCAGGGATTTCTTTTCTGCATTACTTGGCCCGTAAGTAACATTGCCCAGCGACTGCCACGCGCGTTCAGTCTCCACCACCAGGGCAAGCAACTCCTCTGGTTCCAGTGAGAACGCGCTGTCCACCCCGCCGTCGGCGCGGCGGAGCGTGAAATGCTTCTCGATCACCGTTGCGCCGTGTGCCACTGCTGCAACCGCTGCTCCCAAGCCCATAGTATGATCGGACAGGCCCACCTCGCAACCGAAGAGCGCTCGCATATGGGGAATAGTGACCACGTTGCTATTCTCCGGCGTGGCCGGGTAGGTGCTGGTGCACTTGAGCAGCACCAGATCGCGGCAACCGGCCTCCCGGGCGGTGCGCACAGCCTCATCAAGTTCGGCGAGCGTGGCCATTCCGGTGGAGATGAACATCGGCTTGCCGGTGGCCGCCACCTTCTGGATCAGTGGGAGGTGCACATTCTCAAAGGAGGCGATTTTGTAGGCGGGCACATCCAGTTCTTCGAGAAAATCGACCGCTGTCTCATCAAACGGCGTGGAGAAGCAGATCATGCCGAGTTCCCGTGCCCTCTCGATGATCGGTGCGTGCCACTCCCACGGCGTAGAGGCACGGTTGTAGAGGTCGTGTAGGCTGCACCCCTTCCAGAGGCTCTGCTCGTCGTTGATGAAGAACTCACCCTCGCTGATGTCGAGCGTGATGGTATCAGCAGTATATGTCTGGAGTTTGAGGGCATGGGCGCCTGCTCTCGCGGCCGCCTCAACGATCTCCAGTGCCTTATCAAGCGACTGATTGTGGTTCCCGGACATCTCCGCGATGATGAATGGAGGGGAACTCGGGCCAATTGTTCGGTGTGCGACTTTCATGTACATCTCCCCGTCGTCTCCGGAATCTTTGATACGCAAGCCTCATCTGTCCCCTCGACCTGAAGAGCGAAAAGCCTCCGATTAAGTTTGGGCCACAGCGAATAGCGTCCATTATCAATAGTGCGGAAAAAAATGAACTCTTTTCGGACAGGCTCCCCCGTATCGATGAAGCCATCTCTGGGACGGCGCCGGGCATAGATGGTCGGATCGCTCTGCTGTAGGACCCCTGCTGTAATAATCGACGGATAATCCCTCGTAAAAAACCTGCATGAATCTATTGCTGCGCATATCACTGCGTTCCTGAGTTCATCGATCGGTTCCGAGCCTGAGGAGGACATCGGCCCCCGGCCAACGGCTCTTGCAACTTCACAAAGCGTGACAGGAACCTGATTCTTTCCTTCAAGAATCTGCCATGTCAGGGGAGACCGCTCCCTATCCCTGGGCAAATCACTTGCATGAACGACTGAGTTATTCCGATGTCGCTTCAATAGATCGGCACCAACAGTCCTTTTATAACTCAGGGAGAACCAGATGTTACCTCCCGGTAATGCAGGAGCATCATGAGCCCATGTCACCTCATGGCCATCAGCTAACCAATCCGGAAGCAATTCCAGGATGTGCGCATCGTTCCAGCTACCTGCATCAGAGTATACGCTGATACGCAATCCCCTCCCCATCAGATAGAGTATCGAAGTCAAGTGACTCAAAAATTTTGCGTGAAGGCAGATTATTGGGTTTCACCCTGCCAAGAACAAGTGCACCCGGGTATTCGGAGCGCATCTTTAACAGAGCAACTTTGAGCAGCGGTCGACCCAGGCCCCTTTTGCGGAACTGGGGTGCAAGCGAATAACTGATCACCCATGCCGGCTCCTGCCTCTCAAACCGCACCTGCCCCACGGGAGTACCCCCTTTGGTCTCCACAACGTAGAGACGACAATCGTCCAGATCCCGGAGGCGGCTACGGAACCACCGGCGATGATTCTCCGCAGGTATGGAACTAGGTGAAAAGGAGTTTTGCCGTGTCCCGGGATCGTTTGCCCAGGCAAGAAGCAGCGCTTCATCAGACAAACGGGCATGGCGCACCAGAAGTGGCGTCTCCGCAGTTATGGTCAAAACAGCACCCATACGATCTACGCCTCTACCATCCACACGAGATCTGCAGCGCAGGGACCATTCCTCATCAATGCCCTCTTCGATCAGTTCAGCCAGAGCCTGTCTGATGCTCTGTTCAGACACTTCATCGTAATGCCCCAGCCAGCGCACCAGCCCCTGTTGGTGAAGTCCATCAGCGATCGGCCGCTGGTTCTCCGCCAATGTCACAACAAGTGCAGGGAGGCCGAGGCACAACCGTTCCCAGCTGGTCGTCCCGGCTGCGCCGATAGCGAGGTCCGCCTTGGCCATAAGCGGTGCCAGGGTCGGCAGATTGCTGTGCAGGTGGATGTTGGCATACCCCGCTACCCGATCCCGGATATCAGGAGCATAAGGGCTGCTGCCGGATATCACGACATCGGCATCAATATCGGGGCGATTCAGGCCCATGAACGCCGTGAGAGCAAGCCCGGTCAGGTTGTCACGATCCGCCCCGCCGAAAGAGATGAGGATGCGGCGGACCGGACCTTCCCGCGGAGGGATGCGGTCGTGCAGTTCAGCATAAATCGGCTGCAAGAGAGCGTATTCCGGTCCCAACAGCAGGTGACAATCCTCCGGTACCTTGCCGATATAGTGGGCCTGCATATCCGCAACAAGATTCTGGTCCAGCAACAGGTCACAATCGTGAGCCCGGTCGGCAAGGTCATCGATCACCAAGATTCTGCCAACCAGCGGGCGGAGGGCATGTTCCCAGCGAGAATCAAGGGCGTAGTGGTCCACTACCAGCCAGTCAGGTTTGGCGCCCAGAACTTTGATAACAGCACCGGTCTGGTCGGCATCTTCCTGCCATGTCGCTCCGAGCCAGGTAGCGTGGGTCGGGGTTGTTTCGGCTTCAGATTCTTTGTCCGGCGCCGGAAGGCGGTGAACGATAAAACCCCGCTCTTCGATCAGGTCACAGAGGTGGCCGTCGTGCTCGCGGCAGATAAACGAGACTTCAGCGCCCCTTTCGACCAGAACCCCGGCCAGGCTCAAGCAACGCATGACATGACCTGTGCCGATAGCCCGCGAGGCATCGGTGCGGAAGACAACCTGCAGAGCCATGACTTTCTTATTTACCTCAGTTCAGGCGCTTGAACCCGGCGTGACAGACGGGACCTTCCAGCAAGTCATCGACGGAGCGCCCGGATTCACACTCCGCAATCAGTGCAAAGATTGGATCAAGCTCCTCAAAGTATGCATCGACCACTTCCGGAGTATGTTCGGTGCAGACGTAGACCGCGGTGGCGGCCAGATACCCTTTCTTGAGCATCTCCTGGGTGATCAGGGTCTTGTACTTGAGCATATCCGGCACCGGGAAACCAAAACTGATCAACGCCGGCAGACCGCTGATCTGGATTGGCAAGTCGTGCTTTCTGGCAAGCGCCTGCCAGCGCATACCGATATCACACCCGGTCTCCGTGATCCGTTCCCAGGACCTCTCCCGTTCCATCACCTCAAGGGTCTTCAGCGCGGCTGTCGGGCCGATACGCTCGGTCCAGAAGGTGCTGCTGATGAACGTGCTCTGGGCAGCCTCCATCACCTCCCTTCGACCAACCACAGCAGAGATAGCGTAACCATTGCCGAGCGTCTTGCCAAAGACAGCCATATCCGGCTCGACGCCGTAGTATTTATGCAGGCCACCGAGTGTCTGGCGGAAGCCGGATGTGCACTCGTCAAAGATGAGCACGATATCACGATCGGTCGCCAGTTGACGCACATCTTCAAGAAAACCCTCTTGTGGCCCCATGTTGCGCGAGACTTCCATCTTGATGACGCCGATATCGTGCTTCTGTACCAGCGTCTCCAGTTCGGAGAAGTCGTTGTAGTTGAACGGCAGGACACTGCCGCGCAGGCTCCTCGGCACACCCTTCGGCTCAAGACCGGGGAGCAGGTGGCCATCCAGACTCTGTTCATCCCCCAGATTGGCAGCGAGGTACCAGTCATGCCAACCATGATAGCCGCAGAATGCGACTTTGTCGCGGCCGGAGGCAGCGCGGGCAATCCGGATGGCGATGGCATTCGCCTCACCGCCTGTGCGGGCCAGCCTTACCATATCAGCCCATGGATGCAACTCTACAAGCCGTTCTGCAAGATATACCTCCTCCGGACAGTTGAAGGTTGACATGTTGCCTGCAGCCACGGTATTGCGGACTGCTTCGTCCACCTCCGGGTGCCCGTATCCCAGGGTGCTGGTACCGATGCCCATGAGGGACATATCGATATATTCGTGCCCGTCGAGGTCCCAGACCCGGCAGCCTTTCGCCCTGCTGAAATAAGCCGGCCACCGCTCGGGCAGGAACATCTCCGCCCGTTTGGAGAGGAGCATGTTGCCGCCCGGGATAACCCGTTTTGCACGCTTCCAGAGTTTCTGACCGGTGCCGAGATGCAGTCCTTCGTTTCGGATAAGGTGCCGGTTGGCGGCGAACAACTCCGGGTGCTCCTGCCGCAGAGCAAGAGCTTCGACCCAGGTAAAGTCCCGGCGCGGGCTAAAATGCTCAAACACCCTGCGGATAACCTCAAAATCTTCCGGCTCATCGACGGTCCAGCGTTCTTTGGAGCAGTCGGTTTCATTGGTAAGGTTTGTCCGAGCAAACTGCCTGGATTCGCGGACGTACGGCGTGACGTGCTCCCGGAGACACGGATCTGTCGCCCGGCTCCAGGCGATCTCCAGTGCCTTAAATGTAAACGCCTCGATGTCCAGCCCGTCCGGGTAGGTTGGAGGCATCGTGTTTGAAGCGTAGTCAACACCTTTTTCCTCAAACAGTTCAATAACGGCATCCACAAGTTCAGGATCGATCAGGGGGCAATCCCCGGTGATGCGCACCACCACATCGGCTCTTGCCCTCTTCGCCGCCTGATAGTAGCGGTCAAGCACGTCGTCTTCACTGCCCCGATATACATCAAAACCCATATTCCCCACGTACTGAACCAGAGGCTCATTGCGGGGATCGGATGATGTGGCAAGCACAATCTGGTCGATGGACCTAGCCCGCGATAGCCTCTCTAGGAGGAGCCCAATCATCGGCGTGCCGCAGATCGGCTGCATTACCTTGTTCGGAAAGCGGGTCGAGCCCATGCGGGCCTGAACAATAGCAACAATTCTCTGTATCATAACAGATTCCACCGGGATGGATTGATAAGATCTAGATCGTCACTCTGCAGGAGGTCTGGAGGTTGAGGTCCTTGTAATTCAGCAGCTTCAAGAATTTCCTGCAATTGCCTTTTGTTATCGATACCCACAACGACACGCCCAACCTCCTGCTGGGACAACACAAATCCAAGACAGGCCTGAAGCGGCGTCACCCCTTGCTCCTCCAGCCAGCGGTTCCAATCATCCCAGAGAGGCATCCAGCGATCAAATTTTTCGGGTCTTTGTGCTGCTCCCATTAACAGTAGGCCCTGCAGGAACACCGAGCGGACATGCACTTCTGTGCCAGCCCGGTACAACCGTGTTAACCATCCCGACGTCTTTAGCCGACGATCCAGGATATTAAACGGCGCCTGTACTATATCTAACTTGAAATGAGGATAGAGGTTATCCAGTTCTTCGGGATCGTATATGGAGACTCCAATCTTCTCCACCCATCCCTGCTCTTTCAACTCCAGCAGTGCCGCGTAAAGTTCTTCACCCTGTGGCTCCAGCAACTGTTGCGAGCGGTGCAGGAGCAGGCCGTGCAGGCGGTTGATACGTAGCCGATTCAGTGAACATCTCACCGACTCCTGTACCCAATCCCTCACCGTAGTGCAGGCAGCGGGTAGCGTCGGCAGTTTAGTCACTACACGCCAGTTATCAACACCAATCTCCCCTAACCGCTGCTCACTCTGCCCATAAGCAATTGCAGTATCCAGAGTGCCGATACCTGCTGCCCAGGCATGCTCCAGAATCGCTACGGCCTCTATGTGGCTGACTTGCCCGGATTTATTGGCCACACCGTAGGGCAGGCCAAACTGAACCGTTCCAAGGGCAAGGCGGCATACGCGGGTGTGCTTGCGAACCATTTTTAAAGCGTTTGAGGGGCCGGAGTCGGCGTCACTATCTTTTGGGATCCGAAAACCAGCTTTGAGATACGCCCGAATTGCGGATCGGTTGTCACGATCCACGCCAAGGTGTATCTGAGTGATCGAATAGTTTTCATACAGCCATTCTGCACAAGCATTCAAGACTTCTGCAGCTGCTCCTCGGCCGCGCCAATCGGGATCTCCGATCAGGATACCCATAGTTGCAGTGCCATCGGTTCGATCGATCGGTTCAAATTTTATATTACCAATATGGAGATTGCTTTTCTTTAAAAAGACCCCGAAAAACAAAACGTCCTCTCGATTTGTTCTTTCTTTGACGTAAGTCTTTAATGAATCGAGGGTATGTCTGGAACTTGCCGTAACAATAAATCGATTTGATTCCTCATCTTGCAGCCAGCCAAGATACCGATGGGTAACATCAGCTATTGTTAATAGCCGGAGAAAAAACCGTTCTGTTTCTATGAAAGGGGCACTCATTCCGTTGTAGTCGTCAGGATCTGCCATTGCTTCACCCATCCTGCCTCAAAACTACCGTAGCAGACTCAGCGGCATCCCTTTTGAAGACGTATCTGAAGGAGAGTGTTTTCCCAGGATATGTCAGGGCGATCGCTACACTATTCATTCTTTCACTTCCAGCATTCAGAGGACCGATCCTGCCTTTTTGAGGGTCTCAGCAACATATTCAAGTTCTCTCTCCGTCATCGCCGGGTACAGAGGGAGGGTGATAATGCGGTCGAATGTATTCTCTGTCATAGGGAATGCCCGCGGATCGAACCGGAAACGCTTCCGGTAGTAGGTGAATCGGTATGTCGGGATATAATGGACGTTGGCGCCGACATTATTCCGGTGTAAGTAGCGATACAGGTTGTTTCTTTTGATACCGTTGAGCAGCACAGTATACAGGTGCCACCCATGCGTGACATCCCCACAACACTGTGGGGTTTCAAGCCATGATATGCCCCCGATAGACTCCTCGTAGAGCGCTGCAAGGCGATTTCGTTGTTTGATGAAGGTATCGATCTTCTCGAGTTGTGAGACTCCGAGTGCGGCCTGAATATCGGTCATCCGGTAATTTCTCCCGAGATCCACCATATCGTAAGCCCATTGAGATCCTTCGCCAAACAGATCTCCAACATTTCGGTCGATACCATGACTTCTGAGAAGTTTCAACCGTGCAGCGAGTTCAGGGTCATCCGTTACCACCGCCCCACCTTCGCCAGTTGTGATTGGTTTTACCGGGTGGAAACTGAAGATTGTCATATCGGCCAATGTGCCGATCTTACGACCTTTATATGAGGCGCCAAAGGCATGGCACGCATCTTCAATAAGCCGAAGATCATGTTCCCGGGCGATCTCCCTGATCTCGTCGATCGCACACGGGTGCCCGGCATAGTCAACGTAGATTATTGCACGGGTTTTTGGAGTGACCCGTCTCCTGATCTCATCTGGATGAATATTCCTTGTTACAGGATCAATATCCGCAAAGACCGGAACGTGATCATTGTAGAGGATAGCATTGCTCGTGGCGGCAAATGTGAAGGGGGTTGTGATGACCTCGCTTCCTTTCGGGAGATCAAGGGCCCGGACAGCGATATCTAAGGCACTCGTGCCGCTGTTCACCGCGACGGTATGCCGGGAACCAACGTAACTGGCAAGATCCCGCTCAAAACGATCGACAGTCGGTCCCGTGGTGAGCCAGTCGCTCTTCAACACCTCTACGACGCCCTGTATATCTTCATCATCGATTGACTGATGCCCATAGGGGATGAACCGCATGAATCTCGCCGCCGGGCTCTCTATGAGATATCCACCATCGACGTCAATGCAGCAGCGTCAAGCCAGGCCGTATTACTCTCGCTTGAGTACCGGAACCCTTCAGGCAGAGGTTTTCCTTCATGTCCGTTGTTCTTCTGCCAGAACCGTAACTCCGGCTCTATGACGAAATAGCCCCCCATATCCTTCGAGTGTCGGGCTTCATCTTCGGTGAGGAGAACCTCGTGGAGTTTCTCGCCCGGACGAATGCCTATGATCTCGACTCCACAGTCAGGCGCGATGACTTTCGCAAGATCCGTTATTCTCATACTGGGGATTTTAGGGACAAAGATCTCTCCACCTTTCATCGTCTCTATGCATTGAGCGACGAATCGGGCACCCTGTTCAAGCGTCAGCCAGAAACGCGTCATACGCTCGTCAGTTACTGTCACCCGTCCCTGCTTTCTCTGTTCCAGGAAGAGGGGTATGATACTTCCCCTGCTCCCGACCACGTTCCCATAGCGGGTACAGGCGAACCGCGTATTTCTGCTGCCAGCGTAGGCATTTCCCTGGACAAAGAGTTTCTCCGCAACCATTTTGGTTGCACCGTAGAGGTTGACCGGGTGTACTGCCTTATCGGTACTCAGCGCCATGACCTTTTCAACGCTGTTATCAATTGCGGTGTCGATGATATTGCTTGCACCGTCTATGTTTGTTTTAACCGCTTCCATCGGGTTATATTCGGCAGCGGGAACCTGTTTTAAAGCCGCGGCATGCACAACAATATCCACATCATTCATCGCACGCGAGAGGCGCATTTTATCCCGCACGTCGCCGATGAAGAAGCGCAATCTATCGTCTTGGTATTTCTGTTGCATAGCCCACTGGAGATACTCGCCTCTTGAAAATAAGCGGATGCTATCCGGATTATGCTCATCGAGGACGAGGGACGTAAATTTCTTTCCGAAAGAGCCTGTACCACCCGTCACAAGAATTGTTTTGCCGTCGAAGCAGGACATCATCATTACAATCCACGTTTCGGATGATTAGTCTAACGGAAATTACCATCTTGAAATGACTAAAAATAAAGAAAATACAGGACAAATAACCCTCATAACCAACCACACACTCTGCTAACCGGCTGCCCTCGCATATCCGGTATTCGCATACTCTTCAATCAGAGCAACGACTCGTCCTGTTGCTTTCCCGTCAACCCTGCAGAGATACTTCCGGATAAACTCCTCTCTGTTCCGTGCCAGGCAGGTATCGTCGTGCAGAAGCTGCTCTATGGTTGGTTTAAGATCTTCTGCCCTGTAGACACCACAGGCGACACCTTCCTCGACATAATTTACAATGTCAGGCTGGCCACCAAAATTCATGACAATCAAAGGCCTCTGGAGCGCAACTGCTTCAAGTCCTGTTGTTGAGTTCAGTAATAAGACAAGGTCGCTCACGGCAAGCAAGCCCAACGTGTCGGCATCTTTGGCAACGATGCGAACGTCGAGCGAGTAACCCTTTAGATGCTCTCGGATCATTGTGTCATATCGTTCCGGCTCCCCCGGGTGCTGTTTAACGACGAGTTGTACGTTCTCAATCAACGAGATACTATCAAAGACAGCGTGAAAATTCAATTCATTCTCAGCATCGGAGAAATTGTGACACTGTGTCGTCCACAGCACAATCTTTTTCGATGGATCCAGGTGCCATTCTTCAATCAACTTTGAGCGAACCGACTCTCGATCAAGATCAGTCATTCGATCGTAGCGCGGTTGGCCTGTTACGACAACGGCATCCCCGGGATACCCGCCCGCCTGGGTCAGCAGATCTTTATGATACTGACCGTACACCGCAGTAACGTCGGCAATGGGCACAAACGGTGATTTGGCGGAGATATCCAGCGAGATCTCGCCAGCCTGATATATATACCCTTTATGTAACTCGTGGATGACACCATGCTGGATTGCGACACAGGGGATATCCTTCTTTTTCGCTGCCACGATGAGAGCCCGCTCGAATACGCTGTATTCGTCCTCGATGACAATGACCACAGGCCTGATGCTCTCGAGCATGGCCTCGGCCATGGATATGAATTTTGTAAATTCGGCAAAGACGTACTCAGGTCTGTCGTATGCAAAATAGTTCCTGAGTTTTCTCCGGATCCCCCCATCAGGGTCCTCAGGAAGTTCTAAGAGGCCGGCAAGTGTCCGATCATCCTTCAGCAGAGCCCACACCTTTCTGAAGTGTTGTTTTGCCTCGTTTCTCTCTCTCCCGATCCTGCGCCGGAAGAAGAGATTAAACGGGATGTGGAGCACATCCCAGTGTTTGCACTTGCTGATGGTGACCCGAATCGACGGAATGTAGGGGCACTTGAGGGGGTACGTCGAGACGATCCTATACTTTCCGGATTCATTGAGTTTGTGGATGATCGCGTGGAAGAACTGATCCGATAAGATTGGTTCGACCCGGTCGCCAGCGTAAAACGTTCTCCATTCAATATCCTCCCCTGTGATGAGAATTACCTTATCCTCCGGTTCCAGCGATCTAACCTGGTTCATTCTGTTAAACCGGAGGAGTATCAGGTATGCGATGAGTGCAAGGAGATAATCGCCGATGTAGTACACCTGGCGGACGAGCGCCATGAACAGTCCGCTCGTCTTGATCTTACGGCCGATCCCTGCTTCTCTGCCCGAATCTGCGTACTCCCGGTTGAATAGAGAGTAATAGAACGCCACATCAGCAAACCACCAGAATGCAGTCTCCTTATAGGCAGTTAATTCCAGCAAAGTCTTGCCGCAGGCCAGTTTTGTACCTTTCAGCCGGTTGACATAGGCCATAACTGTGTCCGGTTGCATAACACCTCGTGATATAAGTATTATACGTCCACCCTTCTGTATACATGCATGAGGTCCGTTATCTGGGTCATATTTTCTAAACTGCAAGACTGCATCAGGGAAAGATCATAGATTATTACGGTCTGTCTCCTATTGAAACGACCGGATCTGCTCTCTGCAATACCCACCGATACAACTGATTTTAAGGTGATAGAAGTTAACTTCAAGAGGCTGATGGATTCGACGACTTCAGGGGGTCGTCAAATTGCGACCGGCGGCAGTCAGGTACACGAGCACTGAAGGTGCGAATCACGGTGAAAGTACGGAACTGGAGAGGACCACTCTCAGAACTCACGTATCGCGAGGATATTAATATCATCTATCTTAAATCAATACGATAGGCGAGGTCGACATTCAATGACCGTTCTAGATTTTATCCGCTATCATATCATCGATTCCGCGATAAACGCATACTGGTGCATCCACAAGCGTTTTCCGCTTCGTCTCCTCCTCTGTGATGTGAATTGTCGGGAGCTCCCGGGATCCACTAAATTCGGGCATCCGTACGGGATCACCATTCGAGACGGTACCAGAATTGGCGACAACTGCACCTTCCGATCGAATATAACTATCGGACAGAAGGCAACAGAAGAAAGACGGGCCGTCATCGGCAACAACGTCCAGATCGGCGCCGGTGCGATCATCCTCGGGCCGGTCCACATCGGCGATAACGCCGTCATCGCTGCCGGTTCGATTGTCCTCACCGATGTGCCATCTAATATGACTTATATCTCCAAACATCAGGTCACCCTAAAATGAGGGATCTCCGCACAAGGCTTGATATCTGGCATCTAAGATGATCGATTCTGCCACCAGAGAGGTAAGTCCAGAGGTATCTCTCCCTGCGGTTTTGTGTTTAGTACCGGTATTCAACCTAATATCTCCACGGTGAGATCAGATACTGGAGCGTACGGTGGAACCTTGAATGGTGATCGTAATCGAAGTTCCGTTTCGGAGCCGCATGGAGAACCGAATCCATCTCCTCTTCGGTCAGATCGAGCGTATCGGCAATGAATTTCCTGTCTTCTGCTTCTTGTTCGGCCGAATATATCGACTCTCTCATTTTGCTGAATGCTTCTTCCCTTGTCATCTGCTTCGACAGAACAAGCGTCGCGTAGTCGGTAATCCTCTTGTCAATCCCGAACTTTCTGGGTAACAGGAAGGCAAAGGCCCAACGGGTGAAGACAGATTCGAAGTGGTGCCCACCGTAATACTTCCAGCCGAGTTCCCTCTCCAGGAGCGGGTCCACATCGCTGTGACGGTAGTCCATCCAGTAAAGCGGCCGGATCTCGCGGATCCCTTTTCGGTACCATCTGAAGACGTCAGCGATAGTCCGCAGGGGATAGTTGTTCAGGTTCATTGTGCCGTGTCGGCTCTGTATATCGAGTATGAAGCGCTCATCGTCATGAAGCGACCACTCGACCGACCCCTGGCCCTCTGTCCGGAACGATGCACCACTAAAAACGTATTCAATATTCTTCGCCTCCGCTATATCGTATAAAACTGTAACAAATGCGTGATCTGATGGGATATCGACAGAGGGCACCGATGCGAAAAGAAAAGCTCTCTGCAGATCTTTGAACTCTTCCCATTCGACAGTGTGGTTGTGCAGGTCGACATCAAGTTTCCGGCAGGCATTTTTTATGTTCTCCACAGCGATAGAAGAGTCCATCCTGTTGTCGACGTGAACGGCAAGCGGGTTGAGGCCCCATTGCTTGAGAAGGTATAAGGTATATGTGCTGTCCCGGCCCCCGCTTACACCCTGGATACAGTCGTACTCCAGACCTCTACCCCTCGACTTCACCATTTCAACAAGAGACCGGAGTTTTTTCTGGTTTTCGGGATTGACAGAGTATTTGCTGCACCTTTGATCGTATCGGTGGCAGTGATTACATACACCGTCTTTGTCAAAGTAAATATTTGGAAATGTATCGCCCAGGATGCAGCGGGAGCAGGTCTTTTTCATACGATAAAATCTGCTTTGCTATGATAAAATAGCTCTGAAAGACGCTGTGAGGTTCGAACGGTTCATATATTTGGCAATAAGGATAAGGTAGAGAATCGCATATGCCAGGGAGATCGAGAGAGTTGTATCGGTTCACATTCTATTCCGGTATGAGTCAGCGCCAGCGTAAGTCTCCAGTGAGTTTTCCTGTCCTTAGCAATACCCAGATAGAATCTGTGCAACCTTATAACTGGCATCACCATCCCCAAAACAGAGTTTTTGCTCTCCTCCAGGGGTGAAACTCCTGATCGCCCGGAGGATCTCCTTCCTCCCCGCCCCCACAAGCACGTTCCACCCGGCCTCGACCGTCTCGACCCACTCGGTGTTCTCCCGGAGGGTGATGCAGGGCACGCCGAGCATGTAGGCCTCCTTCTGGACCCCGCCGGAGTCGGTGAGGATCTTTTTCGCATGCGCCATCAGGCGGATCATGTCAAGGTAGCCGAGCGGTTCGGTGACCCGGACGTTCTCCGGCATACCCGCAAGAAGGCCGTACTCACCGAGGTAGCGCCGCGTCCGGGGGTGGACCGGGAAGACGGCCGGCATCCCGGCCTCTCCAAGGGCGCCGAGGATGGCGGTCATGTTCTCCGGGCTGTCGGTGTTCGAAGGCCGGTGGACGGTGACGACGAGATACTCCCCCGGCCGGACCCCGACGTCCTCAAGGATCCGGGAGCGCTCCTCTGCGACCGCGCGGTTGTGGGTCATCGCATCAAGCATCACGTCCCCGACAAGGAAGACGCCCTCCGTGATCCCCTCGGCCGCGAGGTTCGCGACGGCCGTCTCCGTCGGGCAGAAGAGGAGGTCAGAGCAGTGGTCGGTGAGCACCCGGTTGACCTCCTCGGGCATCCGGCGGTCAAAACTCCGGAGCCCCGCCTCGACATGGGCGACCGGCACGTGGAGCTTTGCCGCCGCAAGCGCGCCTGCGAGTGTCGAGTTCGTGTCGCCGTAGACCAGGACGACGTCGGGTTCCTCCTTTTCGAGGACATCCTCGATCGCCCCGAGCATCGCCCCGGTCTGGCGGCCGTGGGTCCCGGAGCCGATGCCGAGATTGTAGTCGGGTTTCGGGATCGCGAGCTCCTCAAAGAAGACCTCCGACATGCCGTGGTCGTAGTGCTGCCCGGTGTGGACGAGGATCTCATCATGCGCCTTCCTGAGTTCCCGTGAGACGGGAGCACACTTGATGAACTGCGGCCGCGCGCCGACGATCGATACGATCTTCATGGTTACCGCCGGATCAGGTGGCTGTTTTTGTCGCCCCGGCCGATACCCTTGTAGATGAAGCCCGCGCGGATGAACGCGTCCGGGTCGACGACGTTCCTGCCGTCGACGATGACCGGGTGCTCCCGGCCCGAGAGTTCCTTTACCCGCGCCGGATCGAGAGCGAGATAGTGGTGGTGGCCGGTGAAGATGACGACGGCGTCCGCTCCTGCAAGGGTCGCATCAAGGTCGTGGGAGACCTCTATCCCCGGGTAGTTGTCCACGAACGGGTCGTGGACCCTGACCGTTGCCCCCGCCTCCTCCATCGCCGCGAGGTAGGGCTCTGCAGGGGTATTCCGGGTGTCGTCCGAGTTCTGGATGAACGCCCACCCGAGGAGAGCGACGTTCGCGCCCTCCGGGGACTTCCCGGCCCGCCCGAGCCCCTCGACGGTCAGGTGGACCATGTGCTGGGGCATGAACTCGTTGATCTTCCGCGCGACGCCGAAGATCGACTCCTCGCCGTGCGGGTACCAGAGGTCTCCCCCAAGGACCTGCGCGCCCCGCTCGAGGTGCCACGAGTCCTTCGTGAGGCAGTGGCCGCCGACCCCGGCCCCCGGCCAGAGGATCGCCCGGGTGATCCCCTCACCCTTGAGGGAGTCGATCCCCGCCCGGACGTCGTAGACGTTGACGCCCATTGCCTCACAGTGGAGGGCGAGCTGGTTTGCGGCGGCGATCTGGAGGTCGCGGAAGGCGTTCTCGGCGGTCTTCGTCACCTCGGCGGCGGTCGCGCTCATCGGGATGATCGTCCCGGTCGTGAGGACCGGCCGGTAGAGCTCGACCGCCCGCGCCGTCGAGATGTCGTCGATCCCGCCGACGATCCGGTCGTGCTCGCGGATGTTTTTGAGCAGCCGTCCGACCATCACCCGCTCGGGGGCATGGGCGAGCGCGAAGTCCTCGCCGGCGACGAGGCCGGACTCGCCTTCGAGGATCTCCCGGGCCATGCGCTCGGTCGTGCCGGGGGTAACCGTCGACTCGAGCACCACGAGCGTGCCCTCGGAGAGGTGCCGCCCCACCGCGCGGAGCCCCTCAGTCAGGGCCGAGAAGTCGGGGATGAGGTCCTTTGGGTCGAGAAACGGGGTCTGGATAGCAAGGGTCACCGCGTCGCACGCCGCGACCTCCGAGAAATCCGATGTGCACCGGAACTTCCCCGCGCCGACGACCTTGCCGAGGAGGTCCTCAAGCCCCGGCTCCTCACCCTTGAGGGGCGACTCACCCCGGTTCAGCATACCGATCTTGTAGCCGGATGAAGGAGAATCCCGCTGGAACCCGATGACCGACTCGAACTCCGGCGCGTCCGCAAAGAGGACCGCGGCGGGGATGCCGACGTAGCCCATGCCGACGACACCGATGTTCCGGATCGGGCCTCTGGCATTGATGATGGATTGTAGTTTCTTACTCATGCAAAAACCACCCTTACGCTGCAAAACACCGCGCAACGTCCTCGCAGATCTCCATATTCAGCAGCGCCTGCGCGGGGCTGACCGGGAACTCCCGCCGCTGGGCCACGCAGTCGAGGAACGTCGAGAGTTCGAGCTTCAGCGGCTCCTGTTTGTTCACGAGCACCTTCTCGATGATGTTCTCCTGCACGTAGCGCTCGTTCTCTACCGAGTACTGCCCGGGCTTTCTGTGGATGTAGATCTCCTGGGCCATAAAGTCCCCCTCGATGGTGAACTCCTCCTCCTCGATGTAGATCATACGGATCTTCTTAGATGACTTCCTGCTTGCGGAGAGGTAGACCGTGGTGCCGCCGAAAGAGAAGAGAGCGCTACAGACATCAGAATTGCCGCTGCCGGCGAGGCGGTAGGTTCCGTCCGGGAGGAGGACGTTTCTCATGATATCCACGTCATGGATCATCAGGTCTTCGACGACCGAGGAGCCGCTCACCCGGGAAGAGGCCGGGTTATGCCGCTTCATCTCGACATAGAGGGGGTCACGGACGATCTTTTTGATCTCGGGGACGATCGGGTTGAACCGCTCGATGTGGCCGACGCCGGCGACGAGGCCTTCCGGGATCTTTTCGATAAGCCTTCTTGCCTCTTCCGCCGTCGCACAGATGGGTTTCTCGACGAGGAGCGGCACCCCGGCGTCGAGGACCGTCTCCGCAATGGAGAAGTGGTAGGGCGTCGGGACGCAGACGCTCACCGCATCCACGCATTCGAGCAGGCTCTCGACAGTCGGGGAGGCCGTTGCCCCGAAGGTTCCGGCAAGGTCCCGGGCCGCCTTCTGGTTGAGGTCGTACAGGTAGAGCGAGTCCACCGCTTTCAATTCCGAATACACGCGGGCATGGTTCCTGCCCATCATTCCGACACCGATTACCCCTGCGTCCAAGATATCACCGCCGATAATATATGTTGCGTGCCCTCTCCTGTGAGCGCTGAATTATAATACTATACATGTGCGCCGCTTTGCTATGACGGTATCGGGGCCCCCGTTCCGGGGGGTGGAGGAGACCGTGGCCACCCTCCTTCAGCTCGACTGAACAGGCAGGGCGTTCCCGGCAGAAAGCCCGGGGCGGTTGACAACCAATAAAGGCTTTCACGGCCAAACCAATGCTCGTGTTCCGCCCCTCCGGGTATCTCGCCCGCGTCATGCGCATCGACCCTGTCCAGCGCCAGAGCCTCATCAGCCTCGGCTCGACGATCGGGCTTACCGCGATCGGGTTCCTCTCCACGATGTTCTTTACCCATACCGTCGGTCTATCGGTAGTGGGCGCGTACTTTCTCTTCGTCGCTTACTTCAGCGTCTTCAACCTGATCGGGGACGGCGGATTCGGGGGCGCCGCGGTGAAGCGGATCAGCGAAGGAGAAGACCAGAACGCCTACTTCACCGCATTCATCCTCCTCCGGGTGGCGCTGACGGTCATCTCGGTGGGCTTCCTCCTCATCGTGCAGCCGTACCTCGTCAAACTCACCTCGTCAGGGGTGCTCCCCTGGCTGATCCTCGCGCTGATCGTCAGTACCTTCACAAATATCGCCTCAAACAGCGTCTACGGCAGAGGAATGGTCGGCATCAACCAGATCGGCAGCCTGATCGACACCCTGGTCCGGATACTCGTTCAGGTTGCCGCGGTCGTCCTCGGCTACGGGGTCGCCGGCCTCGCTGGCGGGTTCGTTGCCGGGGTTCTGGTCTCGGGACTCTTTAACTTCCGGTTCCTCGACCTCTCGCCGGCCCCGTTTCGCCGTTCGCACATCGCGAGCCTCTTTGCATTCTCGGTCTGGACGTTCCTCAGCTCGAGCGGCTACCTTGTCTTCTCGTATGCCGATACCATCATGATCGGTCATTTCATGACCGAGGCCGACATCGGCATCTACCGCGTGGCGCTCCAGCTCACATCGATTGCAACGTTCGCCACCATAGCGCTCCATACCACCCTCTACCCGAAGGTCAGTTACTGGGGAAAACAGGGCGATCTCTCCTCGGTGGAGCGCGCGCTCGCCCGCGCCTTCACCTACTCGCTCCTGCTCGCGGTCCCGGTCGTTGCCGGGGGGTGGATCCTCGGCAAAGACCTCCTCTACTTCTTCTACACAGCGTCGGCCACTGCCGGGGCGGGGGCGCTCGCGATACTCCTGCTTGTCCAGGTAGCCCACGTCTTCATGTTCCTCCAGACAATGTGCTTAAACGCCCTCGACCGGCCGCAGGACTCGTTCCGGGTGACGGCAGTCGCGGTTGCCGCAAACATCGGGTTAAACCTCCTCCTCATCCCGGCATACGGCATCGTCGGGGCATCGGCGGCAACACTCGTCACCATGGTGCTGAACGCAACACTCGCTCATCGCGCCCTCTCCCGGAGCATCCGTGTCCGGATAGAGCCCCGGGCCGTGGGCAACATCGTCTTTGCCGCGCTCGCCATGGCGGCCGTCGTCGCAGCCTGCCGTTTTGCCGTCCCGCTCTCGAACGTCGTTATCGTCCTCGGGATGGTCGGACTCGGCGGGCTGGTCTATCTCCTGGTCCTCCTCAGGCTTGATCGGGGAATCCACGACGAACTCAAGGATCTGGCCGGACAACTCGGCATCCCCTGGCCCCGTGCGCTCTGACGGCCGGCGGGGCGCTTCACCCGGTGCGCCGGGCACGGCCGCCTTCTCCCGCACCTGCCGGACGGGAACCCCTGCCCGTTCAGGATCCCCGGGTCGGGGAGCCCCGCGGCGAGAGGAGAGGTAGTCGGCTTGAAATAATAGGCGCGGCAACGCCTGATCATACGCGAGGAAGACCATGAAGAAAGAAGTCCGAGAATTGAAGCACGAAGAGTTCCCGCTTGCAGAGAGGGTCTGGACACACTACCGCAACCAGAAGGCGGACCCGAGCCGGGAGAGGATCTTCGGCGTCTTTGTCGACGGCGCCCTGGCGGCGACGGCCCGCTGTACCCGGCACCCGGGCGGTCTCGAGATGGACTGCGTCTTCACCCTGGACGAGTACCGTGGAGGCGGGTATGCAAGGGAGGCCGTGCAGCGGCTCCTCGATGAATGCGACTCCGAGACGATCTACATCCACTCGACCCTCCCCCTGGTCGGGTTCTACGGGAAACTCGGGTTTGTGCCCATCCCGGAGGCGAGACTGCCGGCGAGCATCAAGGAACGGTTCGTCTTCTGCTTCGGGGAGATGGCGGGGTGCAACGTCGCCCCCATGATGCGCAACCCCGGGAGTGGATAACCCCGGCCGCCGTCCTCCCGGCCCCCTGCCTGCTGCAGGCCCCTCACACGGCGGCTTTCCGGCCGGGCCGCGCGGGAGAGGGGAGGTGTTCGCCGGCGGACCTCCGTGGACGGGATGTGTCTCTCCGGGCCAGAGCGACGGCAACCCTGATGTGCGATGAGGCCCGATAGACCGGATCGCCCGGGGGTCCTCTACCGCTATGATGAGCATCGATTATGTCGTTTTGACCTGGAACAGCGCTTCAACGCTGGAACTCACGCTCTCCTCGATCCGGAACTACGGGCACCCGAACAGGATCATCGTCGTCGATAAGCACTCGACGGACCGGACCACGGCGATCGCCGGGAAGTACGGTTGCAAAGTCATATTGTCGGGAGCGGGGGCAGTGCTCGCGATACCCGGTGGAAAGCCGTGCCCGGGCGTGCCCTCCGGTGCGACCTACCGAAGAGTGCGAAAAACGATCGGCACCCTCCTTCGGTTATGATACGGGTTACTGAGAATCGATGCGATAAATAGCTCTCACTCCCTTGCGGCAACGCGAGAGCCAGCCGTAGAAGGAAATGAGAGGACCTCACGCGAAGGAGAGCTGCCATACCCACCACCATTCCCCCGTTCACCCCCGGACCGGCGGCAGATGACGGAGGGGCGGTAACTCCGGGGAGGTGGGGCGGGCCTTAATGCTCGATCTTCCTGATATGCCCGATGGCGTTCTCCGCGAGTTTCTCCCGCCCTTGCAGCTCGGCGACGTCCCGTATCGCCTCGAGCATGTGGACGGAGTCTTCGAGGAAACTCAGGATATCGGCGGGGTAGAGGTCGATCCCGTATTCGTCGAGGAGGTAGGCGCTGATCTGGCGGTGATCGAGCCCCATCTCCCGGAACTCGATGATGGCAAGGGTGAACTTCCGCTCCGGGCACCCGCAGAAGGGGGCGTTTTTGCACTTGCAGTCCATGAAATCGCGGAAAAAGGCAAGGAGCTGCTCCTGCATCCGGCGGTCGAGGTGCTCGAAGTTGACCGCCTTCCCGAGAGATTCGAGGAACGCACCCGAGAAGACATGGTCCGGGAGCCGGAACCCTGCCGCCCGCTCCAGCTTCCGTGCCGCCCGGAACCGGGCCTTGTCCGCGATCACGACGCTTCTCCGGGCTCCTCGTCGAACTTCGCAAGAGATTTGATAGCGTTGCTCATGGTCTCGATCTCGATGAGCCACTCGTCGAAGAGGCCGGGGTTCTCCGCATCGTCCTTGATATACTTCGCGCAGCACGTGGCCCCGTCGACAACGGCGGCCCCGATATTCGCGGCAACCTCAAGCGCCTCCTCGAGGTTCTCTTCATCGAGAGCCCGGCCCTTCTTCACGAGCGTCTTTATATCCTTATCGAACCCGCCCTCGAGATACTTCCGGCAGGCGGTGAAGAGTACGAGCAGGGAGAGCTGGAGCGACCCGATGACGTCCTCGAGCTCTCCTTCGGGGAGCCCGGTCATGACGATCAGTTCCACGTCGTCGAGCTTCTCCGTGGCCTCCTCCTTCGTGAACCGGCCGTTCTGGTAGAGGCGGATGATCTTTAAGACCGAGAGGGTGATGTCTTCGGTGAAACTGTAGAGCATCTGCTCGCCTTCGGAGACGTCTTCGCCTTCGGCAGGCTCGAAGTCAGCACCCTCCAGTGTTTTGATCCAGTTGTCCCAGCGCTCCTGATTATAAAAAATATAGAAGAGTTTCATGGGCTCTGCCTGTTTGGCTTTCGCTTTCTTCGCCATATCAGTACACATTCGGAGTGCCTCTGTTAAAAATCATTTGCTCGCTGTGCCAAAAGCCCGAATTGCCGCGATTCGCGAACATTCATCTAGAACAAGCGAGCATAAGTTGAGCAGATGGCACAAGATGCTGATCTCGCTTTACTCCTGAAATCCTGCGAACCTGTTGCGGTCGCGCTCTCCGGGGGGACGGACAGTTCGGTCCTGCTGGCCACCGCCCGGCGGCACACCGTCCGGGCGATCGCTATCAGCGTCGATACCGGTCTTGCCCCCCCTGGGGAGATCGCCGCGGCGCAGGAACTCTCGGAGCGCCTCGGCGTCCCGCATATCGTGATACCGCTCGATGCGCTCGAGATCCCCGCGATCCGGGAGAACCGGCCGGACCGGTGCTACGCCTGCAAGCGGGCGATGATGGAGGCGGTCGCGAGAGAGGCAGAGCGGTGTGGATGCCGGACGGTGGTCGACGGGACCCACGCCGACGACCGGCCCGCGACAAGGCCCGGGATGCGGGCGCTCGTCGAACTCGGGATCAGGAGCCCGTTTGCGGAGTGCGGCATGGGGAAGGCGGATATCGAGGCCCTTGCGGCAGACCTCGGGGTGCCCGTCCGCCCGCCGTCCGCATGCCTTGCGACACGCATCCCCACCGGCGATGCAGTCACCCGGGAGTGCCTCGCGCTCGTCGCGGCCGCTGAGGCTCTCCTCGCGCGGGAGATCCCGGGGACCATACGGGTCCGGTGCAGTGGTCGTCGGGCCTCCATCGAGGCCGATCCGGGATACCACAAAAGGCTGGAGGGGCTGCTCGGTGCGGTGAAGGATCTCGGTTTTGAGGATGCGGCTATCGCCCCGGAGGGCTACCGGGAGGGAGGTGCGGACTCGTGGAAGCAGTGATGGTCAGGTATGGCGAGATCTTCCTCAAGAGCGAGCCGGTGAAACGGCGGTTCGTATCGATCATGACGGAGAACATCCGGCTCGCGCTGGAGGCGGAAGGACTCTCCCACCGCATCGAGGCACCCCGGGGGAGGATCCTGATCTTCGGCGACGAGCCCCGGCGCATCGCCGCGATCGCCGCCGGGACCTTCGGGGTGGTGAGCGCCAGCGTCTGCACGGTGACCTCCCCCGATATCGACGGTATCGCGGCCGCAGCCGTAGAGCATGCAGGGCGGCACCTCCGGTCGGGGATGTCGTTTGCGGTCAGGGCGCGCCGGACGGGCGTCGAGGGGTTCAACAGCCAGGAACTCGCGGCGGCGGTCGGCTCGGCCGTCCTCGACCGGGTGCCGGAGGCCACGGTGGACCTGACGGCGCCCGACTACGAGGTCTTCGTGGAGGCCCGGGAGTTCGGCGGCCTTGTCTACGACGAGAAACTCGGCGGACCGGGAGGACTCCCCTACGGGACGCAGGGGGAAGTGATGGCCCTGCTCTCGGAGGGGATCGACTCGCCCGTTGCATCGTGGCTGATGATGCGCCGGGGGTGCCGGATGGTGCATGTCCATATGCACAGCGGGCGCTTTGGGGGGGCGGACGTGGAAGAGATCGTCCTCCGGCACCACGCCCGGCTCTCCGCCTGGGTCCCCGGGCACCCTCTCGACCTCCTGATCGTGGATATGGAGCCGTTCTTTGAGGTCATCACGGCCTTAAAAGAGCCCCGCTACCGGTGCATCCTCTGCAAACGGTTCATGCTCCGGGTGGCAAGCATCCTTGCAAAAGATCGCGGCGCTTACGCGCTCGTCAACGGCGACAACCTGGGGCAGGTAGCGTCCCAGACGCTGGCGAACATGACGGTGATCGCCCCGGCGGCGTCTGTGCCGGTGCTCCGGCCGCTGATCGGGTTTGACAAGGAGGAGATCGTCGAACGCGCCCGCGCCATCGGGACGTTTGAGGCCCGGCCGGGGAGCACCGGGTGCACGGTCGCCCCCCGCTACCCTTCGACGGCGGCACCCGCGGCGACGATCGCGCAGATTGAGGAGGAGATCGGCGCGGAGAGCCTCGCGGCCCGGGCGGCGGGGACGGTGCGGCGGTACCGCGCAAAGAACGGGGAGATCGGGGAGGTCCGGTGAGGAGAAGTCCTCAGGTACTCAAGGTGCTCCTGTTTCGGCTTGAAGTCATCTTGGAATGGACGTGGACCTTTGCGGGCCGAAGGCGAATCATGGGTGTACCTCGTAACTCACCACCTCGTGCCCACTCCGGTGGGGCGTCGTTCTCCGGTTCATTGCAACTCGAAACTTTCAGGCCATCAAGCACCATCGTTCGCGCTACACATACACGGATTCCTAGCGGATATCGCATCTGGGGAGGGGTTGCAGGGGAGGGGTTTTCCCCCCTCCCCTGTCCCCACCCCCCGTGGCGATACGCCCACGGTCCACTGCACCGGGCTTTTCGATCGATAACAGCAGTTCTCCCTGGTACACTGCATATCTTAACTGTGATAGCGCGCCGGCCCGCACGCACCCGCTCTAAAAAATTTCAAGAGTATTCTTAGAGAATATTCAACCCGTTTTCCCGCGCAACCTCGACAAACGACTCCCCGACGTGCCGGATCTGCTTCTCCGTCAGCCCGAAGGTGTTGAACTTCCAGACCCTGGTCGACCCGGGGATGACCCCGGTGATCCCGCGCTTCTTCATGTCGCTTGCGAGGAAGAAACCACGTTTTTTATGCCGCTGTGCCACCGTATCGAAGGATTCCCGGGTGTCTATCCGGGTCAGGGTATGCCTTCTTGGGTAATCGGAGAGGACCTTCGTCCCCTCGATGGAGAGGAGGGCGTCCGTGACCGCCTGCGAATGCGCCACCTCGGTCTCCCAGTGCTCCACCCGCTCCCTGACGCGGGGGAACGAGGCCATCATCCCGACGACGGTGACGCCCATCAGGGTGCAGCCCATCATCTCCACCTCTTTCATGCCGAACGTCCGGCCGGTCACGTCCCCCTTCGCCTGCGTCATCCGAAAGACCCTCTCTGCATGCTCGTTCGTCGTCGCAAGGAGGCCGGAGGGCGCCGGGGCGGCCATGCTCTTGTGGCCCGACCCGACGACAAAGTCCGCACCGAGCCCTTTGCCGTTGATGGGCATGATCCCGACCGTGTAGGCCCCGTTGACGAGGACCGGGATGTCGTACTGGTGGGCGACCCTGATGATGCCCGCGACGTCGTGGACGTTCCCGAACTGGTAGTCGACGTGGTCGACGAAGAGCAGCGGCGGTGTGCGCGAGAACTCCCGGATAACCGCCTCGATCTTCTCCGCCGCGGCATCGGGGGTGATGTGGTTCTTTGCATCCTTCGGGATCTCGCGCGGGATCCCGCCCGCCGCCTCAACCGCCATGAACTCCGTGTAGTGGGCAAGCGACGTGAGGATGACCGGGTCACCTTTCTCCACGTAGGTGCTCGCGACCGCCTGGAACCCCCGGCGCGCCCCCGGCACCACCCGCACCGTGTCCATGTTCAGCCATGCCGCGAGGTCCGCGTGGAACTGCGCGATGGGGGGATTTTTGATGTAGTCGAGCCTCGGGGGGTTTCGGCAGTTGTCGCAGACCGAGTAGCCGTCGCCGAACGAGATTGCCGCCTTCATGGCATCGGCGGTGAGCCGCCCGCCCGCCTGGATGGGGTCGATGTTGATATACATCTCCTCGACGTCGCGGGCATCGATATCGACTGCGCACTTCACCGCATCAGCTCCTCTTCGATGATGGCAATCTGCCGCTTCACCTTCTCGATGGAGGTTGCGGCACGCTTCTTCTGCGCTTCATCAAGGTCGTGCTGCGGAGCGGTCTCCCGCAGCAGGAACCGGATGTCGGAGAGGATGAAGAGCGCCTGGAAAACTGCATCAACGGCTCTTTTTGACACGAGATCACCATACAAATATCATTGAGGATATATTAGGTTACGCGTATTCCGGGCACCGACCCGGCGCCGGACACTTTCACACCGCGCACAACAGCCATTTATACCAGGGGCACACGGAGACTAATTGGGCATGAAGATCGTTCATCTGGCAGACACGCATCTCGGATTGTCAGCATTTAACCGGGTCGATCCGGAAACCGGGATGAACCTGCGCGAACAGCTCATCTACGACAACTTCCTCGCCGCCGTCGACCGGATCATCGCCATGCGCCCCGATGCGCTCGTCCATGCAGGCGACCTCTTCCACCAGGTCAAACCAAAGACCCGCGCCTACACGACGGCGCTCGACGCCCTCTCCCGCCTGCAGGACGCGGGAGTGCCGATGCTCGCGGTCGCCGGCAACCACAGCATGGCAAAGACCCGTTACACGGCATCGCCGTTTGAGGTACTCGAACGGGGCGGCTACCGCACAACCGATCTCTACGTCGCCCACCACAACCGCTACCGGCGGGTCGAACTCGGGGATGCGGTCTTTCACCTGATACCGAACATGCTCGAGGCGGAGGGCTACCGGAGGGCGTTTGACGGGCTTGAGTTCTCGCCCGGCACGAACGTGCTCGTCACCCACGGCCTTGCAAGCAACTTAAAAGACCGGCGGCTGCACACCGTCGCCGAGCACGAACTGGAGGCGACCATCCTCTCCGACCGGTTCGACTACATAGCGCTCGGCCACTTCCACGGCCAGGTGCAGGTCGCCGACAACGCCTGGTACAGCGGGTCGCTTGAATACTGCAACTACGGCGAGATCGCGGATATCAAGGGGGGCCTCGCCGTGGACCCGGAGTCGCGGGAGGTCGGGCATATCGATCTGCCACACACCCCCATGCTCAGCCTCGGCAGGATCAACTGCGATGGCATCTCTGCCCGCGAGGTCATGGACGGTGTCCTCGACGCGGTTGACAGCGCAGGGCAGAAGACCTTCCGGGCGATCTGCCAGGTCACGCTTGACGGGATACGCCGCGAGACGCTCCGCGCACTTGACCAGAAAGCCCTCTCGGAAGTCCGGGGCCGGATGCTGGACCTCAAACTGCAGGTGCTCGCCGTTGACGATCCTTCCCGGATCTTTTACGAAGACTCGCTCGTCGGTCTCGACTACGTCGCCGAGTTCGAGCGCTTCGTGGAGAGGGAGCACCTCGCCCCGGGCGACGAGGAGTACGTGAAGAAGACCGGGACGGCGATCCTCCGCTCGGTCATTGCGCGCCATAAAGAGGGAGAGAATGCTGCTGAATAAACTTGTGATGCGCAACTTCAAGCGCTTCCGGGACCAGGAGATCACCTTCCAGGACGGGATCACCGGGATCGTCGGGAACAACGGGACCGGCAAGAGCAGCATCGTCGCCGCCGTCCTCTTCGCTCTCTACGGCCTCCAGGGGACCGGGCTTGACGCAAACTACATCGTCAGTTCCTTTGCGGGCCAACAAGACGTCTGCGAGGTCCGCCTGGACTTCATAGCCGGCGGCAACGAGTATGCCGTCGTCCGCAGGTTCAAGCGCCGTCCCTCCTCGACCCTTCACGAGGCAAACCTCTACCTGAACCAGAGGCTCCTTGCAAGCAGCGTCCAGAAGGTAGGGGAGGAGGTGCAACGGATCGTCGGCATGGGCCCGGGTGACTTCCGGAACACCATCTACGCCGGGCAGAAAGAACTCCTCGCCCTGATCGAGAGCAGGGCCGGGTCCCGGAAGGACTGGTTCATGCAGGTGCTGGGCATCGAGTACCTCAGGAAGGACAGCATGGAGGACCTGAAACGGGTCGTCGATACCCGGGAAGGGGTCTTTCTGGAGCTCTCCGGCCGTCTCCGGGAGCTCGACGCCGCCTCCGTGCGCGACCGCCTATCAGCGCTCCATGCCGAACTCGGCCGTGCGGAGGAGGAGGCGGAGCGCGCCGGCGCCGCGGAGAGAAGCGCCGTCATGGCGCTCGATCAAGTCCGGAAGGAACGCGACCGGCTGCTCTCCGTGCGCGACCGCTTCCTGCACCTCGCACGGGAAGAGGAGACCCTTGCGGGCGAGATCGCGCGGCTCCGCACCGAGTGCCGGGGGGGTGAGGAAGAGATCGCAGAACGCAGGAGACTGCAGGCCGAACTCGAAGACCTTGCCCCTCTCGCCGGGCGCTACGAGCCCCTGAAGGCTGAACTCGCCGCGATGGCGGAGGTGAAGGCCGCAAGAGACCGCCTGAGCCTCGAAGCCGGCGCCGTGGGTGAGCAGGTGCGGGAGTACGACGAGCGCCGCGCGAACCTTGAGGCCGAGCTCGCCGCGTTTGCCCGGGATGAAAAGACGGTTGCCGGGCTTGCCCGGGAGGTCGGGGAGCGGCAGGCCACGCGCGACCGTATTGCGGCGATGAAGGCTCTCCAGCCGGAATACGATGCCCTCCGCGAAGAACTTGCCCGCATGGATGAGCGGTTCGTCCAGACGGAGCGCCGCGTCCAGGAGAACCGCAGGGAACTCGAGGGGATCGAGGAGAAGAGCCGGCACCTTCGTGCCCTCGAGGTTGAGGTCAGCGGCTACGATACCCTCCGGGCCCAACAAGAGGTTTTTCTCAAGGCTCTCGAGTATTCCCGGCAGGAAGAGCGGTGCCTGCAGGAGGTCCGCGCCGGGTCCGAGGAGATGAGCCTGCTCGAGAGCGAGATCGCCGGGCTTGCCCGGCAGCTCGCCGGGATGGCCGCCGCCGAGGAGCGGATCGAGTCGGCGGAGAGCCGGAAGGAGTACCTGACCTCGCGGATCAGCGCGTGCGCCGAACGCCAGGAGGCGCTCCGCGAGGAGATCCGGCGGCTCGCCGGAGACCGGGCGGAGATCCTCGCCGCGGGCCCGGAAGGGGCCTGCCCGACGTGCCACCAGAGCCTCGGCGACCACTACGAGGAGCTGGTCGACAACCTTGCCGCCGCTACCGTATCGATGCAGGCGACGCTTGCGGACCTCGAGCACGAGCATGCGCGGGCGACCGCCGACCACCGGGGCCTCGCCGCCGAGCTCGTCGACCTCCAGGGACAGCTCACCGTCTACCGGCGCTTAAAGGAGCAGCACGCCCTCTACTCGACCCGGTACGAGCAGAGCGCGGGTGTCGTGCAACGGTGGCAGGCCGAGGCCGCCGAGCACCGTGCCGCGGTCCGGGCGCTCGGCATGGGCGGGTACGACCCGGCGGCGCATGCCGCCCTCAGGGAACGGATCCGGGACCTCGAGGAGAAGCGGACGGCGGCCGACACCCTCCGGGGCGCATGCAGCCGCCTCCCCGCCCTCCAGGAGGAGCGGCGGCGGCTCATCGGCGAGGTCGAGGGGTACCTCGCCCGCAAAGAAGAGATCGAGGCGAAGATCTCCCGGCTCGGGTTCGACCCGGAGGTCCGGCAGCGCCTCGAGGCGGATGCGGAGGGGCTTGAGGCATCCTATCGGGCATACACGGAGGCGCAGGCCCGCCTTGCGCGGAGACCGGCCATCGAGGAGGAGCACAGAGCCGTTGCCGCCAGGGCCGACGGGCTCCGCGAGAGGCTGCGGATCGCCACGGGCGAACTCGCCCGCCTCGCGTTCGACCCGGAGAGGTTCGCGCGCCTCGGCGAAGAGTGCAGCCGCGCCGAAGCAGCCCACCGGAAGGCGCTGGAACTCAGGGTCCGCCTCGAGGAGGTCCCGAGGCTCGCCGGGGCGCTCAAGGCAAAGCAGGACCTCCTCGCGAGCCGGGAGGCCGAACGGCTCCGGGTCAAAAAAGCCTTGAATGGCCTTGATTTCGACGAACGGCAGGTTGCAGCGGTAGAAGAGGCGCTCGCGAATCGTGAGGGGGACCTCCTGGCCTCACGGGAGCGGAAGTTTGCGATCACTGCCCGCATAAGCAGTCTCTCGGCCGATATCGAGGAAGCGGCCGGGAGGCTCTCCCGTGCGGATGCCCTCCTCCGGCAGCAGGAGGCGCTCACCGAGGAGATAGGGCGCCTGAAACTCACCCGTTCCCTCATCAGGGACTACACCGACTACCTCCTGCAGGTGGTCAGGGACCGGATCGAGGAGGAGGCCGGGAGGGTGCTTGCGGAGATCACCGACGGGAGGTACAGCACCGTGATGCTCGACGACGACTTCACCGTCCTCGTCCACGACATGGGAGACGACTACCCGGCCGACCGGTTCAGCGGGGGAGAGCAGGACGACATCGCGATCGCTCTTCGTGTCGCTCTCTCCCGGTTCCTTGCCGAGGTGAACGGGGTGCACGACTCCACGTTCCTGATATTCGACGAGATCTTCGGGAGCCAGGACGAGGGGCGGCGGAGCAACCTTCTCCGCGCCCTCCGGACCCAGGAGGCCCATTTTCCCCAGATCCTCCTCATATCCCACATCACCGAGGTTCAGGACGAGTTCTCGACGACGCTCGTGGTCGAGATGGGGGCAGACCAGGCAAGCCGGGTCCGGGAGTTCGAGTGATGGACCGAAACACCCTTTACCGGGACGCTATCCGGCGGGTCGCCGGGAGGATCCGGGAGGCCGCCCCGCCGGACCTTGCAGAGCGGTTCTCAGCCGCCGGCGGGTTTGACCCGGCCTCCTACCGGCACTGCCGGCCCGAGTTCGACGGTGCCGTCTGCGCCGTCGACGGGAGCAACACCATCGTCCTTGACGCGGGCTGTTTTGCCGTAGCCGCCGTCCGAGCATCGGTCAGCGCGTATGCCGGCGGTGCGCGCCTCCACCACAGGACGACGCCTCTCTACGTCGTCACGGTCAACCCCGGCACCGGGAACGAGGACTTCGATGCGCTCTTTTACGACTGCTTCCGCCGTCCCCCGAAAGTGCACCTCGACCACGACGACCCCGCGAGAAACGCCGCCGTCATACGGGATACCCTCGAGTACCGGGCGGCGATGGAGATGGCCGAGGAACTCGATACCGGCGACCTCATCGTCCTCGACGGCACGCTCCAGGTCCGCCACGCAAGCCACGACGAGGTCATCGAGAGTCTCCTGAACCTCTGCAACCTGCGGGGGGTGCTCATCGCCGCAGTGACGAAACGGACGTCGCTCACCTGGGGCGGGGGGCACCCCGTCGTCCCGGCGGCGGAGGGGCTTGCCCGCGACCTCGGCGTCCCCGAGCCCTGGTACCTCTGCGTCTCCGCCGCCGGGGGCCTGCTCGACCGCCGGGAGACCTCCGCCTGGAAACAGCGGGGCGAACAGTACGTCGCGCGGCTGCACCCGCGGGCCGATCGGGCGTTCAAAGTGGAGATCCCCAAGTATTACAACCCGGAGCAGGTCGAACGGGTCTTCTCCGCGCTCGCCTCCTTTGCCGACGACGGAAGGGTCGCGGGCTACCCGTATCCGCTCCTTGACGCCCACCTCACCACCCGGATAGGGAGGGATGCGGTCGAGCAGGTCCGCCACGACATCATCCGGGATATGGACCGGCTCGGCATGAACCTCGCCGATTACACCAGCATCTTCGGTGATTACCATGATGAGTTTGATCGATATTGACGGCGACGACGCCTCGAAGTACCGCCTGATCGGGGACCGGGTGCTCAGCTACCGGTTTGCCGTCCCGCACGACGCAGAGCTCTATCTCGGGGACGTCTTAAAGATCACCGACAGCGTCAAAGGACTGACGTTCTTTGCCAAAGTCAGCGACCTCCTCCACGACTGCAACTTCTCCGACCCGAAGTGGGACACCCGCCCTCATACCGAGCACTTCTACGGGATAGGGGAGGATGTCTTCATCCTCGTCGAGGCGGTCCCTCTCGGCTACATAGGGGAAGACGGCGACTTCCGGAAACCGCGGACGATCCCGGCAAAGTTCTCCCGCGTGGAGCGGCCGGAGTCCCGGGACTTCGCGTTCCTCGCGCAGGTGATGGGCGATATCGAGGTCGGCGTGATGAAGACCGGCCAGGGCGTCTTAAAGGACGTGAGGGTGGCGCTTCACCCGGCAGTGATGCGGCAGCACATGGGCGTCTTTGCGACGACAGGGATGGGGAAGAGCAACTTCATGAAGGTCTTCTGCGCCTCCTGCATGCGGACGAGGGCGTTCGGGCTCCTCATCGTCGACCCGCACGGCGAGTACGTGGCGGGAGGGCGGTCGTCGAGCGGAGAGGCGACGAGGGGGCTCCTGCACTACCAGGCGGGCCGTGACGGCCTTGCCGTCTTCTCCACCCGACCGGAGCAGGACAGGAAGAAGTACCGGCTGGACCAGCTCTACCTTGACTACGACGACTTCCGGATGCCCGACCTCCTCCTGCTCTACGAGCACTCCCCGCCCCAGCGCGAGGTCGTGGAGATGCTCGAGAGCGTGCCCGGTTCGGACGTGATCGACTTCTTCCAGGGGATCGACGCCGCGACCTTCGATGCCGCGACCTACAGCGGCCCGCACCGCGGGATTGCCCGTGACCTGAAAAACTTCTCCACGAGCACGCTCGCCGTGATGCAGCGGCGTATCGCGGGCATGCTCAACCGGAACCGTGGTTTCTTCCGGTCGAAGGGTTCCTCGATCCCGGACATTATGAGGGCGCTCCACGAGAACAGGGTCGTCCTGATCGATATCCCGGGGATGAGCGAGCAGAGCGAACTCTTCGTCCTCTCGATCATAACCCGCATGATCATGCGCAACCACCAGGGGGAAGACGCAAAGAGCGCAGAGGAGGCAAAGCAGGTGCTGATCACCATCGAGGAGGCCCAGCGGGTGCTGGGATCGGGGTCCGGGAGCACCCGGGTCTTCCGGGAAGCCGCGATGGAGGGGAGAAAGTTCGGTGTGGGGCTCTGCGTGGTTACGCAACAGCCAAAGAACATCGATGCCCGGGTCCTTGCCCAGTTAAACACCTTCGTCGTGATGGGGCTCTCCGACCGGGGGGACCGCGATATGATCGCGAGCAGCGCAAAACAGGACCTCTCCCGCCTGGACACCGAGATCCAGACGCTTGAGCCGGGAGAAGCGGTCATCAGCACCATCGGGATACCGTTCCCCGTGAGCACCCGGATCCATCTCTTTGAGGACTACATCCGGGATCTCAGCGAAAGGCCGGGGGCAAGACCGATAGACGACGGTCTTGACAGAACGTTTTAACAAGAAGGCGCGAAGGTGATGGCGGCAGGGTCCTATCCCGTGTCAACCGTCCCTTCACTGAACGCTCTGGCGCCCGGGGGCGTCAGGATTGCTGAACTTTCTCGACTTTCCGGATAGAGACGCAGTTGATGACCGCATCCCCGGACAGGATATAGCGTTTGACGACCGTTCCGAGCACCTCGACCACATCCCCTTTCTGCACGTCTTCTGCCGGGGAGGTGAACATCTTGACCGATATCTCGCCTGTCCGGTCGGCGACGAGGTACTGCGGCCGGTTGAGGAACTGGAAATACACCCGCTCGACGACGCCCTTGATGCGCACCGGCTCGCCGAGCATGTTTAAGTTTATCTCCCGGACACGGACCGTCCTTGCTTCTGCTTCGTAGACCGGCACCAGTGATGCATACTGCGTCTGGCTCATGTAGTTGAGCGCTACCGGTATGACAAGCAGCATGATGGCCGCCGGAACCGCCCAGATCAGCATGGATACCTCCCCGGTAGCGAGGACGTACACCGCGATCAGGACCACAAAAAAGAGGAAGACGGCCAGTGCAATGGCCGTCACCCTCACTTTAGTATCTCCGATCTGCATTGTCAATCAGGTTTACTTGAGGGCTGCAATTTCCTTTCTGAACGCGACCCAGTAGATGATGCCGACGAAGAGCAGACCACCGACGATGTTGCCGAGCGTGACGATGATCACGTTGTTGGTCCACATGCTCACCCAGTTGAGCGTCGCGACGGCCTTTGTGGGGTCAAGGCCCGTGCAGAAGATGCCCGTGGGGATGAAGTACATGTTCGCAACGCTGTGCTCGAACCCGCTGGCAACGAAGGCGAAGATCGGGAACCAGATACCGACGATCTTTCCTATCGCGTCGTCTGCGCAGATACCGAGCAGGATGGCGAGGTTGACGAGCCAGTTACAGGCAATACCCTTGAGGAATGCCGAGAACAGCGCCATTCCGCCGATGTAACTCGTCTTTGCCGTCGCTATGCCGATCGCTCTCAAGCCAAACGCGGTGAGTGTTGCGGTTCCGGCGGCATCGAAGCTGACACACGGCCCGTATGCCATGATAAACGCAAAGATTACCGACCCGATGAAGTTGCCGATATACACCCAGATCCAGAGGTTGAGCACGCTTGCCCAGCTGATCTTGTGAATGAACGCGGCCATGGGGGCGAGCATCGCGTCGCCGGTGAAGAGTTCTGCACCGGTCATGACCGTGATGATAAGCCCCACAGGGAAGACAGCACCCAGGATGAACTGGGCCATACCGGCACTTGCGAAACCGGATCTCATCGCGGCGTCGGATGCCATGACACCGGTCGAACAGACTGTTGCGAGCGCACCGCCCATGGCGATGTAGGCTCCGGACATGACACCACGCAGGACCATGTTCCAGGCCGGTAGCCCGACCTTGTACTTCCCGGTATCACCTGCTTTTGCTACTATAGCAACTGGAGGATGGAACACCATTTTTCTTACACCTCTCTAAACGTCCTACCTATACCGTCAAGTAATCCGAATGTATAGGTCTAATTAATCAGTAATTTGAGAGTGCTATTAATAAGTTTCGAATTGATCGTTGCGTAAGGTGAGTATAACCCAAATTCAGGCGCTTATCTTCGATATGAGTTAATTCCCGTAATTAAACATCAAGAATCAATAAACGATGCTTCTGGCTTTGTTTTTGAGACCACGCGGAATATAGGTGGTTTCAGGGTGATATTTGAGCGGGTATGCGGGAGCAGGCGCGCAGTTCTTTCAAACTCCGCCTCCCTCCATGCCAGGGCAACGAATATCCGGTAAAATCATCGCGGATGGCTGCGCGTCGGCGTGTGCCCCCATGGTGGGCCCCGAAAACGAATAATTATCGTTATTTTGGGGATATAAGGGTCATTTCGCTCAGTTTTAGAGGAGGGGGCCGGGTCCCGGATCGGCCCACTCTCCGAGCGGTTTACGGGGGCTCGAGTACCCCCCGCGGCGCCCCCGCCAGGTCAGGCACCCCACGTTGCGGATGGCAGGTGCGGAGGAGCCCGGTCCGCCGCATCCGCCGCGAGGCCGGTGACCGGACGGTTCTCTCCAGGGATGGGGCGGTCACTCGTCCCGGTTCCATCGTGGACCACGGGCCCGGTGCTACACCCCCGCCAGGACCCATATGCCCGTCTTCCGGGATTGCAATTCGGCGCCGACAGTGGGAAACCCGGCCCGGGAAAGATCCGGGACTACAGGGGCGCTATGGGCGTCTCCGGAGATCGTGCGGCGGGCCCGGGGAGAGAACGTACGGAAGACCCGGGAGAGGGAATCTCCCCCGGGTCCCGGCCTCCCGGATGGCCGTCACTTGAAGACATCAAAGATCTGGTCGCTGCCGGTGGCGAGAAGCCGGTCGCGCTCGGGTTTCTCCTCGACGAGCGCGAGCACCGGCGGGGTCATATCCTCACCCGGGTGGAACCCGAAGAGCTTCTCGAGATCTGTCTGGATGGCGTGGAGGAAGACCGAGTTCGATATCTCGACGGGACAGAGCTCCTCGCACTGGCCGCAGTTGACGCAGGAGTCGGAGATGTGCGCGAACCGGATCAGGTGGAACATGAACGGCGGCGGGATCACGCCGGGTTCGACCAGGTAATCCTTTCTCGTGCTGCAGTCGATGCAGTAGCAGATCGGGCAGTTTTCGATGCAGGAGTAGCACTTGATGCACCGGCTCGTCTGCTCCCGGATCCTCTTCAGGCGCTCCGTACCCTCGCCGAGCGCCCCGAAGTAGCGTGCCCGCCACCGGTCACCGAGTTTCAGCATGGCGTTCTCGACTTTGCCGCGGATCTCGATCCCTTTCGGATTTGCCGCCTCCGTCGCCACCGCGCCAGCCTGCACGGCGCCGTTGAGGAGGTTTGCGCCCTTCTCGGAGCAGACCTCGACAAACGTGGCGTTGCCGGCACGCTCGCCGATGACGCCCCAGTTGCCGCAGGCGAGGTCCGCCTGGCGCGGGATCTTGATCTTGCACCGGCGGCAGTTGGACCGGCGGCCGAGCCCCTCGTTCCCGAGGAGGTCTTTTGCCCCCTCTTCGAGTTCGTCGATCGAGACGGATGCGTGCTGGTCGTCCTTGGTGATGACGATGAACTTTCCCTTGTCGATCTCCTCCTTGACGACATCGTCGGGGTCAAGACCGAGTTTCTCCCGGACGATGATCCGCGCCGTCTCCGGCCGGATGGTGCCGCCGCAGTTTAAGCCGATGACGATGATGTTGTCGAGGTTGACCTGGTTGCGCTTGGCCATCTCGTAGATCGCCTTGACGTCGCAGCCCTTGAGGACTGTCGCGATCCGCATATCCGGTTCGGCGGATAGAAGGCAGCGCCGCATCTGCTTCGGGAGGAGGAGGGTGCCGCAGTGGAGCGACCCGGCAATCCCCCCGATCTCGGCGGGGTCGGTGATCAGCGCCGGCACCGCGTCGTAGACGTCCGCGCCCTTCCTGACCGCAAAGACCCCGTCGACCATACCGCTCTCAAGAGCGTAACGCAGCAGCGCGGTGACTGCCCCGCCGGTCTCCGCCTTCTCCCTGAGAGCCTCATCCGTCGTCCACGCATAGAGTAAATCGCCTTTTCCTGCCATATCTCACGCCTCCACAATCTTTTCGACCTTGACCGCACAGGCCTTGAACTCCGGGATCTTTGCGATCGGGTCGAGCGCGTTGTGCGTCAACATATTCGCCGGGTGCTCCTTGTAGTGGAACGGGATGAACATGACGCCCCTGATGATCTCCGGGGTGACCCGGGCGGGGATATCGATGGACCCGCGGCGGGTGCTCGCCCGGACGACCTCGTCGTCCCTGATGCCGAGCGCCTTTGCGTCCTCGGGGTTGATCTCGATCCAGCCGATCGGCGCCTCCTTCTCAAGGCTCCGCGACCGGCGGGTCATCGTGCCGGTGTGCCACTGCCAGATGACCCGCCCGGTGGTGAGGACGAACGGATACTCGGCGTCGGGGACCTCGGCGGGCGGTTTCCACTCGATGGCGGAAAAGACCCCAAGGCCGTCCGGCATGGCGAACTTCTCCCGGTGGAGGATCGCCGTCCCCGGGTGCTCCGCGGTCGGGCAGGGCCAGTGCAGGCCGTCCGGGTCGAGGCGGCCGTAGGACATGCCGTGGTACGACGGGGTGACGGCGGCGACCTCGGCAAAGATCGCTTCGGGGCTCTCGAACGCAAACTGTTTCCCGTAGCCCATCCTCCTCCCGAGGTCGCAGAGGATCTGCCAGTCGGGTTTCGCCTCTCCCGGCGGGTCCTGGGCCTTCCTCCAGCGCTGGACGCGCCGCTCGGTGTTCGTCTGGGTGCCGTCCTTCTCCGCGTAGCAGGCGGCGGGGAGCACCACGTCGGCAAGGCGGGCCGTCTCAGTCAGGAAGATGTCCTGGACGACCAGGAACTCCAGGTTCCGGAGTCCCTCCTCGACGTGCTGGATGTCCGGGTCGGAGAGCATCGGGTTCTCGCCCATGATATACATACACCTGAGCTCGCCGGGGTTGTCGGCGAGGATGTTGATCATCTCGGTGACGGTGTAGCCGACCTTACCCTCGGCGATATCATCGACACCCCAGGCTTCCATCATCTTCTCCCGGGTCGCCTCGTCGGTGACCTTCTGGTAGCCGGAGTAGACGTTCGGGAGGGCTCCCATGTCGCAGGCGCCCTGGACGTTGTTCTGGCCGCGGAGCGGGTTCACGCCGCCGCCGGGCTTGCCCAGGTTGCCGGTGAGCATCATAAGGTTCGCGGTCGATTTGACGTTGTCGACGCCGACGGTGTGCTGGGTGATGCCCATCGAGTAGATGAGCGTGGCAACCTCGGCCTGCGCGATCCACCCGGCGGCGGTCCTGAGGCTCTCGACCGGGATGCCGGAGATCTTTGAGACGTTCTCAAGGCTGTAGGCGTCCTTCATGACGACTTCCCTGAGTTTCTCGAAGTCTTTCGTCCTCTTTTTGATGAACTCCCTGTCTTCCCAGCCGTTTTTGATGATCTCCTGCATCAGGCCGTTTAAGATGGCGACGTCGGTCCCGGAGACGAACGGCATGTAGAGGTCGGCCTGCCGGGCGGTCGGTGTGTTGCGCGGGTCGGCCACGATCACCTTCGCACCGTCCCCTCTTGCGCGGATGACGCTCCGCGCAATCAGCGGGTGCTGCTCGAAGGTGTTGGACCCGAGGATGAAGATGCACTTTGACTCGGTGATGTCCTTGATCGAGTTGGTCATTGCCCCGGACCCGAAGACCGCCGCGAGGCCGGCGACGGTGGATGCGTGGCAGAGCCGGGCGCAGTGGTCGACGTGCGGCGTCTTGAGCGCCACCCGGGCGAACTTCTGCATTAAGTAATTCTCCTCGTTCGATGCCCGGGCGGAGGAGAGGCAGGCCATCTCGTCGGGTTTGTAGGACCCGAACTTCTCCGCGATCAGATCGTACGCCTCGTCCCAGGTCGCCTCGACGAATGTGCCGTCCTTCTTGATCAGCGGCTTCGTGAGGCGATCCGGGCTGTTGATGAATTCATGGGCATAACGTCCTTTGGGGCAGAGCTTGCCCCCGTTGACGGGTGCGCGCTGCCAGTGCGCCACGTCAAAGACCTTGCCGTTGCGAACGACAAGGTTGAACCCGCACCCGGTGCCGCAGTACGGGCATGTCGTTGATACGTACTTTATATCCATTGTTGTCCCTCTCTGGCAGGGGCTACATAACGCCCGAATTATATAATAGACTTGGTCCGGACGGGCCTCTCGATGAATATCGGTGACCTGCACCGGAGACCCGCTTCACGGGCCGGCCCGGACCGCCGGCGCCGCCGCGAGCGGCAGGATGTAGTGCATCGATTCTCAATTACCGGCACTCTCGCCGGAGGAGACCATCGATCGTGTTTCGCACCGCCCGGGAGTTTGCATCCCCGGGCACGGATTTTCCCGGTCTTTCAGGAAACCGACATCAGCACCGCCCCCTGGCACGGCTTCCCACCGGCTATCGCCATGACTGGCCTCGCCCCCGGGAGGGGGCCGGGCGGGGTGGGGGTGCTGGAGAGGGACGTACGGGTACCATTTTGCCCGGGGAGGGGACGAGCCCCCTCCCCGGTCCCCTCCCCCCGTGGCGATAGCCACCACGGTCCAGTGTACCGGGACAAGCCTGGAAAATCGGGTTCTAGCTCTCTCCTCCCCCGGGAAACCGCTGCCAGCACCATCCCCGGGGGCGGGGGAGGAGCGCGAAGCGCGGGCCGGGCGGGGGTTGCCAGAGAAGCGTACGGGTATTCCACCTGGGTGAAGCGCGGGCGGGGTGGGGGGGGCGAAGGGGAGCGCTCCGTGGGGGGGAAGGGACAAAGGTCAGGCACGGTCTGTTCATTTGGAATCGGTGTAGTAGTTCCCCACAACCCCGGGAAAGTCGCCGCCGGTCCTCAGCCCTGCCCTGCCGTCCGGCGCGCTTCGGCGATCCGGGCTTCCGCAATATCCCGGTAGGCCGGGTCGATCTCAAACCCGATATAGTCGGCGCCGAGGGCGATTGCCGCAAGCGCCGTGCTCCCGATGCCCATGAAGGGGTCAAGGACCAGTATCCCGGGCCGGCAGCCGTGGAGCCGGATGCACATCTCGGGGAGTTTCTCCGGGAAACTGGTTGGGTGGGGCCGGGAGGAGCGGACGGTCCGGTAGGGGATGAACCAGGTATTCCCCCGGTCCCGGAGGTCGCGCTCCGCCGCTTTCCACCGCCCGATGTTGCTCTTATCCTGGTAGGGCACGCCGATGCCCAGTTTTTCGAGGGCGACGTCTCCCTCCTTCGTGAAGTGGAAGATGTGCTCATGGCACTGGCTCAGGTACCGGGAGCTGTTCACCGGCTGGTAATGGCCGACGGCGACATCACCGGCGATATTCTCGTAATTGCCCGCGTCCTCCTTCGCGATGGCGATCGACTTGACCCAGTGGATGACGTTCTGCAGCGCAAAGTGGGGGCGGAACCGCTGGACCACATCAAAGGGTATCCAGGGGTCCCGGGGTTTGCCGCCGATGTTGAGGAAGAACGAGCCGTCGTCGGCGAGAACCCGCGCCGCCCCGCTGGCGACCCGCTCCATCCAGTCGAGGTAGTCATCCCGGGGTTTCTGGTCGTCGTAAGAATTGTATGCCTTCCCGATGTTGTAGGGCGGCGACGTGACGATGATATCAACCGAGCCTGCCGGGAGGCGCTGCATGCCCTCTATGCAGTCCATGGTATGGATAGCGTTTCGGGCAAGCCCGCCGGACCCGCACACCCCTCTCTCCTCTTCTGCCACTCCGATCACTTATCGGTTCGCGGTCCTCCGCAAAAAGGTGAACGAATCGGGGGCCGGTTGCCGGTGCCACACGGCCGGACCGCGCCTGCCGGAGAGGGCGTCAGGGGGTGTTGCCGCCCTCAAGCGCCCTCTGCCGTGTCTTCTCGAGCGTATCGACGAAGTCTTCGACCTCATAGGGGTTGAGCCCCCCGGCTCCTTCAGGTTCGAGGCGTATGACCTGGAGGAGCGCGTCCTTGAGGATCTCAAGACGACTCTCCAGCGGGAGGATGATCTCGAACCGGCGGAAGATGCGGTCCGGGACACAGACAAAGTCCCCGTGGACGGACGCGAACGAGAGGATCTCGTCTGCGGAAGGGACGTCTCCCTGGTCCACCTCGATCTCGAGGACCGCCGGCGAAACCGCGGGCGTGTCGGCGTCCTCTTCTTCAAAACAGCGGGTGACCCTGATCTTCGTGGCTGCTCCTCCTCCGGTTCCGGTTGAACTATTCTCTCCGGGAGATAATATAGTTACGACGGCGAAGATGGCGGGCCGGCGGGATAGATGCCCGTTTCATCGTAACGCCACACCGCGCGTTGGGACGCCGATGGGGTTGAGCACGACCAGACGGTATGTATTTTCATGGGCTGGAGACAAATAATGCCTGGGGAACAACCCGTTCTGGAAACGGGCTTTACACAAAAGGGTAAAGAGCCCCAGCCGTGATTTGAACACGGGACCTGCTGATTACAAGTCAGCCGCTCTGCCAGCTAAGCCACTGGGGCATACCTTATATTGTTGATCGTCTGCGGTAAAAAAGGTGGCGTCGAAATCCTCTCGCGGCTCCCGGGCGCACTCAGGGCCCTTCGGGTTTCCCACGCCCCGCCGCTGGCGGAGCGCCGCGTTCCCACACGGTCCCGCCGTCGTAGAGGATGCGCCGGACCCGGTGGTAGGGAATAGAGGCGACATGGGTCCCGGCGTCCACCTCCAGGTACTGCGCATCGAGCGCGAGGACCCGGTCGCCCTGCACCGTCGAGCGGTCGCCGGGCGCCCCTCTGTCGACGTATTCGATCTCGACCCGGGAGAAGTCATAGCCGGGGTCATGGTAGAGCCGGAGCAGCAGCCGGTGGCTCGTTCTCATCTCTGGTTAGAGGGAGTTCACATAGTATAAAACCCTCCGCAGACAAACGGCAGTTCTGCAGGTACTCCTCGACCGTAGGGGAGCACGATGCGCCGATCCGAACAGGGGCCGACAGGACAGGATGAGCATTGCAGGTGTGAGGAGATGAATCTCGTAACTACGATAATCATCATCGTGGCCGTTCTTCTCGCCCTCCTCCTCGTGGGCTGGGTGGGATTGCAGGTAGAACCCGCTCCCTTTCCACCGCCGGTGGGGTCAGCGGCCGCACCAGAGACGGTCCCGTTGCCGGAGGGGCTGCCTCAACCCGTGGAGCGTTTCTACCGCACCCTCTACGGCAGCGATCTACCGCTGATCGAGTCGGCAGGGATCGGCGGGCGCGGCACCATGCGCATCGGCGGGATCACATTCCCGGCGCGGTTCCGGTTTACCCACAAGACCGGGCGGAACTACCACCACTACATCGAGAACACGTTCTTCGGGCTGCCGGTGATGAAGGTCAACGAGTACTACACCAACGGCACCGCCCGCCTGGAACTGCCGTTCGGCGTCGTCGCGGGTCCGAAGATCGACCAGGGCGCCAATCTTGCCCTATGGGCCGAGGCCGTCTGGATGCCGGCCGTGTGGGTCACCGATCCGCGAGCGCACTTTGAGCCCGTGAACGAGCATACGGCAGAGCTGGTGGTCCCGTTCGGCAATGCAGAGGAGCGGATCATCCTGCGCTTCGACCCGAAGACCGCCCTGCTGCAGGAGATGCGGTCGATGCGCTACAAGGGCGAGGAGACCGAGAAGAAGATCCTGTGGCTGAACGAAGTCAGGGAATGGAGCAGGATAGACGGGCGGCTGCTCCCCGGGACCGTCGCGATTGCCTGGGAGGACGAGGCCTCCCCCTGGGCGGTGCTCACAACCGAAGAGGTCACGTATAACGCGCAGGAGCCCCTTCGAACCGGTGGGATGTAACCGCAAGGCAAACGCCTGACCATAACGGTGCAGGATGCCGCCGGAAGGCGGGTCTACAAGGTTCATAACAGAAGAGCGCAGAAGTACCAACAGAATGTCGCATCTCACCGTCGATCTCGGGGGCCGGCCCGGCCTCGACTGCCGGGGATTCTGTTCGTACTGCTACTTCAAACACGTCCAGGGGACGACGTCGTTTGGCTGCAAATACTGCCTCCCCTTCCAGAAAGGCTGCGACTACTGCACCCGGGGCGTGCGTGAGGGGTACGCGGGGTTCAAAGACCTCCGGACCGTCGCCGACGAAGTACTGGGCAACCTCCAGGTGATGGGCGACGACGTCGACCGGATCACCATCAGCGGCGGCGGGGACCCTAGCTGCTACCCCGACTTCTGCGACCTCGTCGAACTGCTCGCGAGCATGGAGGCGCCGCTCCACATCGGCTACACCAGCGGGAAAGGATTCGACGACCCGGGCATAGCCGACTTCCTCATCGAGAACGGCCTCTCCGAGGTCTCGTACACCGTCTTTGCCGCCGACCCCGGCCTCCGGCGGCGCTGGATGCACGACCCGACCCCGGAAGCCTCGCTCGCGGTCCTCGACCGGCTCTGCGGCGCGATTGACGTCTACGCCGCCGCAGTCGTCATACCGGGCGTGAACGACGGCGAAACCCTTGAGAAGACCTGTACGTGGCTCGAGGAGCGGGGCGCAAAAGGGCTGATCCTGATGCGGTTTGCCAACCGGACCGACCAGGGGCTCATCCTCGGCAACACGCCGCTCATCGAGGGGCAGCAGGTCCATACCGTCGACGAGTTCCACGAGCTCGTCACCGACCTCAACGAGCGGTTCTCGATGAAGATCAGCGGGACACCCCTCGGGGACCCCTCGATCGGGTCCCCGTTCGCGATCCTCCATGAACCCGACCTCTTGAAGAAGCTCCCCCGGGTCCAGAGACGTGCGACGGTGATCACCGGGAGCATCGCCGCCCCCTTCATCCAGCGGGTCCTCTCGATCCGCGGCTACCGCTCACGGGTCGTCAGGGTCAGAAAGGAGATTGCCTGCCTCATCACCGCCGAAGACCTCGCCGGGGTAAACCTGACGAGGCTTGAGGACGTCGTGATCATCCCCGGCCGGGCGTTCGTCCACGACGCCGAGGCCCGGACAATCCTCTCCGCCGACGGCGTCGACCGTGAGGTGGTGCGCGGCCCCGAGATGCTGACGGCCGATGCAGAGACGAGCATGGGCATGACCCGGACCGAAGTGCTCGAGAAAGAGATGGAAGGGTTCTCGGCCCTGATCAACACGATCAACCAGTACGGCCGGTGATGGGCAGGCAGGCCGGGAGCGTGAACCGGAAGGCGGCGCCGGACTCCGGGTGGCCCGGCACCCGGTCCTCGACCCGTATCCGGCCCCCGTAGCGTTCGATCAGGACGCGGACGATGTAGAGCCCGATTCCTTTGCCGCTCTTTGCCCCGCCTTTTCTGAACTTCTCAAAGACCCGGGGTTTCTCGGCGTCCGGTATCCCCGGGCCGGTATCTTCGACCGAGACTGCAACGGTCCCGTCCTCCTCCCGGGTACTGATCCGGATCGAGACGCCGGGGCCGCCGAACTTGGCGGCGTTGCCGACGAGGTTTATGAAGACCTCCGACAGGAGGTCGTCGGCAGCGACCCACCGGCCCTGCGGCTCGTAGACGATGTCGGCGTCCGGAAAGAGGCAGATGACGTTCTGGATCACGGCATCGAGGTCCACCGGCCGGGGCACGAGGCTCTCCTGCGCGATCCGCCGGATCGCCGAGACGTTCCTGATGATCTCTGCGCTCTGCCTGACAGCGGCCGTGAGCTTCCCGGCAAGGTTCTTCTCCGGCCCGGAGAGCATCTCGCGGAGGAGCATCGCGTAGCCGATGGCGGCGGTGTTCGCGTTGTTGATGTCGTGCGTCAGGAGATCCAGGTAGAAGTTCGCCTGTTCGTGCGCTTTCTCCAGCCCTTCGCGGAGCCGCATCCGCTCGACGGCGCTCCCGATCTCCTGGCTGATGGAGGTGAGCAGTTCCCGCTCGGCGGGGGAGAAGATATGTGGACTCCGGCTGGCCAGGTTGACGGCGCCGATGACCTTCCCTTCGGCGGTGATGGGGATGCTCGCAAACGCCCGGATTCCGTCACCGGCGCCCTCCGGGTAGTCCTCCACGAAATGCGGGATGCCCTGCCCGATGACCGCGTCGTATGGCGGGATGTCCAGGTCGACGATCCGCTGCCGGAGCGAGTCCCCCTCCGGGAGCCCGGTCTCGGCGACCAGTTCGGCCCTCGACCGGCCGGGGTCGATCAGGTACACGCCGCCTCCTTCAAAACCGAGGAGTTCCAGGGTCTTTTCGAGCACGCCTGCCAACAGTTCGTCCATGTCCGCCGACGCCGCGGCGGTCCTCACCACCTGGTTGATGGCGTCGAGCTGGGCGTTCCTGCGCCTGACCTTCTCCTCGGCGGTCTTTTGCCCGGTGATGTCCGCAACACCGATGGCCATACCCGGGTGTTCCTCGCCCCCGGCGGTGACCGGGGAGGCAGCAACCCTCGCGGCAACCGCCTCGCCATCAGAGCGCCGGAGCCGGAGTTCAGCCTCCTTCCGCCCGTCCTCGCTCCACCGCCCGATCAGGGCCGCCGCCCGCGGCGCGTCGTCCTGGTCGACGAAGGAGAGGAAGGAAGTCCCCGGCAACTCGCCCGCGGGATAGCCGAGGATCTCCGCCATCCGGGCGCTGGCGAACATGATGACGCCTCCCCGGTCGACCACCAGCACCCCTTCGTGCAGGCTCCCGCCGATCTCGCGCCACATGCCCTCCACCCTCCCGAGCGCTGCCTCCGCACGCTTCAGCGCGAGGGCGTGGCGGAGGGTGCAGGCAAGGAGTTCGGGCGTGATCTCCTCCCGGACCAGATAATCGTCCGCACCGCGCCAGAGCGCCCTGACCGCCAGGTCGAGGTCATCGCGCGAGACGAGGAGGATGACCGGGATCCCGGGGGTCTGGCCGCTCACCCGCGCCGCCGCCCCGGGATCCCGGCCGGGGTCGAGCAGGACGACATCAAACGATTCTTGCCGGAGCGCATCGAGACCTTCGTCAAACCGCCGGCATGAGGCTGCCTCGAACGGGAGTCCGGTCTTCCGGAGCGCCTCCAGGACCAGGGAAGCGTCGTCCGGGCTCCCGGTGACGATAAGCAGCCTGAGCGGGTCCGGCACCCTCTCATCCCCCCGCCGGCATGGGCCGGGTATGGCGTAACCTCGATTTCATCCCTGTCCCGGGTGCCCGGGGGCACCTCTACCTCATCTACCGGGGCCCGTGGGGATAAGTGTTACTGAGTGTTCTCCACCTGCTGGAGGAACCGCTCGATGACCCACTCGTTCCTGACCTCCGGGTGGAAGAGGAGACCGTAGAGCGGGAGCGAGCGGTGCCGGATCGCCTGGACACACCGGTCCGAGACGGCGAGGGGTATGAACCCGCGAGGGGTTTCCACGGCGCGTTCATGCAGTTCATATGCGGGAAAGCCCGTCATCCCGGCAAAGAGGGGATCCGGCGCGGTCACCCGGACATCCGTCATACCGATCTCGCAGCACGGCACGGTGCCGCCGCCGAATGCCGCCGCGAGGGCCAGCATGCCCGAGGAGATGCCGAGCACCGGGCGTTCGAACGCAGGCAGCCACCGGAACCGCCCGGGGTGCTCCGCAAAACCCGTGTCCTTCAACGCCGTCCCGCAGAGGACCGCCCCATCCGCACCCTCGATATCCGGTGCGCTGACGGCGGTGTAGTGACGGACGACGGGCTCTGCTCCGGCCCCCCGGAGAAACCGTTCGACCGGCCCGACGAACTCGGCGCGGGAGAGCGAGCCGTCACGGTAGCAGAGGTCGACGACCAGGATCACTTCTCCACCAGCCCCGCCCGCTCGATCCGGAGGACGCCGTTGTAGTTCCGGCAGACCGCCGATGCCTCCTCGATCGCTATCCGCCGGGAGAAGAAGGGGGCATCGATGACGAACGTCTCAAACTCCCCGCCTTCGCCGGTGAGGGTGATCCGGTACTTCCGGGCGGCCTTTCGGAGGTCGTCGAGGGTGCGGCGGTCGATCTCCCTCCCGAGCCAGGATGCGTCGAAAGGGCAGGAGAAGATGCCCGCGATGATCACCCGGAACCCGGCGCCGATGAGTTCCTCCATGTAGGCCTCCTGGTCCGTGTGCCAGAGCGGGTTGAAGCACCAGAGGTCCAGTTCGCGGCAGATCCGCTGGATCCGTGCGGCCTGGTAGATCGAGAGGATCGCCCCGGTGACGACCCCCTCGATCCCGAACCGTTCCCGGGCCAGGAGGAGAGCCCGCGCGAGATCCAGGAGTTCCGCCTCCTGCTCGCCCGCCGTCTCCACCTCCACGAGGGGGAGCCCCGCCGCCACGGCCTGCAGCCCGGCAAGGTGGATGTTCGGGGTGTGGAACATGTAACTCTCGGGGTTCTGGGAGACGACCGTGATCAGGCAGGTCACCTCCTCCTGCTGCATCGCCTTCCAGCAGGCGAAGAGAGAGTCTTTCCCGCCCGAGAAGAGCACGCCGAGTCTCATGGTCGTTCGCGTACCCGTTCTCTTTTGGGCATGATAACCCCTGCGGCGGCATCCGGCAGGCGGTTCGCGGACCCGGGGTGCCCCCCGGCAGCAGCCTGACACCTCCTGCCGGATACGAGGTCGCCCGAAACCCGGCCGGTATGGCTGCGAAGGCGCCTGCTGACCACCGGCATCGCTTTCCGGGCTGATCCGGGCCTGCCGGGTGCTGTCGGCCGGGGATGATCAGGATTATAAGGTGTTGGATCTCTCAGTCATGTGAGCGCCCCGGGCGCGTATCAGAGGGTATGGAGTATGACAGGAAACGACGAAGATCCGGAAGAACGGATAGGAGTGGTGGTTGATTGCATCCTGGTCGACTACCGGGGCGACCCGGAGTCGCGAGGCCGGATTGCACAGGCGGTCCTTGCGTGGGCCGAAGAACACCCCGACGAGTGGGACGAGCTGCAGGCACGGTGCCGGCAGCGTCACGAAGTGCTGGTTTAAGCCATTCCGGTCTGACATCTCTTCTTTCGGCCCGGAGTCGAAGAACCGGCCGGCATGCTTTCACGTGACGCACGACTTCCACCCTCTTTCCGCGGGCGTATGAGAGGTAGACACGCCCCCGCAACCAGTCAGCATAGGGTTAAGTATTCCTGAGCTCTCCTGGAGAGCGAGGCCCAGGGGGGACCGATACCGCTCGCACTCTCCCCGGGCGGATGAAGACCATGCAAAGCCGCCGCCTCCGGGCAATCATCGGTGTTGCCCTGGCCCTGCTCTGTGTTGCTGCAGGGGTTGCAGCCGGTCAGAGAATGGATACCGCAGGTCCATCCGCCGATCCTGTGGTATCCATCCCTCCCGACGCACGTCACCAGGTGACCGTCTTCTACAGTTCCCACTGCTCGGCATGTACCCAGGTCATGCCCGCCGTCCGGGATATCGCCGCCGCCCACCCGGACATCCGGTTCGTCTTCTACGACACTGCTTCCGGCGGCGACGCATACCGGATGTACTCGGCCTTCGATGCGGCATACGGCTCCTTAACCCCCGCGCTCCCGGTGGTCTTTGCCGGCGATACCGTTGTACTCACCGGGGAGGAGGAGGTCCGGGATAACCTCGGGGAGGTGGTCGTCGCCCTCGAGTACGGTCTCATCCCGTCCGCCGACTACGAGGAGCGGTGGAGAGAGCCGGGCCGGGACGAACCCGTGGCGCTCACCCTCCCCCTGGTGCTCTCTGCCGGCCTCCTTGACGGCATCAACCCCTGCGCCTTCGCGGTGTTGGTCTTTCTGCTGGTCGGCGTCCTCGGTGCCGGCACGCGGGGCCGGGTCTTCGCCGCCGGGGCCGCCTATTCGCTGGCGGTCTTTGCAGTCTACTTCCTCTCGGGGTTCGGCCTGTTTGCTGCGGTCCGGTCGTTCGAGGTCATGGGCCTCTTCTCGACCTTCGCGGGGTGCATCGCCATCGTTGCAGGAGTCCTGCAGATCGCTTCCGCCTTTACGCGCGACCTGCCGGTTACGCTCGCGATCCCGGTGAGGAGGAGGGAGCGCCTCGCCCCCCTGCTCCGGGAGGCAACCCTACCCGCCGCGTGCCTCCTCGGTGTGCTTGCCGGGGTCTTCGAGCTCCCCTGCACCGGCGGGGTGTACCTTGCGGTCCTTGCCCTCCTCTCGGAGCACGCGACCGTTGTGGAGGGGATCCCGTACCTTCTTGCCTACAACGTGATGTTCGTCCTGCCGCTCCTTGCCATCACCGCAGGCATCGGTCTCGGCATCCCGCCGGAGCGGATCGATACGTGGCGACTCAAGCACCGGAGGGCACTCAGGTTCTCGATCGGGGTGTTCCTCCTCGGGATAGGCGCGGTGACGCTGGCGATCTGAGCGGGGATTCGCCATGAAACCTCCCGGAATACGGCGGCCGGGGTATATCAGGGAGTCATGCCTGGTGACAGTTACCCTTAGTCCACAGACACATACAAAACAAGTGCGAGGGGAGCGATTCGAACGCTCGAACTCCTACGAGACTAGGCCCTCAACCTAGCGCCTTTGACCTGGCTTGGCAACCCTCGCCCGGGGGGAAGAACATGATAAACGCGGGATGGAGGATGCACTGATTACGCTTTCGCGCCCCGCTTACCCTACTTAGTCTGTTGTCATACATGAAATACCTTTGTGCGGGGCAGCACCGGCTCCGGAAGGCGAGCTCTCCCCGGCTCCTCCACGAACCCGGGAAGAAGGGAGCCGGGAGTTCGTGAGCGTGGCACGGTTCCCGGGTGCCGGGGATCGCCGGTGCATCTCCCTGGTGAATGCCCCGGAGGAAAGGATTATATTGAGGGGCTCATCATTACCGCGCAGGGTACCGGCGCGACCCGGTATCTGGTTTCCTCGAGGAGATAACCAATGGCAAAGAGCATGCAACCTTATCGTTGTGGAGTGTGTGGCTACATCTACGAGCCCGGGCGGGGAGAGCCAGGGCAGAAGATTCCGCCCGGGACTGCTTTTGAAGAACTGCCGGCAGACTACACGTGCCCGGTCTGCGGAGCGGGGCCGCGGTCGTTCCTGCTCCTAGCCGTACGAACAGGCAGATACCTCTGCGTGGCCTGCGGGTACATCTACGACCCTGAACGGGGAGAGCCCAAACGGGGCATAGCCGCGGGGACGGCCTTCCGGGACCTGCCCGAGAGTTATATATGTCCCGTCTGCGGCGTCTACGCCAAAGTTGGGAAACAGGCCTTCATAGCCATCGATTAACCCTTTTTTTCGCCGCACCCGGTCAATTCATCCGCTCCAGGGTCAGCGCCGCAAGGAGCGCCATCGTCTGGAAGATCTCCTTGTTCTCCGGGGTGAGCACCTCCTCCGGGTCGGCGAAGACGAACGCCATGACACCAAAGGTGAGCCGGTGCACCCTGACCGGGATGTAGTGCCCCGTCCCGGAGGGGAGGTTATCGGTTCCCCGGCCTGCGGCCTCGCCATTCTCGTAAGACCACCGCGCGATCGACCGCTCCTTCGCGTCGAGCGGGTAACCGGGGTCGCCTGCCAGGACGTGCAGCCCGGCAGGGCCCGGGGCGAGCACCGCAGACGACCCGGGTCCAAACCCCTGCATGTGGCGGGCAAGGGTATCGAAGGCCTCCTCCCTTGTTGCGGCCCGGGCAAGGTCACGGGAGAGTCCGGCGACCGCCTCTACCTCGGCCTCGCTCTCCCTCATCTGGGGGAGCAGACGGCGCAGCCGGGAGGCAAGCCGGCTGACCACGAGAGCGATGACGACGTAGCCGGCAAACGCGGCAAAGTAGCCCCAGTCATCTACCGTCAGGGAGTAGTAGGGCTTGACGAAGATGAGGTCGAATGCAAGGATACTCACAACCGCTGCAAGCAGCGCGGCTCCCCGCCGGAAGAAGAGCGCGGTCACGACGACGGGCAGGAGCTGGAGGACCAGGAGGAGTTCGGGCTGGGCGATCCCCTGGAGGAGGATGCTCGCCCCCCAGGCGGCGGCTATCAGGACGAGGCTTGCGGCGTAGTCCCAGGAGAGGAGGTGCGGGACCTGCCGGAGGATGGGGATACGCACGACGTCCTCTTTGGGCTCATAGAGGACGATATCGATACCCCGCGACCGGCGCAGGACCCTGTAGACGGGGGAGAAGAGGCTATCGACCCCACGGGGCTTACCGAGCATGATCATGGTGACGTTGTTCCGCCGGGCGTAGCGGAGGATCTCGTCGGCGACATCCTCGCCGCGAAGGCGGACGATCCGGCCCCCGAGCCTCCTCCCGGTCTCCAGCGCCGCCGTGAGCCAGGCGCGCTCCCTGAGCGTGAGCGCCCGCTCGCTCTCCAGGTCCACCGTGAGCACCACCCAGTCGGCGTCGAGCCGGACGGCAAGCCGGTATCCCGCCCGCACCAGCTGCCCGGCCGTCGGGCCCGGCCGGATCCCGACCAGGAGCCGCTCGGCTGCCGGCCACGGGCCCGGGATGGCGCGGGCCCGCATATGGCCGACCATCTGCCGGTCGGTGGCGGTCGCCACATAGCGCAGGGCAAGCTGCCGGAGAGCGAGGAGGTTTCCGGTGCTGAAGAACCGGCCTATCGCCGCTTCGGCCATATCCCTGACGTAGACCTTCCCCGCCCTGAGACGGAGCCGCAGCTCCTCGGGGGTGACGTCGACGAGCCGGATCTCGTCGGCCCCGGAGAGGAACGTATCGGGCACGGTCTCCAGAACCCGGACGCCGGTGATCTGGGCGACAGCGTCGCTCTGGCTCTCGACGTGCTGGATGTTGACGGTCGTGTAGACCGATATGCCGGCATGGAGGAGTTCCTCGACATCCTCGTAGCGCTTGACGTGGCGGCTCCCGGGCGCGTTGGTGTGGGCAAGTTCGTCAACGAGGGCGACCTCGGGGTGCCGCTCAAGAACCGCGTCAAGGTTCATCTCCCGCAGGGTGAGGCCCTGGTAGTCGATGGTTGCGGGAGGCACGGCCTCAAGCCGCGCGGCGAGGGCCCCGGTCTCGGGCCGGCCGTGGGTCTCCACGTAGCCGATGACGATATCGACCCCCTCCCCCCGCCGCTGGAGGGCGTCCTCAAGCATCGTATAGGTCTTCCCCACGCCGGCGGCGTATCCGAGGTAGACCGTCAGCCGCCCTCTCCCCTCCTCCGAGCGGCGGGCGATGGCGAGCAGGTCCTCGGGAAGAGGCCGCACCTCCTCCTCAACGGCCGCCATGCTCTCCTCCTTTACGGTCCAGCGCCCGGTTGAGCGAGAGGACGTTGACGTAGGTCCCCGCAAACGGCGAATCGACGGCCTCAGCCATAACAAGCGCCCGGACCTCCTCTTCGGGGAGGCCGCGCGCCTTTGCAACCGCCGGGACCTGCACCAGCGCCGCGTCAAGGCTGATATGCGGGTCAAGCCCGCTCCCCGATGCCATGACCAGGTCGGCGGGGATCGGGCCGGTCACACCGGTTTCCCTGAGCGCCTGCACCCTTTCTGCAACCTGGCCGAGGAGGAGGGGGTTCGTCGGCCCCAGGTTCGAGCCGCCGGAGTGCGAGGCGTTGTACGGGGTCACCGGCGTCGCCGACGGGCGGCCCCGGAAGTAGAACGGCGCGGTGAAGTTCTGCCCGATGAGCACCGACCCGGTGACCTGACCGTCGTCGCCGGCAACAAGGCTCCCGTGCGCCTGGAAGGGGAAGGCAACCCCGGCTATGAGCGTCACCGCGAGGGGGTAGGCGACCCCCGTGACGGCCGCAAGCAGGACAAAGAGGAGTGTGGCGCGCGCGAGCGTCTCTTTCACCGCTACCACCCCATACCGGCGATCGCGAGGTCGATCATCTTGATACCGATGAACGGCACGACGACGCCCCCGAGGCCGAAGATGATCAGGTTGTAGACGAAGAGCTGCGATGCCGGCATCGGCCTGAACCTGACCCCGGTGAGGGCGAGCGGGATCAGGAGCGGTATGACCAGCGCGTTGAAGATGACCGCCGAGAGGATGGCCGACCCGGGTGTTGCCAGGGCCATGATATTCAGGACCGCAAGCCGCGGGTAGACCCCGACGAGCGCGGCGGGGATGATGGCGAAGTACTTGGCGACGTCGTTTGCTATCGAGAAGGTGGTCAGGGCGCCCCGGGTCGTCAGGATCTCCTTGCCGACCTCGATGATATCCAGGAGTTTTGTCGGGTCGCTGTCGAGATCGATGATGTTCGCCGCTTCCCGTGCGGGCTGGGTGCCGCTGTTCATCGCGACCGCCACGTCGGCCTGGGCAAGGGCGGGTGCGTCGTTGGTCCCGTCGCCGGTCATGGCGACCATGTAACCCTCTTCCTGGTACTCGCGGATCAACCGGAGTTTGTCATCCGGTTTTGCCTCGGCCAGGTAATCGTCCACGCCTGCCTCCGCCGCGATGGCTGCGGCGGTGAGCGGGTTATCGCCAGTGATCATCACCGTCCGGATACCGATCCGGCGGAGATCCATAAACCGTTCCCGGATACCGGTCTTCAGGATATCCTTGAGGTAGATGACCCCGAGGATCGTCGAGCCGCGGGCAACGACGAGCGGCGTGCCGCCGGCCGATGCGATCCCGGTCACCTTCGCCGCGAGGTCCGGGGGCACGGTTCCGCCGCGTTCCCGGACCGCCTTCACCACCGCGTCGGCGGCGCCCTTCAGGTAGGTCGTCCCGCGGCACTCTGCGCCGCTCACCCGGGTCACCGCCGAGAAGGGGATGAACGTTGCTCCGGGAGGACAGGTGACGTCGGTCCCGGTCTTCTCCCGGATGAGGGCGACGATGCTCCTCCCTTCAGGCGTCTCGTCGGCGGCGGACGAGAGGAGGGCGGCCTCCATCAGGTCCGCCCGGCTCTGCCCCTCCACCGGGACGAACCCGGTCGCCTCCCGGTTGCCGAGGGTGATCGTCCCGGTCTTGTCGAGGAGCAGGACGTTCACGTCGCCTGCGGCCTCGATTGCCCGTCCCGAGAGGGCGACGACGTTCCTCTGGAAGAGCCGGTCCATCCCCGCGATACCGATCGCCGGCAGGAGTGCCGCGATGGTCGTGGGCGCGAGGCAGACAAAGAGCGCGACGAGCACCACGAGGCCGACGGGGGCGCCCGTGCCGCTTGCGGCTGCGCTGTAGGCGGAGGCAGGGTAGATGTTTGCGACGGCCAGGAGAAAGACCCCGGTCAGGGCGAGGATCAGGATATCGAGCGCGACCTCGTTTGGGGTCTTGCGCCGCTGCGCCCCCTCGACCATGGCGATCATCCGGTCGAGGAACGTCTGCCCGGGTTCGGCGGTGATCCTGACGATGATCTCGTTTGCGATCACCGTGGTCCCCCCGGTCACGGCGCTCCGGTCACCACCGGCCTCACGCACCACCGGGGCGGACTCACCGGTTATAGCCGCCTCGTTGACCAGGGCGGCACCCTTCACCACCTCGCCGTCGCCCGGGACGACCTCGACCGCCCGCACCAGGACGAGGTCGCCCGGCCTGAGGTCCGAGGACGGCACCTCGACGGCCGGGGCGTCGAACGCCTCTTCCCTGAGCCTGCGGGCCGGGACGGCGGCCCTTGACTCCCGGAGCGACGCGGCCCGTGCCTTCCCACGGCCTTCGGAGAGCGACGCGGCAAAGTTTGCAAAGAGCACGGTCAGCCAGAGCCAGACCGAGACCATGCCGGGAAAGAAGACTCCCCCGGCGGTCGGGGTAACGAACCCGGCGAGGGCGATCAGGGTCGTGATGATACCGCCGATCTCCACGAGGAGCATCACCGGGTTTCCGGCGAGCCTTCGGGGGTCCAGTCTCTGCACGGCGCCGACGAGAGCGCTACGGATCAGTTCCGGCTCAAACGCGGCGATGCCGGGGTATCGTTTCCGGGCCATCTTCTCACATCCCGCCTGCCATCATCAGGTACTCTGCAACCGGGCCCATCGCGAGGAGCGGGAAGAACGTGAGCCCGCCGACGAGCAGGATGATGATGACCGTCCAGGCCACAAACGCCGGGGAGGTGGTCGGGAGCGTCCCGGGGCCGGGGGGGACGGCCTTCTTCTCCGCCATCGACCCCGCGAGGGCCAGCATGGCGACGGCCGGTGCGAACCTCCCGACGGCCATCGCGAGCGCGCCTGCGAGAAGGTAGAATGGTTCCGTGGCGTCAAGCCCGGCAAAAGCGCTCCCGTTGTTGTTGGACATGGACGCGAAGGCGTAGACCACCTCCGAGAGCCCGTGCGGACCCGGGTTTCCCATCGCTCCGGGGAGAGCGAGCGCGATGCCGGAGAACAGGAGCACGAGCACCCCCGGAACGAGGACGGTGACGACGGCCATCCGCATCTCCGCGGCCTCGACCTTCTTGCCGAGGAACTCAGGCGTCCGGCCGATCATCAGGCCGGCTATGAAGACGGCGACCACCAGAAAACCGGTGATGGTGTAGAACCCCGAACCCGCCCCGCCGAAGACGACCTCGCCGAGGAGGATCAGGAACAGCGGGACCATGCCCCCGAGCGGGGTGAGCGAGTCGTGCATGGCGTCGACCGCACCGCAGGACGTCGCGGTCGTCGAGGCGGTAAAGAGCGCCGTGCCCATGAGACCGAACCTGACCTCTTTTCCCTCCATGGAGATCCCGGAGACCCCGAGTTCGCCCACCAGCGGGTTTCCGGCGAGTTCCACGGCGTAGAGGGTGCCGAGGGCTGCAACATAGATCACGAGCATAACGGCGTAGATGGCCCACCCCTGCCGCATGGCCCCGGCCATCCGGCCGAAGACGAAGGGGAGGGCGGCGGGAACGAGCAGGATCAGGAAGGCCTCGATGAGGTTGGTGACCGGAGTCGGGTTCTCGTAGGGGTGCGCGGAGTTTGCGGCGAAGAACCCGCCGCCGTTCGTGCCGAGGAGTTTTATCGCCTCCTGGGAGGCGACCGGGCCCATGGCGATTGTCTGCGGCCCGGCCGTGACGTAAGCGTCCAGGTTCTGGATGACGCCCTGGGAGGCGAGCAGGAGGGCGGCGGTGAGGGCGACGGGGAGCAGGATGTAGAGGACGGAGCGGGTCATATCCACCCAGAAGTTTCCTATCCGGTCGGTCGACCGGCGGGTGAGCCCCCGCATCACCGCGACCGCGACAGAGATCCCGGTGGCGGCCGAGAGGAAGTTCTGGACGGTAAAGCCCGCCATCTGGGAGAGGTAACTCGCCGAGACCTCCCCGCTGTAGACCTGCCAGTTCGTGTTCGTGACGAAACTGACGGCGGCGTTCAGTGCTGCCAGGAGGTCGAATGCCCCGGCACCCCCGGGGTTGAGCGGGAGGATGCCCTGCAGGAGGAGGAGAGCAAAGAGGGCGATAAACCCGATGCCGTTGAAGATGAGCAGGTCCCGGGTGTAGCCCCGCCATCCTGTCTCCTCATCAGTGCTGGTCCCGATGAACCGGTAGACCGCCCGCTCGATCGCGCCGGGGAGACCCGAGGATACTCCTCCGGAGAAGACCCGGTGGATGTAGCCGCCGAAGAGAAACGCCGCCCCGGTGACGAGGAGGAGGAAGAGGGCGGCGGCTACGGCATCCATGAGGGGATCGGGGGGCGTCACGGCCCGTCACCGCCGGGGGCAAGGGTCTTCGTTGAGGGGCTACGGGGCATTGGATCTCTCCCGGTGTCGATTGTGGCGGATAGCACGGCCTCCCTATAAAAAGGCTTTTCCTGGGGAGATCGCCTGCGGAGAGAGGGATGACTGGCTGGTGCCGGGGACAAATAAGACAGACCTGGAGGCCCTCTGTGGAGGGAGAGTATCCTCGACTGGAAGCGGCGTCGGGCAATCAGCGGGAGCGAGCGGCTGCAATCTCCGGGGCAAGGATCTGGAGCGCTACGAACCTCTCAAGAACCGCCGGAGGCGGCATCACAATCGTGGGAGTGGGTGGCTCTGTCCCGGTGCCCCTGTGTTTCCGATCCGGAAACAAAGCGTTTCGGGATCAAAAACATTCTCTTCACGAGGCAGAAACAACATGCGAAACCCGGTGTTAACCGAACTCTTCAAGACCGAGGAAAGGATACGCATCCTCCGGTATGTTGCCGGGCAAAGTCAGGTAACAACAACTGCAGTTGCCGGGCGACCGGGACCTCAAAACCTCTTGTCTCACGCTACCTGCGCCTGCTTGTCAAAGGCGGTTTCTGTACGCAACACGGCCGGGCATACACCTGGATTGAGAACGCCCGAAGTCTGGCAGTGAAACACCTGCTCGACATCGACCTCCTTGCGGCCGGGGTTCCGCTCCCGGAGTGGGCCTGGAGGATATTACGGCGTGACCATGACCAGCCGGCCGATGGTCGCTTCCCGGTAGGGACAGATGTAGCGGCGCCAGTTGCTCAGGTGCGACGTGATCTTGCTTACCGGACGGTTGTGATCCCTTGCGACGCCTGGAGCTCCGTCACGAACCCGGTGATGAGATCGGCATCGTCGTGGGTGAGGAGGCCCCTGGCCAATGCTTTTCAGACGGCTGTGGCGGCGTAGGTTTTATCTCTGCGGGGTTGAAGGGGCGGAGCGGGAAGACCCCCTGCGCACGCGGGGGGATGGGAACGGCGCCCCTTCGTTTTGTTTCACGTTCACCCTGCACGGCTCTTCTTTATAGCAAAGAACGAGAGATTCCTCATGGGATACCCGACAGGAGAGTATTCAGATGCACCTTGCCACCAAGATCAAGATTCAGGTGACACCCGATCAGGCCGATGTGCTCTGGCACCTCTCCGAAAAGTGCCGGTTACTCTACAACTTCGCTCTTGCCGAACGAAACCAGAACTATCAGGAGAACAAGGATCGGGCCGACAAGCAGTACATTGGGTATGTCCAGCAGGCGAACGCCCTTCCCGACCTGAAGAAGAAGTACCCCGAGTACCGGTGGGTCTACTCCAAAGTTCTGCAGACCACCCTCAAATCGCTGGACGACAACTTCCGGTCGTTCTTCGCGCTCCGGCAGAACGGCGACGAAGATGCCAACCCCCCGGGGTTCAAGGGCAAGGATCACTTCTGCACGCTCCGCTACAACCAGAGCGGGTTTGCGATCGCCGGGGGCCGGATCCGGTT
>Ga0208041_1000149_pt1 | contig 87741 bp, 72 predicted proteins | sample AD_SCU002_MetaG_FD_184453 | JGI IMG/M metagenome (GOLD analysis project Ga0208041, IMG submission 184453) | Active sludge microbial communities of municipal wastewater-treating anaerobic digesters from China - AD_SCU002_MetaG (SPAdes) (version 2) | ecosystem: Engineered > Bioreactor > Anaerobic...
CTTAGGTTTGTTAGACTCATAGGAGGACACTTTACTTGTTTCTCCTTTCTATTTCAATTGTTCGCCTGGATTATTTTTAGGAGAAGCATCGAATTAATTTCGAGTAGATTTTAGGTGAAGCAATTCGAATTGTTTACAGGGGATTATTTTAATTTATAATGAGTCCAAGTTAATTTATTTTTATAAGGAGGATTAATAAATGACATCTCCGGTTAAGTTTAATGTAACGTACCCAGAATCATTGTCGCGTGGGCTTCTACTGCTTCGTTTATTTTTTGGATATTTTTATGTAATGATACCCCACGGTTTTATGCTAGGATTGTATGGCATTGCTTTATACTTTGTCATCATCATTGCATGGTTTGCCGTTCTATTTACTGGAAAATATCCCGAAGGTATGTTTCGTTTTGTTGAAGGCTATTATCGATGGTATTTGAGAGTTATGGCGTACATGATGTTCATGACCGATCAATACCCTCCCTTTTCTCAAGATGCCAATCCACCAAATTACAATGCACTTGAGTTTAGCGTAGAGTATCCAGGTAGCTTGTCTCGTGGTTTATTGCTTCTCCGTTTACTATTTGGTTATTTTTATGTTCTTATACCCCATGGTATTATGCTTGCTTTTTATGCCATTGGAGTTTATTTTGTAATTCTAATTGCCTGGTTTGCTGTTCTCTTTACCGGCAAGTATCCCGAAGGTATGTTTCGTTTTGTAGAAAAATATTTCAGATGGTGGCTTCGCGTTGGTACTTACATGTCTTTCATGACTGATCAATATCCTCCTTTTAACGGAGACGAATAAGCTTTCAAGCTATTTTTGGAAAAATCCCGGAGCAAATCCGGGATTTTTTTATTGACTAAGCTTTTGCGTTATATAAAATCTAGGTATGAGTATTAATATGATGCTTGAATTATAAACAAATGCGCTTTCCCAATGTAAAACACAGAAACCTCTGTGTCCTTTCTCTCACGTTCCTTGTTTCTTTTCTATTATTATTGCCCCTTTTAAGCTTGATTTCCCAATCCTCTGTTAAAACTGAAAATGAGCTTTATCATTTAAAGCATTGTTTCTATGAGATGCTTGAAAGAGACCTTACTTCCAATGATAGATTAAATTCTCGCATTCATTACGTTAATTATTATCCCTCTCATATGCTTGCGTCCTTTCTAAGTCATATCAAGTCACCATACCAAGTGCACACCAACAACGCAGACGATAAAGTAAAGATTCACAAAATTCTCACACACCACAAGCTATTTCGCCAACGTTGTTTTAAAAATCCCACAAGGGATAATGTTTCCATTAAAACTAAATTACTCAAAATTGAAGATCCTGTTTATGATAAAGGATGGAACCAATACCGTTTGTTTCTAGACGTTTTAAAATCCTCTGTTCGAGCTCAAATTATTCTTGAAGATGGTTTATTCCAAAAAGTAAATATTCCTTTTCTTTCTGCATCAAACTACTACCGAGACTATTTTATCGTAAAATATCTTAGCATTGATGACCTTCGTTATACTCATTATCATAAAGATATTTTTAATGCACACCTAAGCTCCTACGCATTAATTAAAGTTGGTTCAAACAAAACTGATACACGAAATAACATATTCATAAACTCAAGGATTTCCCATTCAAGACTCACTGACAACATCACATTGTATGTCGATCTTCTTACTCCTGAAAGATCACTTCAAAAAAGTTTTGAGCTTCAGGATATGGAAGAATTTATTGCTGAATCTTATCTTGAATATAGTCCTCTTTGCAGAAAATAAATCGATAGTTTTTTCTTCGGTTTGCATCTTATTTTATTTCATTTATCCTTGAAATCATGAAAATAATGAAAAAAGCAAACAAAGGGAGTCCGATCAACCCTGAAGAAAGAGCAAATGCTCTTGGCAATGAGGCTATACCCAGCCTTTTGATTCGTATGTCCATTCCCTCTATCATCGCCATGACAGTCAATGCGTTTTATAACATGGTGGATGCTATCTTTATTGGCTATCTTGGAACCTCAGCCATTGGAGCAGTTTCAGTAGCTTTTCCAATATTTGCTATGGTTGGAGCTTTCGGCCTTCTCTTTGGGATAGGTACTGCCTCCTATATTTCACGGCTTTTAGGCGCAAAAGACAAGTTGAGAGCAGATCAAACTGCTTCGGTATCCATTTTCATCAGCAGTCTTGCTTCTGTAATCTTTGTTTTTTCTGGCTTCTTCCTGCTTCAACCCTTGCTGAGAAATTTCGGAGCTACCGAGTCAATCATGCCCTACGCAAAAAGCTACACACAGATCTTGTTGTTTGGATCCTTTTTTACCATTTTGAATATGAACTTAAATCATATTGTACGCTCTGAGGGTAACGCCAAACTTAGTATGACCGCAATGCTTACCGGTGCTTTTGCAAATATGGTTCTTGATCCTATATTTATCTTTGTTTTTGGTTGGGGTATTGCAGGTGCAGCTATTGCCACCGTCTTCTCCCAAGCACTTACTACTTTTTTGCTTTTTAGGTATTTTTTTCAAAAAAATAGTTATCTTCATATCCGAAGGCAATATTTCACTTGGAATACTGGTGTTTTTATTGAGATTGTTAAAATTGGATTTCCAGCTTTTATTCGTCAATTCCTTGCTAGCTTTACTATAGCCTTATTAAACTTAGCTGCAAGTAACTATGGTGATGCTGCAGTTGCATCCATTGGAATCACTCTCCGGATTCTTTCTATGGGCATGTTTCCTCTCTTTGGTTTCGCGCAGGGATTCCAGCCTGTTGCTGGCTATAATTTCGGAGCTAAACGTTTTGATAGATTGTTGAGTTCAGTAAAACTCTCCTATCTTTGGTCAAGTTTTTTTTGTGTCCTCTTTACCGCATTGTCTCTCATTTTTTCAAAACAAATCATTTCATGGTTTTCAGTGGATCCTTTAGTGATAGAAATAGGAAGAAAAACTATCTTTGCTGTAACAGTATTATTTCCTTTTTTTGGATATCAAATCATTACTGCAGTGCTTTTTCAAGCAATGGGAGACGGACTTCCATCAGCTATCCTTTCCTTAGCACGACAAGGTATCTTTCTCATCCCTGCCATCATCATTTTACCAAGATACTACCAGCTTAATGGTGTGATTTTTAGTCAAACTGTTGCAGACTTTTTGACCTTATTTATCACTTTGGCTTTTTCGCTTCGTATAGTCAAGAAGCTAAACCTAAAAGCAAATCCAACTTAGCAATTTCACCTAAAAAACATCTCCTTATATAGTGTCTTTATTAAGTTCTTTTTTATAATTGATATACATGAACCTTGTTAAAAAAATATGGTATTTGTTTTACTAATTTACTTGTTTAAGTAAATTTATTTTACGTTTTTAGGAGGAGTAGATGAAACGCAAACAAAGTTTAATTTCTCTATTAACGCTTGTATGGATGCTATTTTCTATTATTCCCACTTATCGATTTGCAACTGCAAATACAGTCCCTGTTGAAAGTTCATTTATTTTAAAAGCCACAGGAAATTGTGGCTACATTAATTTAGAGTGGAAACCTATTGAAGGTGCTGCACATTATTACATATACCGAGGCATCGGGGAAGGCAACCAACATTCCATGCCTCTAACAGACTTCCCCATAAAGGAAACCTTTTATCAGGATGGCAGTGATATAAAAGAGGGCGTCAAATACTGCTATTATGTTCGTGCAGTTGGTTTGGATAAAAAAGAGTTCTTGCAGTCAATTGAAGCTTGTGCTATTCCCAGCTGTTCCTCGTCCAATCCCTGCAAAGAACCTCCACTCAAAGAAAATTGCAAGCTATCGCTAAAGTATCAAACTGGTAACAAACTATATTGGGTAAATGATACCCAAAAAGGTCCCATGGAAGCAGCTCCAGAAAACCGATGGAGTCGTCTTTTTCTTGTTGTTCGATATGTTACAAGTGAAGTTAACGCACAAATCTCCTGGGATGCAAACAACCGTATTGTAACTATTCTCACTGCTTCTGGCAACAAATTAGAGTTCCAAATCGGAAACAATAAGTATAAACTAAATGGCGTCGAACAACCAGTTGATCCCAATAATTCTGAGGTAGCACCTTATATTAAAGAAGGTCGAACCATGCTTCCGCTTCGAAGAACAGGGGAAGCACTTGATGCAGAAGATATTATTTGGGATGCTACTACCACTACAGCTGAATTAATCTTTAGTGATCCTGAATGTGCTTGCGAACAAAATTGTCCTTATCCTGAGTATGCTTATTCCTCGAAAAGATTCGATTTAGCTAGCGGATGCGATATGAGATACATTGTAAATGATCCCAATCGTACTGCTACCCATGAGTTAGCGCATGTAGTCCAACAAGGTATGAAGTCAATCCCCTGGAAAGAAGCTGAAACCACTTATCATGTTGAAGCTTCAGTAAAACCTTGGAAACCTGAGCTTTATGAGGGTGGAGCCTGTTGGGTATATGGCATGGAAGCAAATACTGGAACATGGCAAGCTCCCACCAAAGAGCAAAAATCCATCTATCGTCACAAGTTTTGTGTCGATGCTTGCACCGAAGTCACACTGACGCTTTACGCCTTTGGAAATGTAGAAATTTATCTTGATGGCATTTCACCTGCTCAGAAAGTAGCACAAGCTGTTGGTCAAGCTCCAAACCAAGTTTCGCTTACTTTCACCATCCCCTCGGGGGGTACTCATTATCTTTATTTTATCCATCATATCGTTCCCAACAAACCTATAGGTCTCCTCTATGGGGCTACCTTTAAACCTTGCGAAGAAAAATCCCCTCTCGATCTCAAAAAAGAACAACAATGCGATGGTGTCTATCTATTTTGCGCAGAAGTTATTGAGCCCTGCACAGCAAATAAGGTTAAAGTTAAACTTAGCTCTGGTGCCATTGTCACTGTAGATGTTTCAACTCTCACGAGTTCCACAAATCCATGCCCAGTTATGCTTCCTGGAACTAGCTGGTACATAGGAGGAAAAGTTGTAGCTAACGAACTCAAAGCTTCTTATCTACACAAAAACGAATCAAGTTGTGAAAAAGAAGAACTTCAAAAATTACGTTGTCTTTGCATTGAAATAATAAAAATTGATCGTGATACCTATACTATCTATGCCATAGTCAATGGAATCGAAATGAAGTTTTCTTACTTTGCCCATCAAAATCAATGGATGTGGTCTAACCTTAATATCAATCAACTCAAAGAAAAACATTGTTATAAAATATGGGTGGTTTCAAAAGAAGCTTATATTCCACCTAAGGTTTTTTACTTCGAAGAAGTTAAGTGTCCCTGCGGTGATGAAATTGAATGCAAATGGTCTCCTCAAGGTAGAATTGTTTCCACACGCTGGGATGAATCAGATCGATGGTGGGTGGTCAATTTTCTCACCTGCACCAATGAAACAATGATACTATACACTGCTGTGGATCTACTCGATATTTCACAAACCTATCCCATTTCTCAAGCAACAAAACTCTGTGTTCGTTTTTGTCTTGATTATGAAGGCAAAAAGATTGTAAAATGGGAAGTTATGCCAGAACCTTGTTGTCCTGAACAGGGTGAAAAGAAGATCTGCGGTTGTATTGTAAGAATGACCCTGGATCCTGATAGTAACGGAAATTATCATGTCTATATCAAGCAAAACTGCGCACTAACAGATCCAGCGTACGACCTGGTACTCTTTGTTCCCGCAACTTTGCTTGATACCAATATGGGTTTTGACGTAAAAAGTTATTTTCATATGTTCCCAGATCCTGACAGGTACCAAAAAAATACTGTTTGTATAGAAATGAAATTTAATAGTTCCATGCAAGTGCTAGAATGGAAAGCTTTTCCTGATCGTCAACCCTGCTGTGAAGACAAACCTGACTGCCAGTGGTCGCAGAATGGATATCTAGTAAGTATTGTCGAAAAAGTCAATGCTGATGGAAGCAAGTATTGGATAGTGAGTGCAAAAGACTGTGACGGAAATGTAAAAGATTTCATACTGAATACAGATCCTGCTTTGTTTTATGCGCATAACAACCCTAATTTTCCTTTAGCTCAGGTAGGAGATCGTTGCTTAAAACTATGTATACGTCAAATTCCGACTGCAACACATGTAGCTTATGAAATCGTTGCCTGGGAATTGGTAGACGGTGAATGTTGTCCACAGACTAAAAAGCTCTGTGGATGCATCATACGAATGACGCTTGATCCAGATGCCAATGGAAATTATAAAATTTACATCAAGAAGAACTGTCAAGCAGCCCAACCTGGAGAGCCAGCGTTTGACATTGCCCTGGATATTCCATCTACCCTTCTTGACAGTAATTTAGGACTTACAGCTTTAGCATATTTTAACATGATGCCAGGTACAGCACCCAAATATAATGTTTGTGTTGATTTGCTTTTTAATAGTTCCAACCAAGTGACCCAGTGGTGGGCACATCCTGACCGACAGCCCTGCTGTGATGAAAAACCTGAATGCAAATGGACACAAAATGGCTATCTTGTTGCTATTGATGAAAAAGTAAATGCTGATGGTACTCCTTATTGGATAGTAATTTTTAAGGATTGTGATGGAAATGTTACCAATTTTATCCTTCACACCAACCCTAACATTTTCTTTGCAAGCAATAATCCCAATTTTCCTTTGTCAAAAGTTGGGGATCAATGCCTTAAGTTTTGCATACGACAAATACCATCCAACACACATGTGGCCTATGAAATTATTGCATGGGAACTAGTGGATGGGGAATGTTGCCCCCAAACCAATAGAGGTCGAATTCTGGTTAAAATGCCAAAAGAATGCCTCGATGGCACCCTTCTTACCATTTACAACCAAAATGGAGCTGAAGTGTGGTCTGGGAAAGCAATCAGTGATGGAGTTTTTGATACTGATTGCAAGCTACCTTGTCCTGGTACTTACAAAGTTGTTCCCAAGAATGAAAACTGCACATTCTATCCTGAAGCTAGAGAAGTCATTATGACTAAAGAAAACTGCTGTGATTATACTCATGTCGTCGATTTTAAATGCGAATGCGAAAGCAACATAAAAAAAGGTCGCATTCAAGTAAAAATGCCAGACAATTGCATTAAAAATACTACCGTTACTATATACGACCAACAAGGCAATCGGGTATGGAGAGGTGCTGTAAACCCACAAACTGGTCTTTTTGATACTGAATGCACTCTTCCTTGCCCAGGCATCTACAAGGTAGTACCTAGCAATGATAAGTGCAAATTCTTCCCTGAATCCCAGGAAGTCAAAATGACTGAAAATATGTGTTGTGATCGCACGAATATCGTAGAATTCAAGTGTGAATGTGAATCAGAGGTCAAAAAAGCACGTATCCAAGTTCTTGTACCCAAAAATTGTCTTGAAGGTACCATTGTTTATATCTACGATCAAACTGGTAAAGAAGTTTGGTCTGGACGTTACAATCCCAATCTTAATCTTTTTGATACAGCGTGCACTCTTGCTTGTCCGGGCATATATAAAATCGTGCCAAAAAATAATAAATGCAAGTTTTCACCAGAATCACAGGAAGTTAACATTAACGAACGTCTATGTTGCGACTATATAAACAAAGTTGAGTTTAAATGTGATTGCGAACAAGCTAAGGGACGAATTCAAGTCAAAGTAGCCAAAGAATGCCTTGAAGGAACTATAGTGACAGTTTACGATGCTTCAGGCAGAGAGGTTTGGAAAGGAAGACACAATCCCGATTTAGGATATTTTGATACAGGCTGCTCACTCCCTTGTCCTGGAACGTATAAAGTAGTACCTAAAAATGAAAAATGTAAGTTCTACCCTGAGTCTGCTACCGTAACGATGAGCGAACGTATGTGCTGCGACTATATCAATGTGGTGGATTTTAAATGCGAGTGTGAACAAGCCCAAAAATACGGACGCATACAAGTCAAAATGCCAAGTAATTGTTCTCAAGGTACTATCGTTCATATCATGGACGCTAACAATCGTGAAGTATGGACTGGTCGAGTAAATCCAAATACTGGACTTTTTGATACTGACTGCAAACTTCTCTGCCCAGGCACCTACAAAGTGGTCCCCAAAAATGAAAAATGTAAGTTCTACCCTGAGTCTGCTACCGTAACGATGAGCGAACGTATGTGCTGCGACTATATCAATGTGGTGGATTTTAAATGCGAGTGTGAAGCCGAAAAAGGACGGATTCTGATCTCTGTTCCTCGAAATTGTATTAATGGCACCACTATGAAGATTTACGAAGGTGAATTAATGCCTGGAAAGCGCCCTGTTATGACGCTTCAAGCCAACGATCAAGGAGTCTTTGATTCTGATTGTACCTTAAAATGTAACACCGTCTATCATGTTTATCCGTCCAACGAGAAATGCCGTTTTTCACCCGAATATCGAGAAGTTAAACTATCATGTTGCCCTGAGGTTTCACGAATCGATTTTAAATGTGAATGTGAAGAAGAAAAAGGACGCGTTTTGATCAGTGTTTCTTCCAAGTCTTGCATACAAGGCACCAATATGCACGTTTATGAAGGTGAGATGATGCCTGGCAAAAAACCTGTCATGACACTTCAAGCAAATCGTTCTGGCCAATTTGATAGCGCTTGCAATTTAAAATGCAACACAAACTACACTATCGTACCTGCCAATGAGTATTGCACCTTTAAGCCTGAATCCCAAGTAGTATGGATTCCATGTTGTCCTGAGTATGCAGCAGTTGAATTTGACTGTGACTGCGGACTACCTGGCTCTGTTCCTACTCCGTCCTCTTCTTGGTACCATAAAACGTTAAGTTTCTTTAAACAGCTTTTTTCACTTTTAATGTAATCCTTTTATTCAAAGGAAAAAGAGAGTTTAAACTCTCTTTTTCCTTTGAATGATACAAAAGTATTATTTGAACTTATCTTCTTTCGAATAAATTATGTATGGTGTATTAAATGATAACAATCAAAAGGAGTTTATGATGAACGAATCTAAATTTTATCAGCTGCCAGCTTTGTCTTATCAATATGATGAGTTAGCTCCGGTATTAACCAAAGAACAAGTTCAGATTCACCATGAAAAGCATCACATGGCTTATGTTAATGGTGCCAATGCTATTCTTGAAAAGATGGATTTAGCCCACAAAAACAATGAAAAACTTGACATGAAAGCTCTTTTAAAAGATTTATCTTTTCAAATTGGTGGTCATCTCATGCATTCTTTGTTTTGGAAGAACATCACTCCCCCCACCAAAGCAAAAGATCGTCCTGATGGTATAATCATGGAAAAACTAAGCAGCGAATTTGGATCTTTCGAGCGTTTTAAAGAGTTATTCCAGCAAACTGCTATGACGGTTGAAGGCTCTGGTTGGGCTGCACTCACTTATTGTCTTCAAACCCAACGCCCCATTCTCATGCAAGTTGAAAAGCACAATATGCATGTTTATCCTATGTTTCGCATACTAATGGTGGTAGATGTTTTTGAGCATGCCTACTATATTGATTATAAAAATAATCGTGCTGCATTTTTAGATTCATTTTGGAAGATAGTCAATTGGGACGAAGTTAATCATCGCCTCGAAAATTTGCTAAAGTAATCATCAAAAAGCTAATTTCAAAAAAAGGAGAGGGGGCATGCCCCCTCTCCTTTTTTTTTATCTTAAAACAATATCGTCAGAGTCTAGCTCAAGAGTAGATACTCCAATTACATAAGGTCCTGTGTGAGCCCCAATCGTGGGAGATGCTTGACACATAAAAATCTCGTCAGGCTTAACAGCATCAGTGAGTTTGCGCTTATAAAGTTCTGCTTGGGTATTATTAGTAGTGTAGGCAATACTTATCCAGTATTTTTTATCTGTTTTAACAGCAGATAAGAGGTGAGAAAACATTTTATGGTTAGCAAGTTTAACGCCAATGGCTTTATCAAAAGGTTCAATTGCACCTTCTTCATTCAAATGTAATATTGGCTTGATGTTAAGTAATTTTGCCATCATTCCTTTTTTAGCAGAAAGGCGACCACCCTTAATTAAATAGTTGATGTCATTAACCATAAAATAGATATGAAGTTTTGATCTAATAGCATCTACTTTAGTACATATTTCATCCCAAGGGACTTGTTTGTCAATCAATTTAGCTGCATACAAGACAAGTAGCCCAAGACCAACGCATGCATTGTGAGAGTCGATAACTTTAATACATGACGAAGAGTAACGCAGGGCTGTTTGACGTGCTGCTTGTTCGCAAGCGCTTAGTGCACGTGAAAGATGTATGGATAAGGTTTTGTCAAAGTATTTCGTGGTCCAATCGTAGATTCTTGAAAAATCTGCTTGTGAAGGTTGAGATGTTTTTGCCATTGCTCCAGTCTTCAAGAGGATCCCATAAAACTCATCATCTCGTATTGTCAGCTCATCCAAATAGCTTTCATTGTTTACATGTAATCGAAAAGGAACTTTATGTATATTATACTTTTCTATAACACTCTCAGGCAAATCGCAAGAGGTATCGGTCACAAGAGCGATTGAATTGGTGTTATCTTTGTAAATATCTCTATTTTGCTGGTACAAGTCGTCAATTTTTTCTTGTTGGACTTCGCCAAACTTTCGCAAAACCTGGACTACATGATCTGGTCGGTCAGTTTGCAAAATCAAGCGTATTTTTTGTTTGGATCCTGCGATAACAATTGATCCAGCCAATGCTTCCAATTCTTCGCGAATAAGAGCGTGTTTGAGAGTTGTTCCTTGGAGTAGACATTCCATGGCAAATCGAAACAACTTACCTTTATTTTGTTCTTCCATGGTTTTAACTGATTCTATCTCAGCATCCATCCAAACTTTTCGTTGAGTGTAGCCTTTCTGGATGAAGTCAACAATTCCTTCAAGCAAGTAAACGAAACCCTGAGCGCCAGCATCAACAACATCAGCTTTTCGAAGTACTTCCATCTGTTTTTTTGTATTTTGTAAAACCTTCTGTGAATACTGCAAGCTTCTGGGTATTAAAATTGAAAAATAAGGTACAGCTGGAGCCATATTAACAAGATACTGAGACCATTCTCGCATGACAGTAAGAATGGTACCTTCTTTGGGGTTGGAAACAGCTTGATATGCCTGATGGGATGCATCTGATACGGCTTTTGCAAAGCATAGGGTATCAATAGTGCTTTTTCCAGAGATGGCATCTGAAAAACCTTGGAAAAATTGTGATAAAATTGCTCCAGAATTACCTCTAGACTCCATTAAGGCAGCTTCAGCAACGTTTTCAGCTACTGTTGAGATTGATAACTCAGACATATCTTCCAAGTTGCTTTTAACCATCTTCATGGTGGCTGACATATTTGTACCAGTGTCGCTATCAGGGACGGGAAACACGTTTATATCATCAAGCTGTTTCTCGCGCTCCATCATCCAAATACAACCTGAGTATAAAGACTGAGCAAAAATAATGCCATCCAACTCACTAATCGCGCCATCAATAATTCTCATTTGGCTGTTGATCCCCCTTCAAAGGATTAGAACAATACTTGTATTTTTATCAAGACTTGCTTAAGATTCTTTCCAGCATAAAAAATGCATATCATCCAAAGTCGTTACAGCTAAGTTTTGAGTAAAAACCATGAGGAGAGTTTTTTGATCCAGATTTAACGCAAGACGTGAAGAGTCTTTGTGCCAAATTATTTCTCCTACGCTTTCGCCACTTGATACCAAATCAAAGGCCTGTCTCTCAAGATCCAATACATGGATACTCTTTTGAGATCCATTTTGGACTATGGCAATAACTTTGGATTCATTTGGAGAAATGGACGCAAAATAAATATGTTCTCCCTGGCTGACCACCTGGTCTTCTTTTCCATCGTAAAAAACCAGTTCTTGTCGATGTTCTATTTCTCGAATGCTTAACTTCCATGGATTTGCAACGTCATTACTAATTAAAAAATCAGATATCCCAGCTTCCTCAATAGTGCTTCGTTTTTTTTCATGGGGATCATAATATTCAAAAACTCGTTGATGTTCATTTTCATAGGTCAATAAGGTTTGCTTTGCAATTTTGCTATGTCGAATATGAATTTCACTTGGGGAATCTAAACTTATTTCGTCGTGTAGAACTGCTTCATAGTGAAAAACTTTCAGTTTGCTAAAGTTTGGGCTGTCTTGGACAGTGTAGATAAACTGACCATCATTATGCCAAGCCAGAAATTGGCCTTGAGTCAAATATCGAAGACCAGTTCCATCGTTTCTAATAAGTTGCAAGCTGGATTGATCCTGAGTTTTTTGTATGATGCAAAGGTATAAGCCATGAGGTGACCAGGAAAACATATCTGCCTCAGTTATCAACACCAAATCATCCACTTCGTGTTTGGTGAGATAAAACATTGAACTGCTATTATTACGTTCTATCAAAGCAATTTGATCTGTGGTAGGAGACCATTCAAAATAGATACTCAAGGCTTGATGCAAACGCTTTAAATCGCTTCCATCTGATTTTGAAATAAACAACACTTGGTGATCATCTTGCTTTGCTGTAAAGGCAAGATACTTTTTGCTGGGACTCAGTTGTATCTTTTGTACATCATAGGCTTCAGGAATGCTAAGATACATCGAGCTGAGTTGCTTAATGCTATGATGTAAAAACAAGGATTGCTGGCTAAAAAAGAAATAATCATAGTTTGGGGATTTTGGAGCTTTGATGCTACATGAGCTGAAGCTTAGCAGACTCAAAATACAGATCAAATAAAAAAACAAACATCTCTTCTTCATATATTAATTGTAAAAAAAAAGAGAAATTAACCAAATCCTAAGATTACATATTGATGCTTATTCCCATTATCACTGCTTTAAAAGGGATAATGTCAAAAAAATACTATCTGCTTGGGCGGATAAAGTTGATAGATGCTGAATAAACAGGTATACTATTGATTGTACATAGCTCAAATATAGACCAAAGGAGAATTTTATGAACCATGACTTGAATTCAGGAATGTCAAACAGCTCCAATATCAATGATGCTCTTTGGAAAGATTGGAAATGGCATCTTCGTAACTCAATCCATACTATTGATAGCTTTGAAAGTATTACTGGGATTTTCTTCGATCAAGAAACAAAGATGGTCCTAGAAAAAACACTAGATCTTTTTCCCATGGCCATCACTCCTTATTATGCTTCTTTGATAGACACAGAGCATACCTTCCATGACCCAGTTTTTTTACAATGCTTTCCCTCACATCAAGAATCAACTATAGAGAATTTTGAAATGAATGATCCCCTCCACGAGGAAGCTGATAGTCCCATACCTTGCATCACACATCGTTATCCTGACAGGGTCCTTTTATTGGTTAGCAACCATTGTTCCATGTATTGCAGACACTGTACCAGAAAACGAAGAGTAGGAGACATTGAGCAAAGCATACAAAAAGAATTAATACGGGATGCCATAGCTTATATTCGCCAACATAATGAAGTCCGTGATGTTTTACTCTCAGGCGGAGATCCTTTAATGCTCAATGATGATCAGATAGAAGAAATACTTTCGGAGTTGAGAGCCATCCCTCATGTAGAAATAATACGAATTGGCACCAGGATGCCAGTAGTTCTTCCCTATCGCATTACTGATGAATTAGTGGCTATGCTCAAAAAGTATCATCCGCTCTGGATTAACACACAGTATAATCATCCAAGAGAATTAACCAAAGCATCGAAAAGAGCTCTATCCAAATTAGCTGATGCAGGGATACCTTTAGGAAATCAATCTGTTTTACTCGCTGGAATCAACGATTGCCCCTCGATCATAAAATCTCTTTCACACGAGTTGGTCAAGCAACGTGTTCGTCCATATTATCTTTATCAATGCGACCTTTCCCCCGGTTTATCTCATTTCAGAACGCCCGTGGGGAAGGGGATCGAAATCATGGAATGTTTGGTCGGACATACGAGTGGTTTGTGTGTGCCCACCTATGTGATCGATGCTCCAGGGGGTGGAGGAAAAATCCCAGTCATGCCCCAATACATAATATCTTGGTCAGATCATAAGGTGATTCTGAGAAACTATGAAGGACTTATTACTACCTATCAGGAGCCTGATCGTTATGAAAGTAGAAATTGTGATTCTGCTTGCTCTGAATGTATCAATATTTCAATGGAGGATCGAAGTGAGGAAAAACTTATTGGCATCGAAAAACTTCTTTCCGATCAAAACCAGACCATCACACTTTCTCCTTCAGAAAACGAACGAATGAAAAGAAGAGAGGACGAAAATGGAACATCCCGATAAGATCATTACGCTAGGTAAATCCATTTTGCAATATGGACCCTACAATCAACGTATTTACTTGATGCATTTCTGCAAAGAAGACCAGAACCAAGTAATGGACTGGATCAACAAGCAAGTTCAAAAAAATGTTCTGAGTAAGGTTATAGCAAAAGTTTCGCAAGATTGTTCTCCCATCTTTATTCAAAAAGGATACCGACTTGAAGCACAAATTCCAAAGTATTACCCCAACGGAAACTCAGTCAATTTTGTAGCCAATTACTTTAACGATCTCAAACGGAAAAAAGAGCCTCGACAGGAATACCTATCCAAAATCCTTGCAATGGCTAAAAATAAGTTTAATCAGCTTAGTAACGTATCCATGGATACTTCATTCTCCTTTAGAAAAATGAAAGAAGATGATGTGCAGAGTATGTCTCGTCTTTATCGGATAGTTTTTCCATCCTACCCCTTTCCAATCTACGATGAGAGCTATTTGAAACAAACAATGGCGGAGATGGTCGATTATTTTGGTATTTTTTACAAAAATGACTTGGTAGCTTTATCATCTATCGAAAAAAGCCAGTATGATCCAAATGCTGAAATGACCGATTTCGCCACATTACCAATATACCAAAAAAAAGGGCTTGCTGCTTACTTGTTGCATGAGATGGAACAATACGCAAAAACGATGTATCAATTTAAGACCATATATACGATTGCCCGAGCCTATTCGATAGGCATTAATACCATCTTTTCAAAAGCTGGGTATAGCTATGGAGGAACTCTAACCAATAATACCAATATACATGGTCAAATTGAGAGCATGAATGTCTGGTATAAGGCTTTTTCATAATACTTGGCTCTTGACTTTGCTAGTTTTTTTTATAATATAAAGTTAAGTTTAGTTAACTTAAGGATAAAATAGAATGAAAACTTCGCTAGATAAGCTTGAAAAGGGCTTAAAAGGCAAAATAGTTGGTTTTGATATGTGCTCCATGCAAGTAAGTCGTCTTTTATGCCTCGGTCTTACCATTGGAACTGAAATTGAAGTGAGTCAAAATTTTGGTAAAGGTCCCGTGATGATAAATGTTAGATCTACTTGTCTTGCACTTGGTAGGGGGGTAGCTCAAAAGATATGGATAGAAACCCTGGCATAAAAAGCTACGTTATTGCATTAGCTGGCAATGCAAATGTCGGTAAAAGTGCCTTGTTTAATCAACTCACAGGCCTTCATCAAACCATAGGCAACTGGCCTGGCAAAACAGTTGAAATCAAAGAAGGACACCTTCTGCATCAAGGTCTGGACTTACGTATCGTTGACCTTCCTGGCATTTATTCTCTATCATCGTATTCTCCAGAAGAAGAGGTCACTGAAAGCTTTATTCTTGAAAACAAGCCTGATTTGGTTATTAATGTTGTTGATGCAGCTCATTTGGAAAGAAATCTATATCTAACTATTCTTCTCATGGAAATGGAAATACCTTTGGTTCTTTGTCTTAACCAAATTGATTTTGCTCAGCATGAAGGAATTAGCGTTGATACCAAAAAACTATCCGAATCCCTGGGAATTCCAGTGGTACCTACTGTTGCAATCCACGGGAAAGGCTTGGACGAATTGATTCAAACTTCCCTTGATCGAATTCAAGACCCCAGCCCTCTTAAAGCCATCAAATTTGGGGATGAAATTGAAAACACCCTCCAATCCGTTGTTGAAAACCTAAAAACGCTTAATCTTCAAGCTTCGTCTCGCTTTTTTGCATTAAGACTACTAGAAAATAAGCACCCCCAAGCCCTTTCGCTTGACTTAGCTATCCAAACTGAGCTCGATATCTCTCGAAAAAAAATTGAAGATCTTCACAGAGAGCCTATCGAATATGTTCTTTCTTCAGAGAGATACAGCAAAGCAGAACACATTGCAAGAGATAGCACTCAAATCAAAAAAGCCAACAACAAAGCAAGGATCCTCTTTGATATGTTTTTACTCTCTCCAATATCAGGGTATCTTGCTTTAACTGTTTTTTTATTGTTCATATTTAGTTCCATTTTTTATCTGGGCAATTTTATCGCCTCCTGGCTTGAGCTGGGGGTTTCATTTTTAGAAGGACTCGTCTTGTCCTCCTCAGTCCCATTTGCGTCTGAGATCTGGTCGTATGGTATAGTTGGTGTTATCTCAGCTATTGAAGTGGTGCTTCCCTATATTCTTCCATTTTATCTTTTGTTAAGTTTTTTCGAAGATTCGGGTTACATTGCTCGTATGGCCGTTCTTACCGATTCAGTAATGCACTTGGCGGGGCTTCACGGGAAAGCTTTTTTGCCACTTTTTTTAGGATATGGCTGTACCGTAACTTCCATTCTTGGGTCGCGAATTATTGAAGATCGCAAGGAAAGAATAGTCACCTGCCTTTTATCTACTTTAGTACCTTGTTCCGCCCGGACCATAATTATTATGGGGCTCATTGGTGCTTTTATTGGATTTCAATGGGTTTTATTGGTTTATGCTATAAATATGCTCATTCTAATCCTAGTAGGACGGATATCCACTAGATTTTTAAAAAGCTCTGCACCAGGTTTAATCATTGAAGTTCCTACATTGCGCTGGCCCAGTCTTCGAAACGTCTTAAAAAGCACCTGGTTCAGATTAAAAGATTTCTTTCTTTTTGTGGTGCCAATTATTTTAGTTGGACACATTACTTTTGAATTGATAAAAAATGGATCATTCATTAACAACATCGAAAAAGCTTTCTCAGGAGTTTTTCGTTTTTTTTGGGATTTGCCTTCATTTACAGTCATACCTTTAATATTTGGAATATTAAGAAAAGAGTTGGGCCTTATTATGCTCCAAACTTTTAGTCCAACAGGAACTATTGCAGGTGCTCTAAGTCCAAGGCAAATGATAGTATACTCTCTGATCATGATGTTTTATTTTCCCTGTGTGGCCACTCTTTCCGCCTTAGTCAAAGAACTTGGTTGGAAAAAATCCTTAGCCATCACCGCATTTGACATCACTTTTGCCCTCCTTATTGGCATCATAGTCAATCTAGGCCTATCTCTATTCCTCATATAAACTCCCTACCATGTCTGCAATGCTCACTTTACAGACATACCTTAACAACTGGGGACGGTTCTTTTTTGTTGTATTAGTAGTTTATTAATTATTATTTATATCAATCTGAAAATATTCACTAATAATTTGATGACTACCAAAAACATCATAAAGACAAGCTCCACGTCTTCATTCTCAAACAATCACTCTATTTAAGGCCTTTAAACGTCTTTTTTTAAAGTAGCTGGGGTGATTTTACCTTTTTAACTTTTTAACAAAAAAGAACCGTCCCCGATTGTTATTAATTTGAGGAGTGATATAATTGTAAAAGTGAATAAGGGAGGAATTATTTATGCCAAGAAATGCAAGGAAGAAAAGTGATAGTAGAATATACCATGTAATTCTACGTGGTATAAATAAGCAAGTTATTTTTGAAGATGATGAAGATCATTTTTCTTTTCTCGATAAATTAGCAAATTGCCAATTAAAGAGCTCTTTTGAATTATACGCTTATTGCCTCATGAGCAATCATATTCATCTTTTGTTAAAAGAAGGACACGAAGAGTTAGGCATTACCTTTCGTAGAATTGGTTCAAGTTTCGTCCCCTGGTACAATTGTAAGTACCAACGGGTAGGGCATTTGTTTCAAGATCGTTTTAAAAGTGAAGCAGTGGAAGATGATAGCTATTTCTTAACAGTACTGAGATATATCCACCAAAATCCCCTTAAAGCTGGAGTAGTCAAAAAAATACAGGAATACCCTTGGACCAGCTACCGAGAATACTCCCATAAACCAGTGATATGCAACACTGAGTTTGCCTTGAACTTCTTTTCCCCCGATAGAGACGAAGCCAAAAAGCTATGGATCAAATTTATCCAAGCACAAAATGACGACACTAGCATGGAATATGACGACAACTCGCGTATGAGCGATTCAGAAGCTGTTGAAGTTTTTAAAGCTATCACCAAAACTAATAATCCAAGCGAAGTTCAATTCTTTGATCCAAATAAAATTGAAAGAATGATTCGATTATTGATAAAGAACGGCTTAACCCTAAGCCAAATCGCAAGACTAAGCGGACTCACCTATGGTGCTGTTAGAAGCATTAAAAACAACGATCCAGAGTATTAAATAATCGAAACCCCTAACAAAAAAGAACCGTCCCCGATTTTTAAGCGTCAAGTAAAAAGTCGATAGCATTACGTAGCATCGATGAATCGATTGGAATAGCGTTCAGCTGGTTTAACTGGCTTTTTTGGGCTTGTTCTTCATATCTGATCTTACCCTCTTTATCGATCAGCAAAGCAGCTGGTATCAACTCAACTCCATTTAATTGTTTTGCCACAGATTCATGATCCCATAGCACTGGGCATGTAATTTTAAGCTCATCAACTTTGCTTTTAATCGTTTGAAAACAAGAATCCTGCTTGAAGTCAATAGATATTAAAAACACTTTGATGCCATCTTTCCCATAATCCTCAAACACTTTTTGCATATCAAGCAGATTCGAATCCAGATCCCCTCTCCAGCTTGCAAAAAAGAATAGAACTGCTCCTCTTACATCCCTTGTGTCCAAAAGCTTATGGATGCTTAGAGTGCTTCCAGGCTCATCGATAGGGGTATTTGCAATATACTCAAGTTCCCAGTTACCAGTATGTCGAGCCACTTGTTGCGAATTTAAAGGACTATAATTTTTGGAAATAAAAGTAGCGTAAAACTCTGATGTAAGTTTATTATGAAAAACATTGCCCCCCATCAAGGAAACGATAGTGTTTAGCGAAACCAATACTTGTGCATGATCAAGCATGGGATTTAGGTAGTCCCCACACTCAAGAATTTGCATGGGTATTTCTAGTTCATGGTCATTCAAAAATACCTTCACCCCTTCAAGCGTTATCTTTTCATATCCCGCCAGGTAGCTAAAAACAACTTGCCAATTATTATTATTCTCATCTTTCCCAAGATAAACAAGCTCTGTTTTGTAGCCTTCATTGGTTTCAATGCTGGTTTTCGTTATTTCCATCGTGCTCCATAAGTGGAAGATAAAAAAATTAATATCGATATGCAAATCTCCATTAATTTGTTTCGTCGGGGACAACAACTGATAGTCATAATCATACTGGTAGTTAATCCGTTTCACTTCAAGGATCAAATTTTTTCTATTAAACAGATATTCCAAGCCAAAGGGGTCGCGATAACTAAAATAGCCAGTATCCTCGTTAGATTGAAAGGGATAATTAAAAAGCTTCATCATGCTGTGAATATCAACATATAAGCCTTTGGAGGTTGTACCAAAAATAAAAGGGGGATTAATCCATTTTTTTTCAATTCCATTCACCAAAGGAGGTGATATTCCCTCTGAATTTTTTCGAAATTGCAAACGCTGATTGGAACGATTTATCCATGAATAAAGGACATCCTCAGTGTTTGAAGATGTGTTTTGATAAAAAGACATATTAAAGTATTCACCAAAGTGCTCCACGGGTATATATAAAGCAGATAGGGAGTTTAAGTTTTTTTTAAGAAGAGGTGGATGAATCGCAAAACTTCTTTGAAAGGGTTTGGATGCTTCAGTAATTCTAACAGCAGTTGACCCTGGTATCATTTTGCATTCCAAAATCGAAGTATGGTTTCGGCTAATCACCACTTCATTGGATTTTGTTTCCTTTGGTTCATTTTTAGTGGAAACACCAAAATGATAGATGCCAGAAATAGGAGGATTTTTGATTCCAAGAGATCGAGGAAGAGTCAGCTTGATATCTCGATAACCTTCAATGAGTGGATCCAGAGCGATATTAGATCTTAAAATAATAGTTTTTTGCTCATGGTCAAACATGATATCCGAACCGGGTGGAGTGGGCTTTTGCTCAGGAAAAATGATGTCTTTAGGAAAATGTAGTTTTATATAGTCGTACATTTCAACTTTTTTTTCAATAGAAAAATAAAAAACGTATTCAGCCATTGCTCCTGGAATGTTTGGAATAACAACAACATCGCAATTTGAAATGGCGTGAACTTTTGGGGTTGAGAAAGCACAACATAACACTACCAAGCAAAGAACCCAAGCAAGTAATTTTTTAAAAATCATAACAAATCCTTTCAATACGCTAGGATGTCTTTTATTTAATTATACTAGTAATTTCTTGAAGTCTATGGAATGAATTGATAAAATACTAATTGCAACAAAAAAGAACCGTCCCCGATTGTTGGAAGGAGGGAGACAAGAGTGTTGAATTACGAGGAAATGGTTGGTACGCAGGCATGGGATGAGCAATGTTCGGTGCAGGATCATTTTTCGCTCCAATCTTCATCCTTGTTGCAAGCATATACTGCTCTATTGGAGACTCGATTAAAACAAGATATCAACCTGCTTAAATTTGAAACCTGGCTAATCAAAGTAGCCCAGGATTTCTTCCAAATCAGCACCTTGGAAACCCACAGAAATGAAAACAAGCCAGACGATCGACCTCTATATTGGTCAAGACTCAAGTTTATATCTTTGCTCAAATCCCTTGCCAAGACTTCAAGGTTCGCAAATTCTCTTCCCCACCTAATCAGATTATTCGATGAAGGGTCCCGCAATTATACTGGCATCAATTATTCAAGCATCCCTAAAGATTGCAAGAAAGTGCTGATCACTGGTTTTGATCCTTTTCTCTTGAACAGTAAAGACTACCCAGGAAAACATAACTTCCGTCAAAGCAATCCCTCAGGCTGTGTGGCTTTGGCTCTGCACAACACTTACACTCCAAATCGCACAGGTTTTATTCAATCGATGATCTTCCCGGTTCGATACAGCGACTTCGATGGATCCCAAGATCCTGAGTCTGGGATGGGTGAAGGAGTGGTTGAGCGATATATTGGCCCCTGGATAGACCAGCTCGATCTCATCATAACACTTAGCCAGGGCCGTCCTCAAAGGTATGATATCGAACAATTTGCTAGTATCATTCGAGGTGGGCAAATCGACAACATGGGCCACAAACGCAAAGAAATGTCTCCATGCATCGTTTCAAGCTCTCCCTGGATCGCCACCAGCCTACCCCTTAAAATGATCGAAGAGCCAGTAAAAGTAAACGATTCCTTCCAAGCCAGCCCCTCCAGCCCCACACAGCACGGCATGCCTTCAACTCCGGATAGTCTTGTGTTCAACGCTCCTGGGGGCAACTATCTATCCAATGAGATCTTTTATCGAGTAGCTCGTTTAAGGGAGCAATGGCGAGAAGACCAAGAGCAAAACTTTGGATTCAAACCAAGCAAAACCAGTGGTCATTTTCATATCCCCAAACTTCAAGATCCCGCAAAAGAATACTCCGATGGAAGCCTGGGAGAGGATATATCACATCCAGCTACGGTAGAAGTGATCAAGGAAGTACGCAAAGCCATCTATCGTGCACTAGCCTGACCCAGTCCCAGCGCTCCAAGATCGAGCAAACCAGAACTGGGCAAGCATTCAAGTAGCTTTAAAAAGCATTATTCCTTCATATATGGATAAGAATAATCGGTAGGTGGTATCAAGGTTTCTTTAATAGTTCTGGGACTCACCCAACGCAAAAGATTAAGATAGCTACCCGATTTATCATTAGTACCTGAAGCTCTTGCGCCACCAAAGGGTTGTTGCCCAACCATAGCCCCAGTGGGCTTATCATTGATGTAAAAGTTGCCTGCTGCATACCTAAGTTTTTTACATGCTTGAATCATTGCATATTTATCTTTGGAAAATATCGAACCAGTCAAAGCATAAGGGGAAGTTTGATCACAAATTTCCAAGGTTTCGGCATATCGCGCATCCTCATAAACAAAGACACTTAGGACAGGTCCAAAGATTTCTTCCTTCATAGTGAGAAAGTAGGGATTCTGTGTTTCGATAATGGTGGGCTCCACAAACCAACCTTGTTCACAGTTCCCTTTGCCTCCTGCTATAATCTGAGCTTCGTTACTATTTTTTGCAGTTTCAATGTAAGCCATAATGTTATCATAGGATTTTTTATCAATTACTGCATTTACAAAATTTCGATGATCTGTAACGTCGCCCATCTTTATCTCGCTCAACATTTCCTTCATATAACTTTTTGTTTTATCCCAAAGAGATCGTGGGATGTAGGTTCTTGAAGCAGCAGAGCACTTTTGGCCCTGATATTCAAAAGAACCCCTCACAAGAGCAGTAGCCAATTCAAGGGGATCAGATGATGCATGGGCAAAAACGAAGTCTTTTCCACCAGTTTCTCCCACAATTTTAGGATAGGATCGATAGGAAGGCAAAAATTGAGTCACATCGCTCCATATCGAATTAAAGCTTGCATTGGAGCCAGTGAAATGAACTCCTGCAAGCATAATATGTTCAAAAACGGTAGATCGCAAGACCGAACTCTTGCATGGAACAAAATTGACTACTCCTGGAGGTAGCCCTGCTTCCATGAGGATTTTCATCAGATAATAATTGGAAAGCAAAGAAGTGCTGGCAGGTTTCCAAACGGTGGTGTTTCCCATCAAAGCCACAGCAATATTCAAGTTTAATGCAATAGCTGTGAAATTGAAGGGGGAAACAGTAAGCACAAAACCTTCCAGAGGTCGATATTCCATTCGATTGATAACGTTTTGATCGGATAAAGCTTGCTGACTATAAATTTGAGCAGCAAACCAAGGATTGAACCTTAAAAAATCTATCACTTCGCAGGCTGAATCAATCTCGGCTTGATAAAGGTTTTTGCTTTGCCCAAGCATCGTGGATGCGTTGAGTAATGCACGATGCCTGGTAGATATTAATTCAGCAGCTTTGTAGAGGATAGAGCCTCTTTCCACCCAGGACAGATTCATCCAGTCTTCCTTAGCGTTCAGACTAGCTTCGATAGCCATTTTCAGTTCTTTTTCACTAGCCATATGGCATTTGGCAAGAACATGTCGATAATCGTGAGGGCAAGTCACTTCCATAAGATCCCCAGTGTAAATCTCTTTACCATTGATGATCAAAGGGATCTCAACGCATGTGTCGAGTTGTCTTTTCAATTCCAGATCAATATCTCTACGTTCAATGGAACCGTTGAGATAGGATTTAATCTTTTCATTTTCAGGTTTCTGAAATGAAAACAAAGCATTATTCATATCAATTCCTTTCAATATATACTATGTTTAAATATAAAAGTTTAATGATACGATTAATGATACAAAATAAACAACCAAATATCCTTAGTTTGCACAATTTCCCCCTTTCCAAATGCGGGAGGCATAAGCATTTCTACTTATACCCATCGGTCTGAAAGCATAACCGAAGTCGTAGCATTTCAGACTCAGAGGCACCATATACAACAGGACTCTATTATAAAGGAGCTTGAATAAGATTTAAAGCCACTTAAGAAGTTATATATAAAGATACCTTTATTTTATTATTGACATATGTCAATAACTGAGTAAGATATAAACAAATAATGGACATATGCCCATAAATAGAAGGAGGAATAGATTATGCCAGGAAGAGATGCAAGCGGACCTTTGGGTTTAGGTCCCCAAACCGGAGGAGGATGGGGTAACTGCTCCAATCCGAGTAGAGTCAGATTTTTTGGAAGAGGTTTTAGCAATTATTGCAGAAGAGGTTTTAGTCGTTTATCGCCTATTGATCAGGAAAACCGTTCCTTACAAAGCAAGATTGAACAATTAGAACAAGAAGTAGCCAAACTCAGTAAGGCCTTGAATCAAAAACCTCAGGAATAAAGGAGTTTAGCTTATGTCCAGACCCCGAAAATGGCGAATAGTGTGTGACATCCCATCTATCAATTGCTTTGGTCCGCGTCATAATGACCCCTCTATACCTCCCCTTTCCATGAGTATTGAAGAATATGAATGCATCCGTTTGATTGACTTGGAAAAACTGACACAGGAAGAAGCAGCACAACGTATGCAAGTAGCCAGAACCACGGTTCAAAGAATCTACGAACTTGCACGCTGGAAGCTTGCTAAAAGCCTGGTAGAAGGTTGTATGCTGAATATTGAAGGGGGAGATTATGAGCTTTGTGACGGACAACAACTGCTAAAACACTGCGGTTTTTGCCATCGAAAGGGTCATGGACATTCATCTCGTTAAGGAGGTATAAGTGATATCAGATCTCTTCAAAGAACATTTTTTACATCCACAAAATGCTTACTATATTCCAGATCCGGATGGGGTAGGAAGCTCTGGAGATCCCGAATGTGGCGATTCAGTAAGTGTATTTATAAAAATCCAATCCAATATCATTCAAGAAATCAGCTATCTTGTGTTCGGATGTAGCGGAGCTATCGCAGTTTCGAGCATGACCTCAATGCTTGCCAAAGGCAAAACGCTAACAGAAGCTCTTTCCATCACAGAGCAAGAGGTAGTAGATGCATTTCATGGGTTTCCAGCAGAAAAAACTCACTGCTCCGTTTTAGCCATAGACGCTTTACATAAGGCGATACACTCCTATATGCAAAGCGAAAGAGCACCTGACCCTCGTTAAGTAAAAAATGATATGAAGCCTCAATCAATCAGCACAAGCAATCTTGCAATCTCCTCGACTTACCACCACCTGATATCCAATGCTATTCATTCTTCGTTCCATGCAAAAGCGACATTCAGCAGCTTCATCTCCGGTGCAGATTTTATCATCGTAAAGTTGGTAATTGGAACGAACTTCCACAGGAGATAAATTGGGCATCACGACATTGGCACCTGCAAGAATTCCTCGCTCTCTCCCCTGCTCATCAATTGTTCCCAGAGCCGTAGTGGAGGGAATCAAAGCATAAGGAAGCATCAAGCGTAGATAAGCTATCATCAGCAAGGTCAATTCCAAAGAACCTTTTTTGCAATGGGCAAAGGGGGTTTCATGATGGGGTAAATATGGCCCTATACCGATCATCTGTGGTTGGAGTTTTTCGATAAACAGCATATCCTCTGCCAAACAAGTACTTGTCTGCCCTGGCGAACCCACCATAAAACCAGTTCCTGTCTCATAGCCGATTCGTTTCAAATCCCACAAACAGCGCATTCTATTTTCAAATGACATTGAAGCAGGATGAAGGTTTTCGTAATGCTCTTTATTAGCAGTTTCGTGACGCAATAAATAGCGATCAGCTCCAGCGTGAAAATACGCCAGGTAGCTCTCATATGGCTTTTCTCCCAACGACAGGGTGATCGCACAGTCAGAAAACTGACCTCGAATAGAAGATACCATCTCACAAATACGCTCATCACTATAATAGGGATCCTCCCCCCCTTGAAGAACAAAAGTACGAAATCCCAAGTGGTAGCCTGTTTCACAGCTCTTTAGTATTTGCTTCAAAGTCAAGCGATATCGCAAAACTTCTTGATTGCTTCTTCGTATGCCACAATAATAGCAATCATTTTTACAAAAGTTGCTAAATTCAATCAATCCTCGAATAAAGATATCTTGCTGATAGTATTTGTTTCGAAGCTTTCGTGCTTTCTCAAAAGCATATTCCGCCACACTTTCAAAGGGCTGTTCAAGCAAAGTGATCCATTCATCCTTGCTCAAGGAATGTGTTTCTTCCAATTGATCGATAAGTTCTTTCATGATCTACCAACTCCCAACTCCATTTTTGCCTGACTCTGCATGCCTAGGGGACGGATCGCACGATCCAAATGCCCCTTCATTTCAGCAATAGCCAAGCCATAATTGGTGACTGCCAGTCCTGCATTTCTGACATGTTGTATTCGATGATACACTTCCCGCATGTTTAGCATACATGAGCCACACTGAATCACCAGGGCTATATCTCTCAAATCGTCAGGAAGACTATGACCACACACCACTTGAGTCTTGATCTCCGATCCTGTATATTCATTCAGCCAGCGCGGGAGTTTGATCCTGCCGATATCATCGGTGGTGGGATGGTGGGAGCATGCTTCCATAATCAAGACTTTATCACCTTTTTTAAGTTTTCTCAATTGAAGAGCGCCTTCAAGCAAGATATCGAACTGGCCTCGTTGTCGCGCAAACAGTATGGAAAAACTGGTCAAGGGTATTTCTGCGGGGCAAAGCTTGAACACTTCGCCAAATGCCTGAGAATCTGTAATCATCAAATTCGCATTTCTTCGAAGATAATGCTCCAATTGAGGTATTTGCTCAGGTACAATCACCATGCTGATGGCGCTTCGATCTAGCACTTCACGTATCACTTGTTGTTGAGGAAGTATGATGCGTCCCTTGGGAGCGCTCTTGTCGATGGGAATCACTAAAACCACCAAATCCCCAGCATATACCATACCTTCCAACAGGGGTTTATCCAGCCATTTTTTATCTGGAAGAAGCTCAAAGAGAGCTTGCTTCACTCTTGCTCTATCCTCATCGCTTCCAAACAAACTGCTGATAGCCAGGTAAGACTGCTTGGTAGTCTCCAGGTAGGAAAGCAGAGAATCATCCATGGTTTGAAGGTCTGCTTTATTCAAGACCAGCAAGCAAGGAATGTTTTTTTCATTAAATCGTTGTATCCAGTCCTTTTCATAGCTTCCGAAGTGATTACCCTCACTCACCAGAATAGCTATATCGATTCTCCCAAGAATATCCTGAGTTTTTTTGATCCGATCCTGTCCAAGATCGGTGGCGTCATCCACTCCTGCAGTATCAAACAAAACTACAGGTCCTAAAGGGAGTAATTCCATAGTCTTTTCCACCGGGTCAGTGGTAGTTCCAGGTAAAGAGGAAACTATGGAAACGTCCTGTTGGCTTAGCCAGTTGATGAAGCTGGACTTCCCCGTATTGGTGCGTCCAAAAATTCCAATATGCCAGCGCATAGTTTTTAGATTAGCATTCATCTTTTTCCCCCTTTAAATAAACAAATCACGTTCGCCAGAAGCAATACGTTCATAATATTCCATTGTCTTTGCCGTCAAACCTTCAGGAGTAGTCGCTTTGATTTCAGCAATCTCGTCTTGAATCACTTTTTCCCCGATCTTTTTTGTTTCAGCGGAGGCAAAATCATCCAACCACTCCCGATAGGTAAGTACAGCGTTTAACTTGCAAAAACAAGATTCCTTTCCGCTTTTCAGCATACCCATGATCGTGTCACCAGTTCGACCACAACGATATCCAGCAGTACAAAAGGAGGTAATGTATCCCTGCTGTCCCAATTCGCGAATCACTTCATCCAGAGATCTCGTATCACCCAATTCAAATTGCTGTTGTTCTCGTTCCTGTTGATTTTTTTGTTGTTGGTAGCCACCAATTTCAATGCAGGTTGAAGCGTCTCTCTGGGTAACAATGGGGTATAAACTGCGAATCATCTCAGGTTTTTCTCGGGCAGTTATAATCATGCCAGCATAAGGTACTGCAAGGCGAATCAAGGTAACAATTTTACGAAAATCGTCATCATTGACAAGGTAAGGACTTTGTTGTGAGAAAGGAGATTCAGCAGCATATTCCATTCGGGGGAAAGAGACGGTGTGAGGTCCAACACCAAAATGCTTTTCGAGCTCTTTGGCATGAGAAAGCAAGCCAAGAAGCTCAAAGCGCCAGTCATACAAACCAAACAGAGCACCAATCCCCACGTCATCAATCCCCGCTTCCATAGCCCTATGCATGGCATACAGCCTCCAATTGAAATGGCCCTTCAAAGAGTTTTGGGGATGAACCTTTTGATAGGTCTCTTGATGGTAGCTTTCCTGAAATACCTGATAGGTTCCGATTCCTGCTTGATGCAGACGGTTTAGGTCTTCCACGCTCATAGGAGCGGCATTAATATTCACTCTTCGAATGCTACCCATGCCCACTCTTGCAGGAGTTTTCACGCTATATACTGTTTTCATGGAATCGAGAATGTAATCAATATCACTTTCGGGATGCTCTCCAAAGACCATAATTAACCTTTTATGCCCGATCGTTCCTGCAAGGTATTTTGCTTCCTCTTCAATTTCTTGTTGAGATAACTGTTTTCGAGTAAGATGATGGTTATCGCTTCGGAATCCGCAGTAAAGACAATTGTTGATACACTTGTTACTGCAATATAAAGGAGCAAACATGACAATGCGGTTGTCATAGACTTTATGCTTGATCTGACGTGCTATTTCAAACATTTCAGCCCAGCGTTCCGGGTCAGTGATTTGAATCAGTGAAGCCAATTCTTTCAAAGTTAAAGATTGCACAGATAGTGCTTTGTTTAAAATGTCTCGAAAAGCTGAATCATCAGGTGCTTTAGCACTTTTTAGCTCAAGATCAAGCTCAAAGTCTTGCACAAAAGAACTGAGTTTTGCGTCCTCCGAAGCTACATAGCTACGTTGAAGGCTCTTGGATGTCGTTAACAGCATGATCAAAGTCCTCCCATTTGCTGACGTGCGATTTTACGCTTACATGGGGGATCATGCCAAGTTTTCCGCTTAAAGCTCCGATATCCTCGATCGTTCCTTCCACCGTAATAGCAATAATATGAATATGATGGACCTGGTGGGGGATACCCATACGACCGATAATTATATGACCAAACTCGGAAAGCAGTGCATTGATTTTTTGAGCTGAATGGCAACGATCATAGATAATGATAGAAATAACACCAATTCGGTGTTTCGAGATCCTATCCCTTTCGCTGAGTTCGTACTTTTCGCTCAAATTCATTCATTCCCCTTGTCTTCAGGCGTACCTTCGCCGCAGGTTTATTAGTTTTCAGTTAATAGAATACATCGCAAATAGTAAAAGTTCAAGATATTCAAAAAACAATCGGGGACGGTTCTTTTTTGTTAACAAAAAAGAACCGTCCCCGATTGTTGCATAGCTTGCTAATCGGTGGTCTTGAGTCAATCCCTTTCCATGCGTAAAAAATCATCCAGTGTCCAGAGGTGAATCTTTCGTTCTTTGGATTGGAGTTGTTTTACGATAGAAGAATTGGGGTGTTTTTTTAGTAGGGTGTCAATGTTTTCAAAAGCAGCCTTGTATTGAGTTTCAGCAAATACGGGGTCAGTTAGCTGAAAAACAGCATAACTCTTCATATGCTCGTTGGCATCACTCCAAAGGCTGTAGGGTTCTCCAAGATTTTGAACACAAGCTAGCGAAGTGAAAAGAAGGCACCCTACAACCAAAGACAGCAAAGCCCTGAAAAACATTCTCATTTCAAGACTGCCAGGTAATTAGATAGGAGCACGGAGCTTTTTGAATAATAAAAGAATCTAACTTCATATCCACCCAAGATCCCTTGAGCCCCAATTCCCTTGCCCCAAGTTCGAAATGACACATCGCAATACCCATATCCACTCGCTGAAGGGGAAAGCCAACAGCCTTGGTGGTCATCTTGTTTTCCTGCATGAAAAAATGATAACTACTCCCGTCTTTAACTATCCTCCAGGGTTGCTTATTTGAAGCTGAGGGAGCTAAGCGTAGCAACTCAAGAGCTTGTTCGTAAGCTCCAGCTTCTGTAGGGTTCAATGGATTTAAGGACATATCCTTAAAAAATAGTTCTGACCATGCTTTACGGGTAGCTGATTTAGCACCCCACTTCATAGATTTGCTCAAAAAACTTTCGTCTTTTGCTGAGTAGCCAAGAGGAGTGATAGCAGGCATATGCTCATCATTGTTCAAGTTTAACTGCAACAGCAAGTTTTTCTTGCTAAAAGTACCTCCCAGCCAACAGGTACCCAAATTCATGTCGGTAGCATACAAAATCAAGTGCTCCATCGCATAGCCCAATTGCTCCAGATCATGCTTGGAACGTGTAACAATACCAGCAATATAATGCTTTGCCCCACGAATCACTCCATAGGTACCAAGCTTCAAACCTTCGTTGGCACCAGCGAGTTTATCTTGTGCTTTAAAAAATACAAAGCGGAATGGTACTTCAAAGGGACCCTTAAGACCAGATGAGATCTCTGAAAGCTTCGTGATAATCTGCCCAGAAAGCTCCGTAGGAACATAAGTCCTCACCGATTTTCTCTTCTTTATCGTCTCAGCAAGATTCATAAGCACTCCCTTGTTTCCAAAACATCCAACTCCTCCCATTATATCACAAGCTACACAACAACCGGGGACGGTTCTTATTTGTTGTAAAAATGAAAAACACTATGATATAATATAAATAAGGAGAGTTGAGATGAGTAGATTACAAAAAAGATTGGCTACCCTCATCGTTTTGTTTTTTTTGTTTGCTGGAATAAATTACCTTTTTTATCGTGTAGATCAACGCAAAATTCTCCAAGAAGCCCAAAAACTTCACTACACTGATGTTAAAATTAGCTGGCAATTCAACCCAGTCTTCAGCTTTAGATACTACAAAGTAGAATTCCTTGATGTCAATGGAAGAAAACAGCGTAAACGAGTCATTATCGAAATCAGCACCCTCAGTTGGCGAGACTATCCAGACAACTTTCAATAGGTTTTGAAAGTTTTATTATTCTTTCTAAAAACTATTTTCAATTCATGATTTAATGTTATAAAAATCGTATACTCCCACTCATAAGATAAAAAGGAGAAATCGATGAAAAACATGACTTGCACCTTGCTTCGAGTTTTAGTCATAGTCAGCCTGCTTTCACCCGTTCTTCTCTCCCAATCGCAGGCAAAATCTTTCAATTTTGATTTGGAAGCCACAGGTGAATGCCGTTTTATCACCCTCACCTGGAACCCTGTTCCCAAAGCTGAGTTCTACTCCATCTACCGAGGTCGGAGCAAAGATGACATCCACCCCATGCCTCTTACCGACTTTCCGATTCAAGATACCTCCTATGTAGATCAGAATGACATCATCCTTGGACAAGAATATTTTTACTATGTTTCTGCCATAGGATTGGATAAAAAAGAATTCGCAAAATCTTCCATAGTTTCTGCCACTCCCTTTTGTGAGGAAAATAAACCTAGTCACCCCTGCAAACTTGGATTAAAATACCAGGTAGGCAACCCCCTCTATTGGATTAACGATGACTCCCATGGCCCTATGGAAACATCCCCCATGATTCGCAATTCTCGGATGTTTTTGGTAATTCGCTATGTTACTCAAGCCATTCCAGGCACCCAGATCTTCTGGGAGGGAATGACCCAAAAAGTAACCATTATCACGCGTTCTGGAGATACTATTGAGCTTTGGATTGGTAAATATGATGCGCGAATCAACGGTCAATGGGAGGCTATCGATCCCAACAACAAACAAGTAATTCCCTTCCTAAAAGAGGGTCGAACTCTCCTACCCCTGAGGTTTGTATGTGAAAAACTCGGTGCTGAGAGTATTGAAGACATTCAATGGGACGCCACTACCCAAACCGTTGAAATCTTTGTCGATGATCCAGAATGTGAAAAAGAAGGCTTTCGCTATCCCAAAGCCCGTTCCCTCCAGGGAAGTTTTTATGAGTTTTCGGTAGAATATCATAGCCAGAGCGACAAGCTTCCAAACGAAGTAAAACTTGAATTACTAAAAAGTGATAATAGCAAAACCCTGGAAATCAATCCAGGCAAACCCTCAAAGCAAGATCTTAAGCTGGAAGCTGTCAAAACTCCAAAACCCAGCACAGAAGAAATCAAATCCAGTTTTAAGAAAGCACAAAGATATCACTTTCGCATGGAGCTTGATCCAGCCATGCTTCATTTTTATCGTTTTAGCGCAGACCTTCATGAAAAGCATCCTTCAGAGGGCTACCTTGGTCCAATCTACTCCAAGCTTCCACATAGTCAGGATTTGAAGGAATTGGACCTACCCAGGATTGAAGATGGCACTTCTCTCACTCTTCAGGGTTATTTTACCACAGAACCCTATCCAAGACTCGTAAAAGACTATTCAGATGTCAACGAACTGGAACAAAAAATCAATAGCAACTTCTTGCTTCAATTGGATCATGGCCAAAAAATTGAAGAAGGTTCTTATATTTGTGTTAAAGTAGAAAAAAGAACAATTAATAAGAAGATTCCCATACTTAAACTCAACAAACTCGTGTTTTATCAGAAAATTCGTTCAAAAAAGTATCAAGCTAACGAAATCATCATGGAAACCCCTCCCTTACTTACACAAAATCAACATCGTTTTGCCATCATATACTCAGGATGTATTGATAAAGCCGAAGTTGAAGATTCAGAAGGCATCAATCAAGTCTATCGAAGAGCCCGAGCTGATTTTACTGGTGAAATGTTGAATATCTATAAAACTAGTTTTTCTATGGCTATCCCAAAAAACAACATCTATGTTAATTTTGGTCGAGGAGATGAAGAAATTGATGAAATATGCGCTGATGATGGAGATGGTAACCCCTTTGATTTTGACTGGGATGACGCCGAATACCGCAATACCATGGAGCGCGATGCAGAACGATGGTGGCGTATGGATGACGGGTGGAGGATTCGTAGAGGCACTCGAGCAGCTCTCTACAATAGCATTTTAGAAATTAATGCTAAAATCCGGGGTTTAGCTCCTGATATTACTCCAGAAATATACTTTTTTGTCTTCACTCATGGCAGTGTTGCAGGTTTGTGTTCCTATGAGGACGGAGGTATGCTTTACGAAAATTTGGTTAATCGATTGACTCCCTTAATGGAAAACTCAATAACTTCATTAAATGCTCGTTCCAAAATCAGATTCATGAATAACACCTGCAAAGCTGGAGCTATCCTCCCTTACGTTGAAGATACTTTTCGATTAAGCGGTCAGGATTATTTCCAACTTGCGGTATCTAGTCAGGAAAATGAATTATCCTGGGGACAGTGGCCCGATCATTCTGAGACCAGTTATGCATCCGCAGGAGGTACTTTCGGGCTTCCATTTCTCACAAGTCTTGAACAACAAGCCAAGAGCAATGCCAAAAGAGCTGTTGATTGGAAACTTGCCTATGATTATGCAGCCACCCACGATGTTTACGTGACAGGAGTAGAACATGAAAGAGACGATGGAAGCAAGGTAATGGTCTTTGTTAATCCCCAATATTGGTACTCTCGAGATCGAAACCTATTCCAACGTGGCCCTGCTTATGAAGAGCCCTTATCTCCAGAGCAGGAAATTCTTTTAAATCAATGCCGTATTGGAGTAGACACTTCTGAAGTCAGTTTTGATATTTGCAACTGCAGTATGACTCCCACCACTCCCTTCCCCAAAGCAAGCTTTAATGTGGTCAATCGTGGTATAGTACCATTGAGCATCGTCGAGATCGTCGCGGACGAATCTGTTCTTTCCAAAGCCAGCACCTATCCCGCCATGGTCTTTCTGGCCAATGATTATGATTCTTGCCATGAACAGTACCCCATGAATGTTCCTTTGCGCTACACTGATTCCTTTACCTTCGAAATATGCCTTCACGCTTCACGCCTAAATGCCCAACCCCTTGATGAAAATGGCTATATGGCGAAAGAAAACAACTTGCCCTTGTTTATCCAGGTTCCCATATCCATCGTATATGAAAGCAATTCACGCAGGTATTCTCAGACTGCATATGTACCTTTACGAGTTCGAGCGGAATCCTACCAACTAAGTTACCAAACCAGTATAAAACGCTCAGAAACTGTCAAAGGCAAACTAAGCGAATGGGAAGCACTGGAAACATCCTGCATTGTAACTCCAAGAATAGAAGGTTTACCCAACTATATCATCTCAGGACCTTCCAACACTGAAAACATTCATATGAAAATAAGCACAGATATTTTCAAACAATCCAACGCTCAAAACTTAATTTATGGGTTTATCCAAGAATTCAAACTAGAGTTAAAATTTGACTTTATGGGTGAAGGAACTGATTGCATGGGTCAAAGAGAAAGTAGTTCAGGGGGAGGAACAATAATTTCAGCAAGCATGCCCAGCAAACTCAAAGGAATGCTGGAAGTGCCTTACACCTTGTACCTTCCTACCGAGAAAATACCCATCCTCATAAAGCCTGGAGCGCATTCCAGCGATGGACTGCAAGCTCTAATAGGTAAACACACATTCCAATTCAAAATACGACGCACTGCCCATTTTAACTGCGAATACCGACAAGCAAGCTCCCATATATTCGATCTCACCATCGACCTCGAATTCACCAACCCCAAAACCTAACAACAAATGGGGACGGTTCTTATTTGTTGTAAGCATTGGAAACATATTATAGTATTTAATTGATTTCGCGTTACAATTAAATCAAATTTATGCTGGAGGTAAAAAATCATGTCAGTAGCAAAAGTCATTGAAGTATTAGCTGAATCGGAAATTAGTTGGGAAGAAGCCACAAAGGACGCAGTCAAGGAAGTTTCAAAAACTATCAAACACATTCAGAGCGTCTATATTGAGTCCTTTCAAGCAGTTGTAAAGAACGATCAAATCGTCAAATATCGCGTCAACGCAAAAGTCACTTTTATAGTAGATTAAGCCCCTTCGAGTACCTACACCAAATGGAAATATTGGAACAGATTAGAGAGGAACTAGTCAATAATTCTGATGAAAAGACCAAAACATCTGGCCAACGCTTCTTCAAAGAGCAAGTACCACTTTACGGAGTCAAAACTGCCCTTGTCAGTCAAATAGCAAAAAAGTACTTTAAACTCCTCCCCAACAAGGAAAAAAACCAAGTATTTTCTCTCTGTGAAAAACTCTGGCAGTCCTCCATGATGGAAGAATCCTTTATCGCTTGCAATTGGTCCTACCAACTACACAAAGAATACACCCCTCAGGATTTCGCTGTTTTTGAACACTGGGTAAACAAGTATCTCAGTAACTGGGCCAGCTGTGACACCCTATGCAATCATAACATCGGAACAATTATTGAAATGTATCCCGACAAAATAGCTAAACTAAAAACCTGGACCAAATCACCAAATCGCTGGGTAAAACGAGCCTCTGCGGTAAGTCTGGTAGTTCCTGCCAGAAAAGGCTTGTTCCTTGCAGAAATCTTTGAGATAGCCGAAAAACTGCTCATCGATCCCGACGATATGGTCCAAAAAGGTTACGGATGGATGCTAAAGGAAGCCAGTCGAACCCACCAGCAGGAAGTCTTCCTGTTTGTTCAAGATCACAAAAAAACCATGCCACGTACATCTCTGCGTTATGCCATTGAAAAAATGCCCCAGGACCTTCGCCAGAAGGCCATGGCTAAATGAATTATCGTATAAGGTATCTTTTAATGAATTTTTGATAACATTATTATAAAATACATCGTAAAGGAGTACGAAGATGATGAATCGTATTAGTATTGTTTTATCCTTTTTTGTTTGTTTTTTTGTAATTTTTTCTGGGTGCAATTTTTCTAAAGAAATTGAACTCAACATAAAACCACCTGAAGCACAACATTTACAAATGCTTTTCGCAGAAAGCATAGATGAAAACAAAAAACCAATTGGTGAAAACTTTGAATTCGACGCTGGTCAAGAGTTTTATATTTTCTTTGAATCCAATCTCCCCTTTGGACTAGACAAATTCAGAGTTACTATTCATCAGTTTGATGAAAACAATGAAACCGAAGTATATGACCAGGCAGAACTAAGTATAGATCAGGGATGGAACACAGGATTTCTTCCTTTCGATCTCCCTGCAGGTCATTACGAAATTGAAGTTTACTTTCATGATGGTCTAAGTGCTGGTCGTGAAATCATCATTAACGAATAGCTAAATAAAAACAAATGGGGACGGTTCTTATTTGTTGTTTACAACAACAAATAAGAACCGTCCCCATTTGTTACCCTACTTAAGCTATATCGAAACGATCAGCATTCATAACCTTGTTCCAGGCATGAATAAAATCGTTAACAAATCGGTCTTCCGCGTCTTCACACGCATAAACTTCTGAAATAGCTCGAAGCTGAGAGTTGGAACCAAACACCAAATCCACTCGAGTAGCCGTCCATTTGATCTCCTTGGTGCTTCTATCCCGTCCCTCAAACAGCTCTGCCTTATCCGAAACAGGCTTCCACTCCGTTGCTATATCCAAAAGGTTCACAAAAAAGTCATTGCTCAAAGCTTCAGGCTTATGAGTGAAAACTCCATGCTTAGACTGTCCATAATTACATCCCAAGACCCTCATTCCCCCAATCAATGCCGTCATCTCAGGGGCTGTCAAACCAAGCAACTGGGCTCGATCCAGGAGTAATTCCTCGGTCAAAACTCCATAAGATGCTTTAGTATAATTTCTAAACCCATCTGCTTTGGGCTTCAATACAGAAAATGATTCCACATCGGTTTGGTCTTGAGTGGCATCCGTGCGTCCAGGAGTAAAGGGAACACAAATATCGCGTCCTGCGTTTCGCCCAGCTTGCTCAATCCCAGCGCATCCTCCCAGCACAATCAAATCTGCCAGGGATACTCGCTTAGCACCAGTTTGAGCCTGGTTAAAGTCTCGCTGTATCTTTTCAAAAACTGCTAAAACTTTAGCTAGCTGTTCCGGCTGATTGACTTCCCAATCCTTTTGAGGAGATAGACGAATACGCGCCCCATTGGCTCCTCCGCGCTTGTCCGAACCACGGAAAGTCGATGCTGAAGCCCAGGCAGTACTGACCAATTCAGCCACCGTCAAACCTGAAGCTAATATTTTACTCTTCAATAAACTTACATCCACCTCATCGATCATCTCATAATCAGCCTTTGGTAAAGGATCCTGCCAAATCAACACTTCTTGAGGAACCTCAGCCCCAAGATAGCGTGAAACGGGCCCCATATCACGATGGGTCAGCTTAAACCAAGCACGGGCAAAGGCTTCTCTAAACTGCTCAGGATTGGCTAAAAATCTCCTAGCAATAGGCTCATAAATTGGATCCATTCGAAGAGACATATCAGCCGTAGTCATCAAGGGACGATGCTTTTTTGTGGGGTCGTGGGCATCCACTATCATATCCTCAGGCTCTACTTCCTTGGCCAACCATTGATTGGCTCCAGCAGGGCTCTTAACCAACTCCCATTCATACTTGAACAAAACCTTCAAATAGCCCATGTCCCATTGGATAGGATTGGGTTTCCAGGCGCCTTCAATACCACTCGTGATGGTATCGCCACCTTTTCCCGACTTAAAAGAACTCTTCCATCCCAGGCCCTGCTCTTCGATCCCTGCAGCTTCAGGCTCAGGTCCAACATGGGTGGCAGGTCCCGCGCCATGACATTTTCCAAAGGTATGCCCCCCTGCTACTAGCGCAACTGTTTCTTCGTCGTTCATCGCCATACGTGCAAAGGTTTCACGTACATCAAGTCCGGAGGCAAGCGGATCAGGCTTTCCATTGGGACCTTCCGGATTGACATAGATAAGACCCATCTGCACCGCAGCCAAAGGATTCTCAAGGTCTCTTTCTCCTGAATATCGCTTGTCTCCGAGCCATTCCGACTCGGACCCCCAATAAACATCTTCCTGGGGCTCCCACACATCTTCCCTGCCACCTGCAAATCCAAAGGTTTTAAAGCCCATGGACTCAAGCGCAACATTGCCAGCAAGAATCATCAAATCAGCCCAGGAGATACTTTTGCCATACTTCTTTTTGATCGGCCACAACAAACGTCGGGCTTTATCCAAATTGGCATTATCCGGCCAACTATTGAGAGGAGCAAAGCGTTGAGTGCCGTCACATGCCCCTCCTCGCCCATCGCCCAAGCGGTAGGTTCCCGCGCTATGCCATGCCATTCGAATAAACAGGGGTCCGTAATGACCATAATCTGCTGGCCACCACTCCTGAGAATCCGTCATCAAAGCATGTAAATCTTGTTTAATCGCCTTTAAATCGAGCTTCAAAAATTCTTTCGCATAGTTAAATTCCTGGCCCATGGGATTGCTCAAATTTGAGTTTTGGTGCAAGATCTTCAAATTGAGCTGATTGGGCCACCAATCCCGATTCGTAGTACCACCACCGGAAATGGCTTTTCGTGTTTTACCCGTCACAGGACACTTCATCTCATCGCTCATCTCATCCTCCTTTTATTGGTTTTTTGAAATACAATTAGGGCAAAGCCCCTTAAAGTGAATCACTTTTTCCTTAACTTGAAACTGTTTCAAATCCTCCGAAGCCAGTAAATCCATATCAACACAAAAGTTGAATATCTTTCCACAGCTTTCACACTTAAAATGCCCATGCCCCTCCATCTCCACGTCATATCGGCTTTCATGATCGTCAATCTCGAGCACGCGAACCAAGCCAGCCTCATGTAAAACACGCAATGTGTTATAAACGGTGGTCTTTGATAAAGTGGGTATAGCAGGCAACAAATGAGAATAAATCTCATCCACAGTAGGGTGACAACGATGCTGAATAAGATACTCTAAAATTTTAAGCCGTTGAAACGTCAAAGGAAATCTATTCTTTTTTAGCTCTTCTTTAAGCAATGAGAACAAATCAGCCATCATGCCCCCAAGGAACTACTTTAAAATTATTATAACATTGTATTCATTACAAATCAAACAAAAAAGAACCGTCCCCGATTTATTTATATTTCATTTAAACTTTTCCCAAACAAAAGCAGTATATATTCAAGGCAATGAAGTCCAGGCTTGAAAGAAAGGAAAAAATGAAACTCGAAAATACTTACGCTAAACTCCCGGAAACTCTTTATACTCTTCAAAAACCCATCCCAGTGATAAAGTCCGAACTAATTCTTTGGAATGAGGAACTAGCAAAGCAATTGGATCTATCCTTTCAAAACACCTCTCCAAAAGAACTCGCAAACCTTTTTTCAGGAAATCAGCTTCTCGAAGGGTCGCTGCCCCTGGCGCAAGCCTATGCAGGTCATCAATTTGCCCACTTCACCATGCTGGGAGACGGCAGAGCCCTAATCCTGGGAGAAATCCTCACTTCCAATCATGAGCGCTTTGATCTACAGCTTAAAGGTTCGGGGGTAACTCCCTATTCACGAGGAGGAGACGGGCGCGCCACCCTTCATGCCATGCTTCGAGAATATATTATGAGTGAAGCTATGCACCACCTGGGAATATCCACCTCTCGCAGTCTGGCAGTGGTAAGCACAGGGGAGCCAGTCTATCGACAAACTCAGGAAAAGGGAGCTATCCTAACTCGCATCATGAAAAGCCACCTTCGCATAGGAACCTTCCAATATGCTTCTCACTATCAAAGTAAAGCAACGCTTGAAGCATTAACTGCCTACACCCTTCAGCGCCTTTATCCCGCTTCCGCTCATTCCCCCAATCCCTCCTTGAGTTTGCTGGAAGAAGTGATGAAACAACAGATTATACTCATCGTTGACTGGCTTAGAGTGGGCTTTATACACGGAGTAATGAATACCGACAACACTAGCATCAGCGGAGAATCGTTTGATTATGGCCCCTGTGCCTTTATGAATTATTACCATCCGGACACAGCCTTCAGTGCCATCGACAAACAGCATCGCTATGCCTTTGCAAAACAAGCCTCCATCCTTCAGTGGAATCTTTATCGTTTTGCAGAAGCTTTGCTCCCTCTAATCCACGAAAACGAAGCGCAGGCTATTGATCTAGCCTATGCCACCTTAGAACCATTTCCAGCTATTTTCCATGCCAAATACTTCGTAATGATGAAAAACAAACTGGGCATAATGGACCAAAACGAAAGTGATGTGGATCTAATCGAACGCTTATTGCTCTGGATGGAAAAAAAACAGGCAGATTACACCAACACCTTCATCGAATTGATGCGCCCAGGTTTAATTCCATCTTCTGACTTTCAAGATCCTGAGTTTTTATCCTGGCGCGAAGACTGGCTATTTCGAATAAGAGCACAAAAAGAATTGCCCCGTGAAAATCAGCAAGTAATGGAACAGCATAACCCTCGCATTATCCCTAGATCTCATCAAGTCGAAGAGGCCTTGAGCAAAGCCGTGGGACAGAATGATTTCACACTCTTCCATCACCTTTTGGATAGCCTTAAGCAAAACTACACTCTGGATACCTATTCCCCCTTGATGGATCCACCCTCCCGTGATTTCGACTTACACTACAAAACCCATTGCAACACTTAAAAACTTTCTGGGCGAGAACTACCGGGGAGGGGTCTTAATTCCCAATTTTCCTGGTTTCGACTCCTCGAAATAACAAATAAAACAGGAAACCAAACTCAGCCACAATGCCAGGTACTAGCAACAGATTTTCAACCATTGCATTGGGGATGAGAAAGTGAACGAAAACGGCGACAAGAGCGAATACAACTTCCACCAAGAAGAAAATTCCAAAAATCTTGGGAATAAACCTGGACTGATAAATCAAAACACCCAATGGTAGCACCCAAAGAGCAAAGAAAATTTGACCAATCATATATCCATGCCCATACAACTCATAAAAAAACATGGAAAGAGCCTGAAGTTGAGCTTGACTAAAGACACTCAAATAGTCACTGCCTTGCAAAAGATACAGAGGAACAGCTTCATTAAGTACATTAAACATAAGCAAAATGCAACCAGCACTCGCAAAAATGACCATTAGCCCAGCTATTTTCTTGTTTACTGATACCAATAAACAATACAAAGCAAAGGAGGTAAACAAATAACTCAATGACATGAGGATATCGCTGGCAATACCTAGTCGATACAAAAAAGCATTAGATAAAATATTGCTTGCAGTAGCTACTGCATCGCCAGTTACTATAAGCTTTTGACGAACAAAAATCTCAGAAAAAAGCCCAAAAACTACCATTGATAAGAAAAACAAACCTGCGATTCGTGCTGTTTTTTTTGGATTCACTTTACTCATCTTCCTTTTTTATCTTATCTTCAACGATCTCGTAACTAAACACTTCCTCAAGTTTTAATTGAAAGACTTCAGCAATACGAAATGCAAGTTCAAGCGATGGGGAATACTTACCATTCTCAATCGCCACAATCGTTTGCCTGGTAACACCAGTTTTCTTAGACAGCTCCTGTTGCGTCATCTCATCATGATGGAAACGTAATTTTCGAATATTATTGGAGATCACAAATTTAGCCATGATAGATCCCTTTTTTGTAAAAACGCAACTGCATGAAACCTTCAAAAAGAGAAGCCAGCATAAAAGAAATAAAAATAGCATTAAGCATGATGGCTGGGGGCTGTTGAAAGTATAAAGAAACCAAAGCAGAAACGAAACCAAATCCAATGAACGCAAAGGAATACTTGGATGATTTTAAGGCAATTAGCTTATCCATCTCATCTTCAATATCAATGATTTCCTGCCCTTCACAACACGCTTTATTTTTTTCGCCAGGAAGCTTTTTTTGAATTTCTTTATTTACTTCATTGGAAATAGCTAGAACAATGTGTAAAACAAGTTGAACCAGCATCATAGCAACGATACCCAAAGCGATAGTAAGCAACATAGCAGTAGCCCAAAATTTCAAGTTATTCAACAGGCTTTCTCCCACTGCTTGATACCTACTTAACCCATAAACGCAATAAACCCCCATAACCAAAAATCCAGTAAACAACGACGCAACAATCCTCTTCTCCTGATATGACATTTTCTCACTCCTAAACATAATGTAATTTAAATCATACCTAGTGTATATATTTTTAACCATTATGTCAAATATTATATACATCTTGTATATTAAACCATACCTCTACTATTTAAGCTCAAGAAATTTTTATGATCTTTCAGGGAATAGAAACTACAGGGGGGGTCAGAAAACTAACCGGGGACGGTTATTACACCACTAGCTTTCTGTCTTCATCAATCCACTTTGAGAAAAGGGCTACTCCTGATTTAAAGTCTTCCGATCGAAGCACACTCTGTGGAGTTGAGAAACCCTCAAAACATTGACAAAGGGACAAGGAATCCCAGCTAAAGCCCAAGCGAAATTTGCATTCAAACTTCAATCCCAAAATACGGTGAGAGAGTGCTTCCAAATACTCTGAAGTTACTTTAGTGTTATCCAGAGCCTGAAAACAGCTAACGATTTGATCAGGAGTATAGACCTTTTTGGCAAACAAGCATGCAGTGAGTGAGTTGAAAATCATGCGCAGGAGAGATTCTTGGTAAAGAGCTTGCAATTGATCAGTTTTTGATGAAAATTCTTCTGATTTTTGGTCAATATCATAACCTGCAGCATCCAGGTGAGAGTGACGAACTCCGAGTGCAAAGCCAAGTAATGCATTCATTCCTGTCAAATAGCCTGGAGCTTCGTTGCCTCCAAAGTGAATTGCAAACTCTTTCCCACCATATTTAGAAGAGCAAAAAGCCACACCCTTTTCAAGATCTGCATAAAAAGTGTTTGCATGCTGGGAGATATGTCGAAGAACACGAAGATATAAAGCGCTATCACCAAAGTGAAAGTGTTCACCCATACTCTCTTTTTTTCCAATGATACCCTTGCTATAAGCCTCCATTGCCCAAGCTAAAGTGCCCCCAAGACTCATAATGTCCCAGCCTTGTCTTTCACATTCCAGGATAAGTTTTAAAATCTCACTGCGAGAGCTAATAGATAGGTTGCTACCCAAAGCAAAAATGAGTTCGTAGTCATAGGACACCTTGAAAGTCTTGACCATATGGTTGGTGGGATCATAAACTTCGCGATGACTTGCCAAATGAATACAACCCACCGGACATCCCGCACAGGAAATCTGTTGCACTAAGTCATTTTCTGCAAAGGCCTCTCCAGATATATGTGAGGTTCCTTCAAAAAAACCTTGAGAAAAATTTCGCGTGGGCAATGCTCCCCTGTAATGTAAAGGTAAAACATTCATAGGTGTTCCAAGATCGTGGTATTTTTTCATCACGCTAGACTGGGTAATAGTTTGGTGTAGCTTTAAATATTCCTTGGTATAATTCCTATTTTCAGGCACCGGTAGAGATTGATTACCAGAGATAACTATCGCCTTAACATTTTTGGATCCAAGAACTGCTCCAAGTCCAAGCCTTCCGAAATGTCGCGAGGAATCTACCGTTACACAGGCTAAGGGGGATAAACGTTCGCCTGCTGGTCCTATCCGCATTATCGAACGCTTGCCAACGCCTTTTTCTTTATTTCTAAGAATTCGTTCAGTGGAAGTAGCAGAAAAACCCCATAAGGATTTTGCTTTTTCTATGCGAATCTCATGATTTTCAATAACGATATAGCAGGGATATGGAGCTTTTCCTTTAATGCTGATCACATGGTTTTGGCTTTCAAACATAGCCAGAGATAGCCTTCCCCCGGCATGGGATTCTCCCAGATTGCCCGTAAGGGGCGAATGAAAAAGAGCTACCGTTTTGGTCACCACAGGATAAATAATGTTTAAGGGTCCAATCGCTAAAATAACTGGAGCATCAGGACTCAAAGGCTCACACGGTTTATTGCAGTATTCTGCAAATAGCTTTGTTGCGACTCCGGTGCCACCCAACCATTTTTCAAAGAGCTGAGTGCAGTCCTGGCAAGTGGAAGTCAAGGTATTCAAGTCGATATTCAGATGGTAATACTTAGTCATTATTTTGCTCTTGAAGCTCTAATACTTGATTGGGACAATAAAAAGCACAGACTCCACAGTGCTTGCAGGGAAGGGGTTGTTTTTTTTCGTGATCCCACATCAGCGCAGAGGGTACACAGGCAGTAACGCATTTTCCACAATGAATGCAAAGCGAGGGATCCAGGATTACGCCTCCTCCTGCTCTGGGAAGTAAAGCTTGAACAGGACAGGCATCGGCACAATCTGGCTCAAGACAACCGTAGCATAAGCGGATGGAAAAAGTACCCTCACTGCCAGGATACATATCGACAGACAAGGCTGCTTTTTCCACTGATATCTGTTTCTCCCAGCTTCGAGCACAAGCCAGCATACATTGCAAACAACCAATGCATTGCCCCCTGCGAACGACTTTGATAAGTTTGCTCATCCTTTTCCTTTCGATAGAAACATTAATCAACTCTTAAAAAGTGAAGAAAAAGCTTAAAAAACTACTCGAAGACCTTCCACAAATAACATTATACCAGAACGAATAGCGGATAACCATACTTCTTAACAATCGGGGACGGTTCTTTTTTGTTAGAACAAGCCTCTGTAACTTTTTTCTCAAAAAACAGTATACTCCATACAAGGAAGCGCTAAAAAGGGTGAATAAAATGAAAAATAAGTTATTCTGGGTGCTCGTAGTTTTGGTAATGCTTTGCGTAAACAACATAGGAACATACGCCCGACCCATCGTCCCTTTTATCGTCAAAGAGTATCCATCCAAGATTCCCCCACATTTTGAAGACCTATGCCAGGAAAATCAGCGGGTGATAGAAAATTTAAAAAAAAGTCTTTCCAAACTCCCAAATATTCCAGGACAAAAACAACTCAGCACCGAGATTCCCCATTCCAACAGCAATCGTGGACCTCGCCTCCTAGGTGCTCAAAACTGGCAAGAAACCATACAATATCTCGATCAGCTAAACTTGATGGGTTTCACAGCCATCACCCTTGATGTTCACTTCCCTCTTCTGTATCGACCTTTCCATCAAAGCAATCGCGAATTTGAAGCCTATCTGAATTATTACAAAAACCTGGTCCAAGCCATACGAGATCGCGAAATGTCTGTGTTGATAGAAAGCCAGACCATCTTTACCCAGGCTGAATTCTCAACACTCCCAGTGCAAGAGTATTACCAAAGCCTAAGTTTGGAAGAATACCAACAAGGCAGACTGGATACCTTGATCACCATAGCCAAAGAGCTAAAACCAGACTATTTAAGTGTCGCATCTGAGCCCCTTACCGAAGCAGAGCTCTCTGGGAAAGCCATCGGAGAATACAAGGATTACCTAAACTTTATCGAATTTTTGCTCCAAGGAATGGCAACTAATCGAAGTAATTTTAAGCTCGGAGCAGGCTTTGGTACCTGGGAAAAGGAATATCTTCAATTCACCAAGGACTACTCCCAAAAACTTCCCTTGGACTTCATTAACATTCACGTCTATCCTCTGGTAGGCGGTCAAGCAGCAAACCTGCTACAGATAAGCAAGTCCTGTAAACTCTCTCAGAAAGAAATCGTCATAGGAGAAGCCTGGTTGTATAAAGCAAGATCGTCCGAATTAAACCATTCCTCCGACATAGCCACTTCGAGTAAAATTTTTAGCCGGGATAGCTACAGTTTTTTTGAACCCCTGGACAGGCAGTTTATCGATTTGATGGTTTACTATTCACAAAAGTTTCCCGTCAGTGTTCTCAATCTGTTCTGGAGCCACTATTTCTTTGCTTACCTTGCCTACGAGCAACATCCTGATGCCAGTTACATTGAACTGAGTAAAGCACTCAACCTGGAAGTCTTCCAAAACTATCATCAGCAAACCATATCAAGCCTTGGTTGTCACGTTTATTGCCTTTTAAACCCTGAAGACAACGCTTTACCGATTCTTCGTCTTCAACCCGAAAGCTTGCCCTACCAGATGAAGGAGCACGAAATGGATACCTTCAGATCTCTGACAGAAGGCTCCATTTCTCTCTGGTTTCGCTTTGAAAAACAAGGGATGAATCAATCCATTATGCCCATTTTCTTCGCTGGCTCAAGCGAAGAGCACCCTCAAAATCTCATCATTCTGGAAGTAGGTCACAACCGTCAAAGCAATCAAAAGCTTTATTTTACAGTGGTGAAAGATAATGTTATTCCGCTTTGTTTTGATTCACGTATAAATCTACAGCCAGAAGAATGGTATCATTTTGTAGTAACGGTGGGAAACAAGGGAAACACAGGATATCTGAATGGAATCGAGATGGTTGATCGTCACTACAATTTTGGAGATTCAAGTCAGCAAAACTTCTTTTCCCAGATTCCAATCAACCATGCATTTCTAGGATATGGATCCACCAAATATCCAATCTCTCCTCGCTTTGAAAACTTTCCTGGGCAGATTAAAAACTTCATGATATTTGATCATGCTCTTGATCAAAACGAAGTAGCTGTCCTCTACTCCGAATTCTAACAACTAACAACAAATAGGGACGGTTCTCATTTGTTGAATTTGATTTTACAGAATCAATCCAAAGAATACAATTATTTCAATTTGATTTTTAATTATGAAGATATTTGGAGGGGAATTCGTGCCTTATAAGCATGCGGCTGAAATAGGAGACCTTTGGAAACACCTGCCACTTTGCGAGGTACTTAAAATCGAAAATCCAACAAGGTATTTTGAAACAAACTCCGCATTCGCAGAATATCAATTAGATAATACTTCTCAGCAAAAATATGGTGTTCTCCTCGCATATAAAGAAGATGGTAGCAAAAAACTACATAAGAGTTCCTATTTTCAGATTCTTGATACCATAGGATTTAATCATAAACATCACTACCTTGGTTCTCCAGGCCTAGCGATGACAATTCTGCATAATAATAAAGTGAACTTTTTCTTTCATGATATTGAAAAAGAACCACTTGACAACATTATTAAGTTTTCATACAAGCTAAACATACAAGACAAAGTATCTATTGTTTGTGGGGATTCAATTGAATTTTTCCTACGAGATGAATATTGTTTATATCCAAATGATTTTATCTTTCTTGATCCATATATGCTTTTTGAAATTAATACTTCAGGAAACAATTTTTTTGACGTTTTTTCTAAAACTTGCAAAAATGGGGTAAAAACCTTTCTTTGGTATGGGTATGATAATTTAAATGAAAAGGATGCCATTACTAAAAAACTCCAGATTATCGCTAATGATCATTCCATTTTGATTAATTCTTTTAACATTTGGCAGAACAGTATGGTGGAAGATTCCTGCTCAATCAATCCTGGAGTTCCAGGTTGTGGTATTGCAGTTGCAAATTTGTCACAGGCTTCAATATCTTCAATCAAGAACTTCATGTATATTATACAGGACCTGTACAAGCATGCTGTTTACTTGAATAAGAATGCCTCGCTTTGTGTCAGTCACTTGATATTATAGGTTACCTTATTTACCTAACAACAATCGGGGACGGTTCTCATTTGTTGTAAAAAGATCCAAGGATATCAATTCGGTTGGTCCAAATGCCTCCACTATACCCCTTTGGAAGCTTCGATAAATCTTCCAATGAATCAAAACCCTCCGACCACTTACCGTTTCCATTCACCAGAATAAACTGAGTATGATGTACTTTCATGCGATATACAAAACGATGAGGCCATCCCCATAAAAAGCGCGCATAACGCAAAGGCAAATAAAGCACACTATTTCGTAGATTTTGAGGCACGTATCCCGTCCAACCCACAAGAAGATAAGGAAGCAAACTTTTTTTGGCAATTTTCATGGAAAAAACACGGATCTCCGGAAGCCTGGAGGCTACCTCCTCCACTGCCAGATCACTTCCATAAACTGCCAAATTTGAAATTCGCTCAGGATAATGCTCCATGAGAAAAAGTGCAAGAGCTTTACCTTCCTCAGGATCAGCATTCTTGAGGTGAATCAAAAAAGCTCCATGCGGAAAACTATCCAACACTTCTTGTAAGCTAGGCATCAAAGCAACGCCTTTACCACGAAATGGATAAGTCTTCCCGTTATCTGCTGTATATGCATAGCCAATATCAAAATGCTTTAGCTCTTCCATGGTAAAATCAGCGATTGACCCATGCCCATCGCTCCGATAATCCAGTCGATAATCATGGAAAACAGCCAATTGTCCATCCTTACTAACCTGAACATCAAGCTCTACCATGTCAGCACCAAAATCAAAAGCGGCCCTCATCGAGTCAATCGTGTTTTCGAGGTAGGGATGTTCTGGGGGATAGATTCTCTCTGCAGTATTAGTATCCCATTGAATTCCGTCCATTGGAAAAGTTTGCGCCAGACCGCGATGAGCTAAGAGAAAAGGTCTGCTCCCCTTTGGAGCCAATAGGGAAGTGTTCCATCCATAAACCAGGAGGATGAATAAAACCAGACTGACGATTATGCATTTTCTTGATTTCATACAGCAAAGCTTTCGCTCCATCCAATGCCTCCAACTGCACACAGATAAACTATCATCTTCCATTAATCATTATAACTATATTTACAAAAAGTAGAATCTCATATATGCGTATTTTTTTACGCTTAATACAACAAAAAAGAACCGTCCCCATTTGTTAGTTCAATTGTTGAGTTTGTGCTTGATAATTTAATGTCACTACTTAAAATAAGTGTATAATCTGATTTAAAAGGTGTAAATGAGATGGAAACACAAGGCATGTATCTGTTTCAATCGGTGCTGGTAACCATGTTTATACATATCGTTTTCATAAATCTCGTACAAAATCTTCCCCAGATCAACCCTATCCTAAGTACTGCTCTTTTCTATTTCAGTAGACATTTATACTTTGTTTTCTTATTTCTTTTAGCCCTAATCATCGCTTTTTTGCCCATAAACTTATTAATTCCAAGCTTATCCATATTATTACCCACCTTCTTATGTTTATCCCTACTAATTTGGACAGCTTTCAGACTATTCATTTACCGAAGTTTTATCCTCTCACCCAAAATCATTCTCATCGGAAATCCTGAAAAAGTTGAAGATATTTTATTCAAAACATTCAGCGACTACTTATTTTTAAAAAGCCACTCCATCGAAAAAATTATTCTGGGAGACTACATCTATTTCAAACTGAAAAACCAAGCCTCATACAAATCGCCTTTTTTATGCATAGAGAAAAAAAGTGCCAAGAATATAAACTTTTTCGCTAACGAAGTTTCGTTTGAAGCAGAACCAGGACTCATCTCCAATGCTGACTTCAACCGGGTAATGAGGACAGTTTATTCCCACATATCCAAGCTAAACAACTACCTGGTACTTTCTTCATCATTACTGGCGACCCTCGCAATTCTTTGGGGTGTTGGCTATTACGGAAATCGCTGGGACACAGCCTATGCTCTTGTTTTTTATGCCAATCTTGTGATTGGTCGCGTATTCATGAAGGATCCCGGTCCCTTTCATCATCAAAACTTCGAACTATTTTCCCTACGCTACTCCACCCTAAAAACTCAACCCGCATAACTTCCCTAACAATCGGGGACGGTTCTTTTTTGTTAGAAAAGAGGTGAATCAATGAAAGGAAAGAGATTTTATCTGCCCATAGTGCTATTTCTGGCTATTTTTTTTCCCATACTTTATTTTGCTTTGCGCTGGCAAGCCTATTACAATGCAATCAAAATCATTGCACCTGACACTACTTATCAAATTCTTCTTGGCTTTATGATACTTTTTACCGTTTTTTCAACTCTTTTGCTATGCCTTTGGGCTATTTATCTGTGCTATTTATTCTTAAAATCCAAAAAAAACAAATCCCTTCAACCCCTCGTGAGTGTTCTTTTCTTCGCTTGCACTGCCATATCAATTAGCGCAATTTATCGAGGTTATGTTGCTTTACTTAAAGAAGGTTTCCAGCTATCCTGGTACCGTATCTACACGCAATCCCACCATATTAACTTTATAAGCAACTGGTTTAACCTCTTTATTGTACCAATATTGCTTGTATCTCTCCTACTTGGTCTTATATACTACCTGATTAAAACCAAAAATTACACCTTGGCCTCTCTTACTCTCTTTGGTTCCTTTGCTATGCTTCTGATATGGTGTTTTATTTCCAACTTTCTTCATTGGAGCCTCGAACTTCAAAGCCCTATGTACCAGCTTTTAAGCAGTCGTTTTAGTGATATGGGTCTCAAGTTCAACCTACGTTACTTTTATAATCCTATTCAAATTGTTATCTCATTTTTCCGTTCTATATCCAATTTTTTTCAAGTAAATCAACTTTTCCCCAAGGGTCTTGATCTTTTTAATTCCACTTTGCGGATAAGTTCAAATAGCTCATTGTTCACTCTTGATTCTGAAAAAATGTTTACCAGCATCAAACCCAGTCTGACTTTCATCTTTTATGCCCGTAGTCTGATAATCCTCTCCATTACTACATTAATGGGTCTTATTCATTACTATTACATCAAGTCCCCTCAGGAAGATCCAAAACCCAACTATAAAAAGGAAGGCATAGAAGACAATGAGTAATTTTACAATTAAGCCAATAGGACTTAATGATATTTCAAAAATCCCGATGAAATGTTGGGATAACCGTGAAACTCAAAGAAAAATAATTGATAACCAGGAAATACTTGGTATGGCTGCATGGGATATGAACAATATAAGTATAGGGCAACTCCATATCTATGATGTATCTTTGCCAAATTGGGACGAAAGCTTATTTCCTGGATATGCTAAGAATCGATTACAAGATTGGCCCCTTGGCTGGCCATTACTTGCAGCTAAAGAGAAACACCTTGCCCTAGATGGTAGAATCATGGGGATTGCGTGTTTTCATGTTGGTACTTTGCTGGGTGTTTCTGATCCAAACCCAGAATATTATAGGAAAGGCATTGGTTCTGCGTTGATACAAGAAGCTATCAAATGGGCAAATATAAAGGAATACAAAGGGATCATTGCTCACGGTGGGTCTTCCCTTGTTCCACAATATAATACTATTATGGGATGCATGCCTTGGAAAGTTTATCAAAAACTTGGTTTCAGAATTGCAGCAATCGAAGAAGATGGTGAAAAGCCTCCATGGTGGATAGAGACTTGGTCAGATTACGTAAAAGACACTGTTCAAGCTTCAATTTCCAAGGATTCAAACTACTCAGAAATCAACGCAAGGCTTATGGTGCTTCAACTTTAAACTCTACCCCCCAACAATCGGGGACGGTTCTTTTTTGTTAGAAACGCCAAAGTACCGAACGTAAATACGCCAAAGTGCCGTTTTACATCCTTTTCAGCTGGTAACTGCTGAATGTGATAAATCTGACAAAGCTACAGTACAAGTTGGGGTACAAGTAAGCGAACAAGTCAAACGTCTTCTTGACGTATTTACCGATGAACCCCTGAGTCTCCAGGAATTGATGAAACTGATGGGACTGAAACATCGACCAAGTTTTAGAAAAAGCTATCTTTTGCCAGCACTTCAACAGGGATTAATTGAAATGACCATCCCGGATAAACCTCACAGCAGTAAGCAAAAGTATCGCAAAGTATGAAGATCGAATAGATTCTAACGAAGTGAACGGTTCTTTTTTGTTAACTGCTTGTTAATGATGCTTTAATTAACCCATTTGATAAGCTCTGAGAGAAGATTATATAGTTTGTAGGATGATTTGAAGGTAAAGCCTCTTCTAACAAAAAAGAACCGTCCCCAATTGTTTTGTTGACCAAAGGGGGAATAGCATATAAACTTTAGGATAGGTGTGGGTTCCGTATTGAACACTATTCTTGTTGTTTTGATGGTTTTAAGGAGTCTTACGCTATGGGTGTTGTTTTCAGTTTATTTTTACAGGCTCTGTTATCTGTTCTTTTTATCATATTACTATTGCGCGTTTTATTAAAAAAATATAAAAAGGTAAATATCACCAATTTATCACCCTCTGAGGATGATCCCAGCAAACAAATTCGTAGCATAGCGCTTGACCTTAGTTGTTATAAGAAAGACAAATCTCTCAACTGGCCTTTGCCCCGAATGAAGGAAAACTATAACTACATACACTCAGTATACAAAGAGCTAAATGAATGCCTTAACAAACAATATGCTATCCCAAGCACAGCCGAATGGCTCTTGGACAACTTCTACATCATTGAAGAGCAAGCCAAGATTCTTCGTCGCGATTTAAACAAAAAGAGCTTTTCGTACTTGCCACTGGTTCAAAGTGACTTTTTGAAGGGCCACTCACGAATATTTGCCTGCCTCCTCGAATTGGTTTTTAATGCTCATGGAGAAGTTGACGAAGAGGTCTTATACACCCACCTTAAATCCTATCAGACCCAAACCATATTATTCGATCGAGAGATCTGGGCAATTCCCCTAGTATTAAGACTTGCCCTCCTGGAGCACATTCGATGCCAATGTGAAAAAATCAAAAATACGATCAATCAGTGGAAAAAAGCCGATGATATCGTAGAGGACTTGCTGAAATCAAGGGGCGAGGAAGAATCAAAGGGACTAAAACAGCTAAATGCTCTCTTGAAATCAGGCAGTGAGGTCAACACTATTTTTATTGAGCATTTTTTATATCGTTTGCGACGCTCTGGTCTAAATTACACTCATTTTGTCAACTTCATCGATGATCTGTTGTCACCATATGGAAAAAACGCCGAAAGCATAGCGCATGAAGAGCACTACAAGCAATCCATAAACACGCTCAAGATGAGTAATGGTATAAGTAGTCTTCGCTATTTCACCATGATGTCCTGGGAAGAGTTGTTTGAATCTCTTAGCTTTGTTGACCAAATTTTGCGGCAAGATCCTGATGGCACCTATCCTAAAATGAATCTAGCTTCACGGAACTATTATCGAGGAAAAGTGGAAGAACTATCTTTTCTTTTTGGTGTTTCCCCGGTAAGTATCGCTCAGGAAGCCATAGACTTAGCAAAACAAGCTCTTCTAAGCTCCAAACGCAAAGGAATTAAAAGCAACAAACTCATGCGCATGGGACATGTCGGATACTATTTGATTGAAAAAGGTCGATCTGACTTAAAAGCCAAATTGGGTAGCAATGCAGAAATCCCGTTAAAAGCCAGCTCTGAAAACCACGAGCTATCGCTAGCGCTATACTTGGGATCAATCTTTCTTTTTACTATGTTTTTTGTGGGCATGGCAATACAATTCACCCTCCTTGGTGCTCCGGGCCATCTTGTCTTGTATGCGTTGATTGCAGGAATAGCAACACTTATCCCTGCTTCAGAGATTGCAATATCGCTAGTCAACTATATTGTGTCAAAAACCATTCAACCTGCGGTATTTCCAAAGCTTGAGTTGAAAGAGGGCATTCCAGAAAACTTAAGTACGATAGTGGTTGTTCCTACGCTTCTACCCGACGAAAGGCGTGTCAAAGAATTATTGGAGAGCCTGGAAAGCCATTACTTATCCAACCGGGAAAACAATCTTTATTTTGCCCTCATAGGAGCTTTCAGCGATGCTGATCAAGCCGTTTGTGAAAATCATAAACTCATCATCGAAACTGCACTATCAGGGATTCAGGAATTAAACCAGAAATATGCCTCAAACTCCAGGAATATCTTCTATTTCTATCATCGATCCAGTATGTTTAATCAAAAAAATAATAAATGGATTGGCTGGGAAAGAAAACGCGGAGCTTTGATCGAGTTTAATGATTTGGTCCTGGGTTCCAAAGAAACCAGTTTTACCTATATTTCAAGCAACGATCTGCCTTTTTCACGGATAAAATATATCATCACGCTGGACAGCGATACTATATTGCCTATGGGCGTGGCTAAAAAAATGATTGGCACCATGGCTCACCCCTTAAATACTCCAGTAATGGACAAAAAACAAGGTATTATCGCTGAGGGCTATGGAATTATGCAACCCCGAGTGGAAGTTGATATAGAAAGCTCTAATAAATCACTATTTTCACTAATTTTTACAGGCCAGGAAGGAATTGATCCCTATGCCAATGCCATCTCAAATGTTTACCAGGATCTATTCGATGAAGGGATTTATACTGGCAAAGGAATTTATGATTTACATGTTTTTCAGCATATTCTAAAAAATGCATTCCCTGACGACACCATCCTGAGCCATGACTTGTTGGAAGGATCTTATGTCAGAACTGGCTTATTAACTGACCTGGAACTAGTAGACAACTATCCTACCAAATATCATGCTTATGTGTCTCGTGCTCATCGATGGACTCGAGGGGACTGGCAATTACTACCTTTTCTCTTTGGGACAATTCGTAATCGCAAGCAAAAGAGAATTCCCAATCCACTGTCCTTATTATCACGATGGAAGATCTTTGACAACCTTAGACGAAGCCTGGTGTCCCCAAGTTTAATTCTTTTACTTGCATTAATGGTGAGTGTATTGCCTGGAAACATCCTTATCTGGCTGGGATTTTTTTTCCTGACCATTTCAATACCCTTTATTATTGGGGTCATAGAACATGTTTATATAAAAAAATCTGGTGCTAGTGCTGTTAAGCGTCATATCCCCGCCATGGTGGGCCTGAAAGCTTCTTTTTTGCAGTTAGTGTTAAACTTTATCTTTATCCCTTATCAGGCGATAATACAAATACATGCCATTCTTGTTACTTTGGGCCGAATGATCTTCAGCAAAAAAAACTTACTCGAATGGGTTACCTCAGCCGATCTCGACAAAACTCATCGCAATACACTTTTCTTTTATTTTGATAAGATGAAGCTAAGTTACCTGATCATATTGATAAACGTCTTGCTTGCACTTACTCTTAAGCCCTCCACACTGAATCTTTCATTACTCTTTTTGCTCTTTTGGGCTTTGGCTCCTTTTGTGGCCTACCTCATCAGCCTGGATAAAAAAGAAGCAGTCTACAAGCCTTCAGAGGAAGAACTTCTAATGCTACACCGAGTAGCAAGAAAAACCTGGAGATATTTCGAAGAATTGATGGATAGCAAAAACCATTACCTTGCCCCCGACAACTATCAAGAAGATCCTTTAAAAGGAGTAGCACATCGAACCTCACCCACCAACATAGGATTTGGTTTGCTTTCTATTTTGAGTGCAAGAGATTTTGGCTATATCACTTCCAGCGAAATGCTGGGGATGCTATCCAATACTATGACCACTATCACCTCTCTTGAAAAATGGAAGGGACATCTTTACAACTGGTACGATACAAGAACGCTGATTCCCCTCCGTCCTGAATACGTATCTACCGTGGACAGTGGCAATTTTCTTTGCTATTTGATCAGTCTCGAACAGGGTTTAGAAGAATACTTACATCGCCCCTTGATTGATCATGCCTTTTTACAAGGTATCAAAGACACTATTCTGTGTGGAGAACGAGAAGGTCTTCTCGTTTACAAAAAGATACTGGCTTCAGTTCATCCCGAGACCAGGGAATCCATAGATTTAATATGGTGGAGCAGACTATTGGTCGATCTTTCCGATGAAATCAAATTTCATGTGAGTAAAGAGACGGAATGGAAAAAGAAATATGTTCAACTCCTTTTTTCCTGTCAAAAAGAGATCTCCACTTATTTTCCCTGGGTGGCCTTGTTAAAACGTCTTCCCAAAGCCTTTTTATCAAGCAATGAAAACCCAGAGATCACAAAACTCGTCCAAAATTTTCTTTCTTTATCTGACAAAGCGATGCCCCTGTATGAATTGCCTGGGATTTACAAGAATAGCATAAAGGAAGCCAATGCGTTGATCAGTCTGTTTAGAGTCAGGCCATCGGAAGAATACTTGGAAGTTTTGACCTGGCTGCACGAATGGAAAGATTGTTTGAGTAATGCAATTCTTGAAACAGAGTGCTTGATTGATGAACTATCCAAAATCAAAAACCAAATTGCTCAGTTGGATCGTTCCATGAACTTTTTACCCCTCTTTTCAAAGAAAAAACAGCTTTTCTCCATTGGCTGGAACATAGAAGAGGGAAAGCTGAGTAACTCTTATTATGACCTATTAGCCTCAGAAGCTCGACAAACAAGCTTTATATCCATTGCCCGGGGTGAAATTGATCCAGGCCACTGGTTCAAGCTTGGACGGGCTTTAACCCTGGTAGATGGCTACAAAGGCCTGGTTTCATGGACGGGTTCCATGTTTGAATACCTGATGCCGCTTCTTATAATGAAAAACTACAAAAACACCTTACTCGACGAAACCTATTCCTTTGTAATGAAAAGTCAGAAAAAATATGGCAGACAGCGAAAAATGCCCTGGGGAACCTCGGAATCTGGATATCACCTCCTGGACAAAAACCTGGATTATCAATACAAAGCAATCGGTGTGCCCTGGCTTGGTTTGAAAAGAGGCTTGGTGGAGGATGCCGTTTGCGCTCCTTATGCAAGCTTTTTAGCTTTAATGGTCGATCCCAAAGCTTCGATTCAAAACATAAAATACTTGATTGACGAAGGGCTTGAAGGCTATTACGGATTTTATGAAGCCAGTGACTACACCAAAGAAAGATTACTCTTTGAAGCAAAACGAGCTATTGTAAAAAGCTATATGGCACATCACCAGGGGATGAGCTTTGTTGCACTCAACAATTTTCTACACCAAAACATTATGCAAGAAAGGTTCCATTGCAATCCTGCCATCAACTCAAATCGATTCCTTCTCCAGGAAAAGATTCCATCTAATCTAGTTATTACTAAAGAAAGCAAAGAAAAAGTTCGTTCATACAAAGAAATTGCCTCCAATGAAAAATATTTCGTTCGTAAATTTACTCAAATCGACCCTATCCTTCCCAAGGTACATATCCTATCGAATGGTAGCTATTCAGTCATGTTAAATGATAAAGGCTGCGGATACAGCAAAGATAAATTGGTATCCATATCCCGCTGGAGAGAAGACAAGACCTTAGATCAATACGGTATGTTTTTTTACTTGCGAAACCTCGAAACCAATCAACTATGGTCAGCTACTTACGCTCCCTTAAATCGCATACCAGAAAAGTACGAAGTATGTTTCTCGGCCGATAAGGCCAGCTACAAGCGCTTGGATCCCCCCATCCAAACTCTCACCGAGGTAGTGGTCACTCCCAGTGACAACGTCGAAATACGAAGATTAACGCTCAAAAACCAGGGGGACAAAACTTGTATTATCGAACTCAGCAGTTATTTCGAGCTCACGCTATCAACACAAAAGGCTGATGTGGCTCATCCTGCCTTTCAGAATCTTTTTGTTGAAACACAGATCCATCCTGAAAAAAATTGCATCATAGCAAAGCGTCGTCCGAGAAGTGAAACGGACAAAACTTTTTGGATCAGCAATACCGTTGTTTTAGAAGGCAACAGTATTGGAGACATCCAATACGAAACCGATCGAATGCAAATGATTGGCAGGGGTCATAGCGTGAGAGATCCTTATGTTACAGAGCACGGAAAACCCCTTTCAAATACCTCCGGGTCAGTACTGGATCCCATTATGAGTATTCGATTGTTGGTTAAAATTGAGGCTGGTAAAAGTGCAAGAATTTCTTTTGTGACTGCAGTTAGCAATGCTCATGAAGCCTTGCGCAACCTTATAGAAAGATATTCCAATTCCTATGAAGTGGACGGTGCCTTTCGTCTAGCCCTCGCTCGAAGCCAGATAGAATACAATTATTTCAATTTGACCGAAGAAGAGCTGGAGCTCTACCAAAACATGCTTTCCCATCTATTGTATATCAGCCCTCATAAGCGAAAATTTGCCAAATTCATCCAACAAAACAAAAAAGGACAACCCTCCCTCTGGCGTTATGGAATCTCTGGAGACTATCCCATCGTGTTGCTTATACTGCAACAAAGCACCCAGGTTGAATTGATGTACGAAGTGTTAAAAGCTTATGACTACTGGAGCTCAATGGATTTACAGATTGATTTGCTTGTCATTAGCGAAGAAGAACATTGCTACAATTTGCCCCTATGCGGACTACTCAACGAAATCGTGCAATCCAAGTTGTCTAAAAAGATACTTAACAAAGCAGGAAATATCTTTGTTCTAAACAAAAATACCATCGAAGAAGAAGACCTTTATCTCTTTTACGCAGTAGCCAGGATAGTACTTCGAGGAGACCTGGGTAGCATGAAAGAGCAAATTGATCTCCGGGGGCTGGCTATAGAACAAAGCAAAGCACTACCCCTGCAAGCACCAGCTAAAAAAACCTCCACCACCAGCAGCAAAAATACTGAGCTATTGTTTTTTAATGGTTTGGGAGGATACGATCCTTCCGGTCACGAATATCACATCCAGTTAGAGAAATACCAACACACCCCCGCTCCATGGATCAATGTAATAGCCAATCCAGAATTTGGTTTTATAGCATCAGAATCAGGCTCTGGCTTTACCTGGCATGGGAATAGCCATGAATACAAACTCACTCCCTGGTCCAACGATGCTGTCACAGACCCTTCAGGCGAAATCCTATACCTCACAGATAGAGATAGCGACGAAATCTGGACCGTGACCGCGAAACCCATCCGAGATGAAGAGCTTTACACTATTCGCCACGGTTTTGGATATAGCATTTTCGAACACCAGAGCCATGATTTGGATCAATCCCTGGTCCAATTTGTGCCTCTTGGCGATCCCATCAAGATAAGTCGTCTTTTCCTTAGCAACACTTCCTCCAAGGTACGAAACCTAAGCCTGAGCTATTATGTTCGACCAATCCTGGGAGTAAACGATCAGGAAACTGCAATGTTTATCCAAAGCAAGCTTTCGGATTCAGGTCTTTTAATGATACAGAATCCCTACAATGTAAATTTTCCTGGTAAAGTTGCATTTATCGATGCTTCGATCAAAGAACGATCTATCACTAGCGATCGAAAAGAATTCTTAGCATCCGGCGATGATCGACTACCTGGAGCTTTAACTCAATGTGAGCTTTCCGGTGCAGTTGGCACAAGTCTTGATCCTTGCGCTGTAGTCCAGGTTCAACTTAGTCTTCAGCCAGGAGAAAAACGTGATATCGTGTTTCTTTTAGGGAGTTCAGCCAACGAAGAGGAAGCTCATGTGCTTTCTGAAAGGTATAAGCAAGCAAAAGAGCTCAATGATGCTTTCAATCTTGTACAATCCTTTTGGCAGAAAAAACTAAGCACTTTAACGGTAAGTACTCCTACAGACACTATCAACATCATGTTGGATGGATGGCTTCCATATCAAGTCATATCTTGTCGTTTATGGGCAAGGTCAGGCTTTTACCAATCAGGAGGAGCTTTTGGTTTTCGCGATCAACTCCAGGATTGCTTATCTATTGCACATATATACCCCGAACTCGCCAGATCCCAGATCTTACACCACGCCCGACATCAGTTTGAAGAGGGAGATGTGCAACACTGGTGGCATGAACCCCAGGGGATGGGAATACGAACGCATTGCTCAGATGATTTGCTTTGGTTGCCCTATGCCACCTCCGAATATATCCGAATTACAGGAGATAGTTCCATACTTGAAGAAGAAATGCCCTTTTTGCAAGATGCTCCCCTGAGCGAAAATGAAGTGGATCGGTTTTCGAGTCCCAACAGCACAGAAGCACAGTTTTCGCTTTATGAGCATTGTATCCGAGCTATTGATCATTCCTTGAAGTTTGGAAAGCACCGACTTCCCCTTATGGGCACAGGCGACTGGAACGATGGAATGAGCACGGTGGGCCATAAAGGAGCAGGAGAAAGTGTTTGGTTGGGATGGTTTTTACTAACTGTGCTCAAGATGTTTATCCCTCACTGCCTTGTAAAGGGTGATGAAACAAAAGCCACTCGATATTTACAAGTCAGGGAAGATCTGCGTGATGCGATTGAAACAAATGCATGGGATGGGGGTTGGTATCTAAGAGCCTTTTTCGACGATGGCACCCCCCTGGGTTCAATTCAAAACAAAGAATGTAAAATTGATTCCATCGCTCAAACCTGGGCTGTAATCTCAGGTGAAGGAAGTAAAGAGCGAATAAAAATAGCCATGAACTGTCTCAATGATCACTTGGTTAGCATCGAAGAAGGCATAATCAAATTGATAAGCCCTCCTTTTTATGATAGCCCATTGGAACCTGGATATATCAAGGGTTATTTACCAGGAGTACGAGAAAATGGTGGTCAATATACCCATGCAGCCGCCTGGGTGATTATCGCTTTTGCCATGTTGGGAGAGGGAGACAAGGCCTGGGAGCTTTTTGAGCTGATTAATCCTTTAAATCATACCGAAAATCTCCGAGAGTGTACTCGATACAAGCTGGAACCTTATGTGATGTCTGCTGATGTGTATTCCGGCTATCCAAACAAGGGTCGAGGAGGCTGGTCATGGTATACAGGGTCTGCGGGATGGATTTATCGCGCTGTGCTCGAATACCTCCTGGGCTTTCAAAAAAATGGAGACACCCTGGTGATCGATCCATGCATACCCAAAGAATGGGAAGAATACACCATCCACTACCAATATCTCTCCTCCACCTATCATCTGCAGGTGAGGAACCCCAACCAAGTATGCAAAGGAGTAGTGTCGGTAAGCATCGATGGAATCACCCACAAAGGCAATCGTATCGCCTTGATAGATGACGGGCATTCCCACCACATCGTCGTAAGCATGGGCATCTAACCCCAACAATCGGGGACGGTTCTTTTTTGTTCGATTGCATTTTCCCCTCCCCATCCTATACTTCTTATCATGAAAATTAAGCATTTGCCCTATGAATATGGAGTGAAAAGCGAGTTTCCCAAGGCCATCATCATTAAAGAGGATGCCAGCGAAATCGTCTATCACAGCGTCAAGCAGTTCAAACACTACCTCATCCTCGACGAAAACTGCTCCGAAAACTCCGAACAGCCATTCACCGTCATCGAATTCGACAACGACGCAGAATTCCGCAAATACATGAGCACTGAGCTAGGTTTCGACCTCAAGCAAGAAGAATAAAGCATGCACCTTTACTATCATTTCAACGAAAAAAGCCTCCTCAAATTCCTCCTTGCCTCCTACATCCTCATGGCCCTTGTCCTCGCTGGGCTCAACTTTGGCTATGCCCCGCAAGCCCCCGCCCATATCGCAGAAATCATCACCTGGTGGTGGCACTTCTATGAAAACTGGATCAAAACTGCCTACATCATCCTGGGTAGTATCCTTACCCTTCGCCTGATCGGCGGTCCCAGCAAAAGCAAAATGCGCAAAAATAACCTTAAAGGTTTTATCCTTATGGCCTTATTGATCCATATCCTTGGTCCCTTCCTGTTTCGCAACTCCGACCTTTACTTCTTTGCCATGCCCCTGCCCTGGACCACCATCCCCCTACAATTACTCGAGCCTCTTTCCACCTTTTACCAAAACTTCACAAGCCTTCATGGACTCGGAATGATCTCCACCACCCTTCTCTTCTACCTCGCCCTCAGCCTACTTATCATCATCGGCACCCTCCTCAAAGGAAGACGCTGGCAATGCTCCACCCTTTGCCTCTTCAACGGATTTGTCTCCGAAGTTTTCGCCCCCGCCCTCCCCCTGCTGGGTTCAAGCAAAAAACTCAAGCCCCCTTCACTGAAGTTCTTCGCTCTTCTACGCTGGTTTTTCTTTGCCCTGTCCCTGGCTTTCGTGGCATACTGGCTCCTGATCATCTACCGACTCATCCCTACCCTCAGCCTTTCCCAGGTCTACCAGATGGAAATATACAAATATCTACTCTTTGAGCTCCTCGCTGCCATGGCCTTCTGGGTCATTCTCAGCGGAAGAGCTTATTGCCATTATTGCCCCCTTGGTACCCTTCTTGCCCTTCTTGGTCGCCTTGCTTCCCAACGCATCCGCACCGACCTTCACCGCTGTATTCAATGTGGAAAATGCGACCTTGCCTGCCCCATGAGCATTGCGATATTGGAAAAAGCAAAGCTTGCCAAACCCGTACAAGACCTAAACTGCGTAGCTTGCGGACATTGCGTGGACATCTGCCCCACCCAAACCCTCGGCTACACCACCTGGTAAACAATCGGGGACGGTTCTTTTTTGTTGTTACAAATTTGCCAATTTCGGTGAAGTTACTTCACTATAATTTGACAATTACGGTGAATTGCATAAACTGTAATCATGTTAATACCGAGAGTATATGATGATTTAGGTCTGCACCTTCGAGAAGGTAAAGTTTTAGTGATCTATGGTCCCCGCAGAGTTGGAAAATCAACCCTGCTCCAGCAATTCTATAACCATCAAAAGTGTTCAAAGCGTATGGTATCGGGCGATGATATTAGCGTTCAAGAAGCATTAGGCTCTCAGCTAATCTCTATCATCAGCAGTATGGTCGAAAAGCTGGATCTGTTCGTCATTGACGAGGCGCAACGTATCCCCCACATCGGTCTGGGTCTTAAAATCCTTATCGATACTCACCCCACGCTGAAAGTGATAGCTACGGGATCCGCATCATTCGATCTTCAAAACAAAATTGGTGAACCATTGACAGGAAGAAAGAAAACCCTCTGCCTATACCCATTGTCGAATAAAGAGCTAGGCTCCATCAAAACCCCCTGGGAAATGGAACAATCCCTCGAAGATCGCCTGGTCTATGGATCATATCCTGAAATCATTACTGCTTCGACCCACACCGAGCGTCAAAGTTTATTAAATGAGATCACACTCTCCTACTTATTAAAAGACATTCTGGAGTTGGAACGCGTAAAAGGAGCAAAAGTGCTTTACGACCTACTGCGATTGCTCGCTTTTCAAGTGGGCAGTGAAGTATCCCTGTCAGAACTTGCCAGCTCCGTTGGTCTGGATAAAAACACCGTAGCCAGATATCTTGACCTCTTTGAAAAAGCCTTTGTATTATACAACCTAAGAGGTTTCAGCAGAAACCTGCGCAAAGAAATCACCAAAAAAAGTAAATATTACTTCTATGATAATGGGATTCGGAACGCCTTGATTGCAAACTTTAACTCTCTTTCCCTTCGAGACGATCAAGGAAAACTCTGGGAAAACTATCTGGTCATGGAGAGGATTAAAAAACAAGCCTACACTCCCCTATACAGCAATAATTACTTTTGGCGCACCTGGGACCAAAAAGAAATCGACTGGATAGAAGAGCGAGAAGGCAAGCTCTTTGCCTTTGAGTTCAAATACAAATCGACCAAAACCAACAAAACCCACCCCTATTTCAAATCCATCTACCCAGAAGCAGTGACAGAAACCATCACCAAAGAAAACTATTCCGACTTCATAAGGTAGCTTTGCAGGGATATAAACTGTAAAGTCCACTTTACACCTAGGGTGAAAATGGCTTCTAGTGTAAATTGCTGGACACGATAGTTACAAACCCCTCCAAAAATGAGCTATAATAGTAAAAAGAATTGATTTTGGAGGATAGGGATGAAAGAAGATGTTCGATGGATTCAGCGATTACAAAACTTTTCTCAGGCGTTGGCTCAATTGGAAAGATTTATTGAAAAAACAGAGCTAAACGAGATGGAACGCCAAGGTATTATCCAAGCCTTCGAATACAATTTCGAACTTTCATGGAATACCTTAAAAGATTACTTTGAATATCAAGGAGAATCTAACATTCATGGCAGTCGTGATGCCATCAGAATAGCCTTTCAAAGAGGTATTATAGAAGATGGAGAGCTTTGGATGCAAATGCTAAAAAGTAGAACATTAACTACCCATACCTACAATGAATCCACAGCAAAAATGATAGAAAAAGAGATTCGAGATAGCTATTTCAATGCATTTCAAAATCTTCAGCAAAAATTAAATGAGTTAAAATAAAAATGAAATTTGGCCTGAGCAATAAAACGATTCAAGCAATAACAGATGTTTTTCGGCAATACCCCAAAATCAAAAAAGTAATATTGTATGGATCCAGAGCAAAAGGAACCCATAAGCATTCCTCCGATATCGACTTAACCATCATATCCAATAGCCTTGAGTTCAATGAATTTCAACAATTACAAATCGCACTGGATGACCTTATGCTCCCTTACATTATCGACTTGTCCATGTACAAAGATATCAGCCATAAAGAACTGATCGATCATATTCAACGAGTTGGCGTTGTCTTTTACCTTTCAAATTGACACCACCTGGTAAACAACAACTGGGGACGGTTCTTTTTTGTAGCAGTATATTTGCCAATTTTGGTGAAGTTACTTCACTATAATTTGCCAATTTCGGTGATGTTAGCTACTCCGACTTCATAAGGTAGCTTTGCAGGGATATAAATCGTAAAGTCCACTTTGCACCTAGGGTGAAAATGGCTTCTAGTACCACTCACCACCAAATTACGATTGACACGCCCAAAACAGGGTGTACAATAAAATTATAAGATAAGTTTTTAAACCCATTTTTTCCCAAAAGCCAGCAAATCGTTACGTGCTTTATTTTATCAATGAAAAAGGAGAGCTATGAAGAAATTTTTAGTCTATTACGAAAAAAACAATCGTATCTTTTCCAAAAAATGTGTTGTAAAAAATGCAGAAATCCTTGTAAAGAGAATGTGTAGGAAAGAATTGATACAAGCAGAAGATATCATCGAAATAATCGAGTTACCTTTTCATCAAGTACTTGGTGAGATGAAGCAGGTATGGTCTTTTGAATCGGGCGAAGGAAGAGCATAAGATATTTCTCCCATGCCATCGCAGGCCCTGGGTTTGTGCACAAAATTCATTAACTAAGCCAAATCCAGGAATTGCAGTAAATGATAAAATTCTTTTCAAAGTGACGCTGTTTGTCCATCATGCCCCGTATAATGCAAAATAGAGAAAATAATATTGCGCATAAAGGGAGCAAAGAGCATGATTAGAAAGAATTTTCCGGCAGATTACAACATGGAGGAAGATTTTCCTGAAACTAAACTCATCTGTGGATGGGAGTTTGGCGGAGCTTTCCACGCTATCAAAGGCGGAATCCACTACCTGATCATCGATGAAAGCATGATGGCAGATATGCTCGATCAAACCGATCCCACCGATAAAAAGGTCTTCGACAACTTAATCCATCTTCTCCAGTTTGAGGATGAAGAAGAGATGCATCTCTATGTCCAGAGAGAGCTTGGCTGGGCAACAAAAATTGAGGATTAGCACAAAACAGTTAAAGTCATACTTGAAGCCAGGAGCAAAAATGGATGAAAGGGTTGGAAATTAAAATGAAAAAAAATCAACTCCACGATCAATCACTTTTCGTAAAAATTTCAGAGTTACTGCAATCTGCAAGACAAAGTGTCGTACGCTCCGTAAACCAAACCATGGTTTACACCTATTATGAAATTGGAAAAATGATAGTCGAAGATGAACAGCAGGGAAAAGAAAGAGCTGAATATGGCAAGAAGGTTCTTAAAGAACTCTCTGAAAAACTAACAAAAGAATTTGGTAAGGGTTTTTCGGTTCAAAACCTAGAAAATATGCGTAAATTTTACCAGATATATGCCGTGGATTCTGATTTTGGATCAAATTCAGGAATTTCTAAGAAATCCCAATCACTGATTAGGATTTCTGGAAACTCTAACAATAACTTGAGTTGGACACATTATTTAGTGCTCATTCGTATAGAAAACAAAGAAGAGCGTAGTTTTTATGAAATTGAGTCTTTGAACAATAACTGGAGTGTACGCGAACTTAAACGAAACTTTAATAGTGCTTTATATGAACGACTTGCACTCAGTCGAAACAAAGAAGGCCTTAGACAGCTTGCAGAAAAAGGACAAATAATAGAGAAACCACTCGACATTTTAAAAGATCCCTACATACTCGAATTCTTAAATTTGCCAGAGAAATACGAATACTCTGAAAGCGAACTTGAAACTGAAATTATCAATAAGCTCGAATATTTCCTCCTCGAGCTTGGTAAAGGATTTACCTTTGTGGCTAGGCAATTTCGCATGACAATTGATGAAAAGCATTTTAAAGCTGATCTTGTCTTTTTTAACCGTTTGCTTAAATGCTTTGTAATTATTGACTTAAAAATTGGTGAACTAACTCATCAAGATCTAGGGCAAATGCAAATGTATGTAAACTATCACGATCGTTTTGTGAAACTATCTGATGAGAATAAAACAATAGGTATTGTTCTTTGTAAACAAAAAAGTAATGTATTAGTAGAAATTACTCTACCACAAGACAACGAACAAATTTTCACGAGTCAATATAAAACAATCCTACCTGATAAACAGGCATTTATTAGGCTCTTGCAAGATAGTGATTCATGAAGCTAATTAGATCCTTCGAATCATGCAAATTCACAAAACATAACTCATTCCTTAAATCACCTATTTCAGTATAATGGAAGAAAGATAGCTAGGTTTGGAGGTTTAGCATGAAAGCAAACGAGGTATTCAAGAAGTTCTTTTCGCTGGGCGCCTTAAAGAGAGCTACGATATATCTGTTTACCCTTATGATTTTGAGTGTTTTATTGCTTCCTCTGGCCTTGTTCCAACCCTGGCGATATCTAAACATCGCTCATCCAAGCGATCTAATCCTTCCAAAAGATCCCATGAAAACTCCAAAGCTTATCATCATTGAAGCTCCAAAACTGAAGCTGGAGGATCATAAAGAAGAGCTTCACCCAAAGCTTCCTCCCCTTTACACTAAGCTCCCCAGCGATCTCCCCAAAGAAGTGCAAGACTATATAGAAAAAAGGAACGCCCTTGTCCTCAAGCTAAAGGAAGACTACATAGCATCCAATGCTCCAGTAGCTTCAGATAGTACTTTCAAAAAACTAATAGCGGACGAAAATAAAATCATTGAATTATTGCCCTTCCAAAACTCAAGCCAAGAAGGATTTATTGCAACAAAAAAAGGTCAAAACACAAATGAATTTATCATTTTTGATTCTTCATTTAACATAGTTGAACAGACTATTTTGGGTCCAAAATTCCGCTATATCGTTAGTGCAAACCACATGGATAGGTGTTGGATATATTGTGGCTCAACAGGTGCAACTGGAATTCATCTATTCTATGAACAAATTAGCTTCTCTGATGGTAAATATGCTTCAAAGGTATATGGAGTAGGCTTTTATGATAACTTTTTGTTTCCCCTCGCAACGATGAAAATCATCCACAAAGACACCAACCCCGAAATGGCAGTCCATATTAAATCACCCACCTATGGAGAGAGTATTATAGGCTTCGTTACCGCAGGATTCTTTTCTATAGGTTTGCTTGGTTTATTGCTCCTCTACATTATTTCACTTGTCCAAAAAAATAAACAGAAAATCAGCAATCCCATGCAAAACCAATCTTGAAAATCAAATCCGCGGAGTAATATACGGTCGGATGCCCACCGAGAATTTCGTCAATCTTTTGACGAATTTGACAAACAACATCTTCGTTTCATGCAGTGCCGTTAAGAAGCTTCCTTGGCTTGGTTAAGAAATATTTTGTGCTTTGAGCAACCATATATACTTGCTCAGGTGCTGGCTAAATAATTCTTTAAGATTGTTAAGCTTTCAAAAGCTAACCATTATAAATCTTTGACTCTCGCGAGGAACATGATCTATCTATTGCTATGCCGTTAGAATGTAATAAATCAAGAAAACAGGTAATAAAATCAGTTTTTGACAAGTATTTCCACAAAGAGTAAACTATATACATAGTGACTATATACATTAAGTACATAGTATAATTGGAGGTGATTTTATTGAAGAAAGAACAAGATTTATTTTGCACTAGCAAAAGCCATAAGATGGAAAGATTTTTAAAGGTGTGTTTGTTATTTCTTCTGTATGATGAAATAGGGTATGGTTATGGACTTGTAGAACAACTTGAGTATTTTGGTTTTACTCAAAACGATCTTAATATTAGTACGCTCTATAGAACGCTTAGAACAATGGAAAAAGAAAACTTGGTTTCATCATTTTGGGAAGAAGGTACTTCAGGACCAAGGAGGAGAGTATATGAAATCACAAATTACGGTAGAAAAGACCTTGAACAGTGGATTAATATCTTAAAAATCAGAAACTCAATGATTGAAAAGTTAATTCAGAAATATGAAGATAAATTCAAGCATGAAAGGGATATTTCAAATGAAAATTTTTGATTTAATGAAACTGGAGGCTGAAGGCTATGAGAACAGAGGGGTAAATGTATTAACATTAAAAGAAAATCAAGTATTTATTACAGAACCAGCATTACTTTCGATGGAATCGGCTTCAGGAGCAAGACTTATGGGTATTCATATTAAAACTGGGGCAGTAGAAAGGTAATATTATGGCCACTATTATTGCGATTTATAGCTTATTAGTTGTTTGTCTAGTTGCTTCCATAATAAATAGCAAAGAGAAATCAAAAAAAGCATTCAAGGTTGCAGGGAAATCATTACTAAAAAGTGCTCCTAGTCTTTTGGCTGTATTAGGGATTGTAGGTCTGACTTTAGGAATACTTACACCAGAAACAATTTCAAATCTAGTGGGCGCTGAAGCTGGATTTACAGCAACCATCGTAGCTGCAGTATTAGGTTCGATCACCTTGATACCTTCATTGGTCGCTTTTCCATTAGCGGGTTCCCTACTTCGCTCTGGTGCAACAGTAATAACCATTTCTACTTTTATCACTACATTGGTTATGGTTGGTATTGTCACAGCACCAATGGAGATTAAGACCTTAGGGAAAAAATTTACTTTGCTTCGTAATGGGTTGGGATTTCTAGCTGCATTGATTATAGCAACCTTAATGGGGGTGATATTATGAATAAGATAGTTAATCAATTTAAATTTCCGATTCTGATTGGATTCATATTTTTTGTTTTAGCTATTATTGCTCCCAATATAGCTACACAATCCACAAAGGTGACATGGAATTATTTTAAAGAAATGGCGTTAATTATCCCACCTGTTTTTTTACTGATGGGTCTTATGGAGGTGTGGGTTCCAAAAGATAAAATCAAAAAGTGGTTGGGAAGCGGGTCAGGCATTCAAGGTGGTTTTATTTCACTAATACTTGGTACGTTACCAACTGGACCTTTGTATGTTGCGTTTCCAATGACAGCAACATTATTGCGAAAAGGAGCCAGCATAACCAACATAGTTATATTTTTAGGATCTTGGGCAGCACTTAAAATTCCACAATTGATGGTTGAAATCAAATTTTTAGGGCTTCCTTTTACGGGACTAAGGTTTGGATTTACACTCACAGCATTAGTCATAATGGGACTAATAATGGAATCGATACTGAGACGTCATTCAGTTGAAGAATGGTTGCCTCCAGAAAATGAGGAAATAAAAAAGAAACTGGCTGGTAAAATGAAGTTTTAATGAGGAACAAAATGAAACCCTGGATATGCTCGTTCAAACCGATCCCACCGATAAAAAGGTCTTCGACAACTTAACTCAAATCAGCCAGAACAACAAATCGGGGACGGTTCTTTTTTGTAGTAGCAAATTTGCCAATTTCGGTGAAGTTACTTCACTATAATTTGCCAATTACGGTGAATTTAGCTCCACCGACTTCATAAAATAGCTTTGCAGGGATATAAATCGTAAAGTCCACTTTACAATAATGTTGACAAACTGTAAAGTCCACTTTACAATATACCCAAAAGGAGGTGTTCCCACATGTTGCAACGTTTGATAGAAATTCATGACAGAGTGGTAAACCTTAAAACTCGATCCTATAAACGATACCTATATGATGAAATCAACTGGTCCCTAAATGCTTTATGCATATATGGCGCTCGAGGAACAGGGAAGACCACCCTGATGATTCAACACTACCATGAACAATATGCCAGCGTCGAAAAAGCCCTTTACATCACAGCAGATCACGTTCATATCCTATCCCACGGCTTGTATGAAGTAGCAGACGCCTATTTTAAAACGGGGGGTCAGGCTCTATATATCGATGAAATCCATAAATACCCCGATTGGAGCGTGGAGTTAAAAAACATCCTTGACGTATATTCAGACAAGCAAATCATTATCTCAGGAAGCTCAACGCTTGATCTCAGAAAAAGCAAAGGAGACCTGTCCCGTCGCATCGTATACTACGAGTTGATGGGTTTGTCGTTTCGAGAGTTTTTACAGTTGGAAAAAGAAATCCATCTTCCTGCCTTTAAACTCGAGGACCTACTCCTAAACCATGTAAAACTTGCTTCGGATATCATAAAAAACCGCAGTATATTGAAAGATTTTTCCGAGTACCTTACCTACGGGTATTACCCCTTTTTTCTTGAAGGCAAAAAAGAGTACATGGAAAGACTGCAAAATGTGATTGAAAAAGTAATCTTTGAAGACATTGCATTTAGCTTTAACTTATCCCAGCCCAAACTCCCTGTCTTGAAAAAACTGCTTTGGATCATAGCCAATAGTGAACCCTTTGTTCCCAATATGGAACGAATAAGCAAGGACTTGGGTATATCCCGTGAATATGTTTACCATTACATCGAGTTTCTCGAAAAAGCAGGCTTGATCATCAACCTTAGAAGGGCAGGCCAAGGATTTAACGCCATGAGAAAGCCAGCAAAAATATTCCTACAAAATACAGGATTAATTCAAGCCCTATCCGAAAACTCCATGGAACAAAACAAGGGGTCCTCACGTGAATGCTTTATCGTCAACCAATTGAGCGGAAAACATGAGGTTTCCATTCCTTCCCAGGGGGATTTTTTTGTAGATGGCAAATATGTGCTGGAAGTAGGCGGAAGGAATAAGACAAAAATACAAATCGAAGGATTGGACAATGCCTGGCTAGTTCTTGATGATATTGAGCTCGGGTTTCAGCATACAATTCCACTCTATCTTTTTGGCTTCTTGTACTAATTGCTGCCCCCCCACTTGTTGCATTCCTTAAATCAAACATTTCAGTATAATGGTAGTAAGGTAGATATGCTTGGGAGGATTCGTATGAAAGTAAACGAGGCATTCAAGAGGTTCTTTTCACTAAGCACCTGGAAAAATATCACCCTCTATCTCCTGCTTTTCTTTCTTGGAACAGCCTCCATACTGGCTCTGGCTTTCTACGAACCCTGGCGATACCTTACCATTGCTCGATCCAGCGATCTAATACTTCCAAAAGACCCCCTTAGCTATCCCAGTTTAATGATCATAGAAAGCCCTCATATCGATATTGCAAAACATCAAACTCCGATACATCCTGATCTTCCTCCCCTTTACACCAAGCTCCCCAACAATCTCCCCAAAGAAGTGAAAGACTATGTTGAAAAAAGAAACAGCTACATCCGCCAACTCAACGATAAATATGCGAATTCTCCTAATGAAAGCCGCAACTCCCTGATCATGGAAGAGCTTCTTCCATATCAATACAAAGGTAAAGTAGGGTTCTTTGCTTTTCTCTCAGAGAACGAAAATAAGCGATTAAGTCTTTTTGATACATCATTAAACGAGATTACCGAAATCGATCAAAGCCCAAAAGGCGACTCTACTATCGTCAGCGCAAAATTTCAAGATAGAGTTTGGTCCTTTTACCATGGGTTCGGAAATGCTTCAGCAAGGGTTAACTGCGAAGAAATAATCTACCATCAAGAACCTATTATCAATTCTTTTCTTATGGGCAGTAAATACCAAGATATTGAGCATACCTCTTTTAGTATCATGAAAATTGCCCACAAAAACACTAATCCAAGAATAAAAACCCACATTTCATATCCAAAAGGATTTTTCTTCTTCCCATTATTTTTTTTACATAATTTTATGACTACTTCGATGCAAGCAAACTTCGGTATTGCCTATTTATTGCTATCCTATTCCTTAAACTCAATTCTTCTTTTTCTCGGCATTATCATACTAACGCTATTTTTAGCCTACATCGGCATCATCCTCGCACAAAGAAAACGATCCCAAGCAAAGGAAAGTAAATGCTTCAAGGCACTAAAGAAAACGCTTAAGAAAATCTCTTCCATTGATTTGTTTGATAAAATTACGCTTTTCCTATTGCTCTTAAGCATCATCAGTGTTTCCATCCTTGCACTTTCCATCCATCAGCCCTGGCGTTTTTTGAAAATCCTCAAGAGAGACGAACTGCTCTTGCCAAAAGACCCTTTCAGCATGCCCGATCTCTACATCATAGAAGCAGCAAATCTTGATTTAGATAAATATGCTCAACGTTGGGGCACCAATCTTCCTCCTCTCTATGTCAACCTACCCAAATCCCTGCCCAAAGAAGTTCTAGACTATCTGGAAAAAAGAAACAGCTACATCCGAAAAATGTATGATTTAAACCTCATGCCAGAAGAAACTTTGCTTTACACCCAGGTGCTTCCATTCATTTATCAAGACCAGGAGGGCATAGTCTACCTTGCGGTGGAACGTCACACAAATAGGAGCTATCTCTCCCTGTATGATAGCTCGTTCAACTTGATTGTATCAGAAGCAAGTGGAGCTTTTGCTAGCGTCATTGTAAGCGCAAAACATCAAGATCGCTTTTGGTACAGGTTTGACATGAATGCAGCCACAGGAGGATATTTCTATTACATACGTTCAAACTATGAAGTAGATAGCATGAACTATACCAAGGAATACATAGGGGGAACCTATGATGATATGTTATGGTTTGCAGTAGGATTTTGGGTCTTTGAACTTGAACCTTTCAACAGGATGAAAATCACCAATGTATCCACAAATCCCGAAATGAAAATACACTTTCAAAAGCCGGAGAATCCAACTTCTTTCGATAATAACTCAATCCCCTCAGTCAACACCGTAGTTTATACCCTAATATTCGTAATTGCCATCCTATCCACTCTATTGTTCATCCTCTTTTCGCTTATACTACTCATCGTCTGGCTTTTAAGAACAAGGAAAATGACTTGTTGAAAAACCATATTACTCTATGCTTGGGAGGATTCGTATGAAAACAAACGAGGCATTCAAGAGGTTCTTTTCACTACACACCTGGAAAAATATCACCCTCTATCTCCTGCTTTTCTCTCTTGGAACGGCTAGCATCCTAGCCCTTGATTTCTACGAACCCTGGCGATACCTAAACATCGCTCATCCAAGTGATCTCATCCTTCCAAAAGATCCTCTCAGCTATTCCCGCTTAATAGTAGCATATACCAAGAAAGGAAACACCTTATGACCCTTAAAAAAACGCTTAAAAAGGTATTTTCTCTGCCAACACTCAAAAATATCACCCTTTATTTCTTGCTTTTCTCCGTATGTAGTGTGTCGATTATATTTCTAACGCTCCATCAACCCTGGCGTTATTTAAAGATCCCTCATCCCAGTGATATCATCCTTCCCAAAAACCCCTCGAAATCTCCCTGGATATTCGTCATTGAAGCTCCAAAGTTAAATTTAAAAGATTACCAACAAGAGCTGGATCCCAATCTCCCATCGCTTTATGTCAATCTACCAGAGGATATTCCGCAAGAGTTAAGCAGCTACTTAGAGAAGAGAAATGCATACATCCGAGAGTTTCAACAAAGAAGCATCAAAGCCGAAAAAGATGAATCCTTCGTTGAAATCTTGCCCTTTCAATACCAGGATAAAGAAGGCTTTATACTCGCAACAAGGGGCACCATACACAAGCTACAGCTTTACGATCAATCATTTAAATTAATCACTCAAGATACCGCTAGTTTTTTATCTGGCTTTGTGATAAGCGTGAATTTTCCCGATAGAATATGGTATAAATATTCACAAGGTGGTGCCACTGGTGGTTGTTTATACTATGACGTATTTAGGTACACCGATAATCATCTGTCGTCCAATCCCGTATGTATCGGTTGTTCATACGATTTTGAAACAGATCCCTACAATACTATGAAAATCATTAATGCTCAAACCAACCCGGAACTAAAAACTCATATCATGAGACCCTATGATCTTGCTGAGTTTACCGCATATAACAATCATATCATACCCTATTTCATTGAGCAGGTGATTGCTTATACCTTAATGGTCTTGTTTTTCGTAGCTTTTTTTTCAATCCCCCTATTAATGCAGTTTTCACTCATACTACTCATCGTCTGGCTTTTAAGAACAAGGAAAATGACTTGTTGAAAAACCATATTAAGCTGTCCTTGGGAGGATTCGTATGAAAGCAATTACCTGCTTACTGATGATTCTATTTGTGCTAAGTGTCTTGATGGTTCAATTCATAAGCTATCAACCCTTACGATATCTCAAAAAAGCTCATGCAGATGAGATTGTTCTTCCCAAGAACCCATTCAAAGCTCCCAAGCTTTTCATCATCGAGGCACCAACGCTTAAACTCGAAAACTATGAAAAAGTTCTTCATCCCGATCTTCCTCCACTATACATCAACCTTCCCACCAACACCTCAAAAGAAGTTTTAGAGTTTTTGGAGAAAAGAAATAGCTACATACATCAGCTGAATGACAATAATTCAATTTCTCACTTTTCATCGAAAAGCCCAGGAGATAATACATTCAAAATCACCGAAGTGATTCCTATCCAGCATGATGGCCAGGATGGATTTATAGGTACCTCAGACAAAGCAATCAATAATGGGAGCACGATATATTTTGATTCAGAGCTAAACTATTTTGAAATTGAGAATGGAAAAACATTCCGCACTATCATCAGTGTAAAATTTCCAGACAGATCCTGGTTTCTTTCAGCAAACATTGGAGGTTCAGGAGCCTCTTTTTTCTATAAAAAAATTACTTATGGAGGAAGCTTTAATACGACATACCTGTATGTTAGCCAAGATGAAAACTTTTCCATTGATCCTTTTAAAACGATGAAAATCATCCATCCCAACACAAACCCCGAAATGGTAGTGCATATCGAATCACCCAAAGAACTAAACCCATTCATGAATGTAGTAAGTATTGTTTTTTTATATACTGGCGTTCTTTCTCTGCTCTTATTGTTATCAATCTTCCTTAGTAGGTTAATCATATGGATCCTAAAGAAATGCAAAAACAAATAGTCATCTTCTCGGTTTGCTACCCCCCCCCTTTCTTGCATTCCTTAAATCACCTATTTCAGTATAATGGAAGAAAGATAGCTAGGTTTGGAGGATTCGAATGAAAGCAAACGAGGCATTCAAGAGGTTCTTTTCACTACACACCTGGAAAAATATCACCCTCTATCTCCTGCTTTTCTCTCTAGGAACGGCTAGCATCCTTACTATTATCTCTTACGAACCCTGGCGATACCTTACCATTACTCGATCCAGCGATCTAATACTGCCAAAAGATCCTTCCGACTTTCCTCGTTTAATGATCATAGAAAGCCCTCATATCGATGTGGCAAAGCATCAAATCCCGATCCATCCAGCTCTTCCTCCCCTTTACATTAACCTTCCCAGCGATCTCCCCAAGGAAGTCATAGACTACATTGAAAAAAGAAACAACTATATCCGTCAACTAGGAGATAAATATACGACTTCCTCTGGAGAAAACCCCTATCACATGACCATCAATGAACTTCTTCCCTATGAATACAACGGAAAAGAAGGATTTTTTGCCTATGTCACTTCGGATATGAGAAGTCGATTAAGCCTTTTTGATTCGTCAGTATTCGAGTTGAAAAGAATCTTTAACAATGTTCCAAGTAGTAGCAATATCGCAAGTGCCAGATTTCTCGATAGATTTTGGCCGTACGATGTTTCTTGTGGAGCGTCATCATTATGGTGTAGCTGCGGAGAAGTAATATACCAAAATGAGCTAACATTACATTCTATACGTGTGGGGTATCAATTTGATGATTTTGATATTGATCCTTTTAGTACTATGAAAATTATTAATAAGAGTACTGACCCCAAAATTAAAACTCACCTGAAACGCTCAGGAAACATGCTAGATCTACTTCCATGGTTTATAATAGATTCTATTCCATTTGATTTTGTGACTGCTTATTGGTATATAAATTACATTACTTCCTTAATACTTCGACCTTTGCTTTACATAATAGCCTTTTTGTTCTTTCTCTATCTTCTCCTCTCACTTGTCCAAAAAAATAAACAGAAGAATGCGATCCCATGTAAAGGAGAGTAGAGCAACATGGAAGTTGAAACAAAAAAAAAGAACAAAGCTCAACGTCTGGCTTATTTAGGGTTTTCAGGATATATACTGGTCTTTTTAGTATTGCACACATTATCTGAATTCACTCCGCTAAATCTTCCAGAGTTAGATTATTCACTGTTGATGATTATTCCTGTATTTGTTGTTCACCCAATCCTAGGCTCTTTCAGGCTAATTCAAAATAGAACATTTCGCAAAATCAGCATAGTGTATGGTGTTGTTGTCTGGATCCTTTTGATTCTTCTGAATATTTTTAAACTTTTATCTCTTACTTTTCCTTTCCAAAAACTTGTTTATTTCCTAGTAATTCTTGTATCAGCGTTAAGTCTTTATCTTGCTTTTAATTCTGTAAATACCTACTACAAAACTCCAATCAACAAGAGCAAGTCAGGCTAAAACCACTCTCCCTTCTTTCATTCCTTAAATCAAACATTTCAGTATAATGGTAGTAAGGTAGATATGCTTGGGAGGATTCGTATGAAAGCAAACAAGGCATTCAAGAGGTTCTTTTCACTACACACCTGGAAAAATATCACCCTCTATCTCCTGCTTTTCTCTCTTGGAACAGCCTCCATACTGGCTCTGGCTTTCTACGAACCCTGGCGATACCTTACCATTGCTCGATCTAGCGATCTAATACTACCAAAAGATCCCCTGAACTATCCCAGTTTAATGATCATAGAAAGCCCTCATATCGATATTGCAAAACATCAAACTCCGATACATCCTGATCTTCCTCCCCTTTACACCAAGCTCCCCAGCGATCTCCCCAAGGAAGTCATAGACTATGTTGAAAAAAGAAATAGCTACATCCACCAACTCAGCGACCAATATTTTAATTCCCAAAAAGAAAGCCCCAACACCCTGACCATCGAGGAGCTTCTTCCTTATGAATACAACGGAAAAGAAGGCTTTTTTGCTTTTATCTCAGAGGATAAATACCCCAGATTAAGTCTTTTTGATGCATCACTAAACGAGATTACCGAAATCGATCAAAGCTCAAAAGGCGTTTCTAATTTCGTCAGCGCAAAATTTCAAGATAGAGTTTGGTCGTTTCATCGTTCTTTCAGAATGGGACATTCCTGGACAACAGTATTCTTTGAAGAAGTAATCTACCAAAATAAACCCACTATTAATACTTTTCTTAAGGGAAGTCAATACGGAGAATTAGAAGTTGACCCGTACAGTATCATGAAAATCACCAACAAAAACACTAATCCAAGAATTAAAATCCATATTCCATACCCCAAAGGATATCTCTTCTCCCCGTTAATTTTCATACATGATTATTTTCCTTATGCGGTGCGAAACATTATTCAGGATGCCTATTGGTACCTCTTTTATTCCATAAACTCAATCCTTCTTTTTCTCGGCATTATCATACTAACGCTATTTTTAGCCTACATCGGCATCATCCTCGTCCAAAGAAAACGATCCCATGAACAGCAACCTTGAAAATAAAATCCGCGGGGTAATATACGGACATGCTATAGGGGACGCCCTGGGTCTGGGCACCGAATTCATGAGCAAAGCCGACATCGCCCACCACTACCCCCAGGGGCTTAGCCACTACGAGCAAATCATCCTGGATGCCCACCGATGCCGATTCGAAAAAGGAGCCTGGACCGACGACACCGACCAAATGCTCTGCATCTTCGACAGCCTGCTGGCTTTGAAAAGCTTCAACACCCTCGACATCGCCAGGCGAATCCATCAATGGGGCCACTCTGGCACTCCCGATATAGGCAATACCGTTGGAAAAGTCATCTTTGCCCCGGATTTCCTCGAAAATCCCCATCACGTATCCCAGCGCATTTGGGAAAATAGCGGAAAAGACATGGCAGCCAACGGGGGAGTCATGCGCACCTCCATCCTCGGAGTCTGGGACTACCAAGACCCAGGCCAGCTAGCCCTGCATGCCGAAGAAGCCTGTAAAATCACCCACTATGACCCACGATGCATCCTCTCCTGCCAGATCATCTGCACCCTTATCGCCCGACTGCTCCAGGGAGTTAGCGAGCTTCCAAGCCTTCATAAAGAGCTAATAGATCGCTACGCCTCGCAGGATCCGAGAGTCCTCGAATACTATGAAAAAGCCCTGGGCAATGACCTCGCTCCGCTGGAGATTGGAGAAAAGCGTTCCATGGGCTACACCCTTAAAGCCATGTCTGCTGGAATATGGGCACTCCAAAACGCCACCAGCTTCAAACAGGGTCTTCTCGCCATCATCCATGAAGGAGGCGATGCAGATACCAATGCCGCAGTGGCAGGCCCCCTCCTAGGAGCCAGATATGGCTATTCAAGCATTCCCAGCGAATGGATCCAGGGACTTAAAGAAAAAGATGCCCTCGAAGCCCGAATCCAGGAATTGCTGAACCAGAGAAGTGGTATTTCTCTGTAGTGGATGTTGTTGCTGTATTGACGGAAAGCGTTGATCCAAATGCTTATTGGCGAAAACTGAAACAGAGGCTCAAGGAAGAAGGAAACGAAACCGTGACAAACTGTCACGCTTTGAAAATGCTTGCACTCGACGGTAAAATGCGTTTAACCGATGTTGCCGACACTGAACAACTTTTCCGCCTCATTCAATCTATTCCATCCCCCAAAGCTGAACCCTTCAAACTCTGGCTAGCGCAGGTAGCCAAACAAGGTGGAAAAAGTAGTAACTGAACTCAACGCTAAAACATCGTTAGAATTGTTTCGTTCCTTTTGTAAAAGAAATCCCAATCACTGGTAAGGATTTCTTAACCAGAGTGCATAAAGCAGGCCCCCTCCTGGGAGCCTCATATGGCTATTCAAGCATACCCAACGAATGGATCCAGGGACTTAAGGAAAAAGATGCCCTCGAAGCCCGAATCCAAGAATTGCTAAAAATTCTAAAATAATTTCCAAAGGGACGCTGTTTGTCCATCTTGCTCATTATAATGGCTAAGGTATGAAAATATTTTGGCTTGAAAAACAGCACAGAAAGAGAGCAAGAGCATGATTATTACAAAACTGAATCTGGAATACGATATCAAGGAAAATTTCCCCAACGCCAAATGCGTTAGAGGATGGGAAGGTGGTGGAGCTTATTATGCAGTAAAAGATAGCATCCACTATCTCATCATCGACGAACGCACCATGGCAGGTTTCATGGATGAAAACGATCCCGACGACAAAATGCTCATCGACAAACTCCTCCACCTCATCCAATTCGACAACGAAGAAGAATTTAAGCAATACCTGGAAGAAGAACTAAGCTGGGCAGTGAATATGGAGGATAAGTAAACCTCCTATGCCTCTCTCCAAGGCACTTCACACCATTTTGCTGACGTCAACAAAATGGTGCAAGCTCTGTCATATAAAGCTTTTCAAGAATAAAAATAGGCTTCAAACAAAACTAATATTCCTGATACACCTTAAAACCTTTATCAATAGCTTGAAATATGTGCAATTAAAGCTAAATTATAACTATGGAAAAGCATAGTAAAATGATACACTAAGCGAAATGAGGATGATATGAGCTCAAGCGACTCCTCCATACTGGTAAATTTCCAGAGCAAAAAAGTAAAGGAACGCATTTGCGAACTCATTAAATTCAGCAAAGAATTACGCTTTCTCGTAGGCTTTTTCTACTTTTCAGGCATCAACGAACTATACGAAAGCCTCAAAGAACATCCCGACATCCAGCTCGATATCCTCGTGGGCTTAAATGTGGACACCCACTCTCGAGGGCTTATCGAATACGAAGATCCCGAATATCTCTCTGGTAATGAAAAAATAGAAAGCTTCTTTGAATCGATCACCAAATCCTTCAACGACACCCAGTTTGACACCAGGCTTTTCCACGAACAAGTGCAATTCTATCTCGAGCAAATCAAAAAAGGCAAACTACGCATCCGTAAAACCCGAGAGCCAAATCACTCCAAGCTATACATTTTCAATATGCTGGAACAATATCAAATGCTAGCAAAATCCTCCTATATCATGGGTAGTAGCAACCTTACCAAGGCCGGTCTCAGCTCTCAATCAGAGTTAAATATTGAGATCAAAGACCACGGAGTGCAGGAAATGAACGAATATTTTTCCAAGCTCTGGGAAAATGCCATCCCCATTTCCGAAAACCACGAACTTCAGCAAAAGCTCATCCACAAAATTGAAAAACACACCATGGTAGCTCATATCACTCCCTTCGAAGCCTATGGCTATATCATGAAAAACTACCTTGACTCCCAGGCACAGGCCAAAGCAAAGGAAAGCCTCCGAACGCTTTTGGAGCGAAGAAACTATAAACCTTATCAGTATCAATTAGACGCTGTAGCCCAAGCCATGCATATCATTAACAGCCCCGAGATGCCCAATGGAGTCATAGTCTCCGACGTCGTCGGTCTTGGTAAAAGCATCATCGCCAGTCTCATCGCCAAAAGCCTCAACAAACGAGGAGTCATCATCTGTCCTCCGGGCTTGATAGGCGACGACAACAAACAGTCCGGGTGGCAAAAATATCGTGACGATTTTGAGCTCTATGACTGGGATATTCGCTCCTGTGGTTTGGAAAACCTGAAAAAAACTCTAGAATTGGTCAAAGAAAACGAGGAATACGAAGTAATCATTGTCGACGAAGTCCATCGCTTCCGCAACCAGGACACCGAAGCCTATGATGTGCTGGCAAATATCTGTCGCAACCGCATCGTCATCCTTCTCTCAGCCACCCCCTTCAACAACACCCCCGCTGATATCTTTTCATTGCTCAAGCTCTTTGTGGTGCCCGGCAAATCCATGATCAGTCTCGACAACGATCTTGCCAATCGCTTCCGTATCTACAATCGATCCTTCCATCAACTATCATATATCCGCAAAAATTACCTTTCCACCGATAAAAAAAAGAGCAAAAAAGCTCAGGCGCTATATGAGGATCTATTCCAAAGCCCCACCATCGATATTCAACTCGTCAAACAACGCATCCGCTATCTTTCCCACAGTATTCGCAGTGTCATCGAGCCCGTCGTGATACGTCGCAACCGTATCGACCTTCAAAAAGATCCTGTCTATTCCAAAGAAATCTATGCCCTTTCCGGCGTGAAAGACCCCGAAGAGCTCTTTTTCGAACTCAGCCCCGAGCAGTCTTCCTTTTACGATGAAATCACCAAGGATTGCTTTAGCGATTCCGAATATCGTCGTTTCAAAGGAGCCATCTACCAACCCTTCTATTACGAGGAAGGTGAAGTGGACTCCGAAACCATCAGTATTGAGAAAAATCGTGAAAAGCAATCACAAACCAACTTATACGACTTTATGCGCAGGTTGCTGGTAAAACGTTTTGAAAGCTCCTTTGGAGCCTTCCGCCAAAGCCTCGAAAACTTTTACCACATTACCGAAAAAGTCCAGCAGTTTATCGAACGTTCAGGCAATAAGTTCATCCTCGATCGCAAGCTCATTGAAAGTATCTATGAAGCAGACGAAGAAGAAATCATCACTGCATTGGAAGACTATGAAAAACTACTGGAAGCCAAAGAGCATCCCAAAAACTACAAAGTATACGACATCAATCATTTCAAATTGAAAATGGAATTCCTGCGAGACATCGAATCCGACAAACAACTCTTTGCAGACTTGATCAAGCAGATCGATGAACTGAAACTCGTGGATCACGACCCCAAATACAAGCGTCTGGTGAAAGCTTTGCAAGCAATTCATGCCAGCAAGCCCCAAAAAGGCGAACCCGAGCGAAAAGTTATCATTTTCACCGAATATATCGACACTGCCAAATATCTTGAAGCCAAATTGAGCAAGGATTTCCCCATCGGACTAATATCTTCAGCCTATGGGCTTAGCAGTAACAAACTATCAGAAATACTGGGCAACTTTGATGCCAGTCTGAAAAAACAAAAAAATGACTATTGGATCCTGCTGACCAGCGATAGACTCTCCGAAGGCGTCAACCTCAACCGAGCAGGAGCCATCATCAACTATGACATCCCCTGGAATCCCACCCGGGTCATCCAACGGGTAGGTCGTATCAACCGTATCGGTAAAAAAGTGTTCAACGAGTTGGCTATCTGCAACTTCTTCCCCACCCTGCAAGGAGCGGAATACGTTAAAAGCAGAGAAATCGCAGCAGAAAAAATGTTTATGATCCATACCATCCTGGGAGAGGACGCTAAAATCTTCGATCCCGAGGAAGAGCCCACTGCTGCTGGCCTTTTCAAGCGCTTAAGCATGAACCCAGAGCAACTAGAGCAGGAAAGCTTTCATACCCGAGTTCGCAGGCTTTACGCAGAAATCAAAGAGTGCTATCCCCATATCTATCACCGCATCCAAGAGCTACCGCAACGAATCAAGGTGGCGAAAAAGTATTCCGAAGACCAGCTCTATGTTTTCATTAAAAAAGGTCTTGGTTTCTATACCCGTCAAATGACTCCCGAGGGAAAAGTGGAAGAAAGCCCTTTTGACCTCGTATTTGACCATATCATCGCCTGCCCCGAAGACCCCCGACAAGTCCTAAGTATAGACTTCTGGGATCGCTACGAAAAAACCAAAAACTACAAAGATCCTGTGCGACTACCCACCAGCGATGTCAGTCTTGAAAAAAAAGCTCGAAACAATCTAAGCACCCTGATAAGCAATCCTATTCTCGATTTTGAAAGCTACCTCGGATTTGCTCGTATGCTTTTAAGAGATATCAACGACTACAAAACCCTCTCCGAGTTTACCCTTCGAAAACTGGCCAGTCTCAAGACCGAAAACCCTAAAGCAAAAGATATCCAAAACATCCAGGAAACCTTTGAAAAGCTTATGGACGATCTGGGAGCCCGATACCTGGACAAGCTGATAAGTAAGTTAAATGAAGCAAAAAGCGAAGTCATTATCGCCGTCGAAAATCAAAAGGAGCAAGTCCAATGAGCACAAAAGACCAATTGGAAAAACTCATCGAAAGCTTTAGCCCCAGCCAACTGCGTTCCTTTTTTGAGCATAAATCCCTCGACTTCAAACCCATACCCACAAACCTCGATCATTACGCCGATGAACACTTCGAAGACTTCCAGAGCCCAGGCTACCTTGATCTACCCGAAGGAAAGGTATTACTGCTTTCAGCCAAAACCAACCATACTCTCAACGAGCGTAGTGGCAAAAAACTCCAATATGAAAACGCCAAAGAAATATTGAAAGATCTTGGCAGTGAAAGCGAGAAAGCCTACGAAGCAGGCATATTCACCTATTACGACCCTCAAGGCAATTTCCGTTTCTCTCTCATCTATCCGGAGTATCAAGGCACAAAAAGATCCTGGAACAACTTCCGCAGGTTTAGCTATTATGTCAACAAAGACTACACCAACAAAACCTTTCTCAAACAAATCGGAGAAACCCCATTCGCTACCATTTCCTCTCTTCGAAATGCTTTTTCGATTGTGGCAGTTACCAATCTTTTTTACGATGAATTTTTCAAAATTTACGATCAATTGGTACAAACCACCAAATCCATCAATCACATTGAAGAAGAACCAAAGGTAAGAGACTTTGTACTATTATTTACCATCCGCACCATATTCATAGGCTTTATCCAAAAAAGAAAATGGATAGGAAACAATGACAAATTTATTCAAAGCTTTTTAAAAGAATATCAAAAACGAAGCAAGCAGAGCAACACTTTCTATTCCAATTGGTTGAGTATCTTGTTTTTTGAAGCTCTTAATTCCCCCGTTGGTAGACCCATCACCAATTCAGACCATGCAATATCGCCTGATACCGCAACTGCTTTGCAAATGACTCCCTATCTCAATGGAGGACTCTTTAAGGTAAAACCTGGCTTTGACGATCAACATTGGAACATTCCTGATCAAGAAATTAACGCTTTCTTTGAGTTTCTTTTTGCTCATAGCTTTACCATAGAAGAAAACTCCCTGGAAGATGAAGACCTTCAGCTCAACCCTGAGTTTTTAGGTATCATCTTTGAGCGCTTGGTAAATAAAGCAGATGGAGCAGTCTATACCCCTCGAACAGAGGTGGATTTGATGTGTCGTCTGAGCCTCCTGAAGTGGTTGCAAAAAAACCTGGATCATACCGTCAAAGTTGACAACCTTTATGAGCTATTTTTCAAAGAAAGCGAAAAAGAGGACGAACAAAAACAGGGAAGTTTCTCTCGCAAGGAAGCGATTGAAATACTGGAAAAGCTACAAAGTATAACCATCTGTGACCCTGCAGTAGGATCTGGGGCTTTTCTGGTAGGAATGATGCAAGTCTTGGATGAGATAGAGCAATCTCTAAAACAACGATATCAGATCAATGGAAGTTCTGTTTTTGACCGTAAAAAAGAAATTATAAAGAATTGCCTCTATGGGGTGGAAGTAAAAGAATGGGCAGTCTGGATATGCCAGCTTCGACTTTGGCTATCCCTCTTTGTGGACACTCCAGAGGATCTGAAAGATTCTCCAGAACCTATCCTTCCCAGTTTGGATTTTAAAGTCAGACAGGGTGACTCTCTGGTGCAACGCGTAGGAACAAAGGCATTTCCAGTAACAGGACATGAGCAAAGTCTGAAAAAAGGAATCAAAGATAGCATTACCAAATTGAAAAATATGAAAATGGAATATTTTGACAATCGAAGCCAGCTGAAGGAATGGGAACTCAAACAAAGGGAGTTGGCCATATACCGTCAAATTATAGATGAAGAAATCAAATCAATACAATATGATCTCAACGTTTTGTTGGGTAAATCCGAAGATATCAAAATACAGCTTTTTCATGACAAAGGAGATTTAACTCCAAAAGAACAGTCTGTGATGGCAAAACAATGCACTGAATTGACTGAGCAGTTAAATGAACTCCAAGAACAAAAAAAAGCCTTGAGTCTAAATGACAAACCTCTTGTTTGGAGCATTGAGTTTGCAGAAATATTTGCAGACAAAGGGGGCTTTGACCTTATCATTGGCAATCCACCCTATGTCCGTCAGGAAAAGATAGAAGACCCCACTGGAAAAGAAAAAGATAAAAAAGACCACAAAAGCTTTCTTGCTGAAATGGTCAAGCTTGATTTCCCTGATGATTTTAACAAATCAAGTAAGATCAATGCAAAATCAGATCTTTTTGCCTATTTCTATATTCGAAGCTTGCGTTTGCTCAACTCCAAAGGCATCCATACCTTTATCTGCTCCAACTCCTGGCTGGATGTGGGATACGGCTCCTGGTTACAGGAGTTTTTGCTCAAACGTTGTCCAATCGAAATGATCATCGACAATCAAGCCAAACGTAGCTTTGAAGCCGCAGATGTAAACACCATCATATCAATCATTCATGCACCAATAAAAGGAAAAAAATCACAAAACCACGATGAGCACATTGTCAAATTTGTAGCCTTCAAAAAACCCTTTGATGAGTCCATTTATACTGAAAACCTTCTCAAGATAGAATATGCCAACGAAATCCAGAAAAACGAAGTGTTACGTGTGTTTCCCATCCCAAACAAAGAGCTTTGGGAAGCTGGGATAGATATGGAAAATGACACAGGCCAAAAGCTTGCTAAAGCGATATACATTGGAGATAAATGGGGTGGAAAATACCTGAGAGCACCTGATATCTTTTTTACCATCCTTGAAAAAGGAAAAGGGAAACTGGTTAAGCTTAAAGAAATTGCAGAAGTGCGTTTTGGTATTAAAACAGGAAAAAACGAATTCTTCTATCTCACCGAGGAACAGGCTAAACATTGGGGCATTGAAGATGAGTTCTTAAAGGCAGTTATTTTGAGTCCAAGAGAGTGTAAATCTATATCAATAGACTTAAATGATCTCAAAACGCTATTATTTGCTTGTAACAAGTCTAAAGATGAGCTTAAAAATACAAATGCAATAAAATATATAGAGTGGGGAGAAAAGCAAAAAAACAAAGATGGGATAGCATGGAATGATGTTCCAAGCGTTAAAAACAGAAAAAGATGGTGGAACATTGGAGATATTCATGTACCATTTTGTTGCTGCCCACTTGTGAATAATGTTCGTCTTGTTTTTTTTAAGAGTAACGGTATTCCCAATGATGCGAATTTAGTAAGCATCTTTCCAAAAAGGCACTATAATGAGGAATTATTAATAACGCTAAATTCAACTTACAATATGATAAATTTAGAACTTTTAGGAATATCAAATTTGGGAGAAGGTGCGATAAAGCTAAACCCTACATATATTAAGGAATCAATAATACTAAACCCTGATCAAATCAGTAACGCTAAATTAATTAAACGCCCATTAAAATCTATCTTTGAAGAATGCGGTATAGATCCAAAGTCTGAAATCCCAATTGACCAACAAGAACCCAAGCCCCTCCCCGACAGAGCAGAACTCGACAACATCGTCTTCGATGCCCTGGGGCTTACCGAAGAAGAACGCAAAGAAGTCTATCGTGCCGTTTGCCAACTCGTCTGGAATCGCATCAGCAAAGCCAGGAGCGTGTAATGCTTACTAGGATTGATTAAGATTGGTTAGAACTTATTGTAAGGTGGTGAAAAGTGTTTGATTCAGAGAAATATAGATGCTTAGGATATACTATTCTTTCCAAATTTGAAAAATCTCTCAGAGACATGGTTAATAAGAAGATCGATCTACTTTATAGTAACTACAAAGAAGGGATTCCAATAGGGATTCTCGAAAAAGTGAATAAGCGTCTTAAAAATGAACTACCATCAACCTTAGATATTTTTTTAAACAGCATTGATTTTCCTGATTTGAGTGAAATTATTGTTTTTAAGGGCTTATACAAGTATTATTTTGCTGAATATAAATTACCTCAGCAGGATTTTTTAAATCATATGCTAGATCTTTATAAGTTAAGATGTAAAATAGCCCATGTTAGGGGGATTTTTACATCATTGGAAATTGATGAATTGTTGGAGAAAGCTAGAGATATTGCTAATGCTTTGGAAGAAAATGGATCTGAAATTTTAAGCTTTCTGGAAAAGATCGAAAATGATCCAGAAAAATTTATTCAGTCAATTCCCTCGGAATTTTATGTCGAAGTAAAACAGTCTATTCCATTAAAAATACCTAACAATCTTCCTGTTCCTGATTATGAGCATGATGGAGGATTCATTGGAAGAGAAAATGATATAAAAAAGATAGCAGAATTATTACAAGGAGATTTACACCGGGTTATTACTATTACAGGAGCAGGTGGTGTTGGAAAAACAGCAACTGCTTTAAAAGTTATTCAGAAAGTTATTGAGTCAAATCCAACATGCTTTGATGGCATAGTTTTCTTAAGCGCTAAAGAAAACAAACTGTCATTAGTTGGAATCGAAGATTTTGAGCCAACATTAAAAAATTATGATGAATTATTGGATACTATACTAAAAGTTTTAATGGGTTATGACTCAGAAGTATTAAGTATTGAATCAAAAGAAAATGAAATTAATGCGTTGTTTGATTTATATAAAAGAGTATTAATAGTAATTGATAACCTTGAAACAGTAACAGACGATCGAATTAAAGACTTTATTTTAGATTCGCATAAGAATTTAAAAATATTAATTACAAGCAGAAAAGGGCTTGGTCAGGTGGAAAGAATTTATGAGTTGAATCAACTAAATCCTCATGAGGCAATTTTATTGTTTAGGCAAATCGCTAAAGAAAAAAAATTAATTACACTATCAAGACTAGATAATGAAATTATTCTGAAATATGTAAACAAAGTAGCATGTTTTCCCTTGGCGATAAAGTGGTTAATTGGTAATGTCGCATTAGGTAAGGATATTAACGCAATTATTGATTCAATCCTTGGTGAAAATAGTGACATTGCTAAATTTTGTTTTGAACATATATACTCAAATCTTTCCGAAAATTCAAAGAAATTGCTATGTTCTTTTAGTTTATCTGAAGCTCCAATGCAAGCTGGTGTTATCAAATATATATCAGATCTCAATCAGTACGATTTTGAAGACTCAATAAGCGAATTGATACTGGTTTCACTTGTTATGCAGGAGCAAAACAAAAACAATACTGATAAAATTGGAACAAAGTATGATATTTTATCACTTACAATGGGCTACATCAGAAACCAACTCGATAAGAATTATTTACTTAAAAAAGATCTTGAAAATAGGCTCAAAACTGCTCAATCCAAAATTGAAGAAAGTGAAAAAGTTAAATCCTCATATAGTCACTCTCTTTCAAATCTTGGAGCATGCACTGATGAAGAAAAAGTTGCAGTGGTGTTGGTTCATGCAGCGTATCAAAAATTTCAATCTGGATTATATGAAGATGCTGTGGAAGATTATAAAAGAGCTAGAGAAATAGCACCTAATTTCTATTCGTAAGCGTCACACCCTACCCACATTGACAAATAGCTTTATCCGATGTGTGGGTACATAAAAAATAGATCTTAAGAAAACAAAGCGAAGTTAACTATCATAAAGAAACCGAACAACAGAAGAACTTG
>Ga0208041_1000155_pt1 | contig 85399 bp, 82 predicted proteins | sample AD_SCU002_MetaG_FD_184453 | JGI IMG/M metagenome (GOLD analysis project Ga0208041, IMG submission 184453) | Active sludge microbial communities of municipal wastewater-treating anaerobic digesters from China - AD_SCU002_MetaG (SPAdes) (version 2) | ecosystem: Engineered > Bioreactor > Anaerobic...
TTATTCAATATATCCTCCTGTGGTTGCTGCTGCAGGAGGCCTTTATACTGAATTTCTCCCTTCATATCAATTTTTTTTAAAGGAAGAAATGAATTAGTTTCGTCCAGATTTTAGATGAGCCAATTCGTAGTATTGCAAGAAAAGCGGTATTCGTTACAATTCATACCATATGAATTACTTTTTTAATGATAAACAACTAGCTTTAATTGAATTGACGAGAAGATTTGCAAATGAACGTATTAAGCCCATCCGTGCAAAGCTAGACGAAGAAAACTGCTTTCCATTCGATCTTATTTCTGAAATGGGACGTATGGACTTCTTCAGAATTTTTATCCCCGAAGCATATGGAGGCTTTGGTTGGGGAGTTTTGGAGCTTAGTCTGGTCATGGAAGAAATCTCACGAGTCTGTGGCGGTGTTGGCACTTCCTTTGCTGTCAATGCGCTGGGTGCGATTCCTATCGTGCAATGGGGCAACGAAGAACAAAAAAGAAAATATCTGCCCGATGTAGCCAGCGGAAAAAAGCTTTGTGCTTTTGGTCTCACCGAAGCAGAAGCTGGCTCGGATGCGGGTAATGTGCAATCCCGAGCTATACTCCAGGGAGATCATTACCTTCTGAATGGCACCAAAATATTCATCACCAATGCTGAAGTTGCTGATATCTATGTCGTTATCGCAAGTGTTGACCCCCGCAAAGGTATCAGGGGTTTAACCGCATTTATACTCGAAAAAGGTATGCCTGGTTTCCGCTTTGGAAAAAAGGAAGACAAGATGGGTATTCGCGCTTCCCATACTGCGGAGCTTATCTTCGAAGATGTCAGAGTGCCCAAAGAAAACCTTCTTGGCGGAGTTGGCAGAGGTTTTTTTGTGGCCATGAAAAACTTTGATCACTCTCGCCCCGGAGTGGGCGCTCAAGCGCTTGGAATAGCTCAGGGAGCCCTGGATGAAGCCCTTCAATATGCCAAACAACGCATCCAATTTGGAGAGCCTATCAGCTCCCAACAAGGCATCAAATTTATGCTGGCAGATATGGCCACTCAGATTGAAGCTGCCCGATCCCTGATATATGCCACTGCCAGAACCATTGACGCTGGAGAGCATAAATGCTCCAAGGAATCCGCCATGTCTAAATATTATGCATCTGATGTAGCCATGAAAGTGACTTGTGATGCCATTCAAATTATGGGTGGCTACGGATACATGAAAGATTATCCTGTTGAAAAAATGATGCGTGATGCAAAAATCACACAGATATATGAAGGCACCAACCAAATACAACGACTGGTGGTGGCTCAGGAGCTTATAAAGCAATTAGCTTGAGGAGGAGATATGGCTAAAGTAGTAATCAATGAAAAACGATGCAAGGGATGTGGTCTTTGTATCAGTGTCTGCCCCGTAAAGATCATTTTTCTTAAGAAAGAACTGAATGCCAATGGCTATCACCCCATCACCATCGAAGAAATGGAAAAATGCACTGCCTGCACCTCATGTGCCCTAATTTGCCCTGACAGTGTTATCGAAATCTGGAGATAAACAAAGGAATTCCAATGAATGAAGAGAGAAAGTTCAAAGTTCTAATTGTAGACGACGAAGATGATATCATTGGACTTTTAACGCTTCATTTAAAAATGAAACGATATGATGTGCTTGCAGCAACTGATGGAGTCAAAGGGCTGGACGTTGCCAACAAGGAACGCCCTGATATCATTCTACTCGACGTTATGATGCCAGGTATTGATGGTTTTGAAGTATGTAAACGTCTCAAAGAAAAGCCAGCAACTGCTGATATTCCTATCATTTTTCTGACTGCTCGCAATCAGACTGACGATCGAGTCAAAGGCTTGATGTCTGGAGCTGACGACTATATGGTTAAACCTTTTGATTTTGATGAGTTGGAGCTCCGCATCCGAAGAAGCTTAAAAAATGCCAATCCCAATCGCTCAGAGGCTGATATTGAAATCGTTGATCCAAACATTGCCAGAGAGAAGCTTGTACATTGGTTTAACCAAGGGACATCCTTTGATCTTTTCAGCATTGAATTGATGTATGACTCCCAAAAAGTTATACCATCCGAAGTTCTAAAAGACTTTAGCCTTTCCTTGATGCTTACGGTTCGAGAAAAAAAACCCTCCTCCCACCTGATATGTAAAATTACACCCAGCCAGTTGCTACTCTTTGTCAGCACTCATGATCTTGAGTCTTTTGCCAAGCTCCTCATAGATAACTTTAAGAAGAATTCCCTCCAAACCGCTCATCTGAAAATCAAAATTCGCCCAGGCATCCAAAAAAGCTTCCGTTCATCCGACGAGTTGTTTGACAAACTTCTTTCCGGGTGATAGCATCAACTTTTTTTAAGCTTTGACTCTTCACACCTCATCCTACCTTCTGCTTTTTCTTTCCCTCTTATGTTTTGCACTTTCTTTTCTAGTCCGAAGACAAGCCCTTGCGAAAACTAAAACACAGAGACTGAAGTGTTTCAAAGAGCTCTTTCAATGGCTGAGCAAGGAAGAGCTGGATCAATCTCCTGCCTGCACAACAAACGCAATAGATCTACTTGAATTTTATAAGTTCTGTCTTAGACAAAAAAATAAAGCTTCGCCAAGTCCTATACTGGTATCGCGTTGGGAAAACTTATCTCAAGAACACAAGTATATGGCAAAATTATCTGATTTTTTCCATCATGCTGGAGCAAAAACTCAACATGATATTCTTCTATCCTTTAAGTATTTTCCTCTTTGGAAGTTTCAAGCTTTCTGTCTGGCTTGGATACTTAGAGAAAAAAAAACTTCACTTCTTCCCATAGTGCTAGAAATTTGGGCTTCGCACCCTTTTCATGCTCCCTGGTGTTTTACCTGGCTTACACTTGCTTTTAGTGAGAATTGGGATAAAACTCTTATCTCTCAGACCATACATCCTTCCTTAAGACAGCATCAGGATGCTATGTGGGATTTTTCAGAGGCTTTTTCTTCAACCAATGTTAAATTACAAGAAATTCATCAAGCTTTTATGACAAAGCTTATGCATCATGATCCCATTTTTCAAGATCTTGCAATATATGGTTTAGGTTTTTTCAAGTGTACATCAGCCCTTAATGCCTTGGTTGAAAAACTTCACAGCACAGACAAGCTCAGACTTGGCCTTTTGCTTCGGTCTATCGCAAAACTCCAAAGTTCAGAAAGTTTAAAGCTGGTGTATGATTGGGCAAAAACAATTAATTATCCTGATTGGGACTTGATGGAAGAGCTTGTAGCTTTTTATTCGAGCTTCCAAGCTGAAGGCAGGCAGTGGATCGATCAACTTAAAACTATGGATCACTACCTTTGGAACCATTTTTTTAAAAACTCATCCACCGCAGTATGAAAATTTTTTTAGCTTCTGCTTCCCCACGAAGAAAAGAGCTTTTATCCCAGCTCATACCAAACTTTGAAGTAATCAGTTGTGACGTGGAAGAACTTCATGATGCGGATATTTCCACGGAACTATTAGTAGAAAAAAATGCCTTGCGAAAAGTCATGTGCGCTTTTAATCAGTTGAGATTGGATCAATTGCTGATCATTTCGGCTGATACTGTGATTAAAACTTCTGATGGAGTTCTCCTTGGCAAACCAAAAGACTACCAGGAGGCAATAAGTTTTTTGCAAATGTTAAGCGGGAAATCTCATTTTGTGTGTAGTGGGGTTGGTATCCTTTTGCAAAGACACACGCAGCGGTTTTTAGAGCTCTTTTCTGAAACCAGCAAACTTGTGTTTAATTCTTTATCAAAATCTCAGATAGAGAGCTATGTCACCACCTTCAAGCCCTTGGACAAAGCTGGAGCTTATGGTATTCAAGAGCTTCCTCAAGGCTTTCTGAAGAGTCTTGAGGGTTCAATGAATAATGTCATTGGTCTTCCCACCGAAAAGCTTCGAGTTGTTTTATCACCCTATCTTAGCTATATCAGAGAATAAGTTTATAAAAACTTAACAAAAATCATATTCACATCCGCTGGCTCATGTTAAAATTCACTACATGAAAAAACAAATCTTATTGGTAGAGGACCGACCCGATATTGCTGAGTTGATAGCCTTTCACCTTGCAAAAGAAGGCTATGAGATAGTTCAAGCTTATGATGGAGAAGAAGCATTAAAAAAACTCTCCGAGAATAAGCTTGATTTGATCGTTCTTGATTTGATGTTGCCCAAAATAGGTGGAATTGAGATTTTAAAAAAAATAAAACAAGACTCTACATTGAAGAAAATTCCAGTTATTATTGAATCAGCAAGAGGAGACGATGCTGATATCATCATGGGTCTTGAATTGGGTGCAGAAGATTATGTGACAAAACCTTTCAGTCCAAGAGTTTTGTTGGCTCGTGTGAGAAAAATCTTTCAGCGAAGTGAAGAGCCTGATCAAAACAGTTTTTGTTTCAATTCCCCGCTATTGTACTTAAATTCAGCAAGACGAGAAGTGAAAGTCGAGGGTAGTGATATTGAACTCACCGCCATTGAATTTGACCTTTTAATGCACTTGCTTATGAATGAAGGCAAGGTTATGTCGCGAGAAAAAATCCTGCAAACAGTTTGGATGGATGAAGTCCTGGTGATAGATCGAGTCGTGGATGTGCATATCAATTCCCTTCGAAAGAAGCTTGCCAATGCTTCATCCATGATTGAAACTGTCCGTGGAATTGGCTATAAATTTCGTTTAAGAGATTAGACCCTTGAAAAAACGTTTTTTTTTCTTTTCTATTTCAGCAAGCATATCCAGTTTGATCCTACTGCTTTTTATCCTAAACCCCATATGGCATAACTTCAGCTGGTGGCAGATCACTCTTTACTATCTTTTACCTGTAGTTTTGGTTTCTATCCTTTTGCATGTGATTTTTCTTTTTTACTTCTGGGACCCTTATGAACGCTCTCTTTACAAGCAACTCAAAATCGATCAGGATTCCTTTCATATGGACATGATTCACAATATCGAACATGCATGGAAAAACATCAGCGAGCAAAAGCACCTGATTGAACACGAAAAAAACAAATTACAACACATCATCAACTATATGAGTGAAGGGGTCTTGATTTGCAATCAGGAAGGAAAAATAATCCAGTGCAATCCTGCGATGGAAGCTCTACTCAATTTCCCTCCTTTAGTTATTGGCAAGCATTATTGGGAAGTAATTATCCATCCCGAACTTTGCTCAAAAATAAAATCCTCTCTGGAAACTCAGGATCCAAACCATGGAGAAGTGGTCTTTATGTCTCCTGCAGAAAAAAATGTAAGATTTGAGTTGATAGCACTTCACATTCAAAACGATCCACAACTTCTTATCAAACTAAGCGATTGGACCCAGATACGCAAACTCGAAAGAATCAGAGCTGACTTTGTGGCAAATGTTTCTCATGAATTACGTAGTCCATTGACAGCGATACTGGGCTTTGTTGAAACATTACACGAAGAGAAAACCCTGAGTCCTGAGAAAAGAGAAAAATTCTTGTCCATCATTCATCAGAATGTCCTAAGACTATCAGATATCGTGAATGACCTTCTGGTGCTCTCACGAGTTGAATCGGGTGAACAAGCCGATTACACAAAATTCAACCCTGGCGACCTGATGAGTGAAGTTATCGATCTTTACCGTCAGAAAATTCAAGAAAAAGATCACAGTATCCATGTCAAACTTCAGGATTCATCGAGAGAAATACTCGCAGACCGCTACCATCTCCGTCAAATTTTTATCAACCTACTTGATAATGCCATAAAATATACCCAAGATCACGGAGTCATCATATTGACTCAACGCTTTGAAGATTCCTGCTACATAGTTAACGTTGAAGACAGCGGTCTTGGTATTCCATACAACGATCAAAGCAGAATTTTTGAACGATTTTACAGAGTGGATAAGTCTCGTACAGGAGAAACCTCTGGTACTGGCTTGGGATTATCGATTGTGAAAAACATTGTCGAATCCCATCATGGTTCAATCTCGGTTAAAAGTGAGTTAGGTAAAGGATCTTGCTTTACTGTGGTTTTACCTATCGAAAACGAGATAGCTTAACCACAGCTTAATATTTTCTTAACCATTTCTTAACAATGAAAATTGAATGCTTTTGTAAGCTTATAGTGAAAGAATTAAAAAATGGAGGAAAATGAATGAAAAAAAGTATTTCAGCAGTTGTGGCAACAGCCCTGGTTTTGCTTCTTGGTATGTCAGCCTGCTCAAAACCCAACACTGCGCAAAATGCAGTAGAAAACAAACCCGCGGAAGTTAAAGAATTAAGCGGCGCAGGCGCAACCTTTCCCGCCCCTTTGTATCAAAAGTATTTTGATGTTTACAATCAAGAAAAAGGTGTTCAAGTAAACTATCAGGGAATTGGTTCAGGCGGAGGAATCAAAAACCTTATTGAAAAAACAGTTGACTTTGGTGCAACCGATGCTCCTATGTCTTTGGAAGAAATAGAAAAAGCCGGATCCAACGTATTACATATCCCAGCCTGCCTTGGAGCTGTAGTTTTGAGCTACAATCTCCCTGGAAACCCCAAGCTGAACTTTGATGCTGAAACTATAGCTGGTATATACCTGGGCAACATCCGTCGCTGGAATGATCCTGCTTTGCTTGCTTTAAATCCTGGTGCAAATCTTCCTGATCAAGAGATATTAACAGTATTTCGTTCTGATGGTTCTGGTACTACCTACACCTTTACCGACTACCTCAACAAAGCCAGCAAGCTATGGGCAGAACGCATGGGTGTTGGTAAAAGCCTCGATTGGCCAGTGGGTATTGGCTCCAAAGGTAATGATGGAGTAGCAGGATCCATAAAAACAACACCCAACTCCATCGGTTATGTTGAAATGATCTATGCCTACCAAAACAATCTCCCCTATGCCAAGATCAAGAATAAAAGTGGAAACTTAATAGAACCCTCTCTTGAAGCCGTTTCTCTTGCTGCTGACATCGATCTTCCTGATGATTTGATAGTTTCTATCACCGATACTGATGCCCCCCAGGGCTACCCTATCGCTACCTTTAGCTGGCTAATAGCTTATCGTGAACAAAATGATGGCATTCGTACTCTTGCCCAGGCTCAAAGCACTGCCAATATGCTTTGGTGGGTAATTACCGAGGGTCAACAATACAACGAAACTCTGCAGTACGGAAAACTCTCCTCAGCTGTGGTGGAGAAAGCAAAAGCACTCGTCAAGTCGATGTCTTTTGATGATAAAAAGCTAATTAAATAATTATCCGGTGCAATGTCTCATACCCCCAGGTTTTCTCAAGATACTGGTTTTCCGAAAGGAAAACCAGTATCTTGAGCACTTTAAGGGTCAGGAGGTAACAGTTTGCAAAAAAAAATCAGTATAGACAAGGTGTATCTCAATACCCTTTATTTTTTTGGCCTACTTATCATTGCCTTAACTCTATTTATATTTTATGAACTGATCACTTCGTCCAGCTTGTCTATCAAAACCTTTTCCTGGTCTTTCCTTTACAAAAATCAATGGAATCCGATAAAAGACTTATATAGCGCATTGCCCTTTATTATTGGTACCCTCAGCACCTCTTTGCTGGCTGTTTTAATATCCTCTTTTCTTTCCATAGGTTCCGCTCTATTTCTCTCCGAGTACATAAAAGGGGAATTAGCTTCCTTTTTAGCTTCCATGATTGATGTTCTGGCAGCTATTCCCTCGGTGGTGTATGGCTTATGGGGTCTCTTTGTTTTGGTGCCTGTAGTTCGCAACATCCAAGGCTTTTTGTTTACCCATCTGAGTTTTATACCGATATTCAATTCCAAGCCGTATGGTTTTGGCATTATGAGTGCCATGCTCATCCTTGCTATCATGATTCTTCCTTATGCTATTTCCATGATCCGATCCGTCCTGGAAATGGTTCCTAATGATTTGAAAGAGGCTGCATATGCGCTTGGGGCGAGTAAATGGGAAGTAATGCGCAGTGTAGTTTTACCTTATGTGCGTAGTGGAATTTTTGCGGGTATTGGCTTATCCCTGGGTAGAGCTCTGGGAGAAACCATGGCTGTAACCATGGTTATTGGAAATCGTAACGATATCCCTCGAACTCTATTTGATCCAGCCAACACTCTCGCCAGCGTTATTGCAAATGAGTTCAACGAAGCATCAAGCAGTCTTCAACTTTCATCGTTAGTTTATCTTGCGTTAATTCTCTTTATCATAACTTTTTGCGTAAATGTCATTATGCGTATGATCCTAAAACGGTATTCCATCAATAAGGGCAGGTAAAAGGATGAAAAAACTACAAAACAACTTCATGACCTTTATGCTGACTCTTTCCTTTGTTATATGCCTGATTCCATTGCTTTTGATCATCGCTTATCTATTGAAGAGTGGATTCTCAAGCATCAACCTGGCATTTTTTATCAATAATCCCAAACCTTTTGGAGAAGAAGGAGGAGGAATGCTGAATGCCATTACTGGAACCCTCATGACAGTAGGTCTGGCAAGTGCTATTGGCATTCCCTTTGGATTGTTTTCAGGAATATTCCTGGTTGAGTATCGAGATCACCGCTTGGCAGGACTTATCCGTTTGTTAACGGAAGTACTTCAAGGTCTTCCCTCCATCGTAGTAGGAATTGTAGCTTATGCTGCTATAGTGCTCAAAACTGGCCACTATTCAGCATATGCAGGGGGTTTGGCTTTGGCAATCATGATGTTTCCCATCGTAACTCGATCTACTGAAGAGGTGTTGCTTCTGGTGCCACCTACCTTAAAAGAAGCAGCTTTAGCTTTAGGAGCCCCACGATGGCGTACCACCTTCAGCATTTTACTTCGTACAGCACTGGGAGGAATAGTGGGAGGGATATTATCTTCTATGGCAAGAGTTGCAGGGGAGACCGCTCCTTTGCTTTTTACTGCCTTTGGAAATCGTTTCTTTTCAGTTAACTTTATGAAACCAGTATCAACCATGACTCTGCAAATTTACGATTATGCTCGTACTCCCTATGAATCCCTTCACCAGCAAGCATGGGCAGCCGCTATTGTATTGGTCTTTTTTGTGTTTGCAAACAGTTTGCTTGCAAAATATCTCGCAAAAAGACTATCAGGAAGGAGATAATATGAGTGCACAAGAAATCATGATACGAGCAGAAAACTTTTCTGCATGGTACGATACATTTCAAGTTCTTAAAAACATTAATCTTCAAGCACCAAAAAACTCTGTAACCGCAGTAATAGGGCCGTCGGGTTGCGGTAAAACTACCTTTGTCAGATGCATTAACCGACTCCATGAACTTACACCAAAAACAAGCACCAAGGGTGATTTATTCATGCAAGCTGAAAACATATATGCGATGGAAGCGATGACCCTTAGAAAACAAATAGGGATGGTATTTCAACGACCCAATCCTTTTCCGACTATGACCATAGCGGGAAATGTCCTGGCAGGATACACTCTCAATGGTATTCGCCTTAAAAAAACGCAATCGAGAGAGATCGTTGAAGAAGCCCTTAGAAAAGCAGCCTTATGGGATGAAGTTAAAGATAAATTGAATCAAGCAGGAACCCAGCTTTCAGGGGGACAACAACAACGTTTATGTATTGCCAGAGCTTTGGCCACCAAACCCAAAGTAATTCTATTTGATGAACCCTGCTCTGCGCTTGATCCTGTAGCAACTGGAAAAATCGAAGATTTGATTCGTGAATTGAAAAATTTTTACACAATCATCATCGTTACACACAATATGCAACAAGCCGCACGGGTCTCGCAATATACGGCTTTCTTTATGATGGGCGAACTCATTGAATATGATAAAACTGAAAAAATATTCACTACCCCTGGAAAAAAATTAACCGAAGAATATATCACGGGAAGGTTTGGTTAAGTTATGACACAAAAAACAGAACATATCGATCATAAAATAAAAAATCTGGAAGAACTCATTATCCGTATGGCAGGGCTGGCAGAACAAGCTGTTCAACAAAGTATATCAGCTCTGATGAACAACGATAAAGAGCTTGCTCAACAAGTAATGCAAAAGGATCAAAGCATCAATGAAATGGAACTTGAAATCGAAAATCTGGGAGTCACATTCATCGCCCTATATCAACCCGAAGCAATAGATCTGCGCACTGTAATCAGCATTTTACGCATGGTTAACGACATTGAACGCATCGGAGATCTGGCGGTCAACATAGCTCGTGCCTCCCTGGAGCTGGATTGTAAAGAAGATTTTTCTGTTCTTATGGATCTTCCCTATCTGAGTCATATGGTTTTGGGCATGTATCATGACTCCCTTAAAGCCTTCACCCAGCAAGATTTGACTCTAGCAAGCCAAACCATTAAAAAAGATCAGGAAGTAAATGCTTTGTGCAGGCAGATTTTTAGAGAAATGTTGGTACAAACCATGCAGAATCCACACAAAACAAGTTCATATGTGCAATACCTTCTTGTCAGTCGTCATTTGGAACGCATTGGGGATCACTGTAAAAATATTGCAGAAGTCAGTTTTTTTCTTTGTGAGGGACGCAACATCAAACATCAATCCCGGGATGTTTTGGCTTAACTCGGATATCGTATTAGCCTGGTCTTGATTCACTGCGATGTTTTATTTAAAATGTGCTCATGATAAAAAGATTGCATTTTTTCTGTTTGTTGCTTGTTTTAAGTATTTTTTTAGGAGCATGTAAGTCGGGGCCAGTCTTGGAAGCTTATCTGGTGGATAGCTTTCACCAAAAACCTTTAAGCAATTTCAAAGTGATAGTTGATGAGCAGGAATATACAAGCGATCATCAGGGCTCATTTGTAACACCAAGCTTATCCAAAGATTCAGTTAAAATTGTGGTTCCAGCTCAGGATAGATATGAAGAGTTTTCTGATCAGTTAGTTCTATACCAACGTAGAAATGTTCGAAAATTTTTGATTGATGCCCGACACCCCTTAAATCTACCCCACGAATTATCCGCAGAACCCTATTCCTATCGGGTCCAAATCCATTCAGGCAAGCAAGGTCCCCAAGATAGAGTTTTGATCACACTGAATGCCATTCCAAGCGAACAGTCATATGAGTTTTCCGGAAGCTATACAGATGAAGCAGGTCAGAAACAAAACATCCACATGATTCAAATAGGCTTTAATTTTTGGTTTATGGATGAATGGAACAACTGGCAATTTACCAGCACCCCTCCACAGAGTGTTCCTCTTTGGGGTATGATTATAGATCCTTTTATTCAAGCAATGCATCAATTCTACCAGGATAGAGATTACGATTATGAAGTAATAGCTGACAGCACTTTCATCAAGCAAGAAGAATTAGCAGAGATCCAGGTAAAAGCCCCAAAAAACAAGGAACTATTTGAAGATATGAAGCTTTATATGATAAAAAGTGGCCCTAATCAAGGAAACATACGTAAAGCCACCGTCAAACTTAAAGATCATCCTTGGCTGGGCACTCTCGTTCAACTTGAATTTGAAACACTCAAGCAAGCCCTGCTTATTGCCCCCCCTGAAATAACTCGCTAATATTTAGTTTTATTGACTGATCACAATTTTTTGGTCTTTGGCATACCATTGGATCTGGGCTCCAAATGCCTCCGAGATAAAACGAAGAGGAACAAAGGTGCGGTCTTTTCGAATGACAGGTCGCGCATCCATCTTGTATTGAGAGCCATCTATCAAGGCAAGATCTGAGTTGATGGTAAGTACAATCAGCTTTTTATTCCAGCTAATGGCGATTTCTCGTTTTGAAGCATTCCACTTGACTTCAGCTCCAAATATTTCTGCTATGGCTCGAATGGGCACCATGCTCCGATTGCTTGCTGGATCAATGAAGGGAGCTTCTTCGATAAGAGCGGCATCGATGCCGAGATGCTCCATAATTCTGCTACCAATTCGAAGCACTATGACTTTTTTTTGTTTCTCGGTGCTGAGATTGGATATACTTGCATGAATCCCCAGCTGAGTATCGAGTTGAAAATACTGAGAGCTGCTTGTGATGACACGATAGGTATGATCTTGTGTGTTCACGCTAAAACAAAGTACCTGACTTTGAATTGTTTTTAACAAATCTTTGCTTTCTTGAAGTTTGCCTTGAAATGAAAAAACAAGCACTTTGCCAGACTTATCCAAGACATGAAGACGTTTTTCTTCGTCCACATCGATATCTAAAGCCATCTGCAATGGAATAGATCTATTCGCCTGGATGGTGAGTAGTAACTTGCCCTGGATATCCATTCGCAGAATTTTGTTGGATACTTGGTCGAGTACCCAAAGATGGTTGTCTTGATCGAGGATGATTTGATTTGCTTGTCTAAAGCGTGATCCTCCTTGAATTTCGCGCACAAGTGCACCTGTCTCGGTAAAAATAGCCACTACATTTTTTTTGGTATCAGCAATAGCAATATAGCGAACTTTATGCCTGGATATACTTACTGCTCCAGGGTTTTTTACAGAGGGAAAGTTGAGAAGCTGTTTGCCAGATCGATCATCCAGGGTGAGAGCAATCCCATTTTGAGAATCAGCAAGCAAGATATAGCCACCGCAAGGACAAGAGGACACATAATCCACGCTTTTAATTTTTTCAGGAAGGCTTATTTTGTTGATGATCTGACCATAAGGACTTAAAACAAGCAATTTATTGGCATCGATACCCGAGACAAAGGCAAAACCATCTTCGTTGGTGCTAATACGAGCATCGGGTTTTGATAAGACTTTATGCGAGGAAAAAGCAAGTAGCAAAAAAAAGAGCAAGAGCAAGCTTTGGATCTTGTGGTGCATTTATTTAAACCTGAAAGATTGGATCATATCATCGAACAAAAAGGTGTAGGCAAGATAGCTATTTTCGGGAACCTCAGCCGTAATAACCACCCCAAGATTGTCCTGGATAAGATATGTTAGAAAGACCATGAGATTAACTTCTTCGTTTTGAGCCAGACTGACCCTGGTTTTGATGATTCGTTGAAGAGCAGGCACTCCATTAATGTTAAGTTCTTTTTCAGATATTGCTACGAAACCTGGGAGAGAAGTGATTTGGTTTTGTGATTCCACAGTTTCTTTGAAGAGCTTAAGGGAGAGATCGAGCTCTGGATTGAAATCCAACTTCATGTTGACGACATAGTTTTCTTCGATGGGACCATTGAGTGAATAGTGATAATCTGCTCGAACAGCTTTCCATGAGTTAGGGTGTTGTATTGAGAAATAAGGAGTATGGAGGATTCGTTGCCCTTTGGGTAAACGACTGCACGAGTACATACTGAGCAACAAAACAGTTAGAAATAAAAGGATGGCTAAGGTCTTGGAAGAGTTAATTAAATTACTTGTTTGATTTCGCGACATATTTCCTCCAGAGATTGGGATTGAATACGTGTGTTATTCAGGGTGGACATAAAATTAGTATCACCTGTCCACCTTGGAACAATGTGCATATGCAAATGATCTTCCACCCCTGCACCAGCACTTTTGCCAATATTCATGCCCAGATTGAAGCCATGGGGCTGAAAAGCCTTGATGAGCCAGGAAATGGCAGTATCAGTGAGACTCAGCCACTCCTCAAGAGCATCTTTTTGCAAATCGGAAATCTTTTGGATATGGCAATAGGGCACTACCATCAGATGGCCAGTGGTATAGGGATATTTGTTGAGCACAACGAAATGGTATAAGCCTTGGTGGAGTATCAGCTTGTGGTCAGAGCTATCAGTATCTTGCATGGCACAAAAAACACAAGCATTATTTTTCAAAGATCTAATATATGTTTTCCTCCAAGGTGCCCATAGTATATGCATATTTTATTTCCTGATAATCTATTATAATAGATGCAGTGTGAATATGAAATTGTAAGTGTTAAATAAATAAAGGAGGGTTATTAACATGACCCAAAAAAAGAAAACGAATATAAGTGGTTTGATCTCATCGCTCCTGTTTGTATTGATGGCTTTGATATCCATTTCAGCTCTGGCATGTAGCTCAAGCAAGCCTTCAAACGAGCAAAGCAAACCCAGCGAAATAACCCAAATGACAACAGAAAACATCAACAGTGCATCCAACTTAAACACTGAAACGGTACAGAAGTCCAAACCTGCAGGCCTGATCCCGGAAGAATACCGCAAAACAGCCCCTATGTTTGAACTTCCCTACGTGGTTGGAGACACCTTCTCCCTGTCCGATTTCAAAGGCAAACTTGTCTTGCTTGATTTTACAGCCACCTGGTGCCACTGGTGCGACAAACAAGCCCCTCAAGTTGAAGCAGTCTATAAAAAGTACAAAGACAAAGGTTTAGAAGTTGTTGCCGTCGATTGCCGTGAAAGCAGAGAAACTGTTTTAGCAAAATACCCCAAAGGCAACAAAGCCTACCCCATTATTCTTGATGAACAGGGAGCTGTTTTTTCAATGTATAGTCCTGTATTCAATATGACTGGTTATCCCACCTACATTCTTTTAGACAAAGAGGGCAAAGCAGCCTACATCCAAAGTGGATTCAACGAAAATTTTGAAACTATCGTCTCCGATCTGGTCAGCTACCTTCTAACCAACTAAGAGGTCAACCCATAAAGGAGATCAAAACTGATGAATTGGGAAAACCTTACCGATAGCGCACAAAGAGCTGTAATGTATGCGCAAGAAGAAGCTCAACGTCTGGGTAACGACTTTATCGGAACCGAGCACATTCTCCTTGGTCTTTTAAAAGAAGGTCAGGGTGTGGCATCCAAAACACTACATCTCCTTGGAGTCAATATCCCCTACCTCCAGCAACAAGTTGAAAAAATGGCTGGTGACAATCGCTCATCCCGTTACTACAACCCGCTTCCTTCTGAATACACCCTAACCCCAAGAGCCAAAAGAGTCTTGGAGTATGCCTCGCGTGAAGCTTCCAATCTTATGCATACCTACATTGGCACTGAGCACATTCTTATCGGTTTGCTCATGGAACCCGAAGGAATAGCAGCCAAAGTCCTTGATGAAGTACAATTGGATATCGTTAAGGTCAAAGAAGTTATTCTCCAATTTTTAAGTAAAGCAGAAAACTCCGAAGCCTACAAACGTAAAAATAAAGATAGCAATCAAACCCCTCCCAATCTCAATAAATCCAAAACACCCAATCTTGATTTATACAGCAAAGATTTAACCTTGCTGGGCAAGCAAAACAAACTCGATCCCGTGATTGGACGCGAAAAGGAAATCAACCGGCTCATCCAAATTTTGCTTCGTCGTAGTAAAAACAATCCTGTACTGATTGGTGACCCAGGTGTTGGAAAAACGGTAATAGCAGAGGGTTTGGCTTATCGCATATCACAAGACATAGTTCCCGAACAACTTAAAAACAAACGAGTGGTGGCGCTCGAACTCGCCAATCTCATAGCAGGCACCAAATATCGAGGTGAGTTTGAAGATCGAATGAAAAAGGTTATGGAAGACATCAAGCGTTTTTCTAATGAAATCATTCTATTTATCGACGAGCTTCATACCGTTGTGGGAGCTGGAGCTGCTGAAGGCTCAATTGACGCATCCAATATTCTTAAACCCGCTTTGGCAAGAGGAGAGCTTCATTGTATTGGCGCTACCACTGTCGATGAATTTCGAAAATACATCGAAAAGGATCCTGCACTCGAAAGAAGATTTCAATCCATCTTTATCCATGAACCCAGCATTGAAGAAACCATTCAAATCCTGGAAGGCTTAAAAGATACTTACGAAAATCACCATCATGTAAAAATAACTTCCGAAGCAATTGTTGCTGCATCAGAGCTTTCAGCAAAATATATTACCCAGCGCTTTCTACCTGATAAAGCTATTGACCTGATTGACGAAGCCTGTTCTCATGTCAGACTTTTACATTCCAAGCTTCCTCCAGCTATTGTTGATATGGAGCAAAAAGCCCGTTCCCTTGAAGAACAAAAAGAAAGTGCCATCAGAGAGCAGGATTTTGAAGGTGCCGCCCATTTACGCGACCAAGAAAGAACTCTTCGAACAGAAATTCAGGAAGAAACTTGTTTATGGCAGAAAAATCTGAATGAGGAAATCTTTTCAGTCAACGAGGACGACATCGCTTCAGTGGTTTCTCAATGGACGGGTATTCCCACTGGAAGATTAATGCAGGAAGAAAAAGACAAACTACTCCACATGGAAAAAGCCCTACAAGAGCATATTGTAGGTCAGGATCACGCAATTTCTGTACTTTCACATGCTATTCGTCGTGCAAAAACAGGCATCAAAGACTCCCGCAAACCCCTCGGATCGTTTATGTTTCTTGGACCCACCGGGGTAGGCAAAACTGAATTAGCTGTTGTGCTTGCAGAGTACCTATTTGGAAGGCGAGAATCCTTGATCCGTTTTGATATGAGCGAATACATGGAAAAGTTTTCAGTTTCCCGTTTGATCGGAGCTCCCCCAGGCTATGTAGGCTACGAAGAAGGCGGTCAACTCACTGAAGCAGTTCGACGTCAACCATTTTCCGTAATATTGTTCGACGAGATCGAAAAAGCTCATCCCGATACCTACAATATTTTGCTCCAAATTCTTGATGGCGGAAGGTTGACCGACTCACAAGGACGAGTGGTCGATTTTTCCAATGCTATCATCATCATGACTTCCAACGTCTATGGCAACTGGGAAAAACAAACCGTATCAGGTTTTCAGCAAAGCAAAGCTCAGTCTGTTCAAGGCGATCTGGTCCAAAGGGATCAACTTCTTAATGATCTGAAAAAAACCTTTCGTCCAGAGTTTTTGAATCGTTTGGACGAACTGATCGTATTCAACTTTTTAAGCGAGGAAAACATCATTCAGATTGTGGATTTGTTGATCGACAAACTCCATCAGGATATCAAAAACCGGGAAATCCTATTTCAGTTTTCAGACTCTGCCAAAAAACAACTCGCCTTGGAGGGCTATCAACGGAAGTTTGGTGCTCGTCCCCTTTGGCGTACGATACAACGTCGGATTGCAGATCCAGTATCCGAAGCTCTTCTACGGGATGAATTCACTGACAAAGACACCATCTTGGTTGATTTTCTTGATGGAAACTTCCAATTTCAATTAAAACATAAAGAAGTCAACTATTCTTGCAAATGAGACCAGCACTTTCCCAGGGGATAAAGGTCTTCATCTCCTAAAACGAGCGGAAATGATCCAGTTCCTCTTCAGACAGACCAAAATAGTGTCCAATTTCGTGGTATAGGACTTCCGCGATTACTCGATTGAGCGGAATTTGCCTCATTTCTGAAATATGGTAGATGTTGTGTTTATACAAGGAAATTTTATCAGGAAGAATAAAGGTATAGTGCGGACCTTTATATGGCTGAGGAACTCCGTGATATAAACCAAGTAGAAATGAGTTCATCTCTGGGGGTTGATGATCTTCAATCACAATACTCACATTATGTAATTGTTGTTGAAAATTATCTGGTAGCAAGGTTAATGCCTCCAGTACTCCTTTTTCAAACACCTCGTCATAAGATTGATCAAAACTGATTTGAGCATCTGTTTTATTGTTCAAAAATTTTTAACACTCCTTTCATTAGCTCATCTTTAACAGCAGGAAGAATGATATTTTCAAGACCAAAGGGGAAAACTGCGCAGGTATGAGACTTATCGCGATATACCAGAGAATTTACTTTGTTGCTGTTGATATAGTGAAACAGGGCTTGCGCGGAATCAGATTGCAGTTCAAAAGCTGGAAATCGAGGCAGACCCTCGTTGTAAGCAACATAAATATCTAATTGAATGTTTGAAAACCAGGGATTAGCTGAGGAGTAAATAGTTCTCTCTCGGGTATTGCTGGTGCTGATTGTTGCTCCAGCATAATCTTGCAGAAAGGGTTTGTCTCTCAGGATTTGCATCGCTCCATTTCCAAAGAAGACGATAGAACCATGCTGATCAAGATATTGACCAAGACTATCAAAGATTTTTTCATCTCCCATAGCCCAGGGGTTGTAACCAGAGATATAGATGATCAATTCGTAAGGAATCAGCTCAATATAGGAAGGGAAGCCTTCAGTCAATACGTTTCGAAGCTCAAAAAAGATTTTCCTGTTTTGAAGTTGCTTGGTGTATTCTTCTTGAATCTTGTTGTTGTCTCTAAAGTAAACTCCCAATTTGCTATCATCAATGATTAGTATCTTTTTTAGATTTTCTTTAACTTCTTCTTCAAACACCAAATCGGTATCTTTTACCATAAAATTGGTTTGAATTGGAATCATATTTTTTGCAGTTACATAAAGCTGGTATTGACCAGGAGGAAGTTTTAGAGTTAAGGCTTTTTGGAGGGGTATAGTCTCAGAAAACAATAGTTTGGATTTATAACGCACTTGATATAGTGCTTCTTGTTCCATAGCTCCTTTAAATATGAAATTGATGGTATGTTTTATTGCTGGTTCAGGAATTATTTTCATATAGTAGAACTGATAGTTGGAAAAATCTATCATCATGCGCTGAGATTTGATTCCAAAACCCTCGAGGTGAAAAGTATAGTTTTTTGGTTTTAGATTGTTGAGCCTGATTTTCCCATCAATTATCTCAATTTCTTTGCTTTTGTTTTCTTCGTCAGTGATGGTGAAATAATAAGAGGAATCGTCAGGTAAATCTGCATGGAATGAAGATGAATTCTGCATCCATGAAAGTAGATTTTGGAGAAGCATCGTACGATCATTTGAAGAGCCAATTCCTTCCAAGCCAAAACTAAGCAAGACTGCTTTGGAAAAACCATCAGCTCTTCGCATTCCAGCATATCTTCTTCCGCTAGTTTCGGCAAACTTCAAGAAAGGTTCAACAAAGTCATTGTCACCCAGGGTGGATATGATATCGCAGGTTTCTTGGTTGTTAGCTCCTAAATCTCCAGACAAAGAAAACTTCAGTGAAGCGGTATCGGGAAGATCCTCAACCCCCTTTACTGAAGGAAAAACAAGAAATTCACGAGTACTCACTTTAAATAAAGTAGATAGAAAAGTTTGACGCTGAAAACCTTCCAGTGACAAGAGCATTCTACCAGAAAATATGATGCGTCCCCCCTGATCAAGATATTTTTTAAATATCTCCTGCTCAGTCAAACTTAAGCCACCACTTTCACAATAGTAATAAATCATGGGATAAGCCTGGATATCATCAAAAGTAAAGCTTTCCATCTCAGCATTAATATATGCAGTGTTGATGTGTAGTTTGTCAAAGCTTTCAAACAAATATCGTTTGGGTATTCTGGGAGGATTAACGGAGGTGAGGTAGTTTGAAAAGCCTTCTATTAACAGGAGATCGGCTTTTTTTAAGCGAATATTCAAATACCCCGAACCAGCTCCAGGAAGGATAGTCTGCTCTACATATCCCGGACTACGTATTGTCACTACTTCATAAGCATTGGTCCAAAGCTGAAAGCGACCCTCTTGATCAGTTTTCCATTCTTGATTTCCACTTTTTAATACCGAGGGTAAAGCTTGAGCAGAATCGTTTTTTACAACTCCCTGAAACAGAAATACTTCGGATTGAGGCAGGATAAAATCTACCTGCTTTTCAGAACTCTGCAAGTCAATATTCATCGATCGTATCAGTTGATTGCGAAAGTAAATATCAAATGTATAAGCTCCTTCGAGTAAAAAGCTTGAGTATTCTCCCTGAGGATTGATATATAGAGGCAAATTAGTGCTTCGGTTGATGATGTTGCAGTGCTGAAAATCACCCATGACTTTTCCATGGAGTAACGAACTGCTTTCCATCAGATGATAGCTCTGAAGAAGATTGATGGCTCCATGCCCAAAGCGACTATCAGGTCCTTTTACGCCCTGATCGTCTGAGCCTAAGATTAAAAAATGCCAGATATCCAAAGCATTGGCACTTGGGAAAGCTTGCATCAACAAAGCTGCTGCACCAGCCACATGAGGGCTTGCCATAGAGGTCCCGCTCATTGAAGCATAGCGATTTCCTGGAACCGTGGAATATATGTCCACCCCAGGAGCTGAGACTTCAGGTTTTACAAACATCTTCTTGTTTAACAACTCGTCTTCCCATATCAAACCTTCCGAACCACAAGAAAACCAAGCGGGTTTTTTTTGCATATCAAAAGCACCGACACTAAACACATTGGGAGTACTTCCAGGGCTTCCACAAATCCCGTCACCATCGTTTCCAATGGCTGCCACGGGAAAGATATTGTTTGCTAAAAGTTGTTTGAAGATTCCCGACCAAATTTTAATGTAACCTGGAATACCTAGTGACAAATTAACAATCTGAGGTTGATCATTTGTTGCAGGATTCCCATCGGGATCAAGCGACCACTCCAAACCCGCCATGATTTGAGACAAAGTACCGGAACCACGAGGAATTACTATACCAGCTCCCAACAAGGCTTCCGGAGCCATACCAATCGCTTGGTCCGAGCTTGCTCCAGCAGCAATTCCTGCAACGTGCGTACCATGATTGTCCGAATCAGTAGCATTTTTGGGATCGTCACGGTAGATTCCACCATACTGCGAAAACTCCGCAAAATTAACGACTCGGTCTTTAAAAGCTTCGTGACTGGCATCTATTCCAGTATCCAGAACAAAGATCTTAACTCCCTTACCCTTGATTCCCTTTTCCCACAGTTGAGGCGCTCCTGTGAGTTCAAGATTCCAATTTTGCTTGCTCAAGGGGGGCTGATAAGATAAATCCCTGATAGGATAGGATTTTACCTGAATATCATCAATAATTTGAGCTTGATTAAAATGTCGGAATATGAGTTCCTGGATTTCTGAACTCATTGGGAGAGCCATTGAGTTTAAGCGATCAAACATTTGTATTTGAACCTGGTCTATGGAAGTTTCATAGATCTTTTCCACCATAGCTCTGAAATGCTGAGTTTGTGCTTGGTTTTGAAAAAATATTATCTTTCTGTCAGCATTGCTTGGAGCTTTGGGGAAAGCTATGGTAAGAGCAATATTGTGGGGAAGAATTAAACAAAAGACACAAAGTAAAATCAATACTGTTTTAGTTTTCATGATACTTCCTTACTCGAGTCCGGAAATGTTTCCTTCCAGATCGATAAAAAATTTGCTGGAATTGGGCTTCATGGGAAGTCCGGGCATAGTCATCATGTTGCCGGCTATTGGCACAATATAGCCTGCTCCAGCAGAGAGCCTTATCTCGTCAATATGGATGTCATAAGGTTTTTTACGATTAATAATCTTTGGATCATCAGAAAATGAGTATTGTGTTTTGGCCATGCAGACTGGAAGACGAGAAAAACCAAAAGATTCTATTCTTTCCAAATCCTTGAGTGCTTTCTTTGAAAACTCCACTTCTCTTGCGCGATATATCTTTTTCGCTATTGTTTTGATTTTCTCTTGAGGGTTGAGCTTCAAAGGATACAAATAGTGGAATTTTTGCTCAGTTTGCCCCTGAGTGTTGATGATTTCTTCAGCAATATCAAGGCAACCCTTTCCACCTTTAGTATATGGCTCTGTGAGAAAGCACTTACATTTTAATTTTTGTTCTATCCATGATAGCGTATGGCTTATTTCTTTGTCAGTGTCTGAAGGAAAACGGTTTAATCCTACTATCACTGGGAGATGAAATAGTTGTAGATTTTCGATATGAGTTTTAAGATTGTCTGTTCCCAGTTTGATAGCTTCAATGTTTTCGGCTTTTAACTGGGATATACTAACTCCCCCATAATACTTCAATGCTTGGATGCTTGCCATAATCACGACCAGTGATGGTTCAAAGCCACCTTCTCTGCATACGATGTCAAAAAACTTTTCTGCTCCAAGGTCGGCTCCAAAACCTGCTTCAGTAACTACGATATCAGCGAGACCAAGGCAAGCCTGGATGGAAATAATACTTGAAGTCCCTGTGGCAATATTGCCAAACGGACCCGAATGAATGATGGCTGGGTTATGTTCTAATGTTTGCACCAAATTTGGTTTGATGGCATCTTTCAGCAATACTGCCATGGCTTCATGAGCATCGAAGGTACTGGCAAACAAGGGTTGATTGTCAAAAGTATAGCCCACCAGAATCCTGCCCAAACGTTCTTTCAAGTCCTTGATATCGCGCGACATAGTGAGAATAGCCATAAGCTCTGAAGCTGCTGTAATTACAAAGCCATCCATACGAGGAAAACCATTTTTAAAACCCATTGAGCTCATGATTTCGCGAAGACTTCTATCATCAAGGTCAATGGTTCGTTTAAATTTTATGTCTCGATAATCTAAATTCAAGCTATTTCCGTAATATACATGATTATCCACTACAGAAAGCAAGAAATTATTGGCATAGCTTACTGCGTGAAAATCACCTGTAAAATGAAGGTTGATATCTTCGATAGGAGCCACCTGAGCATAACCACCTCCTGCTGCTCCTCCTTTCATGCCCAGAGTGGGTCCAAGAGAAGGCTCTCTTAGGGCAGCTATTGCTTTTTTTCCTAATTGGTTGAGAGCATCAACTATACCAATTAAATTGGTTGTTTTGCCTACTCCTGCGGGATTTGGAGATATGGCAGTGACTAGAACCAGCTTAGAATCTGGTTTTTTACGAAGATGCTTGAGCTTGGAATAAGCAATTTTACATTTATAATTTCCGTAAAGCTCTATATCTTGTTTGCCAAGATTAAGCTTGGATGCAATCTCTTCTATAGCAAGCAATGGAGTTTCTTTTTGGATCTCTATGTCGCTCTTCATATTTCATCAAGGTTTCCGGAATAAACTATTCTGGTACCTTTGCGACCAAGAATAGCTTCATGAATGTTTTCAGGGGAGGTGATGATGGAAGTTTTTTTGCACGATTCTGTAAATTGAAGCGCAGCTTTGATCTTAGGCTCCATACTTCCTTTGCCAAAAAAGCCCTGAGAGAGGTAAGATCTCATTTCTTCAGTGCTTACTGTCTCAAGTGCTTCTTGATTGTTTTGGTTGAAATTGATATAGGCATAATCTACAGCCGTAGAAATAATAAACAAATCTGCTTCAAGCTCTTTGGCCAGGAGAGATGAAGCAAGATCTTTGTCAATCACTGCTTCCACTCCCTTGATCTTTCCATTTTCTGAAACGACTGGGATACCTCCACCGCCAACAGTAATCACAAGGGTATGTTGTTTAAGCATATTTAAAACGATGTCTTTTTCGACAATCTGCTTGGGTATGGGAGAAGCCACAACTCGTCGATATCCACGGCCAGAATCTTCCATATAGCTCCACCCCAAAGTTCTTGCATGCTCTTCAATTTGTTCTTTGTTGAAAAAGGATCCTATCGGTTTGCTTGGATGAGAAAAAGCTGGATCATTTTTGTCCACAATCGTTTGGGTAACAAGCGTAGCTACAGATCGATGAATGCCTCGTTCAATAAAGTGATTGTAGATGGCATTCTGCATTTGAAAACCAATCGCCCCCTGAGTACTTGCCACACAATAATCCAGGGGAAACAGAGGAATCTCATGTTCTGCCAACTCTGACATACGTAAAAGATAGCCCACTTGCGGTCCATTTCCATGACTTACCACCAATTCATGACCATCCTGAGCAATTTCAGCAATGATTTTGCTGGTTTCCATCACCTGCTCCATTTGATCTTGAGCAGATATATGTGATGAGTCCTTAATGAGTGAGTTGCCTCCAATTGCAATTACTATTTTCATTTTTCCTCCAAAATAATAGCCTGCGGTTCAACAGAACTAAGTATAGTATAACGCATCAGCGAAAAAGGATTTTCGCCAACTTTCACCGATGATCGGTAACGATTGTTTGAGGTAAGAGCCACATGAAATCCTGCCTTCGAGAGAATTCTGCGAGCCGTGCTGTTGTGAACACCAAAGGGGTATGCAAAACTTCTTACTTCCTTTTGGATATACTTTTCTATCTCAGCTTTTGAACGAGAAAAGTCATCCAACAAACGTAGCTGATATTGTTCGTCAGATTCATCTCTACTTTGATGAATGGGAAAATAAACGCTTTGTGTTTCAGGAAGCCAATACTGATGATGCAAGGCATACGAATGAGAGCCGATAGAAAAGTATCCTGAATCGGCCAATTCTTTAAGCTCGGTCCAGCTCACAAAACCATCTTTACCAATAAAACTGTTGCTTATATACAGACTTGCCTGAGCTTGATACTTTTTCAAGATGGGCAAGGCATAATCCAGGACCCCTCTGCATCCATCATCAAAACTGATAAATACACTTTTTTCAGGTAAGGACAATTCCGAGTTGAGATATTGTTCGATCTGTGAGGAAGACACAAAGTAGTAGGAGTGATCTACCAAATACCTGATATGCTTTTCAAAAAGCTCTGGCGTAACACTCATGGGGCTATCATTGTATGCAATATCATGGTACAAAATGCTGTGGATTTTTGTGGCGGGTTTGGAAATATGAAACATCAAAGCAAGGCTCAGAGTTCCGATAGTGCCATCAAGTCCCTCCCCTTGAAAGATAAGTTGGTTGCTTCCTGGTTCTAATGGCAAATTGCCCTCATACAACCAGTGTGATTTGTAATGTTGCATTGGAATTGTTTTGTTGTTGAGATGTATGCTTAGTTTACGCAGAAAAACATCTGAATTTATTTGGAGGGTAGTTTTACTTTGGTCAGACAAGAGGTATTCCTTTGGATTTGTTTGATCTTGAAAGCTTAAGATGGGGGGGGTTTGTGGAGTTGAAGCAAGTAGGCATCTGATAGTTCGTAGTAGGAGTTCATGTCCAGCGCAAGGCGTAATTGGTAGCTTTGATCAGGTAATAAAATTTTGTCCAGCATAAACTCTTCCTCTGAGCTATGCAAAGTATATTTTTTTATTAATGAATGCTTTTCGTTTTCCAATAGAATGATGAGCTTCCGTTTTTCCTTTCTTAGGGATGCCTGGACATTGATCTGCAAAGCTTCTTTCATTTCTTGAACGGTACAAGTAGGTTGGAACAAACTTTCTGTGCTGGGTTGAGCCTTAAGAGGAGAAAAAAATTGAAAAAGGATCGCTAGTATCATTAGTGCAGAGAAGAGGCTAAATACTCTTGTTTTACTCATGCTTCTGGTTTCCAATACTTGATGCTGATCTCCATGGTTTGAGCATCCCAGTTGACTTGAGCATTCAGGTTTTCAGCAACAAATCGTAAGGGAACCAAAGTTCGATCTCGAACAATGGTGGGGGCAACATCCAGTTTAACTTTTTTTTGATTTACCATGGCATAAGTTTCATTGATAAAAAGATCGATGGTGATTTGATCGAGGTAATAAGTCACTTTTTTAACTTTCTTACTTTTCGGGTCAAATTCCAATTGAATCTCCGCATGAAGTTCGTTTGCAAGTAAGCGAATGGGCAACATGGTTCTATTATTGATCATCAAAGCTTCAATATCGCTATTTTTTTGGTATTGATTGACTCGATAAATCAGACTTCCTATAGTGAGGATGATGGTGGTGCCTGACCACAACTCCAAAGAGCTTTGGCTAATGTTGCCTGCAGGGTCGGTAGCACTGATACGAAGAGTATTTGGGCCAATCTCACTAAAAAAATGTTGGTAACTAAAACTTCCATTTTCTTCGATATTTACAATGTTGCCATCAATGATAAGGGTAGACAGGCTTTCAGTCCTACCTTTGATCCAAACGGAAGAAAAAAGGATTGTTTCATTTGGAGAGGGTGAAATAATCTCAAGCAATGGGGGGTGAGTGTCCAGGGTAATGGAATATTGCTTTTCGGTAGAGTTGCCTGCCTCATCATATGCTGTAATCAAAAAATCGTTATTTCCTTCTGTGAGTAAATAGTCGAGTTCGAAGGAGCCATCATCATGAATAGTTGCTGGAGTCATGTTGATCATCAAGGGGGCGTCAATGATACTGCTTGGAGTATCATGAAGTTGAAGTTGAGAGGGGATCATCTTTCCTTTAAAAGTGTAATCAGCCTGGTTGCTAAGACTATATATGGTGTTGGGCTGGTCGATGATAAAAGAAGGCGATACAGTGTCCACCTTAAAAAGAACACTATTGGGGGTTTCCTTGCCATAAGCGTTTTCAGAGTAGTAGTTAAGTTGGATGATATAAAAACCTGGATCAAGGAAAAAAGCCTCAGAATAGGTTTGAGCAAATTCACTCTGCTTTTCCCACCAGAAAAAGGTCGTACAGTTTTCTTGAGAAACGCTGAAACTAAGTTGGGGAGGTTCAATATACCATGATTTCAAACCCTGACGTCCCTTTAAAATATGCAATTTGGTTTCTGGTAAAGCTGGGGGCAAAAAAACACCCTCCGACTTAACTAGATCTGGCTCTGAGGTGCTTGATATGAAAAACACCACCCATTGCTTATCTTGTTGTGGGTTTCGAAACTTTAACTCCCTGGACAAAAAAAGAGTGTGAATGGATTCTGCTTCAAGTTCTTTTAGTATGGGTATGCGTAATTGTCTTTTTTCTGGATTATAGGTGGCTGAAAGCTCCATACCATCAAAATGGACTCTTAGGGTGTTATCCTTTAATAGATTCTCCACCTGAGCACCTTCAGGAAATAAGACCATGATTTCGTGCCTGGGTAAAAGTCTTCCTTTTGATCCCAGTTGAAAAGTCATGTTGATCTCGGTAAGTGCAGATGCATTGGGAGGATTGAGTTCGATACTTTTCCAGTTTAAATTAATCTGTCGAATTTGAACTGGAGAAGTATTTCTTAAGGCTTTACTGCCAAAACACCGAAATGCTATTCTGATTTCTTGTGGATCCACAGGATTTATTAGTCCTGCTTCTATTAAAAAACTTACTTGAATAAGCCCCCCGGGGGATAAGATCTGACTGGGTTGAATCCAGAGCCTGGCTTCTTCAAACCAAACCCGAGAGCAGACTTGATCATTGATGCTGATATGCTTGGCTTCGATCTCTTCAGGCATTATAACTTCGTTGGGAAACAAGATCTCCAGTGATTTATCCGGAGATAGTTCTTCGTAAGGTTCTAATAAAAACTTAATATGATATGCTGCGTTTTTACCTATGATATCTGGCTCAACTGACAAGGAAGGCTCACTACTTTCGATGAGATAGGGATCAGAGCTTACCCACTCGAGATCTTCTGAAGTGACCACCTGGAGAGAGAATGCACCTGCTTTTTCAGGATTAATCAGACCGAGTTCTTTTGAGATAAGAACACTCACCTGAGCTTCATCTTCTACCTGTACCGGACTTATAAAAGTAAGCATTGTTTCATGCATCATCAGTCGTATCGAAACAGGGTATCCGTTGACCAGAATACGATTTGGGTTGATATCCTCTGCATTGAGAGAAAAGCGAGTCTGAGGAGGAAACAATATTCTGATTCGGCTTTGATTCATAGTCAAAGCTCCCCCACGACCAACGTTAAACTGAATCAGATATTCAGCTTTAGCGTCAGACTTGGAAGGCGTCACCGTAACTTTTGGTTTACCCTCGGGATCCCCGATGCGACTTTGTACAATTTCGTAAGCTTCAGATTTGACGGGGGTATTTTCTCGGGTAGTGGAAATCGAAAGTTGGTACCAGCCGGGATTGTCTGGATTGACGATACCCACCCGATCAGTAACTGAAATTTTAATAGTTTCATATCCTTCAATGTTTGGATCTAAGCCAAGATGAACATTAAAACGAATCGAGTTTTCAACATAATCAATTTCGGGAAGACCCTGACATGAAGAGCATGGTGAAGTGCCTATGTAGATGGATTCTATAATCCGCTTAAGCTCTTCCCTTCGTCGTTCTGGGTTTTGAGATAATTCTGGGAGTTTGGTGCCCTGGGGAAATCTAATCTTTATCCAATCGTGAACTTCCAGGGCTTTGTCAAGTTTCAGGTAAAGAGTATAGGATGCTCGGGTAGAAACCCGTCTTGGTTTAACTTCTACTCGAAAATCATGAATAGCTTTCACGAAAGCAGGCTTAAAGCCTTGAGGTGTAGCAAAAGCAATCAATAAAAGTACAAACAAAAAAATCCTTGGCTTAATCATAGAATAATTATATCTTAGTAAGGAGTAAAGAACAAAAAAACCTTAGTATGAAACAGTTTTTTGATGAAGATGGATATGGTAAATCATTCCTGCTGCTGCGATGTTTGCAATTTGTGCAGTACCCCCATAACTGATAAAAGGCAGGGGAAGACCTGTTACTGGCATCAGTCCAAGATTCATGCTGATGTTTACTACCAATTGAACAAACCAATAGGATACTATTCCAAGAATAATCAGTTTAGCAAAATCTTCACTTGCCTTGAATAGCACCGAAAAACAAGAAATAAAAAACAGTGAAAACAGGAGTAATAAGGTCGCGCTCCCTAAAAAACCCCACTCCTCAGCTATCACTGCAAAAATAAAATCAGAATACTGAGTATTGGGCAAAAAACCCATTTTCGATTGTGTACCCAGCAAAAAACCTTTACCTCTCAGTCCTCCTGACCCCACAGCAATTAGTGCTTGATTGATGCTCCATCCTTCACCCATTGGATCGCCAGTAGGATTTAGAAAAGCCAGTAAGCGATTTAGCTGATATTCGTGCAGGAAAAACCTTTTCAAAGGAAAAGCTGATAAAAAGCCAAGAATAAGAGTTAGGCTCATGTAAGGTAGGCCCAGACAAGAAAAAAAACTCATCAAAAGCAAAATAAATACTAATACAGCAGCGGTTCCCATATCAGGTTGTAGAAGGATAAGTACCACAGGAATGGCGGTTGCAAGGGAAGAAAGGAGATATTTCTGAAATTTAGTCCATTGTTTTTGAGAAAAAATCCATGCCAAAACGAGAATCAAAGTGATTTTCATAAACTCAGAAGGCTGAAAAGTAATTCCCCCGAGATCAATCCAACGTGCAGGTTTTTCAATGATATGAAGCCATTGGAGCATGTTGAGTAAAAACAGAAGCAGTAAATTGAGTAGATATAACAGAGGGGTAAGATCTTTGATAAAATGTTTCGGTAGAGTAGAAATAACGACAAATAACACCATCCCACCTATAAAAAAAATACTGTGTTTGAGCATGAAATTTTCCATGTTGAGTGAATAGCTTGCGCTATAGATAGCGAAAAAACCTGTAGCTACAAGTAAAAACATACTAAACAGGAAGAAGAAATTGGGGTACTTAAGGAAGCGCTTCATCTGAAATATCTATGCTTCCGTTTCGAAGCAATTTTGCGCTGTTTGAATTGAGTTGTACCACTGTTGAAGGAGCACCTATCAAGCTTCCCCCATCGATAATGCAGGCTATCTGTTGTTTTTTACTTTTTTGGTTAAAGGTTTGTTCAATACTTAAGGCGTTTGTCAGGGGTTGTTCATCGCTAATATTGGCACTGGTGCTTGCAATTGGAAAGGGTAAAAATGCTAACAAATCCAAAAGAAGAACTTGGTTCGGGATCCTGATACCAATGGTCTCGCATGATGCTCTGGAATAAAAAATTGAAACTCCAGGTTTTGCCTCAAATATAACGCTCAAAGGACCAGGCCAATACTTTTTGAGTATAGGGGTATCAGCTAAATTTGCGTCGGCGATATAAGTACGAACCTTGTCCAGAGTATCAAGCATTAGAATAAATGCTTTATTCTGGTTCCGTTTTTTGATTTCATAAAGCTTATTGACTGCTTTAGAAGATTTGGCATTGACTCCCAGACCATAAACGGTATCGGTGGGAAAGGCAATGATTTGATCATCTTCAAGTAGCATCTGTATGAACTTTTTTTCGAAAACACTGAGCAAAGTTTTGTGTTGAGCTGATAAAATCATATTTTTATAAGCGAAAAAGGAAGCATTCTTTTTTCACTTTTAGTGATTAGACGCTTAATATTGCTTCGATGCTGGTAAACACCAAGCAAAGCCATAAATAACAAAGCTAAAAACTCTATCGGATGGTATGGAAACCAGGGAGAGAATGCCATAATTAGTGGGGCAAAAATAAGAGCTAGGATCGATGCCAGAGAGACATAGGCAAAAAGAAAAAGCATCAACAACCAAAAAACAAGACAAGAAACTCCGAGTAGGGGATGATAAGCCATCAATAAACCTGCAGTAGTGGAAATACCTTTTCCTCCTTTAAATTTCAGAAAAGGAGAAAAATTATGCCCCAGAATAGCTGCAATACTCATCCACAAAAGCCATGCTCTGTTAAGTTCTGGAAAAAAAAGAGAAGCAAGCAGAAAAGGAAGATAACCTTTAATAAAATCCAAGAGAAAAGACAGAAAACCCCATTTTACTCCCAAAACACGAGTTACATTGGTGGCTCCAATGTTTCCACTCCCGCTTTGACGAATATCTTTTTTGCTTACTATACGGGAAATGAGGTAGCCAAAAGGTATGGATCCAAAGAAAAAAACTCCCAAAACGAATAGAATTTTGATAATCACTGCAGATATCCTCCCATGACTCTTGGAAAACCCGCTAAGTCATTTTTACATATAAGCTCAACATATCCTGCTTTTTGCAGAGATGCAAATATGGGCTCCACCTGTTCTTTTCCATCGATTTCGAACAAAAGTAAACCCTTGCTTTTAAGCCACATAGTACCGTCATGGATGATACGAAGGATGATATCCAGACCATCCTTTCCTCCGTCAAGCGCAATAATGGGCTCAGACCTTACCTCTGGAGAAAGTTGGGCTATACGATGACTTGGAATATAGGGTGGGTTGGAAACAATCACATCGTAGAGTTTGTGCTCAGGGAGGGCAGAATAGAGATCTCCTTGATAAAGGTTCACCTTTGTTTGAGCTCGGAGAGCTTCAAGATTTGTTTGGGCTGATTTCAACGCTGAGAAAGAAGTTTCAACCGCATCCATGGACAAAGATGGTAAGGCAGAAACAAGGCTAAGAGCGATTACGCCCGATCCTGTGCATAAATCGAGACCTATCAGGTCTCGAGATGATAATGTTTGAAGAAATCTTAGGCACTCTTCTACCAGGATTTCTGTTTCAGGGCGTGGAATAAAAGTCCCTGGTAATACTGTGAACTGCTGTCTGTAAAAAAAACGTTCCTGAGTGATATAGCTAAGCGGTTCATGGCTCATTCGACGTTGTATCCAGGAATGAAAATTGCTGTATTCCTTGTCGCTAAGCAATCTCTTGGCTTGGGTAAATAGGTCGATACGATTTAACTTTAAAATACTTTGCAACAGAAGGTCAGCTTCAAAGCCTGGAATTCCTGCAGAAAAAAACTGCATTCTTCCTTGATACAGAGCCTCTTCTATGCTTGTGGTCATAAGCCAAATTGCTCTCGCCGATTTTGGTCATAATGTTTTCTAAGCTCCAGCACAAACTCATCCAGCTTTCCACACATAATTTCTTGCAAGTTGTAGAGGGTCAGACCAATACGATGATCTGTCACTCGATTTTGGGGATAATTGTAGGTGCGTATCTTTTCACTGCGATCTCCCCATCCTACCTGGGTTTTCCTGGTTTGAGCCTCTTCCTGTTCTTTTTTTTGTTTTTGAATATCAAAAAGACGTGATCTGAGAATGGTCATGGCTCTTTCACGATTTTGCCCTTGTGAACGCTCATCCTGGCAAGCTACAGCAACACCTGAGGGTATATGAGTGATACGCACAGCGGTTTCATTTTTTTGAACATTTTGCCCTCCATGACCTGAGGCGCAAAAAGTATCAATTTTCAAGTCCTCCTGGCGAATTTCAAAATCTTTTTCTTCCATTTCAGGCAATACAGCAACCGTGGAAGTCGAAGTATGGATTCTTCCACTGGATTCAGTGTCGGGAACTCGTTGAACTCGATGTACCCCGCTCTCAAACATAAGATGGTAATATACATGTTTTCCCTTGATAGCTACTATGATTTCTTTGAAACCCCCCAAACCTGTGGGATGAGAACTTAGAAGTTCGGTTTTCCACCCTTTACTATCGGCGAAACTCATATACATCTTAAACAAATCAGCACAAAACAGAGCGGCTTCGTCTCCACCAGCAGCTCCACGAATTTCAAGAATGACATCACGATCTTCGCTTGGGTCTTTGGGCAAGAGACTTAAGTGTATTTTTTCTTCCAGTTCTATTTTTTGTTCTTTGAGTTGTTCGATTTCGCTTAAGATCTCCTCTGAAGAATCCTGCTCATTACTTGTTCTGGATTCATCAAGAAAATGTTCGAAGGTAGAAATATCCTCAAGCAAAGCTTGGTATTGTCGGTAAAGATCGGAAAAATCCTTTAACTCTGCTTCTTCTTTGCTGAGTCTTATTAGCAAGTCCTGATTGCTTAAAACTTCTTCAGAAGAAAGCTTGCTAACAATCTCGTCATATCGTATTTTTAACTGTTCAAGTTTGTCTATTGCATTCATAAAAATATCGAGTCTCAGGAATTTTTGGTGGTATCTACTGCAATACTCTCAAGAAACTTTTCATTAGAAGGAGTCTCACTTGCCCATTTTATTAAGCGCTCCAAAGCTTCCGAGGGATCGAGATTGGATATAAAGCGACGTAAAATCCAAATCTTTTTGAGTTCGTCGGAGCTATACAAAAGCTCTTCTCTCCGAGTCCCTGAGCGTTTTATTTCGAGTGCAGGATACAAGCGTTTTTCTGCAAGTTTTCTATCTAATACCAGCTCCATATTTCCAGTACCTTTAAATTCTTCATAGATGATTTCATCCATTTTTGAGCCAGTTTCAACCAGCGCTGTCGCAATAATGGTCAAACTTCCACCTTCATCGATGTTTCGAGCTGCTCCGAGAACTTTTTTAGGTCCATGAATAGCTGCAGTGTCAAGACCACCAGTTAGTGTTCTGCCTGAAGGGGTTACACAGAGGTTGTAAGCGCGTGTGAGGCGAGTAATGCCATCCAGGAGAATCACCACGTCATGTTTTTGTTCTACTAATCTTTTTGCTCTTTCAACTGCAAGCTCAACTACTCGAATGTGCTTTTCTGGAAGCTGATCGAAGGTGGAAGAAATAACGGTTGCTTTGACTGAACGTTGTATATCGGTTACTTCCTCAGGACGCTCATCAACAAGCAGTATCATGAGATAAACTTCGGGGTGATTCACTGAAATGCTTTGAGCAATTCTTTTGATAATGGTGGTTTTTCCTGCTTTTGGAGGAGAAACAATTAAGCCTCGCTGCCCTTTTCCTAAAGGGGACACTAGATCAATAAGGCGAATCGTCAAATTGCTGACTTCTTTTGATTCCAACTTGAATCTTTCTAGGGGGAAAATGGGCACCAGGTCTTCAAATCTTGGTCGACTTCTAACCTCTTCATGAGGAAGTCCGTTGATTGTATCAAGTTTTACGAGGGCGGCATACTTTTCGTTTTCTTTCTCGGGTAGTTTGATTTCACCAGATATCTCGTCGCCTTCACGCATGCCAAACTTTTTTATCTGGGAAGGAGCTACGTAGATATCTGTTGAAGCTGGAAGGTATTTGTTCGATCTTAAAAATCCATATCCATCGGGGTGAATATCCAAAACTCCCTTTCCAATTTCAATCTTAGGTTCAGGTATTTCTTCTGGAACTTCTTCCAATAGTGTTTCAAGGTTTTCTTCCTGAGTAGAAGAGTTTTCCAACTTGCTTTCGTCTTCTTCTGGAGCTTTGTCTTTTTCAGGGATACTCTTTTTTCTTCCTCTGGTCTTGGTTTTGGTTTCTGGTTTTTCTTTTTCTTCTTTTTTAGCAGAGGGAGTGTCTTCGCTTTCAGCTTCAAGTAAGGCTAAAGTGTCAGCATGCATGCTTTTACTTTTGGCTTTTGCTTTTTTTGAGGACTCTGTGCTATTGGCTTTTTTAGTATCGACTGGTTTTTTCCCTTTTCCTGTAAGCTCAAGTATTAGATCGATAAGTTCATCCTTATTAAATCGTGTATACCTTTTCACTTTAAGCTCTCGGGCTATCTCATAAAGCTCTCTTGCTTTCAAACTTAACAATTCTTCCATAGAAAAACGATCACTGATTGCCAAGCGGGGACCTCCTTGAATTAAAAAAAACTACGCTTGTTGGTTTAATACCTTGTTGCACAATTCGTCAGCTTTAGAGTTTTGGGAGCGAGGTATATGTTGAAATTGGATGGGGAAAAGCCCAGGTATCAGGCTTTGTGCTTGATGATAGAGTATTTTAAGTTGCTGACTTTTTACCTGATACGCTTTGTTGAGCTGTTTCACGACGAGTTCACTATCGGAAAACACCACTATGTCATACGCTTTCATCTCCGTCAAAGTTTCTAATGCTCTGATAATACCCATATATTCAGCTTGATTGTTTGTTCCGATTCCAAGGAATTCTGCTCTTTCCATTAAGATGCTCTTGTCCTGATATATCACAAACGCACAACTGGAAGGACCTGGATTTCCTCGAGAAGCACCATCGGTATAAACATTGTACATAACTAAGATTTAAAATACAAAATTCGACTACAATTTTCACAGTAATATAGTTCGGTATGATTTTTTTTGCCAGCTTCAACTAAACGTTTGGAGACTTGAAATTTGCAGATACTGCAACAATCTTCATCTACTGCAGCAACTGCTTTATTTTGTAGTAATAATGCTTTTTTGAAGGCTTGCAGATAATGCTCGGGGAGTTGTTTTTCAATGGTTTCTTTTGCGATTTGAAGGCTTTGGATCTGGCTTTGGGTTTCATTAGAAAACTCTTGCACTACTTTTTTTTGTTCTTCGTACTCGTTTTTAATTTCCTGGAATTCCTGCTCTTTTTGTAATCTAAGCTTATTTGCTTTTTCGGTGGAATCCATCAAACTCAGGGCTTTTTCTTCGGTAGCTTCAATTTTACGGTTTATTTCGAGGATCTTGTTTTCCAAATCTTTAAGGAGTTTGGGGTTTGAATTTTGAGGGGAATACAAATTGGCTTCATACTTCTTTTTATCTGTTTCGAGGGTAGAGAGCTGCATATTGATGTCTTCAAGGGCTATTTTTTGTTTTTGAAAGTTGTTTTTGATAAGCGCAAAATCACTTTCAGCTTTTGCCATTTTTTTTTCAGTTTCTTCTAAATTGCGAGCCAGCTGTTTGAGTCGGGTTTTACATTCGATTTCTTGATCAAGCACTTCTTGCAACTCAAACAACAAAGCTACAGTAATTTCTTGCATTTACGCTCCCTGGAAGTGGGCCCTGAAGGACTTGAACCTCCGACCCGCTGGTTATGAGCCAGCTGCTCTAACCAACTGAGCTAAGGGCCCCCATTTACCTACTTGTTGTTTCCAATGATCAAACTATGTATCATCGTCGAATAAAATTTATCCCTTTTTTTTGTTTTGTCAAATACAAGTATGCTGGCTGATGTAATGTTTCCGAATATGTTCAAAAAAAATTGACAGCCAAAAGAAAAATGATAATGTTAAAAAAGTCTTACTTTTCAATTTTGGAAAGGAGTTTGTGAAAAAAAAAATGTTTTTAAGTAAATGGAAAACGGGGTTTCTCGTTTTAGTCTCACTCTTGTTTGTGGCTTTTTCAAGTACTATGGTTTTTGCAGCAGATGCTCCTCCTGCAGTCGATGTCACCAAAATCTGGATCTCAATTGCTATTCTTGCTCTCGCTGCCATCCTGTTCCTCACTGAAGCGATTCCCTTGGCAATGACTTCGCTTATGGTTCCTGTTCTTTTGGTACTTTTCAATGTCATCCCCTTCAAATCAGCTTTTGCAGGCTTTTCAGATCAATGGGTTCTGCTCTTTCTGATGATGTTTATTGTTGGCGAATCCTTATTTAGGGTTGGAGTTGCTGGAAAAATCGGCAAAGGCATTGTATCTTTAGCCAAAAATAACGAAACAATGTTAATTGTTTATGTCATGATTGCCGGAGGCATCATGTCAGCCTTCCTCAACAACACTGGCACCGCTGCTTGCCTTCTTCCCATCATGCTGGCTATTGGCAAATCAAGCAACATTTCTCCACGAAAGCTTTTGCTTCCCATGGCTTTCGGAGTTTCTCTCGGGGGTATGCTTACTCTTATCGGAACGCCTCCCAATGGGATAATTCAATCTGTTTACGAAAAAGCCACTGGCAATGTCTTTGGCTTTTTTGATTATGCCAAACCAAGTCTTATCATCTTTGTCCTGGGCATTATCTTCATGGCCACGATTGGTCGGAAGATCCTGGATGGCATATCCAAACGTCCTGTTAGCGGTAAGTATGCCACCCCTTCCGTAGAAAATGCAAATATCACTTATCGCTACAACAAAGCCTGGATAGCCATTCTGGTCTTTGCTCTCATTATTTTCTTTATGTTTATGGATCCTTTGTGGGTCAACATCTTTAAAGGCAACCCAGACGTAGGAACCTTCTTTAAAGGAATCCCTCTTGTCGTTTATGCTATCCTTGGTGTTATTGCTATTGTGTCCACTGGAGCTCTCAAGACCAATGAAGCTTTCAAAGCCGTAGATTGGACCACTATCTTTTTGTTTGCCGGCATGCTGTCTCTCAGCAAAGCTCTCGAAGAAACAGGTGCCGCCACCTATATTGGCAACAGTATCGTCAGTATGACCAACCACATTCCTTTAAGTCCTGCTTTAGCAGCTCTGATTGGAATAGTAGTAGTATCGGTGGTCTTAACCAATTTTATGTCCAACACTGCCACTGCTGCCTTATTGGCACCTATAGCAATAGCCATCGCTGCTAATCTTGGCATAAATCCCGCTCCACTTCTCATGGGTGTGGGATTGGGTGCATCAGCTTGCTTCCTGACTCCTGTTGCCACTCCTCCCAATACCCTGGTGGTTGGTCCTGGAGACTATACCTTTATTGACTATATCAAAGTCGGTTGGATCCTTCAGCTCATTACTGTTGTCACGCTTATCATTCTCATTCCCATTTTCTTTAAGTTCTAAGCGGAGGATTTTTGTTTAAGATTTTATCCAGAGATGTTGCTTCCTTAGCCAGGACAGCATCTCTGGAAACTTCTCACGGTACTATTCAAACTCCCGTCTTTATGCCCGTCGGGACTGCAGCAACAGTAAAAGCGGTCCCTGTAGATTATCTATTACAAATAAAGACTGAAATCATACTTTCCAACACCTATCATCTCTACCTTCAGCCTGGCACAGAGGTTATCAAGGCAGCAGGGGGTTTGCACTCTTTCATGAATTGGCAGCGCCCCATCCTCACCGATAGTGGAGGGTTTCAAGCCTTTTCCTTGTCCAGAATCAAAAAGATTCAAGAGCATGGCATTGAATTTCAATCATTCAAAGACGGATCCAAGCATTTTTTTTCTCCTCAGAAAGTAATTGAAATTCAGGAAATCTTAGGTTCTGACATCATGATGCCTTTAGATATTTGCACTCCTTATGGCACCACAGGCAAAGAACTGCAGGATTACACCCAGAAAACTATCCGATGGGCGAAGCTATCCAAGGAACACAAAAACCCATCCTCTCCACAACTTCTTTTTGGTATTGTTCAAGGGGGGAATGACCCAAAGCTCAGACTGGAATGCCTCAAAGCGCTTCAAGATATTCAGTTTCCTGGATATTCTATTGGATCATTAAGCGTTGGAGAACCTGATGAAACCTACTATATGATACTGGAAGCCATAACCCGATATATGACAGATGCCCCAGTCTATGTCATGGGAGTTGGGGATCCAGAAAAGATAGTTCGCTCCATAGCCCTGGGGGTGGATATGTTTGACTGTGTACTGCCTACTCGAATTGCAAGAAATCGATCTCTTTTCACCAATCAAGGCAGAATTACTCTGAGCAATGCTCGATTCGAGAAAGATTTTTCCCCTATTGATGCTGAGTGCACCTGCCCTACGTGTCAACACTACACCCGAGCCTACCTCAGACATCTTTACAAATCTGGCGAAATGCTGGCATCTATCCTGGGCTCCATCCATAACTTGCATTTTCTTATACATCTGGTAGAAAGAGCCAGGAAAGCAATTGAGGAAAATCGATATACTGCTTTTGCTGAAAGTTTTTTAAAAGAATATTGCCAGGGGGCTTCCAATGTTGACTCTTGAAGAGCTTAAAAAAGACAATGAAATACAAGTTTTAATACAACAAGCAGACCAATATCTGGAAAACCTTGGATATACCAATCATGGCTTAAACCACATCGAAACAGTTTCTTTACGCTGTCGCATGATAGGTGAGAAACTTATGTTTAGCCCTGAAGACATCGAGATTGTAAGTATCGCAGGATACCTACATGATATAGGGAATATTTCAGGAAGAAAGCTTCATTCGATCGCTGGATCAATCATGGCTTTTCAGCTTTTGAGGGAAAAGTACATGCCTATGGAAGCTGTATGCAAAATTGTAACAGCTATAGCCAATCATGATGAATATGCTGGAGCAGTGACCGATGTATATTCTGCTGTTTTAGTTATCGCTGACAAATCAGATGTAAGACAATCCAGAGTCAGAAGCAAAAATGAAAATGAGTTCGATATTCACGACCGTGTGAATTTTGCTGTCAGACACTCTGAAGTGATGGTGATTCAAGCCACCAAAGAAATTTGGCTAAACTTAAGCATTGATTCCCAAATTTCCAATGTGATGGATTATTTTGAGATATTCCTCAAAAGAATGCTAATGTGCAAAGAAGCCAGTAAAAAGCTGGGACATGTCTTTCACTTAAAAATTAACGATAGCATTTTATACTAACAAAGGGGAATGCAATGAAGCAAAACACTGCCTTTATTTTTCCTGGACAAGGTTCACAGTATGAAGGAATGGCAAAGCTGTTTATCGACGATGAAACTGCAAAGCCTTTTTTTAAAGCTTTTTCAACTCTCCTGAAGTATAGTTTTGTAGATTTAAGCAGTGACAAGCTATCTTCCACCCAAGTCACACAGCCTGCATTATACACCATGAGTTGCATACATTTTACACATCTAAAAAATAAGGATTACACCCCACAATTTGTTGCTGGTCATAGTCTTGGGGAATACTCAGCCCTTTATGCTGCGGGGGTATTTTCTTTCGAACAAGGCCTCGAGCTTGTAGCTTACAGGGGAATGCTCATGCACGAAGCATCGTTAAACAATGCTGGCACTATGGCAGCCATCATTGGTCTTAGTCACGACAAAATCAGTTTGTTGTGCGAACAAGCCCAGGATTTCGGTGTGGTAGAAGCAGTAAACATAAACTCAGACAAACAGATAGTCATTTCAGGAAATCATCAGGCAGTTGAAGTAGTTTGCCAAAAAGCCAAAGAAATGGGGGCAAAAAGGGCTATTCTATTGCCTGTTTCAGCTCCATTTCATTCTTCGCTTATGCTTCAGATTCGGGAAAAATTTCAAGAAAAAATAGAAAGTATTCCATTTAAAAAAGCAGAGTTAATGGTGGTTCAAAACGTAGATGCCTGTGTTCATCAAGACCCTCACCAAATCAAACAAAACTTGATATCCCAGCTCTATAGCCCTGTTCCATGGGTTTCATGCATGCAAGAATTAAAAAACAGGGGAGCACAACACTTCATCGAATGCGGACCTGGAAAAGTGCTCAGTTCGCTGGCTCGAAGCATGTCTTATTCGGTTCAAGCCTCAGAAGACTTGCTCAATATGCAATAAAACCCCAACTGATTCTAACTAACTGCGAAAAGAATAAGTTGATTAGCAGTAAAGAATCTAACACTCGGAATCTAAGCATATCGATGTTTTGTCCAAACATAGGCCATTGAAAAAGTAATATCAAAGCTAAAAAGGCAATTTTGTAACTATTTTCTTTGAAGTGATAGAAGTAAAACCAGGGTTTTAGTCTGTTTTTTGTCTTGTTCGAAATTATCTTCCATTCATCATCAAAGCAAGAGCTATCCTGTTTGTTCCTGACTACATTCATGTCTGCTCCTTGACTCTTTTTTTTGCTCGATGCAATTTACTTTTTATTGTTCCCCCAGGTAGTTTTGTCATTTCAGAGATTTCGTCAATCGAAAAGCCCTCCTCATAATGCAAGATAATCAAGGACCTATCTTCTGCACTGAGGGGGCTCAAAAAATCATCTTCATACCTAAAAGGGGAAGAAAAAATCTCCTCCTTAAAACTCATCATGCGTGGTTTTCTCCATAGATCCACTGCCCAATGATAAGCTACACGATATAAGAAGGGCCCTGCTTCGTTCCATCTTATGTTTTTGCTAAACAAAGCCTTTTTAAAAACCTCCTGCACTCCATCTTGAGCATCTTCTGGGCTTATCCCTATTTTTCGCAAATAAGCATAGATTTTTCCCCCAAACTCCTCAAAAGCTTCCTCAGGGGTCATAAATCCGAGGTGATGTTGATGTTGCCCAAGTTGACAAGTCCAGTGATTTTTACTGTGCCCTGAGTTCCGTCACCATTGCTGATATTCAGATTGCCAAGACGGGATTCAAGCCCCTTAGCATCGATGTGGTAGCCTTTGGGGAGGTAAATGTTCACGTTTCCAGCATTTGCCTTGATATAAAGCTCTTCCACCCCCTGGTGAAAATCAAGCGTAATGTTGCCCATATTTGCTTCAAAAGAAGAACGTACCACCTTCTTGTAAAAGCTTAATTGAATATCTCCCAAATTGGATTTGGTTTTAATGCTCTGAATCAGGTTGTTGAATGCTCCCTTGAGGTTTCCGAGTTTGGAATCCAGGTCTAACTCTGTGACTTTGTTGTTGATCAAAAGTTGTCCATCAGAATCCCTGGAACTCAAGTGGAAAGTTTGTCGGCCCTTTTCTTCAATTAGCTCGTTGTCGCTAATACTCAGAGCTGAATCGATATCATCGGTTTTTATGGTAAAATTGCCACGATTAAAAGTTAAATCAAGTTTTTGTTCATCCACTTTTCCAAATTGGTTTTTTTGTTGTTTCGTGCTGGAAAGAGGTGAATTGAGAAGAGAAGAAGTGTTTGCATTGCGATAATCCTGAGTTGGAAATGAAATTCGGCTCACAGCAATAAAAGCCAAGACAGCCACAAGAATTACAAGAATGTGTTTCCATGGAGCCTGAAAGACCAAGCGCACTCCATAGAGGATTAACAAAATTGCAATCAGAATTTCATATCGAAAGCTTTTCAGCCAAGCAATCCATGGGATATAAAAAGCAAATCCAAAGTGTTGAAGAATCCACAAAGCGCCTCCAAGAATTAATAAAACTCCAAATAGGATTTCATCGGGAGCATCTTTATCGAATAACGCTACAGCACTTTTTAAAACTAAAAGCAAAATCCAGACTAAAAAAATCCATTGAACTATGGAAATTTGCATAAACATGGTTATTTCCTTCCCTTAAAAAGAATCAGCAATCCTGTCAACATTAACAAAGTAGCTCCTATGAGATGCTTGTCAATACTAAACAAATGATAAGGTAGGAATTGCTTTATCAGGATTGCAAGGCCTATAAAAATAATAATTGCTCCAATAAACTCTTGTGTTTTCCCTTTTCCAGGCTTTACATCAGACTCTTCGAAATCGTAGGACTTAAGGTCATCAGCTTGATAAGTTTTGGCTGGTAGCAGAATCCACGCTAAAATGTAAACTACCAATAACTCCCCAAGCAAACCAAAAATCAAAGCCACCACAATAAAGAGGATTCTGAGCAGACTTGGATCCATTTGGAAGTAACTTGCAATCCCTCCAATCACCCCACCAAGCCAGCTATTGTTTTTGTTTCGGTACAAAGTTTTCATGGCAAAACCTCTGGTTCGGAAGGAACAATAATCCAAGCCAAAAGATATACCAGCACCAGGGCACCGCTCGAAAAGATAGTGAGTAGAGCATAAGCCAGACGAACAATGTTGGGATCTATGTCCCAAACCATGTAGTCCACAAATCCAGCAATCACTCCACCTACAAAACGGTTCTTTGTGCTTCTATAAAATTTTTTCATATCACACCTCCTAACCAATATTACGTTTCATAGTCCTGACTGGTTGCATGCTCCATCGTAATTGAAACTCTGTTGTCTGTGTATTCGATAGTCAACATATCTCCATCGTTGACTTCATGCTGAAGAATCCTTAATGCCAATTCATCAATGATTTCTTTTTGAATAAGACGTTTCAAAGGTCTTGCACCAAAGATAGGATCATAAGCCTCTTGAGCCAAATATTGTTTTAAAGAAGAAGCAAAGGTCACTTGTATGTTTTTTTCTTCCAATCTGGAGCTAACTTTTTGTAGCTGAACTTCGACAATAGCTTCCATATCTTTTTTTGAAAGACGATTGAACAAGACAATTTCATCGAGTCGATTGAGAAACTCTGGTTTGAAGTATTGTTTCAACATTTCTTTAAGTTCCTTTTTGCTGGCTTCATTAAGATCTTGTTCTTGTGAAAGCAAAGAGCTACCAATATTCGACGTCATGATGATCACAGCATTGCTAAAATCCACCGTCTTCCCTTGTCCATCGGTCAAACGACCATCATCCAAAACCTGCAATAATAAGTTAAACACTTCGGAATGGGCTTTTTCAATTTCATCCAGCAAAATCACAGAATAAGGCTTTCTTCTGACTTTTTCAGTTAGCTGTCCGCCTTCTTCATAGCCCACATAGCCTGGGGGGGCACCTATCAAACGTGCAACTGAATGCTTTTCCATATACTCGCTCATATCAATTCGAATCATAGCTTTCTCATCATCAAAAAGAAATTCTGACAATGCTTTGCATAATTCAGTCTTGCCCACACCTGTAGGTCCAAGAAACAAGAATGAACCGATAGGTCGATGGGGATCAGACAAGCCAGAACGTGATCTTCGAATAGCATTCGCAACGGAATCAATGGCTTCATTTTGCGCAATAACTCGTTCATGTAAACGTTTTTCCATCTGGATAAGCTTTTCTGTTTCACTTTCTTTAAGTCTTGATACTGGAATATGAGTCCAACGAGAAACAATAGAAGCTATATCATTTTCATCAACTTCTTCCTTAAGCAAGCGCTCTTCAGGAGGAATCAAAGCAATGGCTGTATTAAGTTCTTCCAGTTTTTTTTGAAGTTGAATACGTTTTCCATATCGCAATTCAGCAGCCCTATCCCAATCTCCTTTAAGCTCTGCTTGTTGCTCTTCATTTTTGCTGTGATCGATTTCTTCTTTGGTTTGCCTGAGTTCATTGATTAGATTTTTTTCTTTTTCCCACTTTTCGCGCAAGACCTGGTTTTTTTCTTTCCATTCATTGATCTCTTTGTCGAGTTTTTCTTTCCGGTCCCGACTTCCAGCATCATTATCTTTTTTCATGGCTTGGCGTTGAATTTCAAGATATCGAATTTGACGCTCAATAGCATCTAATTCGCTTGGAAGACTATCGATCTCCATTCTGAGCCTTGAGCTTGCTTCATCCAACAAGTCAATTGCCTTGTCTGGTAAGTGCCGATCTGTGATATACCTATTTGAAAGCACTGCTGCAGCTATCAAAGCGGTATCCCTGATCTTTACTCCATGATGAACTTCATATCTACTTTTTAAGCCTCGAAGAATAGCAATGGTATCTTCTTCGCTGGGAGCCTCGACAAAAACAGGCTGAAAACGTCTTTCCAGTGCAGGATCTTTTTCTATTCTTTTTCTGTATTCCTCCACAGTTGTTGCACCAATCACCCTTAACTCACCTCTGGCTAAAGCAGGTTTAAGCATATTTGAAGCATCCATAGCTCCTTCAGAGGCTCCAGCTCCAACCAGGGTATGGATCTCATCTATAAAAAGTATGATCTGACCTTCAGAATGGATGACTTCTTTGAGCACAGCTTTGAGTCTTTCTTCAAACTCGCCTCGATACTTCGCTCCAGCAATCAAAGATCCCAAATCAAGTGCCATAATGCGTTTATTTTTAAGGGTTTCCGGTACATCTCCATTTGCAATTCGTTGAGCAAGACCTTCGGCAATAGCTGTTTTGCCTACACCAGCCTCGCCTATCAGGACAGGATTGTTTTTGGTTTTTCGAGAAATCACCTGCATCACTCTTCGGATTTCTTCATCTCTGCCAATGACTGGATCCAACTTACCTTGCTTTGCAAGTAGGATAAGATCTTGTCCATACTTTTCAAGCGCTTGATACTTTTCTTCTGCATGAGGATCAGAAACAGAATGACTTCCCCGAATCACTTTCAACGCATTGAGAAAGGTATTTTTCGTGAGTTGATGACTTTGAAACAGAGAGAACAAGGAGCTTCTTTCTGATTCAAGCATCGCCAAAAGAACATGTTCCGAAGAAACATATTCATCTTTCATTTGCTCAGCCTGAAGAAAAGAGGCCTCAAGTATTTTGAGTAGCAAAGGATCAAGCTGACGATGAACCGCACCTGATGTGCGAGGTTTTTTTTGGATGAGTTGTAAAACTTCATCCTTCAGTTGATGAGGATTTAAGCCAATTTTAGAGAAAATCATCGGCACAACCCCCTCTTTTTGTTGTAAAAAAGCTAAAAACAAATGTTCTGCTTCAATTGAGGGATTTCCCCATTCCAAAGCTATTTTTTGGGCTTCATTCAAAGCTTCTTGAACTTTTATGGTTAAACGATCAAAATTTAGAGACATCGGGCATAACTCCTTTCATAATAATCCAATGGAATTATGCCCAAAATATCATGAGAATCAGCTATTTTTTTTGAAGCTTTCCCAATCTTTGCTAAATGTCTCTATACCTTTTTCAGTTAAGGGATGATGGAACATTTTTTTCAGTATTTGAAAGGGTATGGTAGCGATATGAGCACCAAGCAATGCAGTATCCACTACATGCAGGGGATGACGAATGCTGGCAGAAATAACTTCGGCTTCTTCATCGTAATTTGAAAGATAATTCATAACCTGATCGATCAGCACCATGCCGTTTTCTCCAATATCATCCAAACGTCCCACAAAAGGTGATATGTATCTTGCGCCTGCTTTAACAGCTAAAATAGCTTGATTGAGAGAAAAAATCAAGGTGCAATTACAAGGGATCTTTTCTTTTTTCAATTGATGAATAGCCTTAAGGCCTTCCTCGCACATAGGAACTTTGATCACGATGTATTTGGGATCCCAGGCATAATATTGTCTGGCTTCTTCGATCATTTCTTCAGCTTTGAAACCATTCACTTCCACACTTACAGGACCTTTAACTAATGAACAAATAGCTTGAATCATTTCTTTTAGATCTTTTCCAGCTTCTTTTTTTAAGAGACTGGGATTGGTAGTGATACCATCGATGATCCCCCAAGCTACTGCTTGTTTTATCTCTTCGAAGTTGGCTGTATCAAGAAATATTTTCATCATCATCCTCCTTGTAATGAAAAACTAACAAATTCCCTTTCATGATTTTTATACTCACTTCGTTGGCTATACAGACGTTGCTTAATCCCCGACTCGAACCTGGCTTGAGGATATCGTGTATGAGCGGATACTTCAAACCTGAAGTGGAAATCACTTCTATATTTTCTTCAAAGGGAATCAATGAAACAAGTCTTCCGGGAAGTGAAGATAGAGTCAAGGTATTTTTTGAATTTATTAAATATATATCAAGTGTTTGGGAATGAAAACACAGCTTATCCAAGTCTGGAAGGTATGCTTTGACTAAAGCAAGATTTATGAGCATGTGGTCCAAACGACCTCCCAGCATGCCGTAGAAAGAAACTTGACTGAAGTGGTGGTGGCTTTCAAGGTATTGAAGGGCTAGCTCAAAATCAGAATAATCTTTTTCAGTGGGATATTGAAAGATCTTGACTTCTTTTCTTTCCAATGCTGTTATCTCATCTGGGCTTGCTGAGTCCATGTCACCAAACCAAAGATCAGGCAACTTGCCCACCCGTCGAAGAAGTTTTATGCCTCCATCCAATGCTATTAGAAGGCCTTGAGTGTTTTCAAACTCCCGATGTAGATAGGTGTCCGAATCCGTACAAAGGGGTCCTACGATAGTCAGCATGCTGTGTAATCATGAAATTTCTGGATATAGGCCTGCTTATCAGCTTGTTTGATTAGATCGCTTCCGATCACAATCAGATCAGTTTGTTGGGCTTGCAATTTCTTGGCTATAGCAAGATTGATCCCCCCATCGACTTCAAGCAAGAAGGTGCAATCCATTTTTTGTTTCCATGATAAGAGAGTTTGAATGCGTTTGTAGGTGTTTTCGTTGAAAACCTGCCCCCCATAGCCAGGGGGAACACTCATTAATAATAGTAACTCACAGCACTTTAGATAAGGCAGGATGCAGGATAAATCGGTGTCTGGATTGATGGCTAAACCTGGACTTACTCCATGTGAGTGGCATTCTTCAAACAACTCACTCAGAAGACTACTATGTTCTTCAACATGAAAAGTCATCCACCGAGCATTTAGTTTAAAAAAGGAGGGCAAAAGAGCTTTTAATGCTTTTTTGCTTACCATGAAATGAACATCGAGTGGAAGTCCTTCTGATATACTTTTTATGCTGTTGCATGTTTCGTAGTTGAAAGCAAGATTTGGAACAAAATTTGCATCCATAATATCCAGATGTATAAAATCGATGCCTTGATGAATGAGATCTTTAAGGTCTGAGGCTAAATCAAGTGGAGGGATGGATAGAAGAGAAGCTCCAAGGCTATGGCTTTTCATTGACAACCAGGTTGACTATGGTGCCTGTTTCAGCGGGAGAAAAGGGTATAGGTTCTTGGATATACACTGAACCTCTGGGATGAAAGGGATTTTCTACAAACAAAACTGTTCCCAAAATGTATCCACGTTCCAGAATCGCATATTTGACTTCCTCAAAATGCTGATCAGTCCAATCGGGCATCAAGGGAATTTCTGGTAGAGACAGAGTCAGGTGAATACCTGACCCTGTCTCGAGGATTTCATTTTCCTGGGGTTTTTGTTGAGTAATGGTTCCAGGTGGTTTGTCTGAAGCAATTTCAGTGATACTTTCGATGCGCAAAGCAAGTTTTTCTATCAGAGCATGGGCTTCCCCAAACTTCATTCCTACCAAATTGGGTAACTTTATACTTGATTTTCCCTGACTGAGCTCGAGTTTTACGGTACGACCTTTTTTTACTCGGGTAAAGGGATAGGGAATTTGAGATACCACAAAGTCTTCTGGGACAGAAGCATAAAAACCTCCGATTTGAATCTCAAGCTTAAGTGAGAGTTGATCAAGGTCTTTCTGAGCTTCTGCAATAGGTTTTCCTCTAAGATCCGGCACGATGATCAAATCTTTATTGTTGTTTGAGCAATGAACATTGCTAAGAGAGAGCAGAACAATTGCAAGAATTGATAGGTATCGACGCAGGATATTAGGTCTCATTATTACCAGTTTTTCCTTTTACAATCAGCTAAGATGGAAAGCACCGTATTGATGTCTTCGGGGGTATGCTCTGCAGAAATCTGGAAACGAATCTCTTCATCTCCCTTGGGAACGACAGGATAGCTAAGCCCGGTAGCGAGTACGCCATTTTCTTTAAGAAATTTTACGGTTTCTACTGTCTTTTTGCTGTCTCTGATCATTAAAGGAACCACAGGATGCTCCCCAGGAAGGGTTTCAAAACCATTATCAATAAGACCTTGCTTGAATTGATGAGTCAATGTTCTGAGACGATGCAAAATTTCTTTGCCTTCAGGAGTGTCAACTAACTCTACTGCTTTTTTAGCTGAAGCTGCTTCACCAGGGGAAATGGGATTCGAATAAATGTAGGTGGGAGCTTTCTGGTGTAAATAATCTACGATACTCTTGTCGGTAACAAGATATCCACCATTTGTTCCGAATGCTTTGCCAAGAGTTCCGATTAAAACATCTACTCCTTTGGCATTGGTATATTCGATAGTGCCTCGTCCGGTTTGACCAAAGGATCCCACTCCGTGAGAGTCATCTACTATTAAAAGCACACCTTCCTCATAATGAGCATCAAATTCATGAACTATATCAGAGATAACATCAAGGGGAGCATGATCACCACGCATGGAAAAGATTCCATCAGTGATAACCAAAACTCGTTTTGCAGTGCCTTTTTTTTCTTCGAGTTGATTGCGAAGGGAATCCAGATTTAGATGAGGATAGATGAGCTTTTCCTTGGGTCGAGACATACGGATAGCATTGATAATACAATTGTGATTGAGTTCATCGCTGATAACAATCGTTTCAGGGGTGATGAGTGAAGTTAAAGAGCCCAGGGTGGCCATATAAGCAGCACTAAATAGCATAGCTGCCTCTTTGCTATGAAAACGAGCCAGTGTTTGTTCAAGCTCAATATGGGTGGCATAAGTACCGCTAATGAAACGTACGGCACCAGGACCCGCACCAAAGATTTCTGATTTTTCTTCGGCAGCATCGCGCAAATCTTTTCTAAATGAAAGACCCAGGTAGGAATTGGAGTTCATTCGGATGAATTCTTTTCCTGCAAAACCCTTGATTAGAAACCTGGGACCTTTGTTTCCTGATGCAGGAAGTACTTTTTCGACGATCATTTCGTCGCCCTTGGCAGTATTGTTGCTGCGCATGGCTTCGATTTCACTGTTAAGAACTTTGTTGATTTTTGTTAATGGCATTCTTTCTCCTCTGTCCTTTTAATTATTTTTTAAGAATTACTTTTAAATTTTCAAGCATATCGTGAGTCATGGCGTCTAAATCAAAATCGTGCTTCCAGCCCCATTCAGCTCTGGCAGCAGAATCGTCAATGCTGTTGGGCCAGGAATCTGCTATTCCCTGACGAACTGGGTCGATATCATAATGCATAGTAAATTCGGGCATGACTTTTTGTATGGATTTTGCAATTTGAGCTGGGGTGAAGGCCATGGCAGAGACATTGAAGGCATTGCGATGTATGAGTTTGTCGGGATTAGCTTCCATTAGGTCGATGGTGGCTTTGATTGCATCGGGCATATACATCATGTCAATAGAAGTGTTTTCGCCAAGATAACAGGTATAGCTCCCTTTTAAAATAGCGTCAAAGTATATGGCTACTGCGTAATCTGTGGTGCCCCCACCTGGCTCAGTTTTGTAGGAGATGAGACCAGGATAGCGCAAACCCCGCACATCCACTTGGTACTTTTTGAAATAGTAGTCACAGAGTAGTTCGCCAGATACTTTGGTTACACCATACATCGAAGTCGGGCGAAGGATAGTATCCTGAGGAGTGTTGTCTTGAGGAGAGGTAGGACCAAAAACAGCGATCGAGCTTGGATTAAAAACGGCGCAATGGTATTTTCTGGCAGCTTCTAATACGTTGATGAGACCATTCATGTTAACTTCCCAGGCAAACATGGGTTGTTTCTCAGCGTTTGCTGAGAGAAGTGATGCCATATGCACTATCGTATCAATATGGTGTTTTTCGATGAGCTTATCAATTTCACCCACTTTGGTTGCATCCAGCTGTTCGTATATGCCTCTGGATCCATCCATAATTTCAGGTTTTTTGTGGTGATAGCAGCTAATAACGCTTTCTGTTCCAAGCTTTTTAACTAAAGCTTCAGACAAATCAGTCCCAATTTGACCAAGAGCTCCCGTGATGAGAACTTTTTTCATGCAATCCTCCTATACACAAATTGATGATAGTTTAGCATAAATATAAAAGCAAAAAAATCGCTAAATTGAAATTACCTTTGGACCAAGAAAATTAGGGACTTATATATTCGTAGAAAAAACCGTCCTCTGGAAAAACAAGCTCCTGTTGAAGTCGGTTTTCACTAAAAAAACGGAGAAGCTTGCCAGTGCGTTGTACATAACCAAGAACACTACTATTCATAATGGCTGAAAATTGAGCTATGGGCAAGGCACTACCTTCCCTTATATCTTTAGAAGCAGAGGACAAAACGATATTGCCTGGCTTCCACAAAACCAACATAATTTGGTCATATTGGCTTATTCTGAGATCTTTTGTAGAAAACTCCTTAAGCTCAATGCCAAGCTCAGTTTTGATACCCTGGGGATGATTTTGTTTAAATAAATAGTCATAAAAAGAGCGCAAAATAGATCTGTGAAGGGTAAAAGGAAGAAATCCGAGCATTTCACTCTGCATGATGCCAATTTCTCTGTTGCTTCCAATACGATAGAGATCAGAGGCAGTTTTTTGGTAATATATTCCAGACTCCGCATAAAAGGACTCATAGGCTGTTTCTAAAACAGCTTCACTTGGTGACTGAGTTGGAATGCTACACTTCATTAAGCCGTGACTTGATCCATAATCTTTCTGTTTGTTGAAAGAGAAAAAAAACTTCGCCTGCTCGTGACTCAATTCATGAGCCACTGCTTCGAGAATAATAGAGGACTCTATGGGCTCAATCGGAACTGACTTCAGAAGTTGTGGGGGGTTTTTAGAATTAAAAAAAGACACCCTGAGATCTTTGCCTTGTTGATGTTGCTCCAGAACACAATAATAAGATAGGTCAGAAGTATCAGCAACTTTGATGGGAACAAATAAATCGGACAAAGGAAGACTGATGATCTGGAAAAGTGGATTCTGTTTGATTATTCTGAAACTTCCTCGGGGATTGGAGGGAGACAGGAATACTCGACGTGTTCCATTCCAAAAGACTTTCACTGGTCCTCCCTGAATTTCACAGATCGGAACATCGTCGCGGAACCAGACAGCTGAAGCTGGATCCCAGACGCATAAGTGTAGTTGAACAAAAGACTGATCACTCTCCGAAGTTCGCATTTCAATGAGAGGAACAGTCTGGTTTGGTATGGAGAGTTTCATGTTGTTATGCTTCTGAAATACTGTATTTTGAACCACAAGGAATAAGACACTTCCGAGTAGAACTATTAAAACAAGCACAAGAACAAAATACTTGGATTTTATCATTTGTACAAGAACTCAAGTGATTTTGTGATTTGAAAAATATGATCCTTACTTGCTGAAAGAATAAATACTTCATGGAAATCAAAATCAATCCACACTGGAAGTGGGTACAAGGTAATCATACATGCTTTTCCTTTTTCTTCTTCGTTTTGGTCATCGGAGGGAAGGATATAATAAGCTTCACGAGCATTCAAGTAAAACTTTTGTATTTGGGGCTTGCTACCAAAATCATTTACCTGAGATTCTATTTCATTCTTGCATATCTCAAGCAACGAAGAGGAATTAGTATTAACTTTTGCGCTAAGTGAAAAAAAGCCGCTGGCGTTTTCAAAGGAATGAGGTTCTGCTTTTGTTTCATCAATAGGAACAGCCTTCCAAGCCGAAGGATAAGATAGTTTTACTTGATACACCTGGCTGGTAAAACTGCTCAAATCATTGGATGGTTTGAGCAAATGGAGTAAAAACAATACTCCAAGTGAAAGTAAAAATAAAACAATAAGGAGATAAAAAGGTTTTATGCCAAACAATACATGTGCAGAAAATTTATTTACTTTAAACAAAAAAAACACCCTCTTTAAATATTTCTATGTCCTACATAATTATATTCGCTATTTAAATAAAAGCTCTTTTACCCCAATTAGTTTATTTTTCTTTTTTGTTTTGGGTCTTGCAATTATTAATGTTTTTCTTATCATTTTCAGAGTATTATGTGAGGGCCTCTAGCTCAGTTGGTTAGAGCGCATCCCTGATAAGGATGAGGTCCCTGGTTCGAATCCAGGGAGGCCCAGATTCGGGGATGTAGTTCAGCTGGGAGAACGCCTCGCTTGCACCGAGGAGGTCAGCAGTTCGAATCTGCTCATCTCCATTTTTAAAGCTTTAGGGGGATTCATGCGAAAAATATTGTCTGTTTGGCTTTCAGTAGCAATTCTTTTTTCTGTCATTGTTCCATCAGTTTTCGCTCAAGAGACTTCACTTAATCTTCAGATTGTTGAAGGATCTGTATACGAAGAGGGAAATTTCCAATTAGCTGTCTCTGTCGAAAACATTAATAATCTCGTTGGAGCGGGTTTTGATGTAGTCTTCCCTGTCGATTTAATCAAGTATTCCAAAGTAGAGCAGGGTCCCTTCTTATCTTCCGACAAAAATCGTTTGCTCATGACAGCCAACGAACGCGAAGGTAAAGGCATCATACATTTTGGTATCAGCCGCACTGGAGATGTTCAGGGCATCAGTGGTTCCGGCATCATAGCTACTTTTCATTTCAAAGCCCTCAAGCAAGCCAATGAAGCAAAAATTGATCTAAACAATATTATGCTTCTTGATCCCGCAAGCATCGAAATCAAAGCAGAATTTCAAGCTTTAGTTTTTGAAATCAAAGAAAAAGACATTATCCCTCCAGAATTAAACATCGAAAAAGTTGATCCCACCTTCTTCAATACTGCCGTTATCAAAGGTAGCACCGAAATTGGAGCTACCCTCACCATCGATGGAAAAGCCATCGAAGTAGCTGAAGACGGTAGTTTTTCCCACGAAGTCACCCTTAAATCTGGTGAAAACAAATTCAAAGTAATTGCTATCGATCGCGCTGGCAACGAAACATTAATCGAATTTGTAATCATACGAAAAGACCCCGTTGTCATTAAACTAGTCATCGGAAGCAAAAAGGTTTTAGTCAACAACCAAAGCAAAGAAATCGAAGCAGCTCCATTTGTTGACAAGGCATCAGGAAGAACTCTGGTACCTATCCGTATAGTCACCGAATCTATTGGCGCGCAAATTGCATGGGATGCAAGTGATCGACGAGTAACCATCAAGGGCAACGAAGTTACCATCGAACTCTGGATAGACAAACCCATCGCTAATATCAACGGCGTTCCCACACCCATCGACGTTCAAGCTCCTACGCTTTCACCCAAAATCGTAGCAGGTCGTACCGTGTTGCCTCTTCGTTTTGTTGCAGACAATCTGGGTTGTGAAGTAGGATGGGATGGAGCCACTCAAACCATCACTCTTACCTATCCAAAGCTTTCCTAATCAGTAATTCCAAGCGCCTGCTCTTGCAAACACGCAGAGCAGGCGCTTTTTTTATTTCTTTTATGGATGAGGTTTCTTTGTGCAGAAGATAGCAAAAGTTATTGTTGAAGATTTTCCCTTTTTCAAAAATACCTTTTTTTCCTACAGCATACCCCCTTCCATGGATAAAGAATTAACTTTTGGTTCCCTGGTACAAGTTCCTTTTGGTTTATCCAACAGTATGCGCCTGGGAGTCGTAGTGGATCTTTCTACCCACTCCTCTGAGCAAATCAAGGAAATTAGTTCTTTGCTCTCCCAAACTACTCCATTGACTCAGGCTTCATTGTCCTTTCTAATGCTCATTTCAGTCTCCTATTTTTATCCTTTATCGCTTTTGCTTAAAATGGCAGGAATTTTCCCAGCAAAGAAAAATATTCGAGTGCTTTATGAATGGACAGAAGCTTTTTTGAATGAAATTGAAAAAGAAAAAGAATCCAGCATCTTAATAAAATATATCAGCAAACACCCCCAAGGTTTTTTTGAAGATTTATTACAAAAAAAAATGCATTGGAAAAAAAATAACTCACTCCTGAAAAAACTAAATGAAACAAAAAACACTACCAAAAAGTATTTTGTGAATTACCCCAGCTTGAAGCCAAACACGTCTACTCCTTCTTTCAAAGGTGTAAGCTTGCTCAATTTGCTTAATTCCGAACAACGATTTAAATGGTTGGAGTCTGAAATATTAGAACAAAACTTACAAGATGCTTTACTCATTGTGCCCAGCCGACAAAAAGAAATTCAAGCCAAAGCTTTTTTTGAAACCTCGCCATGCAAATCAAGACTTCTCATTAAAGGTAAACATGGCCTTCTCAATCTTGAAAAGAAATATCCCCTTATATTCATCGAAGACTGCCTTCATATGTCCTATTCATGGGATATGCCTTTCAATTATCCTATCGACAAAACTGCTTTCTTCAGATCAAATGAAACAGGAGAAGCAGTGGTTCTGGCTAGCTTTATACCAGGCTTAACTGCTTTTCAACAATTAAAACTCAAACAAATGTTGCACATCAAACAGAAAAGATATAATGCTACTTCCCTGGTTCATCCCAGCTTGTCCATATTGTCCATGAATAAAGAGAATCATGAACATGGATACTCGGTAGTCCCTTTTTCCATACTTCGAAAAATGGAACAATACCTAAACCATGGAAAAAAGGTGTTTCTGCTTCACAATAGAAAGGGATTCTATAATTACCTTTTGTGTAAAAACTGTGGATATGTTGCTAAGTGTCCCAAATGTCAAATCGTTCAATCCATCGCACCTTCCCAGGACCATGCTTATTGCCGCTACTGTCGGCAAAGTTTTCCGATACCTACCAAGTGCCCCGAATGCAAGGAAGTGTCTTTGCGCTTCCAAACCCCAGGGACCCAAAAAATAGAAAGCACTTTATTGTCAAGATTTTATGGAAAACGTATTCTCCGATTGGATAAAGACAACATAGACGAAAAACATATGCTGGAATTAAATACAGGAAACTACGATATTCTCGTTGGAACCATACTCGCACTGGAACACCTGGACTTTAGTCAGATCTCCCTTTGTGTATGGCTGGGTTTGGATAGCATCACCAATTTTCCAAGTTTTTCTTCCGAAGAAAAAGCCCTAAACCTATTATCCAGAATTTATGAAAAGCTGCTTACTGAGAAAGAAGCTAAAGAATTTATCATTCCATCCTATTCCCCGCAATCCCAGTTGCTTCGAGCAGTTAGAAACAAGCAGCTTGCCCGATATTATCAAGAAATGTTGAATACTCGAAAACTTCTTGGATACCCACCATATAAAGACTGGCTTGAGCTTAATCTTATATCCAATGATGAAGCATATCTTGATGATCATATCAAGGTGTTAAGTAAGATGTTGGAAGGAGAAAAAAACCTGAGCATTAAAAGCATAAAAAAAATCCCCACTGGAAAGGCTGGAGGAAAAAAAGCATATTCCTTTTTGATGAGTAGTTCGGAAATTATTGAATCTTCAAGCTTTCTTTGTGGTATTATTGATGAATATAAAAAAAATGAGAAAATATCATTTAAAATAAAGGTATTGGATTAAAAAAAAATGAAAATATATACGTATGGTCATCCTGTATTGCGAAAAAAAGCGAAATCAGTTCAGCATTTTGATGCAGAACTCAAACTCTTGTGCAAAAAAATGATCGATACCATGAGAAACTCTCATCCTCGTGGAGTCGGTCTTGCAGCTCCACAGGTAGGAGTCTCTCTGAGGTTGATAACAGTAGAACAAGAGCCTGGCATCCTACTTTGTCTCGCTAATCCCGAAATCATCAAAACCAAAGGCGAACAAGTTGACAACGAGGGCTGTTTAAGCATTCCAGGAGTATATGCAAACGTAAAAAGGTCAAAGCATATCCTCGTCAGGGCTATAGATCCTCTGAAAAAAATCAGCGTCGAATTTGAAGCTTCCGGCTTTTTTTCTCGCGTGATCCAACACGAAATTGATCACCTGAATGGAGTCTTGTTTACTGATTATTTTGATGATCTTTCTGCACTTGAGCTTGCCGAAGATGTTGCTATCCCTGAAGCACTGATAAGAAGGTATTCAAAATGAAAACAATCTTTTTTGGCTCCAGCACTTTTTCGCTTCCGTTTCTTCAGCAATTGAATCAATTAAGTGAGCTCGTATTGGTAGTTTCCACCGAAGACAAGCCCAAAGACCGAGGTAAAAAAATAGTTTCCAACTATGTAAAAGCCTACGCTTCAGACATGGGCTTGCCAGTGGATGCCCCCTCCAATATCCGAGACAAAGAATGGATCCAGAGGATCAAGGATTTGGAAGTTGATCTTGTTGTTACTGCTTCTTATGGCAAGATCCTACCCCCAGAACTACTTGACCTTCCCAGATTTGGATGCATCAACATTCATCCTTCTCTATTGCCAGAATATCGTGGCGCAGATCCCATTTATTGGCAACTTTTTAAGGGATGTCAAAAAGGGGGGGTAAGTCTTTTTGAGATGTCTCCAAAGCTTGATCAAGGAGAAATCTATCTCAAGGAAGCCTTTGAGATCAACGAGCAAGACAATTATGAAACTCTTGAAAATAAAGCTATAAAAACTGGTTTAGAGCTTCAAAAAAGCTTCCTTCAACTTCTCGAGCAGGGTCAATTACCTCAAAGCTTTCCACAAGCTCCAGGGAATTACTTTTATGCCAGGAAAATTACAGAACACGATGAGAAGATTTGTTGGAACAAAAGCAGAAGAGAAGTTCAAAACCTTATACGTGCATTAAGTCCAAGAATTGGAGCATATACTATTTTTAAAGGCAAACGTATCAAAATACTGGATGCCAAACCCGTCCCTTGCCAGGAAAGACTCAATCCAGGATCCATCCTCATCCAAAACAAAAAAATTCTGGTTCGAACTGCAGATGCTTTTCTAAAAATTGACCAAATAAAACCCGAGGGGAAAAACATCATCACTGCTCAAGACTTCATAAATGGCTATCTCATGAAAGAAGAAAACTACCTATTTACCGATTGAACCCTCTTGCTTTGTTGTCTGAGATAATGGCTTATGGTCTGCATACAGCGCATTTCTGCCAAGTCAGAGCTTTTGTCTATAATCTCTTCGCCAGCACTACGTTTAGCCACGATTCCTGTAATACAGCCTGCTTTTAAACCCAAGACCTGTGCCTGTATCATCAAAGTAGAAGACTCCATTTCATAATTCAATACCCGAAGCTGTTTCAACTCCATCATACTGCCCTGAAAATGGCGCCTTACATAACCGTTAAAAGAATCATATCGCTCTTGTCCAGGATAAAAGGTATCACTGGATGCAGTTATGCCCATATGAACAGCCAAAGCTTCATTTTTAGCTGAATTAAACAAGGCAAGAGAAATCTCTGGATCTGCAACTGCTGGGAATTCAATAGGAGCATAATGCTGTGATGCACCATCCAGACGAACTGAAGCCATACTAACTACCAGATCCCCCAGATTAACATGTTCCTGAATCGAACCAGAAGTACCAAAACGAATAAAGTTGCGAATTCCAAGCATAGCCAATTCTTCCACCAATATTGATGTGGAAGGCCCCCCAATGCCATGGGAAGCAAGAATCAAGGGAAGCTCATGAAAAAAACCACTCCAACAACGAAATTCTCTATCCCAGAAAATTTCTTTCCCCTGACATAGAAAACTTTTTGCCATCTTGTCCAATCTAAAGGGATTTCCTGTGATGATAGCCCACGTACTTCCATTCATATCTGAAGAAGACAACTTTAAATGATTCATTTTAGACTCCTTCGCTATCCATGAGATTTTCAATTACAATTATACTATGAAGATTACAGTTTTCTTGATTTGTGTAGGAAAAATACGTGAATCATATTTAAAAGAGGGAATAGCAGAATACCAAAAAAGACTCAGTCGTTTCTGCCACCTGAGCATTATCGAAACTGAAGAGGAAGTTATTCCCGAAATATGCAAAGAAAAAGATTGCATAAGAATTCTTGATAGAGAAGCTGAAGCCATAAAAAAACGAATACCTTCTCCTTCACTTTTGCTTAGTCTTGATATAGAAGGGAAAAACTTCTCTTCAGAAGAGTGGGCTGATTGGTTGTATCAGTTTTCTGCACATGCTTCAAAACCCCTTGTTTTTCTTATTGGCGGTAGCCTGGGCTTGAGCAAGGAGCTACGAAAAAGTTCAGATTTCCGCATCTCACTTTCATCCATGACTTTCCCACATGGTCTATGCAGGCTTATCTTTCTCGAACAACTCTTTAGAGCTTTTAAATTAATGCATAAAGAAAAGTACCACAAATAATTCCAGTATAAAAACCCTAAGGAAAAAATATAATAAAATAGCACGCTATGAAATGTTGTATGAAAAAGGAAGGTTTGAGATGTGTGGAATCATTGGTATCATAACGAAAGATCATCCTGTCAGTTACGATCTCTATAACGGCTTATTGGACCTGCAACATCGAGGACAGGATACTGCTGGCATGTATACCGAAACCTCTGATAAAGTATTTTTAAAAAAAGGATCTGGTCTGGTTCATGAAATCTTTGCAGAAGATCATCTTCAAGAAATGCAGGGAGAGGTAGGCATAGCCCAGGTTCGATATCCCACTACCATTGGGAAAGTTGATTCTCAGCCTTTTTATTGTGACTATATGGGAATAGCCATGGCCCACAACGGACACATTCTCAACGAAAAGCTCGTAAGAGAAAAATTAGCAGAAAAAAGAGTATTCTGTGATTCTGATTGTGATGCTGAAACCATCTTAAAACTTTTCAGCTACTACTTTAATCAGTTTTCTGGCGATCTAAAGGATCGTTGTTTTAAAAGTATTGAAAAATGCATGAGCATTCTTCTTGGATCATACTCAGTAGTAGCAGTAATACGAAACGAAGGTTTGCTTGTATTCAGAGATCCTCATGCCATCCGACCCTTAGTCTATGGAAAGATGGACCAGGGCTATGCTTTTTCAAGTGAATCCATCGCTATCGAAAGCTTACTCCTCGAACCCGTAGAAAATGTTTTGCCCGGTGAAGCCATTTTTATTGACAAAAATCTTAACATCACTAAAAAACTTATCCAAGCCAAAGAGCGAAGACATTGTATGTTCGAATGGGTGTACTTTTCCAGAGCCACCTCACGTATTGAAAATATCAATGTCAACTTAGTCAGGGGAAATCTGGGCAAAAAACTAGCTGAACTCTATATGGAAAGCCCTGTTTTTGGTAGATTAAATCAAGATGAAAGCAAGATTATTGTTGCTGCAGTACCCGAAACTTCCCGACCCTCTGCAGTAGTATTTTCAAGACGAACTGGGTATGAATACAAAGATGTATTGGAAAAAAACCGTTTCATTGGTCGCATCTTTATCAAGCCATCCGAAAGCAGAAGGCGAAGTGAAGTTGCTTCAAAAATAAAAGCTATACCTGAAGTCATTAAAGACAAAATTGTACTTCTCATTGACGATTCCATCGTTAGAGGAACCACCTCTCGGGGCATTGTCGAGAAAATTCGATCCAAAGGAGCCAAAGAAGTTCATCTTTTCAGCACCTGCCCTCCATTAATCAATCCCTGTCATTATGGAGTGGATTTTCCTACCCGGGAAGAGCTTATAGCTTATGGTCGCTCCATGGATGAAATTGCTCAATATATAGGGGCAAATTCCTTGTTTTATATGACCCCCGAAAAACTTTATGAAGCTATTGGACTGCCTGAAAACTCATTATGCAAGGCATGTATTGACAACCAATATCCTACTCCGCTTTTTCAGGAGTTTGAGCTTTAGGGCGAGACAAAAAGATCAGGCCGGAAAAACTGGAAAATAGCCATGGAAACAAATGAAAGAAAAAGTAAAAGAGCATAACATCCAAATATTGCCCTGCAAAAACAAAATATGCTATGGTTGGAGCAAAACCAAGAAAGGAAAAAAGCAGTACAAGCCAAATTCGTGCTTTGCGGTGATAGAGCAATCTGTTTAGCCAATATGCTCCAAGAGGAAGACCTAAAAGATAGCCAAGGATGTAAGTGATGGTGATGGGATCCAGTTCCATTTTTAATGGGACAGCCATGCTAACTGCCAAACCAAGCAAAGAAAGCGCCATTCCTCCGACAAACCCAGCAAGTAATACGCCTAAAACATAAAGTAACATTTTTCCGTAGGTATTACCAATAAAGCAGCTTTTTTTCATATGCTACACCCCTTCATTTCTTTGCTCATTGATAAATCTTACCACAAAGCTGGAGTATATTCGAATACTTCGTTGAAAGAATTAGGTAACTTACATATAATCTTGAGGGATGAAGTGCAAAAAAATTGTTCTTGGTTCCGATCATGGTGGGTTTGAGCTGAAACAGGAGCTGGCCTGTTTTCTTAAAGAAAACGGGCATCTCATCGTCGATGTGGGAAGCTACTCAACGATGAGCACCGATTATCCTGACATTGCTTTATTGCTATGCTCTCAAATCCTCACAGAGCAAGACTCTATAGGCATTCTTATCTGTGGAAGCGGCATTGGAATGTCGATCAGTGCCAACAAAATCCATGGGATCCGAGCCGCACTCTGTTCTGAGCCCCTTTCCGCACGACTCTCCCGTGAGCACAACAATGCCAACGTTTTATGTTTGGGTGCCAGAATGATAGGTTCTTCCATGGCTAAAGAAATTGTTCATCAATTTCTCGAAGCTGATTTTTCAGGTGATCGACACCTACGACGAATACAAAAAATTACGATGATAGAGGAGAAAAATTATGTTAAATGAACATCTCAAAATGGTAGATCCCGAGATTGCAGAAGCTCTGGAGCACGAATTGGTCAGACAACGCGAGAAACTGGAGCTCATTGCTTCTGAAAATATAGTTTCCCAAGCTGTTCTTGAGGCCCTGGGATCTGTGGGAACCAACAAATATGCCGAAGGCTATCCTGGAAAAAGATATTATGGCGGTTGCGAATATGTGGACGTTTTTGAAACTCTTGCAATAGATCGAGCCAAACAGCTTTTTCAAGCGGAGCATGCAAATGTTCAGCCTCATTCCGGTGCACAAGCCAATACCACCATTTTTTTCAACGTACTCCAACCAGGAGACCTGCTTATGGGTATGAATCTATCCCATGGCGGGCATTTAACTCATGGTCATCCTTTGTCCATTTCGGGCAAATATTACAAAACAGTTCAATACGGTGTTCACCCCGAAACAGAACAAATCGACTACGAAGAATTAGCCAGAATTGCAGAAGAAAGCAAGCCAAAACTCATCATTGCAGGTGCAAGCGCATATCCCCGCACTATTGATTTTGCCAGGTTTGCAACTATTGCCAAATCAGTTGGCGCATACCTAATGACCGATGTAGCTCATATTGCTGGCCTCATTGTCACCGATCTTCATCCCAATCCCTTCCCACACGCCGATTTCGTGACCACCACCACCCACAAAACCTTGAGAGGTCCTCGTGGCGGTCTTGTGCTCTGCAAGGAAGCCTACGCCAAAGACATTGATCGCTCATTGTTCCCTGGTCTTCAGGGAGGTCCTCTTATGCATGTCATTGCCGCAAAAGCTGTGGCTTTCAAAGAAGCTCTTCAGCCTGAATTCAAAATATATCAGAAACAAGTTCTTTCCAATGCAAAAACACTCAGCAAAACCCTTGCAAGCTTTGGTTTGCGCATCGTATCCGGAGGCACCGACAATCATTTGATGCTGGTTGATCTTCGATCCATCAATATGACCGGTAAAGAAGCTGAAATCCTGCTTGATACCGTAGGAATCACCGTCAACAAAAACACCATTCCCTTCGATCCAGCCAAACCCATGGTCACCAGCGGGATTCGAATCGGTACCCCTGCACTTACCTCTCGTGGCATGAAAGAGCTCGAAATGGAAACCATTGCGAGTCTCATTTTCGAAACTCTCAGCAACAAAGACAACGAAGCCACTCTCAATACCATAACTGGCAAAGTTAAAGAACTAACTTCCCGCTTCCCCATTTATGAAGGCTTGCGATACAAGTAAACAAATTTGATGAATGTTTTACATAATTTTTTAATAAAAGGTGGTGCAAGATGGTCGGATTGATTATCCTTGGTCTTATTGTTGTTTTTGGAGGCTTTATCCTCTCCAAATACAATGGATTTATTACCCTACGCAACCGTTACGAAAATGCCTGGGCTCAAATCAATGTTGAGCTTAAACGAAGATATGACTTGATCCCCAACCTGGTCAATGCTGTCAAAGGCTATATGACTCACGAAAAAGAAATTTTCGAAAATGTAGCCAAAGCCAGATCTTCAGCCATGCAATCCAATACTGTTGCTGAACACGCCGAAACTGAGGCCCAACTCACCAAAACACTCAAATCACTCTTTGCTGTAATGGAAAATTACCCGGAACTCAAAGCCAACGAAAACGTAATGAAACTCCAGGAAGAACTTACTTCCACCGAAAATCGTATCTCCTTCTCCCGACAATTTTACAACGATATCGTTATGCGTTTCAACCAGGAAATCCAGCTCTTCCCTGGCAATATCATTGCTGGTTTTTTCAACTTCCGCAAGCAAGACTATTTCCAGGTAAATGAAGCTGAAGTTCAAGAAGCTCCCAAGGTGAATCTTTGATTTATGACGAAATATCCCGCAACAAGCGGGATTCCTTTTTTCTCATTCTCTTTTTCTCCGTCTTTGTGGTTTTAGCTGGCTATTTTATAGGAGAAGCCTGGATGAAGGGCGGAGGACCCCTGGGAATCGCTATCGGCTTTGGAATATCCTTGATCATGAGTCTGGTGAGTTTTTATTCTGGTGATAAGGTCATTCTTGCCTCAGTAGGAGCCCAAAAAGCTTCAAGAGATAGTCATCCTCAATTGATAAATATTGTAGAGGAACTCACCATCGCTTCTGGTCTCCCTTTGCCTGAAATTTATGTAGTGCCCGACGCTTCTCCCAATGCTTTTGCAGCAGGTCGAGACCCCCAGCATTCAATAGTGGCTGTCAATGAGGGCTTGCTTCGAATGCTCAATCGAGAGGAATTGCAGGGAGTTATTGCGCATGAATTATCTCATATCCAAAACCGAGACATCCTATATGCAACTATCGTAGCTGTTCTTCTTGGGATGGTCGTCATTTTATCTACGATCTTCCGTAATTCATGGATGTTTGGAGGATCAAGACGTAGAGATGATCGAGACAGTTCTGGTGGAATGATCATTCTTATCGGTATCCTGTTTGCAATCCTGGCTCCCATAGCTGCCAAACTTATCCAACTCGCCATTTCGAGAAAACGTGAATATCTAGCAGATTCAAGCGCTGCCCTTATGACTCGAAATCCCAGTGGTTTGGCTAGTGCTTTGCAAAAATTATATAACAGCAACATTCCCTCTCAAAGAGTGAATGAAGCCATCGCACCCCTTTACATCGCCCCACTAAAAGGGAAAAATCTTCAAATTCTCTTTTCCACCCACCCCCCCATATCTGATCGCATAAAACGCTTAACTCAAATGGCGTACAAGGTTTAAAGAAAGGAGTTATTTATGCAAGTAAACATCAATAAAGATGTGAATCTACTTGAATTCGGTGAAGACCTGAAGCAAATTGCCGAAACAGATGTAAAAAAGTGCTACCAATGTGGTAAGTGCACTGCTGGTTGCCCTTTAAACTATCTGATGGACATCTCCCCCTCTCAGGTTATTCGCTTCTGCCAGCTTGGCATGAAAGAAAAGGTGCTCAATTCCAGAAGCATTTGGTATTGTATATTTTGTGATACCTGTAGTACACGATGCCCCCAGGGAGTTGACATCAAAGGAGTTATGGATGGCCTCAGACGCATAGCTCGAAGTGAAAAGATCAAGCCCAAAGCAGATGTCAGAGCTCTCGAAAAATCCTTTGCTTCCTCTATATATAGCTTTGGAAGAGTATATGAGCCAGGTGTAGTGGCAGGTTTCAATCTGCTCTCTGGAAAACTCCTTCACGACGTAATTCTGTTTCCTCTCCTTCTTATCAAACGAAAAATCTGCTTGATTCCCCACTTTGTCAGATCCAGCGAGGTTCGCAAAGTCTTCAAACGAGCCAGAAAAAAAGAAAGGAGCATATAAGCTTATGAACTATGCTTATTATCCTGGGTGTTCTCTTGAATCAACCTCTCCTGACTTTCATCTTTCCACCAAAGCACTCATCGAGTTTTTGCAGATGGATATCGAAGAAATCCCCGATTGGACATGCTGTGGAGCCAGTGCTATCCATCCCGACAACAAACTTCTTTCACTTGCGCTTCCTTCCCTGACACTGGATTCAGCCAACAAAATAAAAAAAGACATTATGGTTCAGTGTCCCGCTTGCTATGCTCATCTTCGAGAAGCCCAACATGCTCTCAAGCTTGAAGACGAGATGACTGAAGGAATCCATGAGGTATTAAACAAAAAAGTTGATCCTTCCTTAAATATCAAGCATTTTTCTGAGATACTGGTACACGAATATGGCATGGATAAACTTGAAGAAAAAAGAGTCAAATCGCTTGAAGGACTCAAAGTAGCCAGCTACTATGGTTGTGTAATTGTAAGACCAAAAAAGGTCATGGCTTACGATGACCCTGAAAATCCACAACTCATGGACCAACTCATTACTATGACCGGTGCTACTGCCATCGACTGGCCTTTCAAGACCAAATGCTGTGGTGCTGGTAATTCTATTTCTCGCACCGAAGTCGTTCTCGATTTAACTTACGAAATTTTGAGAATGGCAAAACAAAATGGAGCAGAAGCTATATCTGTGCTTTGCCCTCTTTGCCACATTAATCTCGATCTAAGGCAGAAAGCCATCGAAAAACGATACAAAACCAAATTCAATCTTCCCATATTTTACTACACCCAGCTTTTAGGGCTTTCTTTTGGTCTTGATCCTAAAAAACTAGCTTTAGACCGTCTTTTTGTTTCTCCTTTCCCTTTACTGAGAAACAAAGGGCTTCTTTAATTGAAGGATGAGGTGTAATTCATGGCAAGAATAGGAGTTTTTGTATGTTGGTGCGGTTCCAATATCGCTGAAACTGTTGATGTCGTAAAAGCTTCAGAAACTATAGCCAAAATTCCTGGAGTAGTACTTTCAACAGACTATAAGTATCTATGCTCAGATCCAGGTCAGGATCTGGTCAAACAGGCAATCAAAGATCACAATCTCACTGGAGTGGTGGTAGCTTCGTGTTCTCCTCGAATGCATGAGCCCACTTTCAGAAAAGCTGCTGCTCAAGCAGGTTTGAATCCATATATGCTGGAAATGGCAAATATCCGGGAGCAGTGTTCCTGGGTGCACGACAAGAAAGAAGATGCCACCCAAAAAGCTATTGATTTAATTCGCATGATGGTCGAAAAAGTCAAACGCAACAAACCGCTTCAAAACGTTAAAATACCCGTCACCAAAAAAGCCCTGGTGATTGGAGGTGGAGTTACAGGAATTCAAGCTGCTCTCGATATTGCTTCAGGGGGCATACCTGTCATACTTCTCGAAAGAGAGCCTTCCATAGGTGGTCATATGTCCATGCTGGACGAAACATTCCCCACCCTTGATTGCTCTCAGTGTATTCTAACCCCCAAAATGGTAGAAGTTGCTCAACATCCTCTGATTCAGATCATTACCTATTCTGAGCTTGAAAGCCTGGAAGGTTTTGTGGGCAACTTTAAAGTTAAAATTCGAAAAAAAGCTCGACATGTGGATATTGATGCCTGTACGGGATGCGGTACCTGTTGGCAAAAATGTCCTACCAAGGTCACCTCAGAGTTTGAGCAAGGTCTTGGCAAACGAAAAGCCATTTACATACCTTTCCCTCAAGCTATTCCTAGCCGTCCTGTCATTGACGAAGATCACTGCCTGAAGTTTACTTCCAATCGTTGTGGGATCTGCGAAAAAGTTTGTCCCACCAAAGCTGTTCACTTTGATGATCAGCCTGTGATTATCGAAGAAGAAGTAGGCGCTATTGTAGTTGCCACAGGCTACGACCTGATGAAAACCTCCGATTTCGGAGAATATGGTTATGGGAAATACAAAGACGTCGTCACTTCACTTCAATTTGAACGAATGGTATGCGCTTCCGGACCCACTCTGGGAGATCTACAGCGACCCTCCGATGGGAAAAAACCCAAGACCGTGGTTTTTGTTAAATGCGTGGGATCTCGAGACCCCGAACATCACTACCCCTATTGTTCCAAAATCTGCTGTATGTACACTGCCAAGCAGACCATGCTATTCCGACACAAAGTTCATGATGGAAATGCCTACGTTTTCTATATCGATATCCGCTCCAACGGAAAAAACTACGAGGAATTTGTCCGCAGAGCCAGCGAACATGAAGGTGCACAGTATATTCGTGGTCGTGTTTCCATGGTTTATCAGGATGGCGAAGATCTGGTGGTTGAAGGTGCTGACACCTTAACTAACTCACAAGTCAAAATCAAAGCAGATTTAGTGGTATTGGCCACTGCCATGAAATCCCCTGAAGGAATCAAAGAACTTGCTCAGAAGCTGGGAATTGGTTATGATCAGCATGGCTTCCTCACAGAAGCTCATCCCAAGCTAAAACCCGTGGAATCTTCCACTGCAGGAATATTTCTGGCAGGGTGTGCTCTAAGCCCCAGAGATATCCCGGATTCTGTTTCAGAAGCTAGTGGTGCTGCTGCCAAAGTCATGGGTCTGCTTTCCAAGTCCGAACTCGAAAAAGATGGTGTGGTAGCTACAGTGCGTGAATGTTCCTGTACTGCCTGTCAAAACTGCGTCAAAGTTTGTCCTTTCGGAGCCATCTCGCTTAAAGATATCAAAGACCGTCAGGGCAATCTTATTCGTCAAGTAGCCAACGTCAATCCCGGGCTTTGTACGGGCTGTGGAACATGTACTCCCAGCTGTCCTTCACGAAGCATCGATCTTCAAGGCTTCACCGACGAAGAGTTATATGCAGAAATTAATGCAATGGCATTACTATAAGGAGGAAAAACATGCAGGATAACTGGGAACCAAAAATCATTGCTTTTGTTTGCAACTGGTGCACCTATGCTGGAGCTGATCTTGCTGGAACATCCCGTTTTAAATATGCTCATAACGTAAAAGTAATCAAAACCCCCTGCACAGGTCGTATCGATCCAATGTTTATTGTGCACACTTTCGAAAAAGGAGCGGATGGGGTGATGATTTCAGGCTGTCATCCCAACGATTGCCATTACAACGAAGGTAATTTTAATGCTCGTCGTAAATACATCATGATGAGAGCCTTACTTACTCAACTTGGTGTGGATATGGAACGTATTACCTTTTCATGGTGCTCCGCTTCAGAAGGTATCAAATTTGCATCTCTAGTCAATGAAGTTACTGAAAAGATAAAAAAACTGGGTCCGTATAAAGACTTTACCCAGTTGAACCAGGATGAGAGGTAAGAATATGGAAAACTTACAAAAAAAAGCAAAAGAACTATTAAGCAACAAAGAAGTTGATCTCATCATTGGATATACTTCCATCAGCGAACAGGAAACCAAGCCTGTTTTCATTAAAGAGGCAGACGAAGCATCCAAGTTGGTATTCAATGCCTTTTGTTTTAACAATTTGGCAACATATCTCACTCGAAAAGATGTTAAAGCAGTCAAGAAAATTGGTATCGTAGCCAAAGGTTGCGATATCAGAGCCATTGTCAATCTCATCGTAGAAAATCAAATTCCAAGAGAAAAAGTCTATATTCTTGGTATGAGTTGCCCTGGCGTAAAAGATCCCAAAAATCCCAGCGAAATCAACAGCAAGTGCCGGGTATGCAAAGTCCAGAATCCCCACCTGGCTGATGTGATCATTGGCGAAAAAGTTGCAGAAAGCAACAAAATGGATCAGAAAGTTCATCACTCCGATGTGGAAGAATTCAACAAAAAAACACGAGAGGAAAAGTGGCAATTCTGGACAGAGCAGTTTTCAAAATGTATCCGATGTTATGCCTGCCGACAAGCTTGCCCTATGTGTTATTGCAACCGATGTATCGTTGACCTGAATACTCCCCAGTGGATTGATACTCGCTCAAATCCAAAGGGTGGTTTGGCATGGAATCTTGTACGAGCATATCATTTGTCAGGCAGATGCATTGATTGTGGCGAATGCGAACGAGTTTGTCCAGTCAACATTCCATTGATGCTCTTGAATCGGACTCTTCAAGAAGAAGTTCAGCGATCTTTTGATTTTGAAGCAGGATATGATCTTGAAGCTTCTGCTCCGCTGACTGTTTTTGAAAAAGATGATCAAGAAAATTTCATTCGATAAGGGAGGAAGATAGTGGCTGATTTATTTCTAACTCATGATAAAGCAAAAGAATTGCTCAAGCATATCGCCAGCCAGGGAATTGAAGTTTTTGGTCCTGTCAAAAAGGATGGAAGTCATCTGATTGAAAAAATCAAAGATCAATCAGAAATTGATTTTTCTTATTTTATCACTGCAAACTCCATCAAAGAAGCACTTTTCCCACGTTATGAAAAAATCCTTTCCTACAAAATCTCTCAAGAAGGCATCGAAGTAGAAGATGTTTCCATAGACAAATCCGTCGTAATCTTTGGTGGTCATCCTTGTGATGCTGCCTCTATTCCATTAATGGAAAAGATCTTTGGCTGGGATTATAAAGACAAGTTTTTCCTTGAACGAAGAGAAAAAGCTGTCATCCTTACTTTGGCTTGCGAAGAAGCCGACAAAGACTGTTTCTGCACTAGCCTGGGCTACTCTCCCCGAGGAGAAATTGGGTCGGATATCCTTCTTGAAAGGGTTTCAGATCAAGGGTGGAAACTTAAACTTCTCAGTGAAAAAGGGAAAGAGTTTGCAAAAAAATATGAAACTTACTTTCAAAGTACTTTAGAAGTCGATAAAAAATACCCCAAACTTTCCGACAAAGATATACCAGTACAATTTGATGCAAAAATTGTCAAAAGCTGGATTGATACTCATTTTGAAGACCCTTTATGGGAAAAAATTGCCTCCAATTGCTGGAGTTGTGCTGCATGTACTTATGTCTGCCCCACCTGTCACTGCTTTGATATTACAGATGATGCCACCATGTGGAGCGGAATGCGCACCAAAAACTGGGATGCCTGCACCTTGCCCTATTTTACTCTTCATGCCTCCCAACACAATCCAAGAGAACAGCACTTTCAACGATATCGCCAACGCATCAACCATAAATACAGCATCTACGTCAACCTTTTTAACGCCATATCATGCACTGGCTGTGGAAGATGCAGTCGTGCCTGTGGAGCAAAAGTAAACATTCTTGAAGCGGTCAAAATGATTGCCAGCGCAGCAGGAGGTAAATAAACCATGTCTGACAATGTCTATATGCCCTATTTAATGAAAATAAGTGATATTCGAGACGAAACTCCTGATACCCGTACTTATCGCTTGGAATTTACCCGCCCGGAAGATGCAGAAAAATTTGATTTCAAAGCAGGACAATTTGGCTTGTATTCTGCTTTCGGAGGCGGAGAATCCACCTTCTGTGTTGCTTCTCCCCCCACTCGCAAAGGCTATATTGAGTGCACCTTCCGAGTCATGGGTCGTGTCACCACTCAACTCAGAGACATGAATATCGGAGATATTGTAGGTTTCAGAGGTCCCTATGGCAATTCTTTCCCCATCGAAGAAAAATTTTATGGAAAAAACATCACTTTCATCGCAGGTGGAATAGGACTTGCCCCAGTTCGATGCGTCATATGGAACATTCTGGATCTACGCGATAAGTTTAAGGACGTCAACATTGTTTACGGAGCTCGAACCTTCCAGGATCTGGTGTACAAAGATGAAATCAAAGAGTGGGAAGATCGAAAAGATGTTAACCTTGTCAAAACCCTCGATCCTGGCGGAGACAAAGCTGAATATGGTTGTTCAGGATGGAATGGCAAGATGGGTTTTGTGCCTGCTGTCTTGAAAGAATCAGGCATCAAAGGAGACAATGGAGTGGCCGTGGTATGTGGCCCTCCTATCATGATCAAACTCACTCTCCCAGTCCTAAAAGAACTCGGTTTTGCTGAGGAAAACACCTTCACCACTCTTGAAAATAAAATGAAATGCGGAATTGGTAAATGTGGTCGATGCAATGTAGGCTCCTTTTATGTTTGCAAACATGGACCCGTTCTTTCAGCTGCTGAATTGGCTCAATTACCTGACGAATACTGATACTTGATAAAAGCAGGAAAGGAGTATAATCTCTTTTCCTGCTTTTTTTTATTTTCGCAGACAAGGAGAAGAATCATGAACGAACGCATCATCGAACAAATGCGAAAAATGGAAGATCTTCACGGTTTAATCAAAGTTTACCATAGCAATGATGATGAAAAAATAAGATTATGGACGCTGGAAGCATTGATGAGCATCAATGATCCCGAGGTGTTGAGCACTTTTGCTGAAGCATTGAGTGAAGATGAAGATGAAGAGATACGAAGTTTTGCAGCCCAAGCTTTAGGGTTTTTAAAAAATACTCACGCAGTACCAGTTTTGATGGATGCTCTCAGTTCTGATCCCTCAGGTCAAGTAAGATCAAAAGCTGCCAGCGCATTGGGGCGTTTAAAAAATCCCCGTACACTAAAAGCTTTAATTGCTGCATTAAGCGACGAACATATTGCTGTTCGAAGAAACTCCGCTCAAGCCCTGGGTTTACTTGGAGATCTTCGTGCGGAAAAAAACTTGTTGGAGCTTCTTGGGCGTGAAGAAGAAGATCCGAATGTATATGCTTCTGCTATTAAAGCCTTAGGCAAACTGAAAAGTCAAAATGCTATCCCTGAGCTAAAAAGCTTATTAGTAGAAGATCCCCCCGAGAAGATCATCAAAGCTATAATTGAGGCCTTGGGATGGATAGGCACCCAGGAGTGTCTGACTATTCTGATGGCATTCCAGCAAACTAATGAAAAAGAAAGTATCAAAGCAGAGCTTGACATGATCATTGAAAAACTTGAACGCTTCTTACTTGTTTCAAAACCAGTGGAAGAAGATTTTTCCGCAGTTGCACCCTTAATGAACAGGGAAAAGGTAGATTACAAGAAAATTCTGGACCGACTCAACAAGCTCAACAATGAAAGCTGAAAAAGTAGCAGTATTGATCAGTGGGGGAGTAGATAGTGCAGTAAGTGCCTTTTTGCTGAAACAGAAAGGTTTTGAAGTGCTTGGGGTTTTTATGGAATTGATGCACCTGGATCAACCAGAGCAACTATCCCAGCGACTTCAACAAGCAGAAAAAGTATGCACAAGCTTGAACATTCCCTTTCACCACCTGAGCTTTTCCGCCAGGTTCAAAGAAAAGGTATTCGACCCCTTCATGGAAGCCTATGCCAAAGGCTATACTCCCAATCCCTGCGTGAAATGCAATCAAAGCATAAAGTTTGGAGAAGCTATGGATTATGTCTTGAATTCGCTGGATGTTTCTCGAATGGCTTCAGGACATTATGTAAGATTGATACAGGACGAACGAGGGTATTATCTCAAAAAAGGTCTGGACCCCATCAAAGACCAGTCCTATGTGCTTTATACTCTTAAGCAGACCCAACTTGCAAAGTTGGCATTTCCCTTGGGGGAGTATCACAAAAAAGATATCAAAGCTATTGCACATGAATCCCTTCATGAAGTAAGCTTTTCGGGCGAAAGCGTTGACCTTTGTTTCATTTCCAGGGATTATCATTCATTAATCGAAGACAAAGCAGGGAAGATTGTAAACCAGGAGGGAAAAGTGCTGGGAAGCCATAAAGGAATTCATCGATACACCATAGGGCAAAGGCAGGGTCTTGGAATTGCTGCACCACAACCCTTATATGTTGTTGACATCCGCCCAGAGAGCAACGAAATAGTGGTAGGAGAGAAGGCTGAAACTTTTCGTACGGAAATGTGGGTGGAAGAAGTCCACTCCCTGCTTCCTGGAGAGCTTGATAAAGAAATCAAAGCTAAAGCTAAAATACGCTACGCAAGCCCAGAGCAGGATTGTATTTCCCATCCTATCGGAAACAAACTCAAAATCACCTTCAACGAAGCTCAGTTTGCCATCACCAAAGGACAATCCGCAGTTTTCTACCAGGAAGACCGACTCCTCGGTGGCGGTATCATCTGCTCCTAACTAACTTTATCCAATACATCTTTTTTGCTACAATATTATTGAACACCTGTATTTTAGTGCTTTATAAAGGAGGTTTGGTATGGCTCATAAAATTTTAGTCATCAACACGGGATCATCCACTACCAAAGTGGCCATTATGCAAAACAATCAATGTCTGGCGCAAGAAGAAAAAACCCATCAAAGCGAAGAATTAAAAGTATTCACTCATCTCCAGGAAGAAGCCGTCTTCCGAAAAGAGCTTATCGTTCACTTCCTGAATCAGCACCCTGAAGAAAGCTCCTCCCTTTCAGCCATCGGAGCCATCGGAGGCATTTTAAAGCCACTTCCAGGTGGGGTTTATGCTATCAACGAAGCCTTGATCAGCGATATCCAGCATGGTCGTACCCCTGCCAAACATGCTTCCAACATTTCGGCTCTTCTTGCCTATGATTTTGCTTATCAAATGAAGCTTCCCGCCTATATTGTCGATCCCATTTCCACCGATGAACTTTGGGAAGTATCCCGCATCACTGGTTTTCCAGCCATTGAGCGAAAAAGCAGAACTCATGCTCTAAACGTCAAAGCCTGCTATCGTAAATTAGTCAGCGCTCATCATCAAGATCCCAAAGGAAACTATATTATTGCACATTTAGGCGGAGGTTTGAGTGTCAATCTTGTAGTCAACGGAAGAATAGTGGATATCGAAGACGGCAGACAATATGGACCTTTTTCCACCGAGGCGGCAGGAGGGGTTCCCATCCCCGATTTGCTCCAATACATGATGGAAAAAGAGCTGGATCCCCGGTCCCTTTTAAAATACTGGTATGGCAAAGGGGGCTTTGTGGCTCATTTAGGCATCAATTCCATCAAGGATACGCTTAGTATAGCAAAAGAGGGAGACCCCAAAGCGCAGATTTTGCTGGATGCTTTTGTATATCAAATTAGTAAAGCGATTGGAGCGCTGAGTGTAGCCAATAAAAACAAAATCAATGCTGTGGTATTGACAGGCGGAGCCGCTCGGAGCGATGTCATTGTCAAAAAAATCACCGAGTATATCAGCTCTCTTGCTCCTATCTTCGTGTTTCCAGGCGAAAATGAGCTGGAAGCCATTGCAGAGAGCGTTGAATTAGCCTTGGAGCATAAAATACCGACGCTGGAGTATCGATAAGCATAAAAAAGGAAGTATTTTGCTTGTTATCGTTTTTCCAAGTCTTTGATACAATAGGGCTATCGAGTTTATATTCAGAGAGTGGCGAAAATAGAGAAAGGATGGAGCAATGAAAATGGTTTCCATAGATATCAGAAATGAAGAATGTCTGATCTTACTCAAGCCTGACTGTGTTGAGCGTCGTCTCTGCGGTGAAATCATTGCCCGAATCGAGAAAACGGGCATGCTCCTGACTCGCATGAAACTTATTCAGGCAAATGCAGAGCTCATTGGTCAACACTATCCCGACGATCCTTCGTGGTTAAAAAAAGTGGGAATGAAGAAAATCCAAAAATTCCAAGCCATGGGAAAAACAGTCAAACAAGACTCGTTGAGCATCGGCAAAGGCGTTCGTAACGATTTGATTCGTTATTTCTCGGGAAAAACCATCATAGTTTTCACCGTTCAAGGTCTCAATGCTATAGCCTGCATGCGCAAACTTGCTGGCAACACCGAGCCATTTACAGCCACCCCAGGTACTCTCAGAGCTGATTATTCCACTGATTCTTATGAAAGCGCTGATAGTCTTGAGCGACCCATCCAAAATCTTATCCATGTGAGTGACAGCCCCGAATCCTGTCAGCGTGAAATAGAAATATGGTTCAACGAAAATGAATTGCATCACTGATCCTGGCACTCACCTCCTCCTGGTTACTGGTCTTTCTGGAGCTGGCAAAACGCAATGTATAAAACTCCTGGAAGATCTGGGTTATTTTTGTGTTGACAATCTTCCTATCGCTCTCTTGTCTGGCTTTGCAGAGCTCATCAATCGATCTGATGAACCCCAAAAGATGACAGCTGTAGTGATTGATGTACGAGAAGGAGAGAGATTTTGGACCAATCTCCAGGATGCATTAAATCAGCTAAAAAAGCAAGATATCGCTTATTCCATCCTCTTTCTTGAAGCCTCCGATGAAATACTCGTACGCCGTTTTTCTGAAACTCGCCGAAAACACCCCTTGTCAGAAGACGGAAGCATACTAAATGCTATTCTCCGAGAACGTACTTTTCTCGCCCCTTTGAGAGAAAAGGCAAACTTCATCATGGATACGTCTCCCTACACCCTAAAAGAATTCCGTGAAAAATTACTCTCTATTGTATCCCTTATTCACAATCACAAAGAAATCTATCCCGTAAACATCAACATCGTTTCATTTGGATACAAGGCTGGTCTGCCCATTGATGCTGATATTGTGATGGATGTACGATTTTTACCCAATCCCTTTTATGATTGTGACTTAAAAAAATACAACGGACTACACAAAGAAATTGTTCATTATGTGCTGGACAATTCCATAGCCAGAGATTTTATCGCCAAACTTACCGACTTGCTTAAGTTTGTTATCCCTCTTTACCATCAGGAAGGTAAAAGCCAGATCACCATTGCATTTGGTTGTACGGGGGGCAAACATCGATCGGTAGCCATCGCCGACCTTATTGGCAAGACTTTAATTAATCAGGGCTATCACATCAATTTTCAACATCGAGATATCTACAACGACGATCAACTGAATGAACGATGAACCACCACAACCATAACAATTACTGGAACACTCTTAAAACCTGGTTGATGCCAGGGATGAACGTAAAACGTTGGATCTTGCTGACCATGTTTGGCTTGGGTCTTTTAGGGATCTCAGTGCTCGTATTAGTCGATTTTACTATCCTTGGAGCCATCAAACGCTGGCTCATCGACAACGTGATGATTGATTTTTTCGGTAAAAACCGTTTGTACACCCCAAGCTGGGTATCGTTATTGTTGGGAGCTGTGGTGCTTTTTACCTCCTTTTTTTCCATCGTTTACGGAATACGAAAACTCCTTAATTCAGTCATCACCTCGCTGATTCCTGAAAGAGAAAAAGCTATAGCTGATATGGTGAAGGAATATCGCTTTAGAAATAAAATGCTCAATATCGTGGTGATTGGAGGAGGAACAGGGATTTTTCCCTACCTGCAGGCACTCAAAGACCTACCCTTTAGTGTTAGTGCCATCGTAACTGTAGCTGACAGCGGAGGAAGCTCGGGCAGACTCCGGGAAGAATATGGCATACTAGCTCCAGGAGACATCCGCAGGGCTCTCATAGCCTTATCCGACAAGAAGTCCTCCGAGATGGAAAAATTGTTTAACTACCGCTTTAAAGACGGTTCATTGAAAGATCATAGCCTTGGTAATCTTATGATCACAGCTCTAACCGAGATGACTGGTGATTTTTCTGAATCAATCTATCAACTGAGCCGAATATTGGACGTCAAAGGAAAAGTAATTCCCTTCACCCTGGATAGCTTAAATCTTTGTGCTGAATTCGAAGACGGTTCGGTGGTCATAGGAGAAGCCAATATTCATCAACAGGGAAAACGAATTCGTAAAATCTTTTTCGACCCTCCCTATTGTAAGCCCTTGCTTCGGGTTATCGAAGAACTCGATAAAGCTGATGTTATTTTATTGGGTCCTGGCAGTCTCTATACCAGCGTCCTGCCGTGTCTTATCATCACTCCTATTGCTGATATCATACATAATAGCGATGCTTTGAAGATATATAATGCCAATCTTATGACCGAAGTCGGAGAAACCGATCAATACTCTGTGTCTGACCATTTGAATGGTTTGCTGAATAATGTGGGTGCAAAAATCGTCGACTACACTCTTGTCAACAACGGATCCATCGCACCAGATGTACGTGATTTTTATGCCAGGTACAAATCCATCCCCGTAGAATGCGACATGGAACAGGTTCGAAAATTGGGAGTTACCCCTCTATTTTATGATCTTGTGGAAGTCAATGAGGGCAAGATCCGACATTCTCCCGACAAGGTTCGACAGGCACTGAGTGACATCTTGAGCAAGGCTAAATATGTAAAAAAAGGGATTTTCCCTTTATAATACCCGATCTATTCAAGCGTCGAATAAAACAAGTAGATCACCATCGATACATAGGGACCCAGAATAACCATAGGAAGCTGATTGATCCAGGCAACACCTGTTTTTGGAGTTAAAAGCAAAACGAGGAGATAAGTCAGGATCACCAAGCCAACGGATTTTAAACTTTGAGCCAGAAAAAGTCGATAGCTTTCTTTCCATGCCTGCTTGAACGAGAGTGCTCCCAATATCATTTTTGGCCTGAGAATGAATCGATAGGGCACAAAGACTGCTAAAAACAAAACAATCAGAAGCACAATGAAGAGTACCGAGAGAAAAAACACCAAACCAAGCTGATTTTGCTGAGAAAGATGGGATATTAGCAAAAAGAAACCACTTATACCCACCATACTTCCCAGCACAAAAACAAAATCAAGGGCAAACAAACGATAAAAACTAAGCACAACATGCTGTCTTTGTTGCACGAGCATCTCAGATAGTTTCATTCCGCTAAAGTGAAGCCAAATAATCACATCAAGGAGAGCAGTGTATGCAATCAAAATCAGAGCTCCCAGGAAGATCCCGAGAAAACTACGCACCAGCACTATGCTGTTGGCTTGTTCGGTAAATTCCATGGGAGCCCATAAATAAATACTCCAGTAGGCAAAGACCAGTAATGCGGTCAAGACCAGGGACACCCATACCAAAGGAAACAAATGGTCCTTCCAAAGCTCAATAGCTTCCCATAAAATCTGACCCACTCCCTTTGATTTGGATGTTTCCATAGCTTTACTCCTTTATGGCTTCTGTTTTGCCAGGTATTCTACAATAAAAGCACGAACTTCTTCAGTTTCATATCCTTTGATGGCTTTAAGGTCTTTGAATGCCATTATGGATTCTTCTTCGGAAAAATCAAAATGCTCCTGAAAGACTTCCAAAGGGATGCCATAAGCTTTGGATACTTCTTGAAAATTCATTCTTCCGGTGATGTTGTCAGGGTTTAACACTGCACCTTTTTCCTGAGCTTTCTCCGCTTGTTTGACCAGATTGGGCTGTACCCATCTAAAATCTCCCGTAAGAGAGGTGATGCCAACCAAAACAATAAATATTCCCAAGACAATGGCCAAAACCTGATTGGGATAGATTTTCTTTTTGCCCGAAATTTTTAGCTCAAGAGTTTTGGGTTCGGGGCAAGCATTCACACATTCCTGACATTGAATGCATTCCAGGGTAGTGACTCTATCCAGCTTGGAAACCTGGATATTGACAGGACAAGCCTTGTCGCAAGCCAGACAATGTGTGCAGGTCTTTTTATTTCTTTCAATGGTGGTCATGCCCAAGGGAGATAGAAAAGCAATGAATCCTCCAAGAGGGCAGAGATATTTGCAAAACACTCGATTGTAAAATAAGGAAAGAAACAAAGAAAGGATAAGTATTATAAAGCCAATTAAAAACTCAGTAAGAATCTCATTGGAGGTCAAATGATTGTAGGCTGCCCAGGGGTCATAAGGTCGGATGACCAAACGACCAAAATACCAGGAAAAAGCAACAAATACAATCAATACCAGGTATTTACCCCAACGCATGGGTCGATCCATCGCCACAGGCATGATGAAGCGTTTTTTAAAGATCTTTTTACCCAGGCGATCAAAAATTTCCTGCAGAGTCCCCATGGGGCAAAACAAACCACAAAAGGATCTGCGGAATAGTAGCGTGGCTAAAGCGACAAAAGCCATTAAAATAAAACTGGACACCCCCACCCTTGCCACCATCTGCCCGGTTCTAAGGTAGGTATACAAGGATTCCACGGCTCCAAAAGGACAAAGTTGGTCCACATTGATGGTGCGAAGATATCGAAATACCTGATGGATAATGCCAATGGCCGTTGAAAGACCAAGAATTACTAGTAAAACCACCCATCGCAGGGTTCTACTCTTTTTCTGCTGTTTTCGTCTGCTCGCTTTGGTATTTTGCATATCAGACTCTCCTTTATCAGCTCAATTTCCTTCTATTATAGCTCAAAAATATTAGGAAACCTTTTCATAAAGCATGAAGATTGAGATACTGATTTTTTCAATGTCGCAAATGCAAGGTCTCGTTGCGACAACTAGCGCACCATAACACTTCGCGGGATACAGAAAGAAAACAAATACAGGAAGAGAGTGCCGAATTGGATTCGCGCTCTCTTCCTGAAAGGTTCATCAGAACGATCTAAAATCCTTCATTGTCTTCAATTCTCATCTTTGCTTTTTTTCCTTCCTCTTTTCCTACGAAGGATTCCTAAAGCTATCAGGATCACCACTGCTGGAGCAAGGAAAAAAAGGACTTCCCAAGGGGATGATTCTTTCTTGATAAACTGGGTATCATCCTGAGTAGCTTCGGGTATAGCTGTATCCATTTGATCCTTTTCAATTGCCTTTGAAATGAGTTCGTCCTTGTTTCCAAAAGCAAAAAGAGTTGAATTAGTGAAAGCTTTTCCATCATCATGGCTGCTAAGGTATATTCTTCCATCAGATCCAATCACTATATCTGAGGAACCTATTCTCTCATCTTCATAAGACCAGAGAATTTGACCTTCAGGATTTAATGCCATCATCTTGTTATGGTTAGTAAAATACAGATTTCCCTCTGCACCAATAGCAATATTGGACCTGGGGATACTGTCCATCCTAAACTTCCATTTAAGTTTTCCCATGGAATCTACAGCGTACAGCATGTTGTTCGGATCTCTTCTATTGTCGCAACTAAATAGGTATACTGTGCCATCAGGTCCAAGAGAGGGAACAATACTAAACACAGATGCTTCACCAACAGAGGTTTTATCTGAGTGAAAAACCCATTTCATGTTCCCCTTGGAATCTAAGGCATGAAGCTCTCCTTCATAGCTTTTAGCAACATAGATACTTCCATCCGGAGAAATCATTGGACCTATATCTGATCCAGAATAGGTCCATAAGGTCTCCCCCTCAGGGTTTAGGGCATTTACTCGCCCCCCTGCAATAAAGATATTACCCGACTTGTCAAGCGTGACTCCTGATTTGTTTGGCCTGATGGGGACGGACCATTTTTGGGTTCCATCCTTCTGAATAGCATATAAATAGTAGGGATATTCATCATCGAAATCATTTCCTGGGTAGCTGGAGCAGAAATAAATCGTACCATGAGTATCAATTATGGGAGAACCTAAAAATCTACTCTGAGTATTAAAAGTCCACAAAAGCTTGTAGTTGCTATCCAGAGCATATAGAAGGGCCTCCCTGGGATAATGATAACTTGGAAGATACATGGTACCATCCTCAGCTATGGTGGGTGCCTTGGTTATGGTTGCCTCTCCTGTTTCTGTGGAGAAAACTGCTTTCATAGTTTGTTGGTGCAAATCAACAGCATAAAGCGTGGAAGACGTTTCATCAAATGAGTTTGCATTAACAAATGTTGCGATATAGAGGATGTTGTTTTTTCCCAGGGTAAGGGCATCATTACTTGAATAGGCACTACTTCCAAAGATAGTTCCTGGTATTTCCAATTCCCACAAAAGGGTGCCATCAACAAGGCTTGTATCATATCTACTCAATCCTGTCCGTTGGGCATTGCCCCCACTGCAAGGCCAGGGGGTGTCAGCAAGTTGGGCTTTGAGAATGGGATTAGTATGATTACACAAAAATAAGATCAAGAAAAAGGGAAGTGTTTTTCTTAATATCAAACTAGTCAAGTTTTTCATGAATCACTTAAACCTCCGATTGTATAAGACTTACCAATCAAAGACATCATCTTCTCCTCTGATTTTTATAGTGCAAAAACCTGTTTCTGACTAATCTTGCATGATCTGTCAGATTATCAGGACTTGCTATGTACGGATTGCCGGGGGGATTTTTATGGGGTCCATAATAAGCTTCAGCACAATACCAATCATCATAGCTTGCTTTTTTTATCCATGAAAGATCCTTGTTTCTGATGTTTTCTGAGTTTCCTGTCATGTGTTTAGCCAATTTTCCGAGCCACAAAGTCATTGCTGCTCCAACATTCCACAAAGGTTCATGAATATTTTTTACGTCTCCACTTTGAAATGGTTTAATACCAAATCGCTTCTCCCACGTTGAGTTGGCTCCATCTTTTTCAGACGTGTCATTAATAGCAAGTAATCCATAATCTTCGTGTGAATGACGAAAAATTTCATTAGGATTTTTGGGATCCGTATGACTATATCTTGTTTCTGTCATAGCTTTTGCTTTGATAAATAGAGCAAAATCAACTGTTTTATTAAAGTCCATACTCATTCGGTATGCTTCGTTTAAAAAACTTGCCAAAAAGCTATTTCCATATCATACCGAGTAAAGTCTCCATTAGGTTGCGCGTCAGGTTCAACATTTATATGTTGCTTTATAGCTCCAGCCATAACAATATGTTTGACTAATGTTCGCGTTTCAAAAGCTTTTCCAAATCGTTTTTCCAGACCAGTCAAATACTTATTACCAAATTCTTCCACATCATGTAATAACACTTGAATTTCTTTTAAAGAAAACTTAACTCCCTGATCTTTCAATTCATTTAAAGCATCTCGAATACCATAAGCAATTTGACGATTTTTAGGACTATTGTCATCTAGCGGAAAAACATCACGTATGCTTCCATCCTTGTTATATTCAATCCTAACTCCATACACATCAATCCAAATTTCAGTCCAATATGCATTACACCCGTCGTTGCTACCAAACATACCTTCAATAAGCAGGTCTTGATGTTCATTTCGCCGATGTTCCGCATCTCGCCAGGCTGCCTGCCTTCCAGCTTCAGCCATATTAATGTTGCTACCATCAGGATTCTGAACTGCAGCTACCACCAAGGTATAGTCTTCCATATAGCAGGAGTTCATCCCTCCTTCGCTGCTTTGAATATTGGAGTAATTTTTTGGAGTAAAACGAATAGGCGTTCCTGTATTCTCAGGCGAATAGCCCGTAGGATCAATCAAGGAAACCGGATCGTTTTGGCAATAGATGTAGTACTGCACCCATTGCCCTTCATGAGCTCCGGAAAGAAAACGCGCATGGGAAGAGAGCACGAAGCTAACTCGGCGCTCTCTTCCCATAAGGTACATTAACTTAAATCGCCTTCTTTATCATAACTGCTTACCTGACTCCAAACTCGTCAGTATGGGTTGTATCGAAATCTCTATTCAATCTTGCTCTAAAGACAACCATCTTACCCTGTGATCACCCTTTGTTGCAAGTTCATAAATTAAACCGTTCCCATGGATTGCTAAGAGATTTATGGAATAGTCTGCCTGGAGAGATACTATAGTATGTAATTGGCCTTCATTATCCAATTTATACAAGGTAAAGTGTACCTTTCCTATGCTTTCTTTGCTGTCGCCTATTCTTTCAGAAGAGCTCATATAGCCTCTACTGAGTAGCATTGAATCTGTCCATAGATGGATAGAGGCTGGCAAGGTATTTGTAATTACTTCCACATTACTTCCATCGGTTAACATACGATAAACCACTGGAGCTTGATGAAACATTTCGCGCTGTGTAAAGACAATCCAGTTGCCAGCAACATAATAACTATCATAATCCCCAAAGGTAAATTCCTTGCCTTCAAATAGATTTTCAGCTTCTCCTCCTTCAATGGGAATGCGATAGAGACTATGATCCTTTCGCCAATTATGAAAATACACCCAATCCCCAGTTACTTGAATCTCAGCAGGATCAAGCTCCTCATTATCCAATCGGATCACAGGAGATCCACTGATATGAACTCGGTAGAGCTCCAGTGGTGGAGCATAGACATAACCACCACTATCTTCAGCCACCGAAACATAGAGCCAGTCTTCTGCTAAAAAGGAACGGTAAAGCCCCTCTCTTTCGAAGATTATCTCATGCGCTGATCCATCCGGACGCATTCTACCCACTGCTCCATAGATAGTATAGTAGATCCAGCCATCCTGCAAATAAAGGCTGTTGGAAAAGATTTCTTCCATGGGTGTTTTTTGAGTCCCATCCTTGTTTATGCGGTATAAACTACCCCATTTGCTCCTTGGTCCAGAAAATTCGAGGAAAAAGATCCATTCGTCATAGGCTACAAACCAATAAGCTTCTCTTGGAGACTCCACAGCAACAATCCATGTTTTATCACTTCCATCCAGGCGGGAACGACAAATCCAATTCCTGTCGTCATTGCTTTTAATTGAGCTGTAGTATACCCAGTCTCCATCCAATCCATACAAACGGTGGTTGTCTTCATAGCGATAGGTTTTAACCGCAGACGCTTCAAAAGAAAAAGAATACTGCTCATTCATCCTCTGAGCTATCTCCGTTTTTTCTTGTAGTTTGAGCTCTTCCTGCAATATGAGCTCTTCTTGAGGTTTGGTCTCTTCCAGAGTTGGAGCAGGCTTATTGCAGGAGGTAAGACTTAAAATCAGTATTAAACAAAGGATACCTATAAGACATTGTTTCATTAATTGCGGTCCTCCTTCATCAAAGTATTCATTGGCTGTAATTATTTTTTCCCTCCCCAAACTATTTCTCTTGTTCCGTCTTTATGATTTATCCATTCACCATAGAGAAAAATGGAAACTACACTATTTCGATATTGAGTTACATTAGGTTCTGAAGGTTTTCTTGGAATATCTCCATAATAAAACTCAATAGCTTTTTTCATTTCACCAAAAGTGGGGGCTGTTCTTCTTCCTTCACTTGTATAATTGTAACCAGTATCTTTTCGTAGTAGTTTGGCATAAAGCATGCCAACTCCGATACCAATATTATTATAGGCAATATGCATTCCACCATCTTTTCCTTCAATAAATTTCAAACCATTGCCATATTTTTCCACCCAATGCGGACAATTAAAATCCCAATTTCCAGCTCCATCTTTTCTGTGCGAATCAGGTAATACCTGCATAATCCCTCTATTAGAACCTGTATGTGTTCCTTTCCCCGTTCCCAATCTCGATTCCTGGTATCCAATCGCTTTTGCTATGTTAGCCATATCCACCAGACTCATGGATGCTTCATCTGTGTAAGATAACCTGCCTGTTTTGGGAAGAATTTTAATTTTAAGACCAGCTCGTGATGCCCAGAAACTTGTCCAGAAGCCAAAATGCATATCATATTGATTGTACTCAGGGTTATCGTATTTCTGCATTTGGGTGGCAATAAAGCCTCCAATCACAGCATGATGGAGAAATTCGTTTACTGCATCTTTTTTGTTATCAGTAATAATGGCCCATGTAGAGTAATTTTTATCATAAAAGGATTGCACAGATATTAATAAATCTCTTACTTCTGATGAGCTGAGTTTTCCTCCTGAAAGTTGAATTTCATTATATGCATTCAGAATTGTACCAAGAATAAGCCATCCCTTTTCTGAATAAGCTGTTCCTGTGATGTTTCCATTCTTATCGATTGTAATATCTATTTTTTCCCCATCGATATACATAGTTACCCAATACCCATCTTTACACCCGTCGTTGCTTTCAAACATACCTTCAATAAGCAGGTCTTGATGTTCATTTCGCCGATGTTCCGCATCTCGCCAGGCTGCCTGCCTTCCAGCTTCAGCCATATTAATGTTGCTACCATCAGGATTCTGAACTGCAGCTACCATTAGGGTATAGTCTTCCATATAGCAGGAGTTCATCCCTCCTTCGCTGCTTTGAATATTGGAGTAATTCTTTGGAGTGAATCGTGCAGGCGTTCCTGTATTCTCAGGGGAATAACCCGTAGGGTCAATCAAGGCTACAGGATCGTTTTGACAATAGATGTAGCGATTTTGAGAAGCAGGGAGATCGGCAGATCCTTCCACCGCATCTTCCTGAATAAAACGTCCGAGCGAAGGGTCATAAAAGCGTGCTCCGAGGTAATACAAACCTGTATCGCCGTCCCATTGCCCTTCATGAGCTCCGGAAAGAAAACGCGCATGGGAGAGCAGGGATCCTGCCAGGATCCTGCCAAAGGGATCGTAGTTATAGCTTTCCACGAGGGTTCCGCTATCATCGGTCAGTCCCCAGACCCAACCTCGGAAATCGGTGATGAAGTAATAATCCGTGCTCGTTTGGTTGGCTGAAATGTTCATGCCCCAGGGATGATAGGTAATGGTACGCAGGATATTCTGAGTTGCGGGATCCTTGTGAATTTCTCTTCGACAGGCTCCCTGGCTGTATTGATAGTGAATATCCAAACTGGAGCTGAGTTTTCGAATGCGATTGCCCAGAGCATCGTAAGCATAAGTAACAGTACTTGAATCCGGCAGAGTGACTTGTTTCAGCTTGCCTCCCACTTCATAGGCATACTGGGTGGTGGCATCGGTTTGTCCAATGCTCAGGGTACGACTGATCAATTCTCCGACTTCATTGTAGCTGAAGCTTTCTTCTTCCAGAATATTCTGGGTGCTGGTATCTTTTCGTACCCGTTCCACCAATTGATCGGCGACATTGTAGGTATAGAAATCCGTCGTATCGGTAGAAAGGGTTTCGATGCGCTGGCTCAGACGATTGTAACGTTCATCGTAGGTATAGCTGTAAGTACCCGAAGGAAGTTCTGCGCTCAGGAGCTGATCGTCATCATCATAAGTATAATTTCGTTCCTGGTTTTGTTGTCCCAGGACGATTTCTTCTTCGCTGATACGATCTCCTGCGTCCCAGACGGGGCTGAAGGAAGCGATGGTGATGGGAGTCAGCAGGGCTTGTCTCCACCAATTGAGTAAAGCCACCTGAGCTTCCCAGGCTTTTCCTTTCAGTTGTCCTCCTTCTGCTTTCTGAAGCTGGCGCACTTCTCCTTCCCGCAGGTACCAGCCTATCACCAAACGGGCATATTCATAAGCCGTTAAAAAGAGCTTGCGGGAAGAGCTCGCAGAAGAAAGCTCTTTTTCTTCCAAAGGCTTCCTTGCTGGGTTTGCTCCTGGAGTTTTCCCCAAAGACCCGGGAAGGGTATAGATTTGGGAAGTCAGGCGATCCCCCTCGTCCTGGAGATAATCCACTGCTCCTGTGGTGGGTAGGGTTTCAGTCAGGAGACGATTGGCCGCATCATAGCTCAGGGTATAGCTGCGATTTCCAGGAGCATCGATCCCAGTCAGACGACTGTCGGCATCGTAGCTGAATTCGGTGCTTTGCTGGTTCCAGATTTGTTCGGTGACTTTGCCTGCCGCATCGTAACTCAGGGTGGTTACCAGACTGTCAGGACTGGTCTCCTGGGTAAGGCGATCCAGGACGTCATAGCTGTATTCATAGGAGCCGGTGACCGAATGTTCGATTTCGCTCAGGCGATCGTAGCTGTCATAACTCATCGTAATACTGCGTTGGTCAGAAGCGGTAATGGCACTCAGCCGTTGATAGGCATCGTAGCTGTATTCCACGCTTTCTTCCGTGGGATAGGATACTTCCAAGAGCTGGGATAAAACATTCCAACTCAGGCTTGTGCTTTCTCCCAAAGGATTTTCCACTTCCGTACTGCGTCCCAGCATATCGTAGCTATAACTGCTGACCGAAGCCAGGGATTGGCTGGTGGCGGGACGACTTCGTTCAAGGAGCAGACCTCCTGCATCATAGCTATAGCTGGCACTGCGTTCTTCAGGCGTAAGCACTTCACTCAGACGATCCAGCTCATCGTAGCTGAAGGAATGAACCCGAAGAAGGGGATCGGTCACCTGCGTCAGGCGTCCTTTTTCGTCATAGTCAAAATTGCTTTCCAGCAAGAGAGGATCGGTCATTTTTTCCACCTGATTGCGCGCATCATAGACCCATTCGGTCACATGCGTCAGGGGATCTTCAAAGGAAGTCATATTGCTGACTTCATCGTAGGTGTAAAAGCGTTCATAGCCCAGAGGGCTTTTGCTACTGATCAGGCGTCCGAGGAGATCGTATTCGTATTCGGTGCGTTGATCCAACTCATCAATGAAAGCCGTGAGTTGATTGGAAATGTCGTATTCCATTTCTACTTCCTGATTCAGGGCATTGCGTCGTTTCACCAGATTGCCAAACCCATCATACCAGAAGTTGGTGCTTCGGTTTCCTGGAAGCGTAATCTGGCTGAGCTGATCCCGCTCGGTATAGCTGAGGGTGGTTTCCCGGAGCTGGATATCTTTGATCTTGGTCAGACGGTAGGCGGCATCGTATTCATACTGAACGGATTGCTCCAGAGCATTGGTGACTTTCTTCAAACCTCCGAAGGGATAATATTCATAGCTGGTTTCAGTTTGCAGAGGACCCTGCACCGAAACCAATTGATAGGCATCGTTGTAATTCATGTTCCAGGTGGCTCCCCGGGGGTTGGTCATTTCGGTGAGGAAGCCTTCCTTGTTCCAGACAAAA
>Ga0208041_1000159_pt1 | contig 83914 bp, 62 predicted proteins | sample AD_SCU002_MetaG_FD_184453 | JGI IMG/M metagenome (GOLD analysis project Ga0208041, IMG submission 184453) | Active sludge microbial communities of municipal wastewater-treating anaerobic digesters from China - AD_SCU002_MetaG (SPAdes) (version 2) | ecosystem: Engineered > Bioreactor > Anaerobic...
GATCCTCGACAGAAGTTGGGCGGAAGCAAGAAGACAGGCCCGTATAGAGTTCCTGTGCGTTGCCAATCCCATGAAACCCCCTACAGGCGTCTCCTTGATCAGGAGAACGGAGAGGCCCTGTAACCACCCGATCAGGCCAACCCAGGCTGTTTTGCTCCCCTCTTCCTGGCGGATCTGTTCCGGATCGCTCTCGCCGGTTTCCACCGCCTGCACACGTCTCCACCACATCTCAAGGCCGGCGTATCTGGTTGCCTCGCGTATCTGTCCCCGGTTCCTGTGTTCTTTCTTGCATCTACGTCGGAGGTTGATGCCGCCTCAACCCCTGCCCGCGGCTCCCGAGACACCCGCCTCCCCGGAACGGCGACATCGCCCAGCATCTCAAACAGCCGAAGCCCCAGACCGGTCGGTTCGTAAAATACCTTCCGTTTATCGGCAAAGTCCTCGAACTTTGCGATCTTTCTGGCAACCAGCCCGCTGTCAACGAGATCCTTCAGGACCGGGCCGATGGTGTTTGGGTTCGCCCTGAACTCGCCTTTGATCTCGTTGAAGTACTTCCGGCCCCCAAGCACCAGGGCGGTATACACAGCCCACCGCAGGTCATTATTCAGTCCCATAACAGCAGCCCGGGCTTCACAGGGGACTTCGCTCAGGTATTTCTCGACAACCGCCTGTTCCATATCTCACCCCAACATGAATGTAAGTTATATTATACTAACTTATATTAATCTCACTCTAACACCAGTTAGCATACGCTAACTAATAGTTATAATACCCGAATGATAATACTTTCCAGATATGGTACCTCCATGGGGATGCTCGACCAGACAGAATGCGGATCGCGTCCGCTTCGAGAGGTTGAAACAAGAGCTTCCCATCGGCATCTACGGCTCATTCTATCAGGAGAGAAAGAATGACCTGCTCGGGTTGAGGGATACCATGAGGGGGCATGGCTACCTCAATGCGTGCATATCAGAAGACTTAGATGATAGATCCCACCGAGTGCGATGTCGCTCAGACACAACATATGACCGCCTCTTAAGCAAACAACTGGTCGACCGGAGTGTAGCCCATGTCTTTGTCCTCGCAATGCCGAAGAGAGACGAGCCGGCCAATCTGATACAATCGGTCTCGATGGAACTGGAACGACTCACCACGCTCATGGAGCACGGACTGAAAAGCCAGCAGGACGTCATGCTCCTTGTCTAGATCGGGCTCACCGACTGCATTGCAGGGAGTGCTGGAAATGTGTGCAAGGGGCTGATCGCTGAAAAAGAGTCTGATTGGGAGATTGAATACTATACACATATTGACACCGCCGTTAAACCCACGATCAACTTCTGTTATCGATGTGTTGAAAAACAGTGGGACCGATAAGGTGTAGCGGGAACCCGACCTGGGCTCTCGATCAGATACCCTACCGCGCCTTCCAGCAGGTCGCCCCATAGTCGCACCGGGAACAGACTGTATCGGAAAGTTATTCCGCTAAAGTGTCCGGTCGAATATCGGGAGGCTTACCCGGCAAGGATTCAACCGAAAACGAGAGATGCCATCGCTCCCGGTCATGCCGCCCTGCCCCCACATTAAATGACAGAAATCTCTCCCCCTCTCACCTTCATCATCGTGCTCCTCGTGGCGGTCGTGGTCGCCATCAGTGTCCTGACGTTACCGGTGACGCACCTGACAATTATCTGGCGAACCGGGACCGAAAGACGGCGGCGATCCATCCGACGATTACGGGTTTTGCCCTGACGATTGTCTGTCGATTCGCCTCTCATTTTCTCTCCGCCAGAACGTAAGCCGTCGAGCGCCCCCGGCCTCTCTGTCCGGTGCATGGCCGGAGCGCCGGCCACCCTCCCCGACCATCTAAGAATGAACACACCGGCCCGGTCACAGTTCATGATCAACCTTTTCTCCAGTGCCTCAACTATACCCGGATCAGGAGGCCGGCTATGACAGAGAAAGAGAGGATGGTACGCGGAGAGATCTATTTCGCATACGACGAAGAACTGAAGCGGGAACGACTGAGAGCCAGGAAACTGACACGATTGTTCAACGAAACAGCAGAAGACGAGCTGGAATACCGGACAGAGTTGCTCAAGGAACTCTTTCAATCCATAGGCGAGCAGATCTTTATCGAACCGCCATTTCGCTGCGATTACGGCTGCAACATCCGTATCGGCGACAATTTTTACGCAAACTACGACTGCATCATCCTCGATGTCTGCGATGTGGCCATAGGCAATCACGTCTTCTTCGGCCCCCGGGTCGGCGTCTATACCGCCGCGCACCCGATCGACGCAGGGGTGAGAAACGTGATTCTCGAGTATGGAAGACCGATAACAATAGGCAACAGCGTCTGGGTTGGGGCGGATGTTGTCATCAATCCCGGCGTAACAGTCGGGAACAACGTGGTGATCGGCTCCGGCTCCGTCGTGACGAAAGATATATCGGATAACGTGATTGCCGCCGGCAATCCGTGCAGGGTCCTGCGTCCAATAACGCTTGAAGATAAGGAGTACTGGGAGGAGAAAAGAAGAGAGTATATGGAGGATTAGCCTGCCTGCAGATCTTTAGCAAGCGAACACCCTCGCGTGCAGTTACCATACACCGCCGGTCAATTACATTAAGGGTCCGTTGATTACATTAAGTCATCAGTTGGACCTATAAAGTTATCAAGAGAGTACCCTTTTATAATCAATATACCCACCTATCATACATGCTCGAAGTTCTCATCTCCTCGGAGACGAGGGTGAGACTGCTCACGCTATTCCTCATGAATCCCGGCAAGGAGTATTACATCCGCCAGGTCGAGAGGCTTGTCGGGAAGAACTACACGCTTGTCCGGAAGGAACTCGCGAGACTCGAATCGTTCGGTCTATTAACGTCAGAGGTGAAGGGAAATCAGACGTACTACTCTGTCAACCGGGATTTCTTCCTCTACCCCGAGCTGCAGAGACTGGTGCTCAAGACCGAAGGGGTCGCTCAGGTCCTGAAGGAGCGGCTCGGCGAGATCGGGGATGTCGAATGCATATTCATCTACGGCTCTTTCGCTTCAGGGACGGCAGGTGCAAAGAGCGACATCGACCTCTTCATCGTCGGGGATGTCGATGAAAACCGGCTGATCCCCCTGCTCAACGAGAGTGAAAGGGCTCTCCAGCGGGAGATCAATTATACGCTGATCAAGAGAGCAGAACTGCGGGACCGGATTGCCGGGGCGGACCCGTTCGTCACCAACGTCCTGAACGGGCCAAAGATCATGATCGAGGGCGAGGGGTGCTATGGTGAAGCGGCTGGAGGATGAAGGAAAGATCGAGAGGATACCCATCGATAAAAGAACGGTCAGGAAAGCGATCGAGATCGCCGAGCGGGACCTTCGTGCCGCCGAGATGAACCTTGCGATCAGCAATGAATGGACATACAATATCGCATACAACGCAGTTCTGTCGGCAGGGAGAGCACTGATGTTTGCCCGGGGATACCGCCCGAAGGGTGGGGAAGGGCACGTCTCCGTAAAGGAGTTCCTGGGATATCATCTCAGCCGGGATGAGGTTGCCGTCTTTGATCGGATGCGGAGAAAGCGGCACATGGCCACGTACGATGTCAGTTCCATCATCACTCACACCGACGCAGAAAGCGCAATTGCCATGGCAAGGACCCTGGTAGACACAATAAAGGGGATTCTTGCCGATGACGGATTCCTGTCGTAACGCTCTGTTGTGCGGGCAGGCACATGCAGTTTGGGACATATTCTCCCGGGGCGTTGAACTTCGTCGTCGTTCCGGGCTGCTTCTTCAGCCGGACGACCACTCTCCCCTCCCCCCGGCGCAGGGGCTGAATGAGCGGGCTCGCCGTATCATCAACCTCTACCGGCGCCGAACCGTGCCTTCCAGCAGCAGATCACCCCATAGTCGCACCGCGAACAGAACGGCCCCGGCTTTGCGGGGAAATCCCGGCTGTTGATCCCCTGAATGTAGTTCTGGGCCGTCGCTCTCGCGGCATCGAGCCGGTCCGCATCGACGTTGACGGGGACCACCGAGGAGTCCTGGAGGAATGCAAGAGATGCCGATCCCACCTTCTTGCCGCAGGACTGGAGGCCGAGCGCGTAGAGCCGGATCTGCAGTGCAGCCTCGTCCGGCGTGACGACCTTGCCGGAGGTCTTGTAGTCCCGCACCTCAAGCCCATCGCCCTGCTGGAGGACGAGGTCGACACGCCCGGCGACCGTAGCGTGCTCCATGGGGAACTCAACCCTTGCTTCCACCTCCCGGATCCCCCGCAGGTCCTCCGTATGGTCGGAGCTGAACCTCAGGAGTTTCGCTCTCGCGTCCGCCTTGAGTTTATCGAGCCTTGCCCCGTCCACGTACGGCATGAAGAAATGCTGGTCCACCGCCCGTGCGGCGGCGGCGACCGGGTTGTCACCGTCCCGGATCATCGTTGCGGCCTCCCCCATGCAGGCGTGGAGCGCCTTTCCATACCCGATCAGGTCGGAGAGCGGCGGCTCATAGCCCCAGATCTGCCGTAAGCGGTAGAGATGAGGGCATTTCCCGTAGGTGATCAGCTCCCCGGCAGTGTAGGTCTGGAGCTCATCCCCCTCCCCAACGGCGGGGATGGGATGGAACGGCAGCGTATCGCTCTCCTCGAGGAACGTCACCTGCTCAGCGCCGGCGAAATCCTGCGCAAACACGCTCATCCCCTTCGGTCTCCCGTTCTGCGACGTAAAGCAACTCGCGACAAGGAGGTCCTTTGCACGGGTGACCGCAACGTAGAAGAGCTTCCGTTCGCTCTCCAGGTCCCCCTCGTACTTCTCCGCATCAAATAGTTCCCGTGGGATGAGCCATTCCTGCGGCTTTCCCGCCATCCCCGAAGGAAAACGGCCGTCCACAAGCGCCGGAACAAAGACCACCGGCCACTCAAGCCCTTTTGCCTGGTGGACGGTCATGATCTGGACCGCCTCGATGCCCCGGATGTCGTCGGGCGACTGCTCGTCGTAGGCCGAGGTTGCGTATGCGTTGATATACTCGCAGAGCCACGCAAGCAACTGGTCCCACTCCCTCGGTGCGCCCCCGAACCGGTTGACCGATTCAAAGTCGGTGAGAAGTTTTGCAAACCGGCCCAGGTTCGCCAGCGCGATTGCGTCCTGAGGGTCCTGGGGGTTGAGTTGCTGGTATCCAAGCGTGTTCAGGAGGTCGTAATACATCGAGATGAGGTCGGGGTAGGCCTCATCCGCCGCCGCGGCCTTCCAGAGAGAGAGCCGCTCCACCAGGCCTTCGGGAAGGACACCCCCCGGGATCACCGCCTTCCAGTCCCGGCACCCCGAATAGAGGAGGTCGTCGTCGATGTAGACCTCGTTGAAGTCATACCGGGACTTCTGGAAGTAGCCGCCTTTCGGGACCCACATGAAGAGCTTCGCGACGCACAAAACCTCGGGCCGGCGGAACAGACCGACCTTTCCTCCCACGGCGAAAGGGATACCTCGTTTCCGGAACTCATCGATGAAGACCGGTGCAGACGTGGTGACGCTTCTGAGGAGGATCCCGATATCGCTGTACCTGCACTTCCCCGCATCGAGATGCCGCTCGATCTGGCCGGCGATCCATTGAGCCTCACCGATATCGGAGGCGCACCCGACAAGGTATGCAGCCCCGGGAACATCCCGGACCCCGGTCAGGGGGTCGTACCTGCTGGCGAATCCCCCCGCCACAGCGTTTGCCACGTCAAGGATCACTGTTCCACTCCGCCGGTTCTCCGCAATCGTGACCTCTTCAGGATCCAGGCCTTCGGCGAACTGTTCAAAACAGCGCTCGTCGGAGCCGCGCCACTGGTAGATCGTCTGGCGGGGATCGCCCACGACAAAGGTCCGGGCATTCTTCCCGAGCAGCCGTATCAGCCGCTCCTGTGCCCGGTTGATATCCTGGTACTCGTCCACGATGAGGTATTTTACGTTCGCCGCAAGCCCGGGACGGCACTCCAGCTCTTCGACGGCGACCTGGATCATGCGGTTAAAGGTGAGAAGCTGGTGGCGTTTGAGGGCATCCTCGTACGCTTCAAGGGAGGCGATGAACTCAGGAGCCTGCTCGCGAAGGACGGAGCGGTCGAGCATCTCCGCATAGAAAACGTTGAGGTTTCGGAGAAACGCCTCGCACTTCCGGGGATAGTTGCCCCCATCCGGGAAGCGACAGTCCCACCCGATCCGGAGCAGAAACGCCATCTCCTGGTTCTCGTCGAGCTCGCCCCAGTTCCCGTATCCGCAGTAATCCCGCAGGAGCGACAGGCAGTAGGCGTGGATCGTCCCGACATACATCTCCCCCAGGCGGGAACACGCCTCCTCGCCGCCGAGATGCGCAACCCGGTCGTAGATCCGGGTCTTCATACTCTGAGCCGCTTTCTTCGTGAAGGTGAACGCGACGATCGAGGCGGGGTCGACCTGCTCGACGAGGAGGAGATGGACGATCTTCCGGGTCAGGGTCTCGGTCTTCCCGGCGCCGGCCCCTGCGATAACCCGTATGCGGGTGTTCCGGGACCGGACTGCTGCTCGCTGGCTCGATGAGAGAGGCCGGGGGTTGTCGAGGACGAGCTCCTCCGGGAACGGGCCTGCAGTGCACGGTTGGGAGGGCTCCTGCCGGGGCAACCGCACCGGGGAGGGGGCGGGTCTCGCGGGTGGCGGCGCCGTCGTTACCGGTGGAGCCGGACTGACGGGCATTCCGGCCGGCACCGCCCTGCCGGTCTCGAGATCGTACTCCTCCAGCCTGAGCTCCAGGACGATCGCCTCCATATCGACCGGCAGAAGGGTGTAGCCGGTGTTGAGAAACCTGAGCCTCTCAAGGAGGGTTTCGGCAGTGACGACAGCAAACCAGGGGAAAGCAGGGGCATTGACCTGGCCGTCGGGATACACGCTCCTGGCCTCGAAGTAGCCCCAGGCGCCCACCCTCCTGACGAACCTCTCATCGATCTCCGGAAAATACTTTGCCCGGATCGGCAGCAATTTGTCGAGGAAACTGAACCGCTCCCGCTCGAGCTGCTCAAACAGGTTCTTCTTGAGCGGGACGACCGTGCCTTCGGCGGTCCTGACCTCCCAGGGCCCGTTCTCGGAACCGGTGATCTCCCCGCGGTATGCTTTGAGTTCGAGGATGACCGGACCCCCGGGAACAAGCACCACACAATCAAGCTCCCCATAGGGTACCCGCACGTTAGTGAGCAGAAACACCGTTTCGTCTTCGTACTCGTCCCGGAGCAGTTTAACGATCTCTTTTAACTGCCGATGCTCATGCCCGTGTTCCCCACGCCTTCCTCGAAAGATTCGGAGCCCCATACGACCGATCGCCACCTGATTGGAAGGGTATCTTTTTTGACTGCATATAAAACAGCCGTTTCAGGAGCAGGCCGGTAGTGCAGGATGGTATGATTCGCCGGAAGAGGAGAAGGCCGAGAGAGAGGAGTGAGAGAAGGGGAGTGATCAGCCTGCGATCCGGTAATGGCCTGTCGGCACCCGGATCTCGAAGCGGGCCCCGCACTCTTCCCTGCCGGCCTCCCGTATCGAGAACCCGACCGCCGCAAGGATCATCCGTGCCAGGTACAGGCCCATCCCGGTGTTATGGCCGTATCCCGGGGCGAATATTCTGCCCTTCTCCTCCAGCGGAACGCCGATCCCGTCATCTTCGATGATGATGAGCCCATGATCTTCACCCACGGCGAACGTGATCCGGATCTCGGTGACGCCGCCGCCGTGCCGGACCGCGTTCTCGATGAGGTTCGAAAAGACCTTCGTCATCAGGGGATCGGCGAGGATCTCGGCGTTGCCGACATCGATCGAGACCAGAACGTTGGTGATTGTGTAGCCGGATAGCGCATCATGTATGAGAGACTCAAGGGTGTACCAGTCCGAATGCGGGCTGCATGTGTCGAGATAATCCATGGTGAAGTTTACCTGTTTTTCGATGCAGTCAACCGCCTTCATCATCCGGGTATAGTTCCGCCGGAACTCAGGATTTTCGGGTATCTGATCCAAAAGGAGATCGTTGTAGCCGTAGATCACCGAGATATTGTTCAGGATATCGTGCCGGACAATGCTCAGCATCAGCCTGATCTTTGTCGTCGTGCACGCCAGATCTTCGGCCGGCTGTTCCTCCGGCGCATTCTTGCTAAGAGACCTTCCCTGCACGGGAGGGGCTTGAGCATCGTGGTGCTGGTCATTCACCTGTGCCTTGAACGTATCATAGCCGGTATTACCGTGAAGCCCACCAATTACATAGCATTGCATATCATACTCACCGCCTCGCAAACGTCGAATATTCCTGCTGCTATACGTATCGGGACAGGGATGAGCCGGTCGCCAGGAGAGTATGACTGCGCCAGCCAGCCATGGCATCTGGTGATGGATGTGTGCTTTGCACGTGCTTGTGATGTGTAAACTACGTGATTCCTGATGCATCATGCACTACATGAGCGGGATCACAGATGTGGCTGTCCTGGATCTGAAGGTGCTGTTGTAAGCGCGAGTTAATGTACGATCCGATTATCTATAATGGCCCATCAAGCCACCCAATTACATATAACGACAGGTAGAACCTATTGAGGTGAGTCTATTTAAAAGTTTTCATATAGTAAAGCAGAGCAAATATTGTATTCACAAATATAATTGAACTAAATTACCTCCCTTCAGTAAAACGAAGTTCTAAAGAGTTCAGCGTTTTTGCCACACGTAATGGGGTGCCAAACCTCAAATAGGTGAGATGAACACATATACGTGGGGTTGACGTCGCTTCCCGGTTGACTCAATTACATATAACGACAAACAATTTTGAGCAATCGGGAGCGGTTGATACCCCAGATGCTTTCGTCCAACTGCCCAAAAGCAACAGTTCCCCAAACTTCAGCTGAGTCGTATCAAATGACGCTCTTTTGAACAACAGGAGATGCTGAAATGGCCCGTTTCACCAAATCAAACGTGAAACAAAACGGCAGCGGATTTCCGGTTCAGTGATCTCCGGAGGTACCGTGGGGACATAACGAGCAGTATTGTCTCCATGGGGCACCCGCATATGGACGAACGACGGCAGGCATATGCAATCAGCCATGAACTCGTTAAACGTCCGTCTCCAGGGCAGGGGGAGGCACCCACTGATACGTCCTCTCCAGCGCGCCCGGAGAGGGGGCCGTGCAATCCGGAGGGGGAGCACCCTGCCCGAAACCCGCAACGTCCGGGCCAAAACCCGATCAGTTATCGATTCGAAAATAGGCATGAGTATAAAGAAGGAAGTCAAATAGGTTTTGAACGCGATGAGCAAGGGTACCCGGACGTCCGATCTGCCCGAATGCCGGCGGGACAGAGCGGCAGGAACATTCACCTTCAACCTGCAAACATTCAGCATCTCCTGGCTCACCGAGGCTTTCGCCGGCATGCTCGGCTACCTGCCGGAGGACCTCGCCTCTCTCACGCTCTTCAGCATATGGCCTGACGAGGCAGAGCGCGAGCAGTTCTGCCGGCTGCTCGACGGCCAGAATGCCGTCGCGGATTATCCCGCCGCTCTCGCCCACCGTGACGGCACACTCCTCCCTGTGACGATTGCCGCATCCGCCTTCCCCGACACGAATGTTACCTGCATCGTCTCTTCTCGAAAACAGGCGGCAGAGCACCTGCAGATCTTCAATTCCATGCCCGACGCTGTCCTCATCCTCGACTGGAACGGCACGGCCCTGTATGCCAACACCGCAGCCTCAACCCTCGTCGGCCTCTCCTCGCCGGCCGATCTCATCGGCCGGAACGCGATGGAGTTCGTCCACCCCGACTACGCCGGGGCCGTCGCGAGAGACCTCGCGAACGTGCAGTCCGGGCACGACGGCTACCTCGCCCACTACCTGATGTGGGACCTTCACGGAAACGAGAAGTGGATCGAGGGGCTTGGTGCGATGGTCCCCTTCGACGGACAGGAAGCAAACCTCGTCACCCTCCGCGACATCACCGAACGGAAGAGCGTTGAGGGCGAACTCGCCCGGACCAACCAGCAGTACCGCGACCTCTACCGCCTGGTCCGGATGATGTGCGACAACGTCCCCGACCTCATCTGGGCTAAAGACCTGGAGGGGCGGTACCTCTTTGTGAACCGGGCGACCTGCGAGAAGCTCCTGCATGGGGCAAACACTGACGAGCCGGTGGGCAAGACCGGCCTCTTCTTTGCTGAACGGGGACGGCAGGCCCATCCCGGCGATCCGGCCTGGGATACCTTCGCCGAACTCTGCCGGGACTCCGACGCGATTGTCATGGAGAGCGGCGAAGAGGCGCGGTTCGACGAGTTCGGGAACGTCAGGGGAGAACCTCTCGTCCTCGACGTCATTAAGGCCCCGTTCCGGGACGAGGACGGCCGGATGATCGGGACCGTGGGGTGCGGCCGCAATGTCACCGGGGAGCGGCAGGTGGAGGAGAGGCTCAGGTGGAACGAAGCGCTGCTCTCCCGGATGGCTCAGGCCTCCCCGCTTGCCTATTACGTCGTCGACAACCGGACCGACACCATCCTCTACTTCAACAGCAGGTTCTGCGAGATGTGGGGGCTCTCGCACCTGGAAGACGAAATGTGGGCAGGGAACCTCAAGAACAGCGATATTGTCCCCTTCTGCGTCCCGCTCATCAGGGACCCGGCAGCGTTTGCCGCGTCCAGCGCACCGCTCCGTGACGAAGCGAACCGCGCGGTGATCGAAGACGAGATCGAGTTCGTTGACGGGCGGCATATCAGGCGGTTCTCGACCCAGATCCGCGATCAGGACAACCGGTATCTCGGAAGGCTCTACTTCTTTGAGGATATCACCGGGCGGAAGAAGGCATCCGAGGCCCTCCGCCGGCACGATGCCATCATGGGCGCGGTGAACTTCGCGGCGGACCGGTTCCTCAAGAAAGCGGACTGGAAGGAGCAGATGCACGAGGTTCTCGAACGGTTCGGCAGGGCCACCGACGTCAGCAGAGTCTATATCTTCGAGAACAGTATGGATCCTGCGACCGGCGAACTCGTCTGCAGCCAGCGGTGGGAGTGGACGGCGAAGGAGATCACCGCTGAGATCGGCAACCCGGACCTCCAGAACGTCCCCTACAGCGCGGTTCCCCGGTGGCACCAGGAACTCGCGGCCGGGAGAGTGATCGTCGGGCCGGTGCGGATGTCCCCCCCGGAAGAGCGGGCGTATCTTGAGCCCCAGGGGGTCCTCTCAATCGCGGTCGTCCCGATCTTCGTCCACGAACAGTGGTGGGGCTTCATCGGGTTCGACGAGAACCGGAGTGAGCGCACCTGGTCTCCGGCGGAGATCGATGCCCTCCAGGCGGCGGCAAGCATCATCGGTGCCGCCATCCTCCGGACGATGAACGAGGAGGTCTACCGGAACCCGGTGGAGCACTCGCCGGTGGGGGTCTACCTCCTGCAGGACAACCAGTTGAAGTATGTCAACACACGGTTTGCCAAGATCTTCGGCTATACACGCGATGAACTCCGGAATCCCGGCACACACGCTGCCCTGGTCGCCTCGGAAGACCTGGCCGATGTGTATCGGCGGCTGCAGGCCCTGCTCTCCGGCGATACCGAATCAGAGCGCCACGAGTTCTGCGGGATGCACAGGGACGGGCGGACCATCTGTCTCGAGAACTTCGCGACCCGCCTCCTCTTTGAGGGGCGGCCGGCGATCATCGGCAGCCTGGTGGACGTGACCAGACGAAAACAGGCCGACGAAGCGTTAAAGAACTCGGAGGAGCGGCTGAAGGTCCTCTTTGAGTATGCTCCGGATGCCTTCGTCCTTGCCGATATGGGCGGAATCCTGATCGACGCAAATCGGGCGGCTGAGCAGCTGGTGGGCAGCCCGAAGGAGGAGTTCATCGGCAAGAGCATCGTCGAAGCCGGATTCGTGTTGCAGGAAGAACTCTTCAAGATAGAGGGGATGTTCGGCCAGCTCGCGGCTGGGACCGCGGCCAGCCCGACCGAGTTTAGCTATGTCCGCAGGGATGGCACCCGGATCACCGTAGAGATAACGGCATTCCCGGTGACGATTGACGGCCAGCAACTGCTGCTCGCAAGCGCCCGCGACACCTCGGAGCGGCAGCAGCTGGAGAGCCTCAAAAAGAGAGCGTTCTTCCAGATCGAGGAGAACATCGAGCAGCTTGCCATCCTGAACGATTCCATCCGCAACCCCCTCACCGTCATCATCGGCCTCGCGGAGATGGGGGATACGGAGATCGACAGAACGATCATAGAGCAGGCCTGGGCCATCAACGCGATCATCGACCGACTCGACCAGGGGTGGCTGGTCTCAAGGAAAGTGAAGGAGTTCCTGAAGAAGCATTATGTGTGAGGGGCGAACTGTTCCCCCGCTACAAGAGATCCCGGGACCAGACAACCTTCCGAGATCTCCGGGGCGTCGATTCCGTTCATACTAAAAAATCGATTTGAGGGGCTGGTGCCCCATTGGCGTTAACGCAGTCTTCTGTTCAGCAGTACAAGAACGCAGAACAGTGCAACTGCGACACATACGATCATGCCTCCGCTGAAGAGAGGGGTGGCCCTGGTGGTGGTCGCCGGATCGGCGCTTGCAACCTTCTGTTCCGTATCCTGGCGTACCGGCGTTTCTTCGGGGGATGCAGTAACCTCCTTCATATCGGGTTTGACGACGATTGCGAAATAGCCAAAAGAAGCAGAGTCTGCATAGTAGGCATATCCGCCGTTCTCTTCGCCTGCAAATACCGTCGAGAGCAGGGTCCAGTCTCCGGTTTCCTCGTCGTAACGGTACAGGGAGAGCAGGTCCGGCGAGGAAAGCCGCTCGTCGACCCAGTTCGCCGGGACAACAAACCGGATCGTCGCCCACTTCAGGCTGCCTTCCGGCGCCTTGTAACACTCGATGGAGACGTACTTGTAGACATCGCCGTCAGGGTCATCGGCGTCGTCGGGTTTTGATCCGGCCTTTGTCGTTATAAGAATGTTCGGAATGTCTTCCTGTGCGTGAACCTCAATTTCGGTAACCGGCGCTTCGCCAAACGTGAGCGTGGCCGTCGCTCCTGCCCGGATGTTTTCAGCCGCGCCTATGCCGATTGCCGACCTTCCGCCTCCTGAGGAGGAAGATGTGCCTGAGGGGGTGGACGGAGATGCCGGCTGCGCCGTGGTCGTTGCGAGGCCGAACAGGGAGAGTCCGTTCGGCGAGAAGGCCTCGAAGATCTCCACGTCTCCGTCGAACCCGATGGACCTCGTCTCAAGGACTTCTTTCGTCCCGTCTTCAGCCCAGCGGATGATCTGGATGGATGTGTTTCCGCCGTGCGCTGCGACCCATGTGGAGGAGACGCTCATCCGGATCGTCGCATCGGCGATATCCGCACCGTTATCGAGGTTCGTCCTGTCGATGTTCATCACGTAGGCGACGGCGTCGACCGTGAGACCGTCCTGCGATGCAGCGAGTTCGAATGCGGACCGGGCACCGGCGCTGACGTTGTCCGAGATCGTCACGTCGAGCCCGGCGCCGGAGGGAATGCCGGTCAGGTTCGCCCCAACGGCGGCCGATATCGTGCCTGCTTCCCCGAGGTCGGTGACGACGGGGACGGTATCGATCCTGATCCCGGCAACGGTGCCGTTCACGATTCCGTCGTTCACCTCGGGGCTGCCCTCGGTCATGATCGTCACGTTATAGGTCTCTTCACGGATGACGATCTCATTTCCTCCCACTGCGACATTGGCCGCGGAGGTGTTGACGGAGACCGTTCTCGTTCCGTTCGGGTTCTCGGTGATGTTGCACCCGGGGATATCGATCGTGCTCGGCTGGTTCTGCTCGCCGCTTGCCGCCATAACAAGGACGTTCGAGGTGTTCTGAACGGAACCGTCCGAGACGGTGATCATCGTCTCACCCGGAGCGAGAGCGGTGAACATGCCGGCCCCGTCGACGGTTCCAACCGACTCGTTCTCGCTGAACCACGCGAGGCTGATGCCGCCCATGACGCGGCCCTGCTGGTCCAGGGGCTTTGCCGCAAATTTCTGCCTCGCGCCGACCTTCAGTTCCGCCTCGGTGGGCAAGAGGGTGATGGACATCAACACTCTCGCGTCTTCCACACGGATGTAGCTGGCTCTGACGATGCTGTCGGTCCCGGCGTCATTCGCGACCGTGAGGTTGACGGTGTAGGTTCCTGTGGTCGTGTAGGTGTGCTCGGGGTTCTGCTCGGTCGCCGTGGTGCCGTCGCCGAAGTCCCAGGCCCACGAGGTCGGCACGTTCGTCGAAGCGTCGGTGAACTGGATGGCGAGCGGCACTTCTCCCGACAGCGGCGTCGCCGTGAAGTCTGCGACCGGTGCGACGCCGCTAGCGACCGTAATGTAGTCGGCCTTCGTGACGGTGTCGCTGCCGGCGCCGTTCGTGACCGTGAGGTTCACGCTGTAGGTGCCGGCCGCGGTGTAGGTGAACGACGGGTTCTGTTCGGTGCTGTCGATGACGCCGTCGTTCTCGAAGTCCCAGGCCCAGGAGGTCGGGTCGCCGCTGGAAGCGTCGGTGAATTGGACGGCGAGCGGAGCATCACCGGAAGTCGGCGTCGCGGTGAAGTCTGCGGCCGGCGCTGCCGGGGCATACGTGCCGTCGCCGATGACGGCGTAGTCGCTGCCGTAGTTCGACATGATGATGCCGGTGCCGTGGTTCGAGGCGCGGTACCAGCCGTAGGCGTTGAAGACCGCAAACGTCGTCAGGTTGTTGAACTGGTACTCGACCTTGATGGAGCCCTGGTCCGTGCCGGTCTTCATCGCCCCGAGGTTGAGGTCGATGAACATGAGCTGGAAGGTGTTCTCCGTATCGCTCATGTCCTGGCCGCAGTAGATCGGGAGGTCCGGGGTGCCGAACGGCCGCCAGATCTGCGGCCCGTAGATGAAGTCTTCTTTCGTGAAGGTCTGATCGACGGCTCCTTCGACGTAGACGGGGTCGCTGACCGTATCGTTGTTGCCGACGCTCGGGATCGGGGGGTCGAAGTCGTAGCCGCTCGACCGAATCCGGACGGCGAAGTCATCGGGGATGGTGCCGTTGACGGCGAGCAGCAGGATGCCTTCGTGCATGTAGGTCTGACCGCCGTTGAACGTCACCCAGAACTCGCCGGACTGGTTGGTCGACCGCGTAATCTGCCCGTCGATCCCCTTCTGTCCCGCAGGATCGCTCGAGATGTCCATCGGGTTCGTTCCGCCGCCGGCTGTCCCGAAGAGGACGAAGTAGGTGTTGTTCACGTAGTTATACGGGATACCGATGTCGGCGTAGCGGGTGATGCCGTCCGGCTCGTCGTACTTCACGCCCTCGTCGTTGGCGACGTAGATGTTGATGTTGCGGTAGGCCGGGAGCGGCCGGGGATAGGGACTGCTCACCGTGATGTAATCGGCCTTTGTGACGGTGTCGCTGCCGGCGGCGTTGGCGACCGTGAGGTTGACCGTATAGGTGCCGGCCGCGGTGTAGGTGAACGTGGGATTCTGCTCGGTCGAGTCGACGACGCCGTCGTTCTCGAAGTCCCAGGCCCACGAGGTCGGGGAGCCGGTCGAGGCGTCGGTGAACTGGACGTTCAGCGGTGCGTCTCCGGCGGTCACGTTCGCGGTGAAGTTTGCGGCAGGGGTTTCCGGACCGGACGAGCCGCCGTCACCGACGACCTGATACTCGCTGCCGGACGTCGTCATGATGAGTCCAGTGCCGTGGTTCGAGGCGCTGTACCAGCCGTATCCGTTGAATACGGCGAAGGAGGTCAGGTTGTCGAACTCGTACTCGACCCTGATGTAGCCGTCCGACTTCGTCTGGGTACAGCCGAGCCGGAGGTCGATGAACATCAGCTCGAACGTGTTCCCAGTATCGCTCATGTCCTGGCCGACGAAGACCGGGTAATCGCTGACGCGGTGGGGCCTCCAGATCTGCGGGCCGTAGATGAAGTCTTCTCTCGTGAACGTCTGGTTTATCGCTCCGTCCACGTAGACGGGGTCGCTGATCGTGTTGTTGTTGCTGACACTCGGGATCGGGGGCTCGAAGTCGTAGCCGCTCGACCGGATCCGGACCGAGAAGTCATCGGGGATGGTGCCATTGACGGCAAGCAGCAGCACCGCGTCGTGCAGGTTGGGCTGGCCGCCGGTGAACGTAAACCAGAACTCACCGGACTGGTTCGTTGTCGTCGTCACCTGCCCATTAGTATTGGAGGGATCGTTTGAGACGTGCAGTGCGTTGGTGCCTCCTCCCTGCCCATCATAGAGGAAGTGGTAGGTGTTATCGATGAAGACGTACGGGGTGTACCGGGCGGGATTGGTTACGCCGTTCTCGACGTTGTACTTGACTCCCTCGTCGTTTGCGACATAGATGTTGATGCTCTGGCCTGCCGGGAGCGGGGCGAGTTCCGTGCCTGTCACGACGATGTAGTCGGCGTGTGTGGTGGCATTGCTGCCGTTAGCATTCGTGGCGGTCAGGTTGACGGTATACGTGCCGACCGCGGTGTAGGTGTGGGTCGGGTTCTGCTCGGTCGAGGTATTGCCGTCGCCGAAGTCCCAGAGCCATGAGGTCGGGTAATTCTCTGACGTATCGGCAAACCGGACCGTCAGGGGTGCAATCCCGGCTCTCTGGGAAACCGTGAAGGATGCCGTGGGAACGGCAGGATCGGACACCGAGATATAATCGGTTCTCGTTGTGGTATCCGACCCTGCGGTTTTGGTCGCGTTCAGAGAGACGGTGAACGTCCCGGCATACGAGTAGGTATGGGATGGGTTCTGCTCGGTCGAGGTGTTGCCGTCCCCGAAATCCCAGTTCCATGAGGTCGGCTGATAGAGGGAGGTATCGTTGAACTGGACGGTCAAGGGAGCGACGCCTATCGTCTGCGATGCCGTGAAGGATGCCTGCGGTATGACCGGCGTGGAGACCGTAATGTAGCCGGTTCTGGTTGTCGTGTTGCTTCCCGCGGGGTTGGCGGCGGTCAGCGTCACGGTATAGGTTCCCGCGGCCGTGTACGTGTGGACCGGGTTCTGCTCGGTCGAGGTGGCGCCGTCCCCGAAGTCCCAGGTCCAGGCGGTCGGAGAACCGGTCGAGGCATCGGTGAACTGCACCGCGAGGGGATAGGGGCCCTCGGTGACATCAGCCGTAAATCCGGCGACCGGAGAATCATACGCTTTGATGTACTCCGTCTGGCGGTGATAGTTCGTGCCGTCGACGTGCGTGATGGTCAGGTTGACCGTGTAGGAGCCGGCCGATGCATAGGTATGCGAGGGGTTCTGTTCCGTGGAGGTCGTGCCGTCGCCGAAGTCCCAGTGCCACGCGGTTACGGTGAGCGGCGAGGTGCCCTGGAAGTTCACGGTAAGGGGGGCCTGCCCGACCCTGGTATCTGCGGTGGCATTGACCACGCCGTTGAACGCGTATACATTGCCGTCATAACCCCCGATGTAGACGGTTCCGTCGGGTGCAATCGCAGGAGATGTGCGTACCCGATTACCTGTTTTGTAAAACCATTTCAGGGTCCCATCCGGGTTCAGGGCATAGACTTTATTGTCGCCGTAATTCCCGATATAGATGGTCCCGTCCGCACCGATGGCAGGCGAGGAGTCACGGATCCCTCCCCCGGTAAGACACGTCCATTTCACTGTCCCGTCGGAATTCAGTGCATAAATCTTATTGTCGTTATAATTTCCAAAGTAAATTGTACCGTCCGTACCTATCGCAGGCGAACTATAGATCCAGCCTCCCGCAGTATAGGTCCAGTTGAGGGTTCCATCGGGATTAAATGCATAGAGCTTATTATCGAGAGTTCCCACATAAATCGAACCGTCCGGACCAACCGCCGGTGACGATGAGATAGACCCTCCTGTGGTGTACGACCACTTCAGTGTCCCGTCAGAGTTTAATGCGAATACGGAGTTTGTGTTGTCTCCAAAATAGATCGTGCCATCAGGTCCGATTGCCGGTATACTATAAATAAGCCCTCCGCAGGGATATGACCATTTTTTTGTTCCGTCGGGGTTCAATGCATAGAGAGATCTATCTAAACCACCATTCCCGATATAAATCGTTCCATCGGGTCCGATAGTGGGGCCCCCATAAAAGATTCCGGTTGTGGTATAAGTCCATTTCAATGTGCCGTCGGGATTCAATGCATATACTTTGTTATCGCCGAAATTCCCGATATAAATGGTTCCATCCGCGCCTATTGCCGGGGGAGTATTTAACTTTCCTCCTGTAGGATATGTCCATTTTACCGTTCCGTCAGAATTGAGCGCGTATACGTTCTTATCGTAATCCCCGATATATACAGTGCCATCGGATCCAATAACCGGACTGGCTCCCCGGAATTCCTTTCCCGTGGCGTAAATCCATTTCGTGGCATTCGTCTGTGCCCCGACATAGGGAGATCGACCGGTGTTGTTGAGGTCGGGGCCGCCGAACTTCGGCCAGGCAGAATCGGCGAGACCGGTCGCGGCCGGAGTCTCGCCGCCAGAGGTGACGGTGATGTAACCAGTCTTCACTTCCGCATCGCTGCCGGCGTCGTTCGTGACCGTCAGGTTGACGGTGTAGGTGCCGGCGGTCGTGTAGGTGAACGACGGGTTCTGCTCGGTCGAGTCGACGACGCCGTCGTTCTCGACGTCCCACGCCCAGGAGGTCGGGCTGCCGGTCGAGGCGTCGGTGAACTGCACCGCAAGCGACGCGTTGCCGGAAGTAACGTTCGCGGTGAAGTTCGCGACCGGGGCGTCGCCGCCGGATCCGCCGTCGCTGACTGTAATATAGTTGGTCTTCACTTCGGCATCGCTGCCGGCGTCGTTCGTGACCGTCAGGTTGATGGAGTAGGTCCCGGCAGCGGTGTAGGTGAACGACGGGCTCTGCTCGGTCGAGTCGACGACACCGTCGTTCTCGAAGTCCCAGGCCCATGAGGTCGGACTTCCGCTGGAAGCATCGGTGAACTGCACCGCGAGCGGGGCCTCGCCGCTCGTCACGTTCGCGGTGAAGTCCGCGACCGGTGCGGTCCCGGCCTCTGCGAGGGTCACGAGCCAGCTGTTGGTGCTGGACCGGGACGCCCACCCGACGGTCCGGTCGAAGTAGCTGCCGCCGCCCGTCTGGTAGGATACGTACGCATAGGGGGCAAACGACACGTTCCCACCGGAATACCCGTGGATCGTGTAGGTCACCTTCGGGTTGCCGTAGTTGGTCAGTGTCGTCTGGTAGGCGGCGTTCCGGCCGACGATGCTGGTGTTGAGGTCGACCAGGATGAGATTGTACTTCGGTCCGGCGAGATCCTGGCCGTCGAAGAACTTCATGTTGACGTCGCCGGTGGAGCCGGTGGACGGTTTCCATGCCTGGGATACCAGTGCCCCGTCATAGGTCAGGAAGTCGGATGCGTCGAGGGTTGCAACGTATGCCTCACTGTTGAAGGTTCCCACCTCGTCCACCGTGGGCGCCACGTTGGCCGCATGGTCGAGGAATTTGTAGCCTTCCACGACGAGATCGATCGAGAACTCCGCGGAAGAGCCCGTCTCCTGGACGGCGATGAGAAGGACTGCTTCGTCCTCATATCCCTTGCCGCCGGTATCGGTGATGTAGAAGGTGCCCGTGGGGGAAGCGGTGACCGTGATGGTTCCGTCGGCGGTCAGGTAGCTGTCCGAGATGTGGATGGCGTTCTGCCCGCCGTTGTACATGTTATTCCCGATGTTGAAGAAGTACGTCCCGGGATGCTCGCTATCGTACAGGCCGGGGCGCTGCTTGTTGATCACGGTGAGATTCAGCCCGTTCTGCCGGGGGAGCTCGATCGTTGCCCCCGCGGCCTGGATCTGCGCCGGCGGGTTGCTTTCCGCCGGGTTCGCGGCCGGTGTTTCGGGATCGGGCGTCTCGGTCTCCCCTGTCACGGGGAAGGTGTTTTCACTCCCGGCCACGACGGTGCCGGCATCGGAGGTGTCGTTGCCGTACGGATCGGCGCCTGCACCGGTCTCGTTCGCAGCCGTGATGAAGTCGGGGTTCGCGTTACTTACGTTGTCAGGGATGACGGTGCCCGCCAGGGCAGGCACCGCCAGAAACAGTACCAGCAATATGGCCGGCAGTATCAGTTTTTTCCAGGTATGGGCACATTTCATAGAATCACCAGTCAGCGTCGATGCAACCATGTTAAACAAACTAATTTAACAATTAAGTTTTGTTAAACCTATTTAGATCGAGGTGCCTGGCTATATATGTCATTCCATTTCCAAAAGAGTTAATTCAGGGTATTTTATTTCCATAACGGACTCTTTAATGTAATTCTTTTGTTAGCGGAACATATAAATAGCACTTCTTTTGGATAATGATATCCGGCTACCTTTGATGTCCGGATTGCCGTATGTTCAACAAGACGAAGGACAGCCGAATTCCAGGACGATAGCGCGTCCGAATGGGCCGGTTCGCCAGAACGCTCACTCTTTTGCGGGAACCGTCACCGTCCAACCACCTGCAACCAGGTGACGCCCTCCACAGGCGTCTGCACGGAAATCCGTGATGAGCATCGAATGCTGCCTTAACACCCTCAATCGACCGAATACGGCAGAATTGGCCCTGGTGCTGTCGATACAGCACAGTTGTCGGAAGGTCCTGCGCGCGAATCGCTATCGATCGGTCGACCCGATCCCCTGCGGGGCCTGCCGTTCATCCCCACCCTGTCAGCGATGGCCTTTGAGACCTCCGGTTACCCGGAACCGTACCGTCTCCCGCGTCCCCGGTGTGGAGGGTAGAGTCCCGGACTGTCGCCCCGGTGTACTGCCATCGCCATCGGGCGCGGCGGCCGCCGTCAAGGTCGAGCACCGGGGAGTGGCGGGCGACACCTGCCGGAAGGCAAAAGAAGGCCACCGTTCCGCCGGAGGGACGGCTGACCGGTGCAGTGCAACTGGCGGGTTCCCGGGTACGACCGGCCCTCCGCAACGCGGGCCTTGAACTGCGATACCTAGTTATCCTCTGGACAACCATACGATCACGGAAATCCTGATGTGTTCTGCCTTTGAAACTGCACAGGAGGAAATACGTGTCCACCCCATATGCCAATCCGATAGCCCCGTACCCGCACTGGCAGCGGATGATCTATCATCTCCCGCGTCCGGTGACCGAGGAGGACGTCGCCGCTTTTGTCCGGAACCAGGACCTGTATCGCAGGGAGACCGATGCAGGAAAGGTCCAGATCATCCATAAGTTCGGCATCGTCGAGATCAACTGCATCATCGGCGAACGGACGATAGAGGTCTGGTTCGCCCCCGATAAGAGTGCCGTCGCAGCGGCGTACGTCGACGCCCTCCTCGCCACGCGGTTCCCGTGAGACCCTGCCGAAGTAAAAGAGAGAAGGGTGCCCTGTCCACGGTAAGAACCGCTCAGTCCTTGCCGATCATGACCTCGGAGGCCTTCATCAGGGCATAGACCTCCACTCCTTCCTTCAGGTTCATCCTTTCGGCTGAATAGGTCGTGATGACCGAGACGATCTCAAGTCCCCCGGGGAGGGCGACCGTCACCTCGGTGTTCACGGGGCCTTTCTTGATCATCTTGACGGTGCCTTTCAGCTGGTTTCTCGAACTCACATCCATACAATCACCTGTTCAAACAGTCTCAATAAGGATATAATACACTTGTGATAGCTTTACTCGCTAAACAGTCCTTTCAGGGGCACCATTTCGAACACACCGGTGCGCATCCGTTCGTGTCGCGACGGCACCCAGGGCGATTATACTGCGGCTGAGCAGGAACGGCCCTGCACGCCCTCACCGGCCGGGACGATCCCCGGCGTACCGGCATCCACGGCCTCCGCCCCCGTGAACCGGCGATCGAACAGTTCGGAGCTTTCAATCACCTCCGCCCATCCCTGCCGGTGCAGCCTGCAGCCCTCGAGTGCCCCGGATCGCCACAGGCTCCGCTCCCCTACCGGTACGAGAGAGCGTTCATTTCACCCCGCAAAAAAGGAATAGATTTTCTTTCCGGAGATCGGTCCTCAAGACCGCTCTTCCAGTCGAACATCGACGGCCGTATCGCCATACACATCCCGGGGAAGCACGGTGACTTCCCTATCCCCGAAGTGGGTCCTGTTAAACGCGACACCGACATCGTACGTACCTATCGGGACGTCCTCGAACATGCAGGGCGTCGTCTGGCCCGTATAGACGCCCCGTAAGTAAACCATGCACCCGGGAGGATTGCTGGTGACCGCCAGCCGCCCTGTGGCGATCTCTTCGAGCACGAAGTTCTGGACCATATCGATCTCATCTCCGGTATCGATGAGACGGACCTCTCTCTTCACGGGCAGATACCCGGGCTTCGTGATCATGAGTTTGTGGTAGCCGTAACCGACATTGTCGAGTATGCAGGGTGTTTTGCAACCGGTCCCGACGCCGTCGATGAAGATATCCGCACCGTCCGGCACGCTCGTGACATTGATCGTTCCGAACGCATCGGCCTTTTCAAGAACGACAGATTCCCCGTTGCCGGGTGCGGAAAGCGTCCTGGAATAGTAATGGTCCCCATCAGTGTAGGTGAGATACCCCCCGGACAACTCGACCGTCACCTGCGAGGGCAGGCTGAGAGAGGGGGGTTCGCCGTTCAGACAGAAATTTCCATCCCTGAATTTCTTTGAAGTCACGTGCACGGACACCGTAGGGCTGTCAATCTCCATCAGGTTGAGGTCGACGACGGTACTGCCTCCTGCAGGCACCAGGACAGTCTGCGATGCCGAGCCCGCTTTAGGGTGTTTTACCGTGATTGAATGGGTGCCCGCACTCAAACCGTAGATCAGGTGCGGCGTGGTATAGCCCGTATCCCTGCCGTCGGCAAGGATACTTGAGCCCGACGGGTAAGAGGTCACATGAACGCTGCCGATCCGGGCTGCCCGAACCGTATCCGGCTCCGGTGTATCCCCGCCGCCCTCGGTGACCGGTTCAAAGACATCGGCGGGAACCGGGACGATATCACCCGTGGAGCCGTTTTCATCTCCCGACGCCTCTGCTGCAGCCGGCGAAACAACATCCGCTCCCCCCAGAATGCCGGCAATCATGGAGAAGAGGAGATCCAGGAATCCCGCACTCTCGGTTCGCGTCGCTACGTTCGGCTCCGTTCCGCCGGACGGGTCGCCGCTGCCGTCGACAGGTTCACCGCCGGCATCAACTTCCCCGCTGTCCGACCCGGACATCGCGAGGAAAACAACCGCTGCATTCGTATCATCGATGACCACCTCCCGCGAAACGGAATCGTACCCGTCCTTTGAAAGCGAGATCGTGTGGTTCCCCACCTCGATATCGTCGAACGTCCAGTTTGCATAGCACAGCGTCTCGTTGCCGTCGATGGATATTTTAGCGCCCCGTACGTCGGAGAGGACCGTACACGAGCCCTTCGCAAGAGTCATGTTGAAGTGCCGGGTGGTCACGTGCCCGCTCTGCACGCGGATACCGGTACGTTCCAGGGGTTCGTAGCCCGGCAGTTCCAGCCGGACGGCATACTCTCCTGCGGGGAGATCCACGAAGGAAGTGTTCGTCACCCTGCCGGTATCGACGCTGTCCAGGTAGACCGCTGCTCCGGCAGGGCTGCTCGTAATATTCAGGTTGCCGACTGCTGGGATCCACGTATTGGAGCCTGCAACGGCCCCGCTATCGCCGTAATCGATCGCGGTCGACTCCCCGAACTCCCCGCTGCCGCCGGAAGAGCCGAGCAGTACCGAGTAGCCGCTCGCACCGGTCCGTACATTCTTGTCCGTCACCGTCCCGTCGATCTTGTTCGTCCACGCGATGCCGTCCTTCACGGCATCCGCCCAGAGAGCATACCCGTAGACGTTGAAGACTACGGTCTCGCCGTTGTAGCCCTCGATCGTATAGTCGATTCTCGCCATGCCGTTGTCGGTAAGGCCGGTGATTCCGCTGTTTCTGCCTAAAATCCCGACCCCGGTGTCGACGAAGAAGATGTAGAACTCATCCGAGGCGCCCTGCCCGCTCATGATCGAGTGCCCCTCCTCGCCGGCCGGCTTCCAGCTCTGAGGGCCGTACTTCACGGAGGAGAGCCCGTATTTACCGTTTATCGAGCTGGCAACGTAGGTGATGTTTTCCTCGTTCGGGGGTTTGTCTTTTATCCCTTCGGAGACCCACTGGTAGCCGCTTGCCCGGAGATGGACCGTTAGATTCTCACTGATCTCTTCTCCACCGTCGGGGACCTTGATAGCCACCATGAGAACTGCACGGTCGAAATATCCTCTCCCGCCGGTGTCGGCGAGATAGAATGTCCCGGAATCGCTTGAGACGGACGTCACCTGCCCGTAGGGATCGGAGGTGCTCGTCGTGATGTGCAGCGCGTTGAGCCCGCCCCCTGCATTCCTGAACCCCACATAGTATCCCCCACCGTTCGAAGTGGAGATGTCCATGTAGTTGTTGGTGCTGATGGGATTGACGTTGAAGTCCCATGCAGAGACCGGACAGGATATGCACAGCAGTGCAACCGAGAGTACAATACAGTAACGAGTGAAATTCGGATTCTTCTGATCTTCCTTCATGTCACATCCTCATTGTCTTATTCGCCGGACCCACGCCCAGCTTCGATCCGGCGACACAGTCGACAGAATACTCCACATGCTTCTCACCACACCCGGAATTTCATGGATTGTAAACGAATAATTTTTAACTAACTGGAATTGTAAAGTATAACTACTAATACTTACCCCACAAGATAAAACCTTCGGTTCTGTTGAAGCCCCTGCACAGCGATCGCGCTCGAAAGGACGGATCACGATCACACCGGGAAGCCCGGCGGGTTGCAGGCTCGACCGATGGGAGATCAGTTCTGCCCCTGTGTGTTCTCCCGGCGCGGACGGCCCCGGCTCCCGGCGTTCACGGTGGCCGATCATCGCACGGGAAGAAGAGATGACCTCCCCAGAAATTCCGCCGCGGGCCCGCCAGCAGGAAGGCATTTCCACGAAGCCCGAACATATGCTTCCTCCTCACAACCCCGGACCGGCGAAATAGTACGCATACAGAAGGCCGGCCGCCACGACGGCGACGATGATCGATAGCGCCGCATAGTCCCGCCGTCCCATCTCCGGCGCCCTGTACATCGTCGGACTCCGGGAAAGGCCGTAGCCCCGGCACTGCATCGCATCGGAGACCTGGTCCGCTCTGTTCATAACCGAAACGACCATCGGCACAAAAACTGCCAGGAGTTTCAACGGACGTTTCAGGACGAGGTCCCTGTCGAAGGCAAGCCCCCGTGACCGCTGCGCATCGACGATATTTGCTGCATCCTGCGAGAGGGAAGTGACGGATCTCAGTGCATATCCCAGGGAAAACGTGAATGTCCGTGGAATGCCGAGAAGGGCGGCACTCTTCACGAACGAGTCGTAAGGGGTGGTCATCACGAACAAGAAGGAGCCTCCTCCTATGGCGATTATCCGGAGAGCCATGGATGCGGCAAAAAGAACGGTCCCCCACGTGGCCTCGATATGCAGAAACCAGAGGTTTGCCGAGTACAGAGTTCCACCGAAGGGATACCTTCCAGCGGCAAAGAAGACGTCCACCGCGATGGTGATCAGGAGTATCGGGGCCAGGATCCGCATGGCACGTATCCATTCCCGCAGTACCCCGGACGCTGCAGCAAAGCCGAGAACGAGAGCGACCATAATCCCGATGGTGGAGAGATAGCTCGCTACCAGCGAGCCGACACTTACAGTTATCAGGGCAAAGAGTTTCGCTCGCGGATCGAGCCCGTGGATGATGGAATCCTTCGGGATGTAGACGATCCCCCGCTTCTTCTTTGCGTGCATCATCGTTGAGTTTCACAGTCCAGAGAATCGTATCTGATCTTACCGCTGTCCATCACCAGGATCCTGTCGGCGCAGGACGATGCGAACTCGAGATCGTGCGTCATAACGACGACGGTATGCCGCTCCCGGCAGAGTTTCTTCAGCGTATCCGCAAGGTTCTGTTTCAACCCCTCATCCAGGCCGAGGGTGGGTTCGTCGAGGACGACAACCGGCGTCTTCATTATCAGGACGCTGCCGACGGCGACCCTCTGTCTCTCACCTGCCGAAAGCCTGAGCGGGGGAGTCTTCGGATCGATGTGGCCGAGGTCGAGCGAGGCTATCATCCCCGGTATGCGGGTTTCGATATCCTCATCGGACATACCCATGTTCTCGGGCCCGAAAGAGAGCTCTTTGATGATGCTCTCCTCGAACAACTGGTAGTCTGCGTGCTGGGACACCAGACCCACAAGTTGCGCGGTGGTTCTCACCTGCCTTCCGGGGGAGCCCTCACCGAACAGGACGATCTTCCCTGAGTCCGGTTTTAAGGTCCCGTTCAGGTGCCGGGCAAGCGTACTCTTCCCCGAACCGTTCGACCCGAGGACGGCGGTAATCTGCGAAGGGTATACCTTCAACGATATACTGTCCAGCACCGGAGACGGCGAGCAGGGATACGTAAAACCGACATCGATCAGCTCAATGGCCGGGATTCGGTGGTCAAGACCCTTCCCCGGAAGATTGCTGAAAACCCATGAATCGTCCGATACCCTGCAACCGGCCTCCGGAAGGACGACGCCCCGAGATTTCATGGCGGCGGGCAGATCATCGTCGGGAGAACCGTCGTACAGTATCTGCCCTCTCTTCAGGACAACAATCCTATCCATCAGGTCCGTAAGGTGTCTGACCCGGTGTTCGGCGATGATGAACGTTATGTTGAACTTCCGGTTTAGTTCGTCCAGAACGCCTGCAAGACCCGAAGATGCCTGCGGGTCGAGGCCGGAGAACGGTTCGTCCATCACGACGACCTCCGGCTGCACGACGAGGACCGACGCTATTGCAACCTTCTGCTTCTCTCCCCACGAGAGGTCGGAAGTCTCCCTCGAGAGGAGGTGCTCGATTCCGAGAAGTTCTGCAGTCTCATGTATCTTCACCTCGATATCGTCCGGCGGAACGCCCCTGTTCTCAAGACCGAAGGCGATCTCGGAGTCGACACGGTTCGTGACGATCTGCTGGTCAGGGTTCTGGAATACGGTGCCGACCGCCCCGGAGATCTCCGCTACGGAATGCACCGCGGTACTCATCCCGGCAACCGTCACCTCCCCGGAGAACGTTCCCCCTCTCCGGTCGGAATGGGGGATAAGACCGTTTATGCACCGCAGGAGGGTTGTCTTCCCCGAACCCGAAGGCCCGGTGAGCACAACCGTCTCACCGCGTGCGATATCGAGATTGACGGAACGCAGGGCCGTTACCGGGACCGTGTTGTACCCGGGATAGGTGTAGGTCAGGTCACGAATCGTTACGATCTGCCCCGGTTGCATCCCTCGAAATCACCCCCGTCCGGATCAGCCTTGCTGCAAGGTATGCGGATATGAGCCCTCCCAGAGCACCGAAGAGGACGTGGCTTACCGACGAGATCCCCGCACCTACCGCGACCACGACGAAAGGAACCCCGATTGCCAGATTGACCGCGAAGTTTACCACCATCTTTGCAAGGTTCCCGGCAATTCCTGCAAGAACCCCGACCTGGATACTCTCCATCCGGTAGCGGAAGGCATATCCGACCGCATCGATCGAGGCCCCGAAAGCCGTGATCTGGAATACATCAAAGACGTGCATTCCGGAAAGCCCGAAGAACGAGAGCAAGACCCCGGATACAAGCCCGATATAGGTTCCGCTGCCCGGCTTTTGTATAATCGCAACGCCGAGGATCACCGGGATCACCAAAAAAATTCCCGTATGACCCGGGATACCGAGGGGCATCCTGAACGCCGTCTTCATCACGAAGACCAGCCCCCCCATGAGGGACATCAGGGCGATCTCGTTTAAGGTGAAGTAATCCTTTGGAGAAAACATCGCGATCACCCCTCGCTCCTGATGAACTGCATATTCAGGGAGAGGGAGAAGGTATCGGGCTGCATCTCATCGACCGCAACCAGCAGCAGGAGAGCATCGATGGCGGGTCCTCCCGAACAGGTCAGGTAGAACGAACCGGACCGATCGGTGGTATCGATGATCTCTCCTTTCACTCTGGACAGGTCCCGGGTTACATGGAGCGAATTGAGCCCGCCGCTCGCCGGATCAAAATGAATGTAATACGAATACGGTGCGGCATTCTCCGGGTCCTTCCTGACGCCTGCCGGCAGGACCAGAATATCGTTGTAATTGGTCATCTCCGTCGTCGGTCCCATCGAGGTCCCCGGCTCCGCATCTCCGCCCACGAAGAGCCCGGAAGACCCGAACCCCTCGATCCGGTTTGTCCTCCAGGAACTCCCCGTCAGGGCTAGGACATGGAACGCCGCCGTTCCGGCAAGGTCATGGAGATTGTAATCGACCTTCACGTAGCCGGTCCGTCCGAGCTTCGGATTGCCGCCGTAGGGTGGGGTGACGTTGGCATGCACGAACATCAGGTACCAGAGGGAATCCCGGTCCTCACCCGTCGCGATGAGGAGGGGTTCTTTGTACGGGCGATACTTCCACGACACATAATTAAAATCGTTCTTCCCGAAATGCACGGTCTCTGGGCTATCGATAACGGGCGTCATGCGATCGGGGGGGTTCAGCGTCAGCCATTCTTCCGCTGTGAGCTGAACGGCAAAGAGGCCCCCCACGATGAGAACAACCAGTGCGAATCCTGCAGCAGCCCGTCTTGAGAGATCCATCTTACCGTCTCATGTATGCGAGATACTCTCCCGGCCCTCTCTCCTTGACGAATAAAACCGCCCGGCCCGCAACCGCGCTGGGTTTGGGGTACTGGTTCTCCCGGATCTTGATCCGGCCCGACGTGACCTCTCTCCCGTCGGGGAGGTATACCGCGTCCACGCCGTTTGCAAGGAGTGTCTCGACATCCGTTTCGTCCCTGATGGTGCGGAGGTTGCCCCTGAGGAGATACCGCCCGTCGTCGTTTGTGGCGGTAAGTCCGAGCCCCGCCATTGCCCCGATAACACCCTCTTCGGTGCCGCCGAGCCCCTCCAGGAGTATTCCGAGATTTTTTGCAAGTGTGCGGACAGGGTCCTGCTCCAGCAATTTGATCTTTGCATCCTGGCCCATGACGATGAGCGGGGGGAGGATCTGCCTCGCGTCCGCAACGGCGAGACCCGGATCGCTGCCTTCGAGGAATTGTTCCTGCATGACCTCTTTTGCAGTTTTAAAGATCTCCCTGCACGCCTCAACCCCTGAGGCGTCCACATGAATCACGGCATTGCTGTTATGCGACGTGTACGCGATCGAGGGGTGGACAAAGAGCTGGTGCCTCGTGATCGCATATGCATGGCGGGTGTCGATTGCCTTTGCTATGTCGTGAGCAAGTTTCCCGGTCCCACGAGAGCCGGGAATGTCGGTGTCGTCTATGCCGATATATACAGTAATTTTCATCACCCTTTGACAGAGCCGGGAGGATTTGTTAACGCAAGTTATTTAACAAACGCTTTGATCAGAGCCGGTACATCCCTTCTGCGTTTTACAATAAATTTGTTTTTCTTTTCTGTTTTGTTAAAACAAAAGCATTAACACCGGTTATAAATATAATCATTTATTGCTGATGGGATAGAGATCGTGTGTAATTCAAAACCAGTTACCATGACAGGTGGGTTCTTTACGTGAATGTGGATCGGGCCGAGATCATACGTGATTGTGCAGGGACGGTTTCGGGAATTCGAACCGAGATCGCGAAGTGTATCGTCGGGCAGGAAGCAGCGATAGACTCGATACTGATAACCCTGATAGCCGGCGGACACGCTCTCCTGGAAGGGGTGCCGGGAATTGCCAAAACGCTCCTGGTCACCACGGTTGCCCGGTGCATGGACTGCTCGTTTGCGAGAATACAGTTTACCCCCGACCTTCTCCCTGCGGATATCACCGGAACCAGGATCTACAACATGCAGAAAGGCTCGTTTGAGACTCTAAAGGGCCCGATCTTCCATAACATCGTCCTTGCGGACGAGATAAACCGTGCCCCTCCCAGGGTGCAGTCGGCGCTTCTCGAGGCGATGCAGGAGCACCAGGTGACGATCCACGGCGAAACCTGGCCGATCGGCCGGCCGTTCTTCGTCCTTGCAACGCAGAACCCGATCGAGTCCGAAGGCACGTATCCGCTGCCGAACGCCCAGACCGACCGGTTCATGCAGAAAATTCTGATGGATTACCCCTCTAAGAGCGATGAACTTGAGATCATGGCGAGGTTCACCGCGGAGAAACCGCCCGAGGCGTCAAAGATCATTACCCGGGAGAAGATCGGCGACCTCCATGCGGGCCTGCACCACGTCTACGCGGACGAGACGGTGATGGAATACGTAGCAGGAATCACCGACTCCACGCGGAACCCGGGACATTACGTGCCCGATATCGCCTGCTACGTTCGCGGGGGGGCGTCGCCGAGGGCATCGCTGGCGCTGATCCTCTGCGCAAAAGCAGCGGCCCTCATCGATTCGAGAGAACACATAACCCCCGACGACGTCCGGTCGGTCGCGCTGCCGGTGCTCCGGCACAGGATTCTTCTCTCCTACCAGGCGGAGGCTGCCGGCGTCACGCCGGACGAACTGGTATCGCGGCTTATCGACGCGGTAGAAGTCCCATGACCTTCGAGACCGATGCTTCCGCCCCGTCTGCGATATGCCCGCTTACCATGCACGAGGCCCTGCAGAGGATCACGGAGGTCGAAGTGCTGGTGCGAAAACTCTCCGAAGAGATCGGAACCGGCCGTCACCGGTCCTTTTTTTCAGGAACGGGGACCGAGTTCCAGGAGATACGGGAGTATCGGTTCGGGGACGACGTCAGGGCGATCGACTGGAACTGCACTGCACGGTTCTGCGAGCCGTACCTCCGGGTCTTTACCGAGGAGCATGATACCGCACTCTACCTCGTCGTCGATCGGTCCGCATCCGGGACGTTCGGAAGCGAGAGGTCCAAAGACGAAGTGATCTTTGAGATTGCGGTCTCCCTGGTCTTCTCGGCGCAGAGGTGGGGAGACTCCGTGGGGATCTGCCTGTTTACGGACGATATCGAACTGTTTATTCCGCCGGGGAAGGGAAGAAGGCATACTGCCCTCCTGCTGAACGCGCTGATGACGTACAGGCCGAGGTCCCACAGGACCGATATCGGGAAGACGATCTCCGGATTACTCTCGAAGATCCCGAAAAGAGCCCTGGTCGTACTCTTATCGGACTTCGATTCCGGGGATTTCGGAGATGCAATGCTGCTCCTGAGCCGCAGGCACGAGGTGCGGGCGATACGGGTGAAAGACCGGTCCGAGTACGAGATCCCCGACGCGGGATATCTGCTCGTCCGTGACCCTGAGACCGGGGAGGAACTCATCGTCGATACCTCGGACCCTGAATTTCGGAGGAACTTTGAGGAGGTATCCGCTGCACAGGAAGCAGCGGTGGTCGGGATGTTTGCCGGCGCGGGAATACGGTCCCTTGAGGTCTTCACAGATGGGGACTACGCGGCATCGCTGAAGACATACTTCAAACTCGGCGGGAGGATGGCGGAATGATGACTCTCTCGTTTGAGAACCCCGTATGGCTGGCAGGCCTCTTCATCATCCCGGCGCTCATCCTCTACAACCGCCACTATTCAAAGAGGAAATACCTGCAGGTCCTTGAGTTCTCAAAACTATCGACAGCGAAAGCCGCCGCGGCGAAGATGAAACACGGGAGAGTTCACCGTATCGCATTCTGGATGGGGCTTCTTGCGATCGCCCTGATCTTTGCAGGTCTTGCAAATCCCCAGATACCCCTCGGACAGACGCAGGACGGGGTGAACGTCGTTCTTGCACTGGACGTCTCCGGCAGTATGAAGGCGACAGACTACCAGCCCGACAGGATCACCGCCGCAAAGGTTGCCTCGGAGAACCTGATACACCAGCTCGACCGGAAGGACTACGTCGGCATCGTGACCTTCGACTCCGGTGCGACGACCTCCGCCTATCTCACGCCCGACAGGCAGCGGGTCATTGAGAAACTGCAGTATGTCGAAGCGAAAGACGGATCGACCGCAATCGGGGATGGGCTTGCCCTTGCCGTCGATATGGCGCAGTCCATACCCAATAGAAAATGTGTCGTCATCCTCCTCTCCGACGGCGAATCGAACTCGGGCTACGTCTCTTTAGCCGCGGCATCCGGGCTCGCAAAAGAACGGGGCATTCAAGTATTTACCGTGGCAATGGGTTCCGAAGAGCCCGTACTCGTCGGCTACGACCGGGCGAACAACCCCGAATATGCAACCGTGAACGAGGAGGCCCTGCAGGAGATCGCCCAAAACACCGGCGGCGCGTGTTTCCGGTCGGTTGACGAGGGGACGCTTCAGGAGATCTATGCGAAACTCGACGACGCGATCGTTCGCGAGAAGGAGAAGACGCCGGTCGGGTGGGTCTTCTTCCTGGTATCGGCAGGTCTTCTGACGGCGGAGTACTTCATCAGGTACGGGAGGTGGCGGTTCCTCCCATGAGGGAAACCCGGCTCATCCTTCTGGCGGTAGTGATCTGCGTCGTGGTGCAGCCCGCATTTGCGGGGGAGATCCTTTTCTCGACCGGCAGTCCTCTTCTCTACGGTCCGGAGGACGAAGAGGTCCTCATCCGGCTGGACGTGAAAAACACCCTCGGCGAAGACACTCTCGGGTCATTTACGTGGACCGTGCGCGGCCGGGATGACCCAGATACGCGGAGTTTCACCGACAGGCGCGTGATCTTCAGCGACCAGGAGTATACGGAGTTTGGGGTGCATCCCGGTGAGGGGCACGACTACCTGGTGGACGTGACGTTCGACTATGCCGACGGCGATGACCCCGACACGGTCTACCACGTGGCGCTCGAAGGGATACAGCTCCGGTTCGAGGAGGAGCCGGGCGGGTTTGACGCCGATGAAACCCTTGAGAGCGTCCAGATCAGGGTTACGAAGGGTTCGAGCCAGGAGCAGGCCGGTGCACTGCAGAGCGGCGGGAGCGACCGGGTCCCTCAGGTCAGGAGCAGTCCGGACGACATCGAGTCGCTCTCGCGCCTCCTTGAGGAGGAGATGCTCGAGATATCAGAGAAGAAAGAACTCCTGAAGGGCCGGGTGCTGCAGTCGGAGATGTATGCATCGGTCGACGAGTTCCTTGAGGATGCCGGGTTCATCCCGCAGGATCTCGGCGTAACGCTCGGCCGAGGGGTCTACAACGACGAGTTCGGGATGAACTTCGTCAATGCAAGCGGTACGGAGATCCGGGTCTCCGGCGAGCTGGCGGGGAATGATCTCCTCTCCATCACTGTCGAAGCACCCGGCAGGCTTCCGCCGGTCTACGGCATCGACAGGAACGAGACCTACCTGTCGCTGGACTCAAACCTCCAGAACGAGGGTTATGCGGTCTTGCGATCTCTCATGAACGTCACACAGGAAGGGGCTGCAGTAACCATCGATTATGATAGGGGAGGCACGACAAAAGTCGTGAACATAACCGTCCGGAACGGAGAGCCGGTCGATGTGGTCCTGGAAGACCCGGACGGCGGACTCCATTTCATCCTTCCTTTCGTGGTCCTTGCGGTGACGGCACTTTCCGCGTTCCTGCTGTACAGGTATTACCTGAAGTACTCCCGCAGGACCGGGCAGGGCGAAGGGGCGGGGACGAGCACCGACGCCGGGAGTGGCTCCCGCTCTCCCCTGGCGCTGCTTGAGGAGAGTTATGGCAACTATGTAGACGGAGAGTTGAAAGAAGCGTTCAGCACGGCAGGACGCGCGTTACGGCTGCACATTGCGCTCCGGTACAACGGCGGGGAAAACAGCACGAACCTGCAGGCGCTGCTGCTGCTGAAGGCCGGGAAGGATCCCGGATACGGTGCCTGTGCTGATATCCTGGCCGTCTGCGATGCAGTCGTGTACGGGAAGAGCGACCCGGACACCGAGGTGTTTGCCGAGCAGTACCGGCGGATACGATCCATCCTCGATGAAGACCACACGCCGGGGCAGGGCACGGATTAGGGTGTCAGGCCGGGCCCGGGCAGGCAACCCGGCAGCCTTCGCCGGAGGCTACAGGGTGCGCTCCCTCATCGAAGAAGATCTACCAGCCGGCTTATATCCTCGCCGGACGTCGTGTAATTCGTCACGAACCGGACCGTATCGCCGGGGCACCTAAACGTTCGGAGACGGTACTCTTCATTCAGCCGCTGGAGAACCCCGGGAGGCACCTCCGCGATCACCTTGTTCGTCTCCACGCTGCAGACCAGCCTGACCCCGGGGATGCCTAACAACTCGTTGCCCAGGGCGGCGGCCATCTCGTTGGCGTGCAGGGCTCGCTTTCGCCATAGGCGATAGGTGAGCAGGCAGTCGAACCCGGAAGAGAAGGTACCTGCCCCCGATAGATCGATATGCATCTCCCTTTGCAGTTTCCGGAACCTCTCCGCGATTCCGTTATCAGAGATCAGGACCGCCTCTCCTCCCGGAACGCCGTTCTTTGCCGCTCCGAAGGTGGCAACATCGACCCCTGCAAAGAGTGTTTGTTCGCGGAATGGCCGGAGAAGGCGGGCTGCGGCAAAGAACAATCTCGAACCGTCCAGCAGGACAAGTTTGTTGTGTTCGTGCACACAGAGGCAGATCTCTTCGATCTCTTCGGGAGTATACACCAGGCCGTACTCGGTGGGCTGCGACAGCATGACGATCTTACACCTCCCCGATTCATGGCTCGGAAGCGCTCTAAGGAATTCCGAAATTGCTTCCGGATGCACTTTGCCGAATTCGGAAGGCAGCCCGAGAGGCTTCATGCTGGCAATCCCGGCGATCGAAGCGCACCCGCCATTGGCTGCATAGGAGGTTTCGGAACAGAGGTAGAGGGAATTTCGTTCGGCTGCCGCGGCAAGAGCCAGTGCAAGTGCAGTACCCCTATCGGGAGCGTAAAAAGGACTGACATCGTCTTCAAAATGATCGCGAATCCTTGAAAATAGCTCTCTATGAGAACTGCCCCCCTCCAACCGGGATGGGGCATGCCCATCGATGTCTTCAGGCGCAGCCTTACCCTCAGGGCTTTCTCCTGCACAATCTTCATCGTAAAACGCGAGATTCTTCAAATTATTTCCCTCACATCAATTAAACCATGTCATTAATAGTCGGCCTGACCAATTACTATAGTTAATCTTAGTGGAATATTAATTATATTCCCTTTAAGAGGACTGATGAAGAAGGTCGCAGTGATCGGGGCGGGGATTACCGGCATCCAGGCAGCACTCGATCTCGTACAACACGGCATATCTGTATACCTAATAGAAAAGAGCCCGTTTATCGGGGGCCACGTGGCACAGCTGGGGAGGATCTTTCCCACAGACGACAGTTCGATGTGCGTCATTTCATCGAAGATGCACGAGGTGCTCCGGTCTCCGGGAGTCGAACTCTACACGATGACCGAGGTTACAGGCATCGCCGGAGAGCCGGGCAACTACACCCTTACGCTGAGAAAGAGCCCGCGATACGTCGATGCGGAGAAGTGCGACGGCTGCGGCAGGTGTACCGAGATCTGCCCCGTTGAAGTGTACAACGAGTTCGATGCCGGGCTGGGTGTCAGAAAGGCCATTTACAAACCTTACCGGGATGCGGTGCCCGACGTCGTCGTACGCGACTCAAGACACTGCATCGGGTGCGGGTTATGCTACGACGTCTGCCCCACCGAAGCAGTCCTGACGGACTCCGAGGATTCTCAGCAGGAGTTTGACCTCGGGGAGATCACATCGGTGATCGTTGCAACGGGCTACAGCATGTACGACCCGCGGAATGAACCGAGGTACCGCTACCTTACCATCCCCGACGTCATCACGAGTCTTGAATTTGAGAGAATGCTCTCTGCTGACGGCCCGACCGGGGGCGAGATCAGGAGGCTTTCGGACGGTAAAATCCCCAGGTCCATCGTCCTTGTGCAATGCGTGGGTTCTCGGAACCCTTCAATCGGCAGGAATTTTTGCTCAACGGTCTGTTGCATGTACACAATTAAGTGTGCAAACGTGATCAAGGAGAAGTACGGCGACAACATTGACGTGACCATACTGAAATCCGAAACCCGTGCCTATGGAAAGGGCTACCAGGAGTATAACCATAGAATAAAACAGGCCCACAAGATCCAGGTGCTGAGGTGCATGCCCGGTTCGATAGAGTGCGGTAAAGGGAACAGGATGAGGATTGTCGTGGAGAAAATAAAAAGAGACCTTCCCGACACTCCGATCGTTGTTCTCGAACCCGAACTGGTTGTGCTGGCAGCAGGCCTTTCGCCGTCGGCGGGTGCGGAGAGGCTTGCAGAGATGATAGGCATCGAGGTATCGAAGAACGAAGGCTTCCTGTGTCCGGGTGATCCTGCGCTGAACCCTTCCGGCTCCCGGACACCCGGCATTTATATCGCAGGTGCGGCAGTCGCGCCAAAAGACATCAACGACTGCATAAATCAGGCAAAAGCAGCCGCGATGAAGGCATTTCTCGATACGGTCATCCAATCGAAGGACGATGGAGAAGAGTCCGGGTCCGACTAGGAGCGAAATTTGGGTTCCAGTGTATCCGACAATTCCGCTCGGGCTCCTGTGAGAGGAAGATTTACACCAGTAAACCAGCAGCAGAACGGTTCCGGAAACAGGGGGGGAGGGGATTTCAAGGAGAGCCGGGAGAGCACCGATGGAACAACTCCGGCTAGTTACAACTTCTCTCCGCCGCCCCTACTCCTGACAGACCCGGTACCGGCCCTGCGGCACCGTGATCTCGAACCGTGCGCCCCTGCCCGGCTCGCCGGTCTCTTCGATCGTGATGCCGGTGATATCGAGGATCTCGCGCGACAGGGACAGCCCGAGCCCGGTATTCTTTCCGAACCCGCGAGCAAAGATCCTCTCTTTCAGTTCGGGTGCGATACCGTCGCCATCATCCTCGCAGACGATGACGCAGCTTCCATCGCGAACCACGGACGTGAACCGGATCGTTGTGATCGTTTCTCCGTGGCGCAGGGCGTTGTCGATCAGATTGGAGAAGACCTTGCTAATGAGCGGATCGGCAAGCACATCAACTCCCGTGGGAATACCGTTCTTTAGCGCCACCCGGCCGAGGCTGGCGCTCCTGCCCGCATCGCTCACCAGGGCACGGATCTCTTGCCAGACAGGGAGATGCACCCCGACCATCTCGTACTCCTTGCTGAACAGGATCATCGACGAGATCCGGCTGCTTGCCGTAGAAATACGGGACAGGTAGTCGTCATCTATGGGATCGGAGTTTCTCTCGCGCAATAATTCGAGATAACCGTCCAGTATCTGCAGCTGGTTGTTGATATCGTGCCGGGTGATACCCGATAGCAGGTTGAGCTTCTTGTTCGCCTGCCGCAAAGCGTCTTCCGCCCTCCTGCGCTCGGTGATATCGTTGATGACCGAGAAGTGGACTGTCCTGCCTTCCATGGAGATCGGGGAGGAGTGTGCTTCGACGACCCGGATCTCCCCGCCGGCAACCCGATGCGAGGACGTGAAAAAGGTGTCCCGTTCTGCTCTCGGCGGATCTGCAGGTATCGTCTCTGGAGAGTGGGCGCTGAAGTCACGTATGGATAACGAGCACAACTCGCTCTTCGCCTTTCTGTAAAACCGTTCTGCAGCAAAGTTTGCATCGATGATCTTCCCGGTCCCGGGTTCCAGGAGCAGCATAATGGAGCCATGACGCTCGAACATCGAGTGGAACCTTGTCTCGCTCTCCTTAAGGGCCTCCTCCATCCGCTTCCTTTCGGTGATGTCAGTCAGTGCTGAGAATATCCCGACAACCCGTCCCTCCAGGACATGCGGGACCAGGTGTACCGCAAATATATGCTCACGGCCTTCCCGGTCCCGGTTAAGGCTCTCAAAGCCAATCTCCTGCCCATCAAGAGCCCTCTGGAAGTACGAAGAGATGCGTAGATACCCGCTCTCAGGCAGCAGATTCTTTATGCTCTTTCCGATCAGGTCGCCCCAGGGGCGCCCGTACCACGCTGCATGCGCTTTATTGATATAGACAAACCGCAACTCCGTATCCAGATACGAGAGGAGAGTAGGGACGCCGTTCATCACCAGTTCCAGCAGTTCTTCACTCTTCTTAAGCGCCTCTTGTGCCCGTTGCCGCTCGGTGATGTCCCGCACCGATATGAGGATTGACGGAGTACCCTTAACGGTGATGGATTTACCGATACTTTCAACCCATCGCTCTTTCTGGTTCACCGTGAGAACCCTGTAGCACGCAATGTAGCCATCAGTCCCTTCCGGTGCCTTCGTGAGATCCCTGAGCGCATCTCCCTGCGAATCGGCGGCAATGAACTCCATGACGTTCCTTTTCCCGATGATATCGTCGGGATCCTCCGCTTCTATAATCCGGCCTGCTGCATGGTTCGCGAAGAGAACCTTTCCTCCGAGATCAAGGATGAGAATGCCGTCGAGCGAGTGCTCCACAAGGGTCCGGAACTTCTCCTCGCTCTCGGACAGAGCCCTGAGAGCGTTCAGACGGTCGATCTCGGCCGCCGCTTTGGCAGCAATGATATCGATGAATTCCCGGGCGGAAGGAGGCAGGTTGAGCGGGGTCCGGCTTAAGATACAGAGGACCCCAACGACCTGTCCCTCGGAATTACGTAGTGCGGTCCCGTAATAACCCCGGATATTAAATTTGTGGAGATTCTGGCTTTCGGGAAAAAGCTCGGTGACATTGTCGGGGTACGTGCAGAACCCGGTCTCAATGGTATGCTCCGAGAGCGTCCCGTGCAGGGTGTAGGAATACTCCGGGATCTTTTTACCGTCGAGGATCATGGAGAGTACCTGGACGCGCTCATGGTCGGACGTAATCTCGCCGATCATGGTGCCGTCGGCACCAAGCCAGGTACTGATACTCTCCGTTATTCGATCCAGGGATTCCGTGCCGGTCGTTCCCACCATGCCGGTCACCAGCGCACGGAGCGCCCTCTCGGCAGCCTTGATCTCGGTGACGTCGCGGACGACCGTTAGCATGGTCGGTCGCCCGTTGAGGTCGAAGAGACTGGTAGTCACATCAAGGATCTTTTCGCGGTTGTCTTTTGCCACGTAACTGGTCTGGAAAACTACGCGTCTGGTTTGCAGGAGTTCCTGAATAAGTTCAGGGGCTCGTTTTTGCATCTCCGGGGTATCGAGATCGATGAGACTTACGCCCTGCAGTTCCTCACGGGTCATGCCGAGGATCCGGCAGGCCGATTCGTTGGCATCGATGAATCTTCCCGGCCCCCGCGGCGTGATTTCGTTGACCAGTATGCCCTCGCTCGCGTTCTCCAGGATCAGGCGATAGCGCTCTCCAGTCTCCCGTATCGCCTCTTGTGCCCGTTTTTGTTCCGTTACATCCTCGATCGTCGAAAGGATGTGAGGCATGCCGTCGATCGAAACCGTACTCGAAGAGAACCGGCAGGTCCGGATCTCCCCGGCCTTGCTACGGCACCGCAGTTCCATACCCTGTACGAAATGCTTCTTCCGGAGGGTTGAAACGAACCGGGCAAACTCGTCACTATCAGCAAATAGTCCCAGTTCCTCTGACGTTTTGCCGATCACTTCCGCCCGGGCATACCCTGTGTTTCGCAAAAACGCATCGTTGACGTCGGTGAAGACGCCGCTGGATATCGATGTGAGGGTAAGCGAGACAGGGTTGCTCTTAAAGATCGTGGAAAACTTATACTCCGAATCCCGCAACTTTTTCTCCGCCTGCATGCGTTCGGTGACGTCCCGAAACGAAAGAAGCATGGCGGGTGAACCCTTGTATGAGAGCTTCCCGCAGATGCATTCGAGCCACTTCTCCCTGTTTGCAAGGGTGACGATCTTACAGTTCATCGAAACCGGATCATTCCCCTGCACAACCCGCCCCAGATCCTGGATTGCGCTCTCGCGTGTGTCCGGGGAGACAACATCCAGCACGTTGATCCCGCCTGCGGCATCCAGGTCGGTCGCGCTCTCGACGATATCGGCTGCCCTCCGATTGGCATACAGGACCCGTCCGGTACAATTGGCGATGACGATACCCTCGTTCGACTGCTCTACGACCGCCTGCAACGTCTCAGTGCTCTCACGCAACGCCTGCTTCTTCTGGGTAAGCAGATCGAAACTCTTGCGGAGTTCTTCTTCGGCAGCGGCAGCTTTTTCATAGGCAGAACGAAGTTCATCCGCTGCCTTCTTCCGCTCCGTGTTGTCGATAAAGGTCTCCAGCAGGCATTCCTTCCCGCGGAAGTTGAACGGGGCGACATGCTTTATGATATCGACCGTTCTTCCGTCCGCGGTCAGCAGCGTATGTTCGGCATTGTCCACATTCCGGTGCAGAACCGTGATCGGACATCTGCTCGGTTCTGCCGTGCAGATGTACTGGTGGCAGAGGTTATTGACGATCTGATCTCTCGCCGCCCCTATCATCCTCGCTGCAGCGGGGTTGAGATCGATGATCTTGTGCGTTTCAGCATCGATAATGACGGCCCCTTCCCGGGCAGAGGTGTAAATCTGCTGGAGGAAATCGTGGCTCTCAGCGAGTGCCGCTTCCAGTTCTCTGCGTTCGGTGACATCCTTGAAGATCCCGCGGATATACTGCGGCTTCCCATTCAGGGTGTTGCCTGTGGCAAGGCCTTCGGCATACACCTTGCTCCCGTCACGGGCCCGGAACACCACGTCTATGATACCTGCGTTTTCGCCGGAGAGTACGCAGGAAATGTGCTCCTTGAAGCGCTCCAGACTCTCGTCATGGATGATATCAAATATCTTGAGAGTATCGAGGTCGTCCTTGTACCCGAGCGTGTCCAGCCATTTTTTGTTGACGAACAGAAAATGCCCGTCGGGAGCCACACTCATAATCAGGTCGCTCGCATTCTGGAGGTCAAGATAGTGCTGCTCCTGCTTCGCGAGCGTGATCTCCGCCCGCTTCCTCCTCACCGCCTGCCGGACCTTGTGCGCGAGCTCGGCGAACTGGGCCTTCGGGTCCCCGCCTTTCTGCACGTAGAAGTCAGCACCGTTGTTGATGGCCTCGATCACGACCTCCTCGCGGCCTTTGCCGGTGAACAGGATGAAGGGGAGATCGCCGAATTGCTCTCTGACAACCTTTAAAAACGCTATCCCGTCCATGCCCGGCATGTGATAGTCGGAGATGATAGCATCATACGACCGGATTGCAGGGCTGGCCAGCGCATCCTGTGCTGATATCGAAGTTGCGATCTGGAACTCTCCTGACTGTTCCAGGAAGAGTCGGGCCAGCTCAAGGAGATCAGGCTCGTCATCGACGTATAGAACCGATATCAAGAATGTTTCTCCCCTCAACCCTCTGATCGACCCGTGGGATGGCATATACCAGGAGAACTCCCGGTACCAGTCCCCGCATTCCGTCCGGGAGCCGATGTTGATAATTCAGTGTTTGTTCATATAATCATTTCATTTTGGCCGTATGAGTCTATTTCGAGTACCCGATAAAATTCCATAGAATTCTGAGTATTATGCCTGAAGGACGATCGAGACCGGCCTCAGCTCCGGCGCTGAAGCGGATCTATTCGCATCGCAGGAGATTGCCTTCATACCGGTATCTCCGGCCATTATGAGGCACGATTGCATATGGCGCCACCCTACATCGGGATTCCGGCAAAGCACCCGGAGGCGCGCCTGCCGTATGAGGGTCACCAGCCGAAGCCACCCTCCTCCATCAGCCGGGCAGCGTTCCTCAATCCCCATGCATCCAGAATTAGAAACGCACCTGCCATGAACACGATCCCGGCGAGCAGGAAGACGAGGAGATCGACCAGCCCCTCTGGCAGGGTAACGGCGAGAACCCCGAGAACCAGCGAACTTACGCCCAGCCCGAGCGTATACCAGAAACCCTGGGGCAAATGCCCTCGCTCCCGCACCACCCGGAGCAGCGTGACGACGGCGCTGGAAAAGAACCAGACCACGAGAACCAGCAGGATGAGGACGAGGTACAACTCCCAGAAGACAAACAAAACGATCCCTGCACCTGCCACGAGGCTTCCCCGGATTATGTCCTTGTTCGCATGCTCCTGCCTCTTCCTCTGCCTGATGCCCCTGACAATCGTGAGGAGGCCAAGAATGAGAACAAGGGAGGGCAGGATTACGGTGAAAAAGGGCGTAACATCAGAGATCGCCAGAAAGAGAAGGATCGTGGCTATCGCCCACAGGAGCGCTCCAAAACCCATCCGGAGCCTCCAGCTCGTATGCTGATCTAGAAGGCGCTGCAGAGGGTCTTTTCGGGTTGCATCTCTGCCCGTAACAAGAATGGTCTCCATTGTCTCGTGGATCATGAGGAGAAGAGGGGCGTCGTCGATCAGGTGCATGATGGGGTTCTTCTCCGGGTCGTACCGGTCCATGTGGACACGGTACTCCGAGACGGTCTCATGGGCGTGGTACTGGCCCTTCCGGTAGCTCGCGATGGTCTCAGGGCTCGGCACGTTGATGGGCGAGCGTTTCCAGTCCGGTTCGAGCGGTTCGGTCACCAGGGTCCTCGGTACGACGACCTGAAAGACCCCCTGGTGCAGTGCATCGAGATACGACTCAAGCGTGCCCAACCGCTCTCCTCCCCGGTCTCCCGCAGATACCGTAACAGTATCTCTGGAAACACTTGTATAAAAAACAGGGGTGAGCCGTCGGGCGCTCAGCGGGGGACCGGCGCCTCCGGAGAAGGAGCCGCGCTCTTCCTGTAGATGAACCGCTTTGCTGCCGGTGAGAGGACCATCTCCGGCGTCATATACGCGTACATCTGGATAAGCCGGGCGATGATGCCGGTCCAGCCGGTCTGGTGGCTCGCCCCCAGCCCGGCGCCGTCGTCGCCGTGGAAGTACTCGTAGAAGAGGATGTGATCCCGCCAGTGCGGGTCCTCCTGGAACTTCGCCGCCCGCCCGAAGACCGGGCGCCGGCCGTTCTCGTCGCGGAGGAAGATGCGCTCGAGCCGGTTCTTGATCTCCTCGCTCACCTCGTAGAGGTTCATCCATCGCCCCGAGCCGGTGGGGCACTCAACGGTGAAGCTGTTCCCGTAGAACGCGTAGAGGTTGAGCAGGCCCCGGATGATCAGCATGTTCATCGGGAACCATATCGGCCCCCGCCAGTTCGAGTTCCCGCCGAACATCTCCGTGTTGGACTCCGCCGGCAGGTACTCGACTCCGAACTCCTGCCCGTCCAGGACGAAGGTGTAGGGTTCCTCCGCGTGGGCGCGGGAGATGGAGCGGATGCCGTAGTCGCTCAAGAACTCCTTCTCGTCGAGCATCCGCGCGAGGATCCGGCGCAGCCGCTCTTCGTTCACCAGGGAGAGGAGGCGGCGGCCGTGGAACCCGGGCCGGCCGGGCGACGTGATGTTGGCGGTGAGCAGGGGGTGTTTTTGGGTGAACCAGCGTGCGCGTTCCTGGAATACGGACGCCTCTTTGAACAGCTCCGGGGAGAAGACGGTGCTCGAGCAGAGGGCGAGGAGCCCGACGAGGGTCCGGACCCGCAGGCGTGTCGCGCTCCCGTCCGGCAGGTGCAGGAGGTCGTAGAAGAACCCGTCCCACTCATCCCACATCCCCTCCTGGTTCTCGCCCATGCGGTTCATCGCGGACGCGATCCAGAGGAAGTGCTCGTAGAACTTGATGGCGAGTTCCGTGTAGACCGGGTCGTGGACGGAGAGGATGGCGGCGATCTCGAGCATGTTCTGGCAGTAGAGCGCCATCCACGCCGTCCCGTCGGACTGCTCCAGGTAGCCTCCCGACGGGATCGTCGCGCTCCGGTCAAAGACGCCGATGTTGTCAAGACCGAGGAACCCGCCCTCAAAGACGTTCTGGCCGTAGCGGTCCTTGCGGTTCACCCACCAGGTGAAGTTCATCAGGAGTTTCTGGAATACCGTCTCGAGGAACCGGGTATCGCTCACGCCGAAGACCTCCTCCTCGACGCGGTAGATGAGGAGCGCCGCCCAGGCGTGGACGGGCGGGTTGACATCACTGAAGTTCCACTCGTAGGCCGGGAGCTGGCCGTTCGGGTGGAGGTAGCGCTCGTGCAGGATCAGTTCCAGCTGCCGTTTGGCGAAGTCCGGATCGATCATCGTGAACGCACCCAGGTGGAATGCGAGGTCCCAGGCCGCATACCACGGGTACTCCCACTTGTCCGGCATGGAGATGATGTCCGCGTTGTACATATGGAACCACTGGCTGTTCCGGATGGGCAGCCGGCTGCCCTGAGCCATGTTGGACCCGTGCTGGCGGAGCCAGCGGTCCAGGTCGTAGAAGTAGTACTGCTTCGTCCAGAGCATCCCGGCGAGCGCCTGACGCATCACGTTCGCGGCGTCGGGGCCGACCGGCGGAGGGGTGATGTTGTCGTAGAATGCGTCCGCCTCCCTTGCCCGCGTGCTGAAGGTCTCCTCAAATCCCTCCCCGAAAGGAGCCTCCCCTCCGGCGGCAGGGGGGGCCTCGTTCAACCGCAGCCGGACCGTCCGGCTCTCGCCGGGGGGGACGGCCATCGTGAAGTATGCCGCGGCTCTCGTTCCGGTCCGGCCGGGGTTCACCGCCGCGGCCTTGCCGGAGACGATGCGGTCATTGATGCCGTCCTTGACGAACGGCGAGGCGTTCGGGGTGCCCGATATGCGCTCTGTATTCGTCTCATTCTCGGTGAAGAGCAGTTCGGGGGTACCCTCGCAGTGGAGGTACCGGTCTCCAAGGGCCGGGTGGGCGGCGTGGATGACGCTCGTGCCGGGCGGGCCTTCCACCTGCCGTAAGACGGGCTTCCTGGTGCCCCGCTCGATCCACCAGGTGTTGCGGAACCAGAGGGTGGGCAGCAGGTGCAGGGTCGCCTCCTCCGGACCGCGGTTATGCACGGTGATTCGGACCAGGATATCCTCGGGCGTTGCCTTCGCGTACTCCACGAAGACGTCGAAGTAGCGGTCGGCGTCGAATATCCCGGTATCGATGAGTTCGTACTCCAGTTCGTCCCGGCTGCGGCTTCGGTTTGTCTCTACAAGGTCATCGTAGGGGAACGCCGCCTGCGGGTACTTGTAGAGGTACTTCATGTAGGCATGGGTCGGGGTGTTGTCGAGATAGTAGTAATACTCCTTCACGTCCTCGCCGTGATTCCCTTCGGCGTTCGAGAGCCCGAAAAGCCGCTCCTTGAGAAACGGGTCGACGCCGTTCCAGAGGGCGAGGGCAAAACAGAGGCGCTGGGAATCGTCCGATATGCCGGCAATCCCGTCCTCCCCCCAGAGGTAGGTGCGGGAGCGTGCGTGGTCGTGGGGGAAGTACGCCCAGGCGTCGCCGTCGTCACTGTAGTCCTCCCTCACCGTCCCCCACTGCCGTTCGCTCAGGTAGGGTCCCCACCGGCGCCAGGGGATGCCCTGCTCATAAACCTCCCTGAGCCGCTCTCCTTCCTCTGTCGCGGGGGCAACATCATCAGGTGACATGCGGCGGGTAGACGGAAACGAGGCGGATATACTTTTCGATGGGGCTGCAGGACCGGACTGTCCCGGCTGTTTTGCCGCGACAAACAGCCCCCTCTCCGGGACGCACTGGCAAAAAAAAGAGCGCAAGACCGCTTCAGCGTGCCGCCATCGGCCTCTTCGGTTTTTCCGATTCCGCAGCCTCGACCGCTTCATGAAGCGCCGCGCCGGCCATCACGAGGGCTTCCGGCGTGACCATACCCTGAGCGATGAGGTATCCGTTGGCATCGCGGAGAGCCTGTTTGAGGTCCTTTGCCCAGAGGTGCTCAATGAGGAAGAGCGCTGCGGCGCTGTTGTTCGGGATCATCTCTGATACGTTCCGGATACTCTCCTCGGTCATACCAAAGGTCCGCCGGGCGGCCACCATGGCACCGGCCTCTACGCCTCTTCGTGCCCCTTCTTCTCCCCCGGCGCCGAGGCCCATGAGTGCGCCGACAGCGGCGCCGAAGCGCTGCCGTTCCTCATCGTCGAGTTGCGTAGCTTCCATGCCACTGACGTCGCCGTTCACATCCTTCCATACGAACCGGACGTCGATCAGCCTGACAGTACCCGCTTCCATCGCCGACCCAAGCGCCTGGCGGATCTGGCCGTGGAAGTCCGGGTTTTCGAATCCAATGACCAGGAGCTGCATCGGTCCATACATGACTTCAGCCATTTTCCAGTACTCCTTCAACAAATGCATAGATTACTTGCCCGCGTCCCGTGATTCGTTGCCGTCATGCTAGAATACAAATGCGGGCAACTCTGCCTGCGAACGTCTCGTCTCTCTGGAAGTACGCACACCTGAGGCGGGTCAAGACCAGAATTGGTTATAAGATATAAAAATATGCTAATAGAAATTTGGTATCTTCAGATCCTCGGATAAGCGCTGTCTCAGTCCTCTCTCCTCGATCAACCCCGGATCAACGCGTCATCTGGTCGATCGCCGCAGTAACCGCAAGGATGAGCGCGTCGTCGTGGCCCGGTTCCACCTCCACGCCGTAGGTGTCCCGGACCCGGAACCACTTCTTCGAGACCCCGGCAACCCGCCCTCGCCGTCCCGCGTCGATGTGATACTCGTGGTCGAGGATGTTCCCCTGCACCTCCCAGTCCCCCTCCCCGGGGATGCTGACCGTCCACCGGTCCCGCATGGGCGTGACCAGCGCCTTCTTGATCGTCGCCGCCGTACCGCCGTCCCCCCGCTCGATCTCCATGGTATCCCTGACCCGGAGCATCCTCTCCTGGATCCTGTAGAGGTCCTGCCCCTCCCTGCTCTGGATCACCAGCGTATTCCGCACGCGGAGCGCTTTGCCGTCCACCTTGAATGCCCGCTCTCCCGCCGAGTCCTCGATCCAGTAGTCGTCCCCGATATCGATGAGTCGCTCTTTCATCTTATACCGGTGCGCCCCACCGGCCTCTTCGCGCCCCCGAAGGCCGCCTTCCGCTCTTCTTCGCATCATGGATATCACCCTCTGGCTGCCGTTGCCAATCATAGTGCCGGCACATTATGGTTACTACGCAGTGCAGGCCGGCGATTCAGCGGGCCGGAACGGGCAGGAACCGTCCGATCATCAGAGTGCTGCCGCCCGGATGCGATCCTCCGACAGCGGATCCGGCATCGGAAAAAGATTAATCCCTGACGGCACCTGACACGGCGCTCACAACATGGAGAGTGCAAGATGTCCGAGAGATGGAAGGGCACGGTCAATCTCGATATCCGGGATTCGGTGCCTGACTGGGAACCCTACCTGCAGCCGCAGGCACCGGCAGATGCCCCCAACATCCTGATGATCGTCTGGGACGACGTCGGCTACGGGGCCATGGACGTATTCGGCGGCCCTATCGAGACACCCACAATGCAGCGCATCGCCGATATGGGCATACGCTACAGCAACTTCCATACCACGGCGCTCTGTTCGCCCACCCGTTCGAGCCTGCTCACCGGGCGCAACGCAACCAGCAACAACATGGCCTGCATCACCGAGGCATCCGCCGGTTTTCCGGGGCTGTCCGCCCGCATCCCATTTGAGAACGGGTTTATCTCTGAGGTGCTCAACGAGCGGGGCTACAACACCTACGCCATCGGTAAGTGGCACCTGACCCCGGGAGAAGAGACCGACATGTCCTCGTGGAAGGGCCGCTGGCCGCTCGGGCGGGGATTCGAGCGCTACTACGGATTTCTGGGCGGGGAGACCAACCAGTGGTACCCCGATATCGTCTACGACAACCACCCCATGGACCAGCCCTACCGACCGGACGAGGGCTACCACTTCTCCAGGGATATCGCCGATCGGGCGATCGAGTTCGTCCGCGACTCGAAGATGATCGCCCCCGAAAAGCCCTGGTTCATGTACTTCTGCCCCGGGTGCGCCCACGCCCCGCACCATGTCTTCAAGGAATGGGCCGATAGGTACAGGGGCCGGTTCGATGAAGGCTACGAGAAGATCCGTGAGCAGATCCTCGAACATCAGAAGAAGATGGGGCTGCTGCCGGAGAACACCGATCTATCGCCCATCAACCCCCACGGGGAGCCGGCAACGGCCGGGCCGGACGGTCAGCCATGGCCGGCCCTGGACTTCGTCCCTCCCTGGGACTCGCTGAGCGAGGACGAAAAGAGGCTTTTCATCCGTATGGCGGAGGTGTACGCCGGCTTTGTCACCTACACCGATGCCCAGGTTGGGCGGATCCTCGACTACCTCGAGGAGTCCGGCCAGCTGGAGAACACCATCATCGTCGTCGTCTCCGACAACGGCGCGAGCGCCGAAGGCGGTCCCAGCGGCTCCTTCAACGAGAACAAGTTCTTCAACAACGTCCCCGACACGGTCGAGGCGAACCTGCCGCACATCGACGAGCTCGGCGGGCCCGGGGCGTACAACCACTACTGCACCGGCTGGGCGTGGGCTTTCGACACCCCGTTCCCGTACTGGAAGCGGTTTGCCGGGTACGAGGGCGGCATTGCGGACATGTGCCTGGTTGCGTGGCCCCGGGGCATCAGCGCCCGCGGAGAGATACGTCACCAGTATGTCCACGCCGTGGACATCGTCCCGACGCTCTACGACCTGCTGGGGATCGAGCCGCCGAAGGCATTGAAGGGCTACACCCAGAGCCCGATCGAGGGGGAGAGCTTCAGGGCCAGCTTTGACAACCCCGATGCGCCCGGCCGGGAAACCCAGTTCTACGCGATGCTCGGCCAGAGGGCGATCTACCACCAGGGCTGGCTGGCGAACACGGTCCACCCGCCCCTCTCGGGCTGGGGCAACTACGAACACGACGTCTGGGAACTCTACGACCTGAAGGAGGACCGGGCCCAGGTGCAGAACCTTGCAGACGAGAAGAGAGACGTGCTTGAGCTCCTCAAGGGACTCTGGTTCTACTATGCGGGCATCTACCAGGGCATGCCCCTTGACGACCGGAGCGCGCTTGAGATCTTTGCCACGCCGCGTCCCCAGCCCGCGAGCCCGAGAACCCGTTACGTCTACTACCCGGGGACTGCCGAGGTCCCTGAGTCGGTGGCGGTCAGTATCCGGGGGCGATCGTATGGAATTGTGGCCGGCGCCGTCATCGACGGGCCGGAGGCGCAGGGGGTGCTGTTTGCCCACGGCGGTGTCGGCGGCGGCCATAGCATGTATATTGCCGATGGGCGGCTTCACTACGTCTACAACTGGCTCGGGGATGCGATCCAGAAGATCTCCTCAAGCAGCACCGTGCCCGCCGGCCGGCACGCCTTCACCGTGGAGTTCGCAAAGGATGGTGTAGATCCCGATACCAGGAGCGCCGTCGGCACCCTCACACTCTACATAGACATGGAGAAGGTGGGGGAGGGGCGGATCAAGACCCAGCCGGGCTCCTTCTCCCTCACCGGCGACGGGCTCTGTGTCGGCCGGGACAGCGGATCGCCGGTATCGCCGGACTACTCCGCGCCGTTCGCCTTTACGAGCGGGACCATCGAGCGGGTGGTGATCGATGTCAGCGGCGACCGCTATGTCGAACACGAGAAGGAAGTGGCTGCCTGGATCATGCGGGATTGATATACATCTCTGGAAGTACTATAGGGGGGGAGAGATCGGCTCTCCCCTCATTTTTCATACGGGATGCCCTGATGGGAGATACGTGGTCATCCTATGGACGTTCCCTCAAATATTCTAAAATATAGAGTCTACGCAACACAACACCCAATCTGCAATTGATACAACCCCACATGGACTAAGGTATCTATAAATATCCGTTACAGCATCGGGGTAGCCATGCCCATGAAGGAACAATTTGGAGAGAATGATTGGAAGGACCTCGAGAGTCTGCCGTACGCGGTCTCCATAACGGTGATGGCCGCAGCGCCATCTATCTTGGGTGCATGGGGCGAGACCAAAGCAATGTTAGAAGAACCGCCCCGGCTGGCAGCGGCGAGCGGAAGCGAACTGGTTAGCCTCGTCTCTGCCGACATGCAACCCAGGGCCAGGGAGCTGATCAAAGAGCAGCAGAATCTGATGAAACAGGATCAGATGGGCTATAGAAGCCGGACCATCGAGACATGCAAATCCGCTGCCGCCGCTCTCTCTGCGGTGTCTCCCGAAGAGGCCGAGGCCTATAAAAAGTGGTTGTTGCAGATTGGGGAAAAGGTGGCAGAAGCCGCCAAAGAGCGCGGTGTTGCTGTTAGTGATCCGGAAAAGGCAGCCCTTGACGAGATCGCTGGTGCCCTTGGTCTCCCGGCATAGCATCGGGTCGAGCCGCACCTGCTGGCTGCTCATCGGTATTCGAGGATATCATACAGGCCTGGCAAACGCGTATGATGCGTGCGGTCCGGGGGTATTCTGAAGTTCATCCACGCTCGGTCGGGGAGATACCCCGACGCGTCGGCAGCTCCTCCCCCTCTCTTCGTTCCGGTGCGTCCGGGTGCAGTGCTGCCACGCGCCGGACATATCAGCGGATCGCCGGGTTTGCGGTAATCCCATGGGCAAAGATACTGGCCAGGACGGTCGTGATCACGACCATGCTTATCGTCTGCATGCCGGCAATGCCGCCCGCCTGCCCATCTCCTCGCCGATGAACATCAACAGCGTGAGACCGACCATTGCCACGACGAGGATCATGATCATCACGTCCGGGTCGGTGAAGTTGAGGGCGGCAATCGCCAGCGCCGCCGAGAGGTTGCGCTGTGCCGTCCCGACGCCGAGCACCCGTTTTATATCGCCGCCCGGACCGCCGAGGACGTAACCGATGGCAAGCGAGACCGTCACGAAGATGATCGTCACGAGGATCGCGGTTGTGCCGATAGCCCCGACGAGGTCGGTGAAGTAGACCACGAAGAATGCCACACCCAGCGTGAGCAGTGACAGGCTGGTTGCCTGGTTCATCAGAGGCAGAAGCCCTGCGGCAACCTCCCCGTACCGCGCTCTGACGAAGAGGGCTATTGCGAGCGGTATGAGCATCAACAGGATGAGCGACCGGGCGATCGCCCAGGGATCGATCGCGACCCCGGGAAGCAGCAGCGGCAGGACGATCGGCACGTAGGCGATCGTCACCACCATCAGGAGCACCATCAGCCCCACCGCAAAGGCAATGTCCCCCTTCGCCGCCTGCGCAAGTTTCGGCAGGAACGGTGCTCCCGCGGCAGCCCCGAGGATGAACAGGCCGATGGAGAGCCCTTCGGAGAGAGGGAAGGCGAGCAGGAGAACGAGCGCGAGCAGCGGCACCAGGACGAAGTTCGCCACAAGGGAGAGGATGACCAGCCGCAGATTCTTCAGCGGTTCGACGATCTCGCGCAGGGTCAGGGAGAATCCCATGGCAAGCATGCTCGAGAGCACGAAGATCACCGTCGCAAGGACGCCGATTGTCTCGAGGAAGACCGTGAACGATACGGTTTCTACCATACAATTACCCCATTCCGAGCGGAGGCGGGTCCGAACCACAATATAGGATAGAATATAAAAATGTAGTTATATTGCTGTATGACCCGGATATTCACCTTTTCCGGGCAGTTCCTCACCATTCGGGTTGTCCATGCCCTCCGGTACTCCCGCCTCGACGAACCCGTCGATCACCCATCATGCACTTCTTCTCCCGTACCGGCCCGATCAATGCGCCATCTGGTCGATCGCCGCCGTAACGGCGAGGACGAGCGCGTCGTCGTGCCCCGGCTCAACCTCCACGCCGTAGGTATCCCGGATCCGGAACCACTTCTTCGAGACCTCGGCAACCCGCTCTCGCCGCCCGGCCTCGATATGGTACTCGTGGTCGAGGATGTTGCCCTGCACCTCCCAGTCCTCACCTCCGGGGATGCTGACCGTCCACCGGTCCCGCATGGGCGTGATCAGGGCTTTCTTGATCGTCGCCGCCGTGCCGCCTGCGCCTTTCTCGATCTCCATGGTATCCTTGATCCGGAGCATCCGCTCCTGGATCGTGTAGAGGTCCTTCCCCTCCTTGCTCTGGATGATCAGGGTGTTCCTCACCCGGAGCGCTTTGCCGTCTACCTTGAACGCCCGCTCTCCCGCCGCGTCCTCGATCCAGTAGTCGTCCCCGATGGAGACGAGTTTCTCGCGCATCTTATACCGGTGCGTGCCGCCGGCCTCTTCGCGCCCTCGCGGGCCGCCTTCCGCTCTTCTTCGCATCATGGATATCACCTCATATACCGTCGAGCCGTCGTCCCCATGACCCCGGTCTGGCTCGCCACAAGCCAGGCGATCGAGCAGGCAAGGTACGCGGGGCGAACAGCTGCCGGCGCCACTTATATCGCGAAGCAATTATATTTGTCGGTAAAAATAAATCTCCCCGGAATTGTAGCGGCGGAATCGGCAACCCGAACCGGAACGGTGCCGAACTGCCCGGCGAACGGAGCCCGGCAGGGTGCCGGCGCTCATGAGCAGGAGACGGCGGAGATTTCATTTCACAACTCATCGCTTTCCCATCCCTTCTATTGAGAATACAGGCCTCAATCCGTCCCGAACGCCCTCCTCACCCCCGGCAGCATGATATAGATCAGGATCAGGGCGTTCAGGAGCACGGTAATGTTATTGTCATACCATGCACCGCCGGTCAGCATTGTGATGAAACTCGTAAGCAGGGTGAAGACCGTGATGATCAGCAGGAATATCCAGCCCTGGCGATCAACCCGCCAGAGCATCTGGGCAACCCAGAACCAGATGTAGGCGAGCAGGCCATAGAGCAGCGCATACCAGAAGTTGAAGATGCGTATGTCCAGCAGTCCCAGCCAGGGGAAGAATCCCAGGAACCGCAGCGTGATGATGGCATTGATTACCGCTAAAATTCCGGCCAGTATGGCCAGGATGGTGACCCCGAGAGGTCGTTCTGCATATTCCGTCATTCCACTCTCTCCTTTTCGAGATACTACCCGGCACCGGGGACAATCGCCCGGTTTGCCATGGTATACCTCCGATTGAAGCGTAATTCCCGATAGCCACCCCTGCATCTGCCGGAGGTTCGATGCAATAGGAGAGATGCTCACTTGAGGTGACCGGTCAAGCGGTCACTGATGCCCTGGCAATGTCTGTTGACGGCGGACGAGATGCGGAAGGGGATAGGCCAGTAATATTTAATCCCGTATATATACGTTATCTGATGAGGAAACCCCCGGATAAAATGGTCGTAATTCGCGGATCTAGCCATATATCCCTTCGCATCCTCCAGATCATATCGTCATGATCGTTCATTCGTCAGCGAGGGACCTCATGCTCACGGTTCGGAACATGGGGGTAGGACGGGTCCGAAAACGGCGAGAAAGATATCGAAAAACCATGAAGTCGGCGAGAGTATCCTCCTTTTGGCTGCAGATCCGGCCTTCGGGACTGTCGGCCAGGCCTATCGTCTTTCTCTATCGAATCGGGGAACGTACGCCCGATGGAGAATGGAGATTGATTATGTTCGCCAAAAAACCTGTCATACACCTGATGAGGAGCAATCGACCTGAAATTGCATCGTTAACGGCTCCTGCCCCCGCAGCATTTCTTGTACTTCAGCCCGCTTCCGCAGGGGCAGCGCTCGTTCCGGCCGACTCTTCCCGGCGCCTTCCTCTCCGCGGCGAGCATCGGCATCACCTCATCGGCGCACCTCCCCTGCCGGAGCAGGCCGGCCATCATCCGCATCGGGCGGTCGGCGTGGGAGAAGAACGCTTTATACCCTCCGCAGAGGTAGTTTAAGCCCGCCTCGCCGTCCGGCGTCTCGGTGAACCGGTTCTTCGGGCATTCACCGTTACAGACGGCGAGGAACGGACACTTTCGGCAGTACCGGGGGAGGGTATCGCGCTTGGCCGCCCCGAACCTCCACTGTTTCTCCGAGCCGACGAGCTCAGCGAGCGGTGTCGTGAGGATGTTGCCGAGGAGGTGGTCCGGCTCGACGAAGTGGTCGCAGGAATAGAGGTCGCCGTTATGCTCGAGCGCCACGCCGAGGCCGCAGGTCGGGGCGAAGACGCAGACCGTTCCCGTTCTACCCAGCCATCCCGCAAGCGCCCAGTCGAAGTTCAGGACAAACATCCGGCCGACGTCGCGTCCGACCCACTCATCGAAGATCGTGGTCAGGAACCGCCCCCACTGGTCCGACCGGACGGATCGATCGGTGACCGTGGTCCCTTCCTGAAATCCGGCCTCGTTCTCCCGCTCCACGATGGGAATGAACTGGAGATACGGCGCACCGAGCTCGTCGCGGAAGAACCGGTAGACCTCAAGGGGATGATCGGCGTTTGTGCTGTTGACCGCACAGAGGATGTTGAAGTCAACCCGGTGCTTCTGGAGCAGGCGGGCGGCTTTGAGGACCCGGCCAAACGTGCCCCGGCCCCGCCTGTCTCTCCGGTAGACGTCATGAAAGTGCCCGGGCCCGTCCATGGAGAGGCCGACGAGGAAGGTGTTGTCGTGGAAGAACCGGCACCAATCGTCATCGAGGAGGATGCCGTTTGTCTGGAAGGTATTCTCGATGCGGACGCCGGGCTTCGCATACTTCTTCTGCACCGCCACCGCCCGCCGGAAGAAGTCCAGCCCCATCAGGGTCGGCTCTCCCCCCTGCCAGGCGATCGTCACCTCGGGCACGCGATGCCCCTCGAGGGTCTGGCGGATGTACTCCTCCATCACCGTATCGGTCATCCGGAAGGTGCTGTTTGGGTACAGCCGCTCCTTCTTTAAGAAGAAGCAGTAGGCACAGTCGAGGTTGCACCGTGCGCCGGTCGGTTTCACCATGACGTGGAAGGCGGGGGGTGCCCTCTCGCCGGACCTGCTCATCGGTCGACCCCGTTCCCGCTGCACCGGCCGGAGGCGATGAGAACCGGAAATGGGCCTGTTTCCGGCGTAGTCGACCTTGCCTCGCCGAAAGAGTCGATCACCCTCATTCACCGCTCCTTCAGGGCGCCTCCCAGCACTCCTCCCAGGTAGCCGACGAAACCGAGGACCGGGAAGAACATCAGGGTGATGAGGAGCGTCGAACCGAGGAAGCGGAGAAGGGCGAGATCGCCCGGAGCGGCCTCGATGCCCAGCACCGCAACGACTGCTGCCAGGACAAGCGCATCCAGAAGGCCCGTATACACACCCGCTTTTCCTCCGATTTGCCGGGATTTTCTTCCTCCTCCGCCGGCAACCCAGCCCGCAACAATACCTCCGACAAACGCACCGCCGACCGCTATCAGGTACGTGATGACGAGTGCGACAATGAGCCCGATAACCACCCCGACCCAAAAGGTCCGAGGATCTCCCTCTGGCATGTATCATCTCTCCCGGTTCCCCATGCGAGCTCGATTGGATGCTGCTACGGGGCAAGAACGCGAGTATTCACAATGGGATATAAATATGGCTATAACGTGCACATCCGGCGGGTATGGGGGTCGACCACCCCTCCCGGTACAGGTACGAATTGCGTACGAACGCCTCCTGACGGAGCGGTGTTTCCTCTGCGGGCAGTGTCCTCACTCTTCTTCCTTTTCCAGAGACTGCATGAGGGTTTTTCCGAAGAACAGAGGTTGGAGAACGAAGTGAACTACCCCCCGCTTCCGCAGGGGGCTTCCTGCTTCATCCCCCTCCCTGCCGGGAGCGAGTCCGCAGGCTCTTCGGCGCGTCCCGCGCCTGTAAGTGCGAATTGTTTGATGTTGATCGCGGCGTTCAGGTCCCGATCATGATGCGTCCCGCAGCCGGGACACGTCCACTCCCGATCTTTCAGCGTCAGGTCGGCTTTCCGGGAGCCGCAGACCGAACAGGTTTTCGAAGACGGCTCGAAGACCCCGATCTTCAGCAGGGTTTTCCCGGCTTCCTGACACTTGTATCCCAGCATCGAGAGGAACGTCCCCCATCCGGCATCGCTGATCGTCCGGGCCAATTTATGGTTCTTCACCAAGCCGTTCACGTTCAGGGACTCCACAGCCAGTGCTTGGTTTTCGCGGACCAGTCGAGAAGAGAGCTGGTGCTGGAAGTCCCGCCGTTGATCGGCAATCTTCTGGTGACACCGGGCCACCTTGAGTCGGGCCTTGTTTCGGTTCTTTGACCCTTTTTGCTTGCGGTCGAGCCTGCGCTGGAGCACGGTCAGCCGCGCCTGAGCGTTCCTGAGATACTTTGGGTTCGCCACCGCATCGCCGGTCGAGAGGACGACATAGTGCGAGAGCCCCATATCGATCCCGGCCGTCTGATCCGGGATCGGGTCGGCGGCCATCGGCGGCTTCCGACCATCCTCGACCACGATGCTGATGAAGTACCGTCCGGTCGATCTGCAGATGACCGTCGCAGACTTCATCTTCGCGGTGAAGGTGCGGTGGAAGACGGTTTTGATCGCGCTGATCTTCGGGAGTTTCACCGTCCCGCACTGGAAGTCCACGGTATACGACTGCGGTACCGTGAACGACTGTTCCGGGTCGTGCTTCTTCTTGAAGGTCGGCTCTTTGGCGCGACCCTCGAAGAAGTTCATGAACGCACGAGAAAGGTGGTGGATCGATTGCTGCAGGGACTGGGCGTTGACCTCTTTCAGCCACGGGTATTCTTCCTTGAGTGCCGGAAGCTGGTTCATAAGATCGTACTTGGATAGGCTGATACCTTCATCGTGGTACGTCTGGTTCTTGAGGTTGAGCGCCCAGTTGTACACATACCGGCAACACCCGAGGTGCCTGGCGATTAGGATCCTCTGATCCTTCGTGGGATACAACCGGTACTGGTACCTCCGCAGCATACGATAGAGTCATAGTAATCCTCCTCCGGCATAAAGAAGAGCCGCGTGGGGTGGAAGTGAAGGAGGGGCGCCGCTTTCACCTCCCCCTTTACGGAGGGAGCCCTCCCACTCTGCCCCTTCAACCCCGCAGAGGTAGATCGCCACGGAGATGTATATTGCGATTGCCACCCGGGGCAGGAACAGTGCGAGCAGCACCCCGATTCCATCGAGCACGATGCCGTATCGCCGCCGGTGTTCCATGCCCCGGAGATCCGTGTCTGCAAAGCCGTCGATGAGGAGGTCCGGACGCCGGACCAGGTAATCCATGATCCGATCCAGCATGAGCGACGCGAGGAACAGGTCCAGCCCGTAGATGAACACCGCCAGCCGGGAGCCTGCCCCGATGAGGTGCGTGGCCATCAGGCTCGTGGAGAACGGGAGCAGAGAGACGAAGAAGAGCATCACGAGCGTCATGCGGACTGTAACGCCGTTTTCGTGTGCTGTCATCCGGGTAATGGACGTGTGCGTGAGCCAGAACCCGCCGATAAATGCGAAACTGATGATGTAGGCGAGGAAGTCGGGCCACGTCTCGAGAAGTGCCCACAGTAGGTCTTCGGTGGCTTCCGGCACGGGAATTTCGAGGACGAGCAGGGTGATGACGATGGCAAAGACTCCGTCGGCAAACGCATTCAGCCGGTCGGCAGGAAGCATGTCGGCCAGGCGATCTCGATCGGACGTCTTCGGACTCTCATCGCGGGCGGCCATCATTCCTCACCTTCACGCCGGCAGGAACGTGAGCGTTCGCATGAGAACGATGCGACCAGGGATGTGCGCCCGGCAGGTATGGGAATCGACCACTCCTTTCGATACCCACCGGGTCTCACCTCACGTCTTCTGCTGCACCTCAATTCAATTCCCGCAGCGCTCACTACGCCGTGCAGTTCAGGTCATCGTAAAGGTTCTGCTGTTCCTCCCGGACGGCCTGCACCTGCGGGCGGATAGTCTGGATGGCTTCGATGACGGTCACATCGTCGGGAAGGTCCTCTACGGCCTGGTCGAGGTTTTCATAGGCCGCGTTGAGATCGTCGACCCGGATGTTGGCGACCTGGCCTGCGGATTCCCTGACACTTTCCATGGCGGACTGGACCTGGTCCCGTCCCTCACGGATATCTCCGACAGAAGTCCTCAGACTGGTGTTCTCCATACTCTCAAGCGCTGCCCTGAGGTCTGCGAGATCCTGGCAGAGCTGCGCCTCCGCCTCCTGCTCCGAAGGCTGGACGCATCCGGCACCGGCACAGGCCACGATGAGGACCAGCGCGACGAACAGTATCCCCGTTTTCTTCATACCCATCTCCCGGGCAGGATGACTGCCCGGAGCCGAATGATAATAGTAGTTATATAAAATTATCCCAATGCATTGTGGCGAACCGGGTGTTACGCAACGGCGCTCCTGCACGCCCTCATACCGGAGAAAACGGCAGCAGGATACACTTCTTTACGGGCTAAGAGGGGGGAGGTCGTGCCCGCACACCCGGAGCACTCTCCGGTCCCCCTCTCCGGTCACCCCGGCAACCGGAACGAGACGACGATGGCCGCGATGCCGCCGATGATGGCGAGCCCCGCAAGGAGCAGCACCAGGCCGACAGCGGCGACGATCGGGTTTGCGATCAGGACGAGGCCGAAGATGATGCTCAGGATACCGAGGATCGCCGTCCCCCACCCGGCACCGCCGAATCCCTGCACCATGTAAACCGCCCCGATGACCAGCCCCTCCACGCCGATGATGATGGCAAAGACGGTCGGGACGAGGATGGCGCTGTAGAGCGGGTAGGCGAGGACGAGGATTCCTGCAACGACGCCGAGGATCCCGACCAGCAGCTTCCAGCCCCGGCCGGTTTTATCCGTAAAGAGGCCGATCAGTGCGACGATACCGTTGAACAACCAGTACAGGCCGAGGAACGTGACCAGAAGCGTCAGCGTCGGGACGGGGTAGATGAAGAAGAGAACGCCAAAGATAACCGCGATGACGCCGAGCAGCAGCACGAGCCAGCGTGATGGAGCCATAGCAGCGCCGGACTCATAGGTGCCGGCACCGAACTGCGTGTTAACCATAATGACACCATGCGGAGGGTTCACTATCACCATATATAGGTATCTCCCCTCATCCGCCCGGCCCGGTCCGGCGGAGTACTGCCCGCATCCGCCGCGCCGGTACATCTGTTATCCGGCAGCAGGCCCCTCTACCGGCCGGGGAGGAGAAGTAGGTGAGCCTCGGCGCTTTCTCCCCGAGTACCTGTTCGGGGGTTATATACCCGAGGAACTGGACGATCCGGGCAACGAGCCCCGTCTGGTGGCCGGCACCGATCCCTGCCCCGTTATCCCCATGGAAATACTCGTAGAAGGGGAGGTCGTCGCGCCAGTTGGGGTCGTACTGGAACTCCCGGGCGCCGGCTTTATTGCCGGATCGACCCTCCGTTCTCCCGTGCGGAGGATACAGACTACCCGGCAACAGGTCAAACAATTACATTAATATACACCGGGTCCGTCTGACGCATTCGAATCGAGAGCTGATATGATGAAGAGCGAACCAGGTCCGGCTCCCCCGGCATCGACCGCAACCCCGCAGGGCGTGCTCCTGCCGCTTGCGCTGGCCCAGTTCATCTGCAGCTACGCCACCTCGAACATGAACGTGGCCATAAATGACATTGCCACTGACCTCGGGACGACGGTGAGCGGCGTCCAGACGACCATCGCCGTCTTTACGCTCACCATGGCGGCCCTGATGATCCCCGGCAGCAAACTGACGGATATCCTGGGCCGCACGTACCTCTTCAGGCGGGGCCTCCTGGTTTACGGCGTAGGGGCACTGGTAGCGGCAGCGGCGCCGGGACTCGGGATCCTGATCCTCGGCTACTCGCTCCTCGAAGGCATCGGGACCGCGTTGCTGATTCCGCCGGTGTACATCCTCGCAACCGTCTTCTTTCCCGATCTCACCTCACGCGCCCGCGCCTTCGGCGCGATCAGTGCGGCAGGCGGCATCGGGGCGGCAGCAGGTCCGCTGATCGGCGGCATCATCACCACCACAATCAGCTGGCGGGCAGCCTTCGTCGTGCAGGCCCTTGTCGTCGGGATCGTCATCATCCAGAGCCGGAAGATCGTCGAGCCGGGAGTCCAGGGCGAGAAACCCGGTTTCGATATCGTCGGGACCATCCTCTCGGCGACGGGACTCTTCTTCGTGGTGGTCGGCATCCTGCAGGCCTCGACGTACGGCTGGTTTAAGGCCAGTCAGGACTTCGTCATCGGCACCACGGTCGTGATCCCACAGGGCGGCATCTCGCCGGTATGGGTCTTCGTGCTTATCGGCGTGGTATTACTCGCCCTGTTCTTCTGGCACATCCGGTCCAGGGAACGGGCAGGCAAAGAGCCTCTGCTCTCCACCAGGCTGTTTAAGAACCGCACGTCAAACCTCGGCCTCATCACGCAGAACATCCAGTGGCTGGTCCTGGTGGGCCTCTCCTTTGTGGTCTCCGTCTACCTGCAGACGGTGCGGGGCTACACCGCGATCGAGACCGGTTTGATCCTCACGCCGGCCACGATCGGTGTTCTGCTCTCCTCGATGGCTGCGGGCAGGCTGGCGCGGAGGCGTCCCCAGGCAATACTGATCCGGCGGGGCTTTGTCGTGACGGTAGCCGGCATCCTCCTCCTGCTGCTGCTGGTGCGGGAGACCTCGAACGTCTTAACCTTCGTGCCGGGTCTCTTTCTGGTCGGTTTCGGCGTCGGGGTCATGCTGACATCCTCGGTCAACGTCGTGCAGTCCGCCTTCCCCGAAGAAGACCAGGGGGAGATATCGGGCCTCTCGCGCAGTCTCTCGAACCTGGGCTCCTCGCTCGGTGTGGCCATTGCGGGAACCGTCATCGTCTCCAGCCTCGTTGAGGGGAACATGGGCTATGCTCTCGCCCTGATTGTCCTGGTGCTGTTTGCTCTTGTCGGTCTCGCAGCCGCATTCATGATCCCCGCCACGCCGGTGCCCCCGGCCCCGGAGCCCGACCCGGCCTGACCGGCGGGCCTCCCGGCCCATTTTTTTGAACATCCGGGAGAGGAGGCCCGTTCCGTTGCCGCCGATCGTCTATTTCTCCACGGGGCGGGCGGAACCCCGGAAGCAGCCTCCCGTCATCGCCCCTGCTCTTGCAGAGCATGCTTTGCGGGTTCGTCCAAAGATTGGAGGGAGAGGATAGCCGCGGGGAGCGTTCTCTCCCCCTACCGGGCGGCCTTCTCAATGCTTATTCGGGTCGCCGGTGCGGAGGAAGCATCCTCTCTCCTGTAGACGAGCTTCCTGAAGTCCGCCCCCAGCACCTGTTCAGGGCTCATATACCCATACAACTGTACAATCCGGGCAATAAGCCCCGTCCACCCCGTCTGGTGGCTGGCGCCGACGCCCGCCCCGTTGTCCCCGTGGAAGTACTCGTAGAAGAGGAGATAGTCGCGCCAGTGAGGGTCGTCCTGGAATTTTTTGACGTACCCGTGCACGGGGCGGCGATCATGCTCGTCACGGAGGAACACCTTCATCAGGCGCCGCCCGATCTCCTCGCTCACCTGGTAGAGGTTCATCCGGTTCCCCGACCCTGTCGGGCATTCGACCGTAAAATCGTTCCCGTAATAGCCATACAGGTTTAGCAGCGCCCGGAGCAGCATGATATTCATCGGGAACCATATTGGTCCCCGCCAGTTGGAGTTCCCGCCGAACATCGCCGTATTGGAGTCCGCCGGCAGGTATTGCACCCGGTACTCCTGCCCGTCCTGGTAGAAGACGTAGGGGTTGTCCTGGTGTGCACGGGAGAGGGATCGAATCCCGTAATCGCTCAGGAATTCATTCTCGTCCAGCATCCGCGACAGAACCCGCCGCAGCCGCTCCTCGTCGAGCAGCGAGAGGAGGAGCCGTCCCCCGACGCCCTGCTTGCCGAGGTTGGCGATGGCGGCGGCCGTACGCGTGTGGTACCGGTTGAACCATTGGGCCCGCTCGATGAACTCCGGCATCTGCTCTACCATCTCCCGGGTAAAGACCGTGCTTGCAGCGAGAGGCAGCAAACCCACCAGGGACCGCACCTTCAACCGCGTTGCGCTGCCGTCGGGCAGGCGGAGGAGGTCATAGTAGAACCCGTCCTCTTCGTCCCACATCCCCTCCTGGTGCTCGCCGATGTTGTTCATCGCCGATGCGATCCAGACGAAGTGCTCGTAGAATTTGATCGCCAGATCCTGGTAGACCGGATCGTGGACGGCAAGTTCCGAAGCGATCTCGAGCATGGTCTGGGCGAAGAGCGCCATCCACGCCGTCCCGTCGGCCTGCTCGAGGTAGCCTCCCGTGGGCAGCGGCGCACTGCGGTCAAAGACCCCGATGTTGTCGAGGCCGAGGAACCCGCCCTCGAAGACGTTCTGGCCGGTGCGATCCTTGCGGTTCACCCACCAGGTGAAGTTCATCAGGAGCTTCTGAAATACCTTTCCCAGGAACCGCACGTCTCCCGTGCCGAGGAGTTCCTTCTCCGTGCGGTACATGAAGAGGGATGCCCACGCGTGCACGGGGGGATTGACATCGCTGAAGTTCCACTCGTAGGCCGGGATCTGGCCGTTCGGATGCAGGTACCGCTCGCGCAGCATCAGGTCGAGCTGGTTCTTGGCAAACTCGGGATCCACCATGGCAAGGGCGACGGTATGGAACGCGAGGTCCCACGCGGCATACCAGGGATACTCCCACTTGTCGGGCATGGAGATGATGTCCGCATTCACCATGTGGAACCACGAGTTGTTCCGGACGGGCTGCTGATGGCCGGCTGCGGCGTTCGAACCGTGCTCCCGGAGCCAGCGGTCGACCTCGTAGAGATAGTACTGCTTCGACCAGAGCATCCCGGCAAGCGCCTGACGCATCACCAGGGCCGCGTCGGGGCCCACGGTGGGGGGAGTGATGTTGTCGTAGAACTCATCCGCCTCCCGCTGGCGCTGCGAGAACGTATCCTCAAAGGCGCTCCCGAATACCTGGACCCCACGAGAGGAGGGCGCTACTCCGTTCAGCCGCAGCCGGATGCTCCGCTCCTCCCCCGGGCCGAGGGTTAACCGGTAGTGGGCGGAAGCCTTGGTCCCGGCTCCTTCGGGGTTGACGGCATCGGTCCGGCCCCCGACGATGGCGTCGTTGATACCGTCTTTCACGAACGGCGAGGCGTTCGGCGTCCCGAAGAGCCGCTCCGTGTTGGTCTCGTTCTCGGTGAAGAGCAGGTCGGGGGCGCCTTCACAGTAGAGGTAGCGTCGCCCGAGATCCGGATGGTCGGCCGCGATCGCGCCGGCCCCCGACGGACCCTCCGCCCTCCTGAGGGATGGTTTCTCGCCGCCGCCTCCGGGCCACCAGGTGTTGCGGAACCAGAGGGTGGGCAGCACGTGGAGGGTCGCCTCGTCCGGCCCCCGGTTGTGGACCGTGATCCTGACCAGGATATCCTCCGCGGACTCCTTGGCGTACTCGACGAAGACGTCGAAGTAGCGGTCGCCGTCAAAGATGCCGGTATCGATCAGCTCGTACTCCAGTTCATACCTGTTGCGCTGCCGGTTCGTGGCGACCAGGTCGTTGTACGGGAACGCCGCCTGCGGATATTTGTAGAGGTACTTCATGTAGGCGTGCGACGGGGTGTTGTCGAGGTAGTAGTAATACTCCTTCACGTCCTCCCCGTGGTTTCCTTCGGCGTTGGTGAGGCCGAAGAGCCGTTCTTTGAGGATGGGATCGGCACCGTTCCAGAGGGCGAGCGCAAAACAGAGGTGCTGGGAATCGTCCGAGATGCCCGCAAGCCCGTCTTCCCCCCACTTATAGGCACGGGACCGGGCCTGATCGTGGGGGAAGTAGGCCCAGGCGTCACCGTTATCGCTGTAGTCCTCCCGCACCGTTCCCCATTGCCGTTCGCTCAGGTAGGGCCCCCACCTGCGCCAGGGCACACTGCCGTCATAGGCCTCGAGCAGCCGCCGTCCTTCCGTTACCTTGGGCACAAACTCCGTGGGTATCATGCCTGTGCCTGATCATTTTTGACTTAATATAATTTTCCCGGAATAATATCCCGTATCAGCCGCCTACCGCCGTGTACATTCCAGAGCGGTCCGAACCGGCTCGATCAGAACGGTCTTCTCGCAGGAGAGCCGGCACCGGGCGCCGTCCGGGAGAGCCTGCGGGCCAGGGGTGCCCGCCCGGCTGAAAGAACCGGAGCCGATCCGGGTTCTCTGCCGGATTACGCGGCAATACCCCCGCTAACGCCTGACGGCCGCCTCTCACCCCCTTCCCTCTCCCGGGAAGGCCTGGGGGTTCGCCCGAAGTAGAGGGGGCGGATGATGAAGTAGAGCGCCGCGACGATACACCGTGCGGTCCCTCCAATCCCCGGTTCGACGGTGATTGCTCTCATCGAGCCGCCTCAATCGCATACTCCCCGGTCCGATCGTTTTTCTGCTCCCGGCTCCGGTGTGATCTGGCGGCTGCCTCCCACTCCTGGAGATCAATCCTGCCGATCTTTGCGAAGTAGGCGAACGTCACCGCAGCATGAATCACCCCGATATGCGAGAAAGCCTGGGGGAAGTTGCCGATCTGCTCTCCTGATACCGGATCGATCTCCTCTGCAAACAGGCCCAGGGGACTGGCCTGTGCGAGCATGTTCTCGAATATCCCACGCGCCTCCTCGACCCTCCCGGCGAGAGTCAGGGCACTGACCAGCCAGAAGGTGCAGAGGATGAAGGTTGCTTCCTTCCCGCTGAGGCCTTCGGGAGCGTCGATGTAACGGTAGCAGAGGCCGTCGACGACCAGGTCTTTCATCGTCGCATCCAGCGTCGAGAGCATGCGGGGATCCCTGCCGTCGATGAAGCCGATGATGGGGAGCATGAGATTGGCCGCATCGAGAACCTCATCCTCGTAGGACTGCTTGAAAGCGTTCAGCCTGGCGCTCCAGCCCCTGACCAGTATCTCCTCGCGGATGGCGTCCCGTTCCTGCCGCCAGCGCCCGGTATCGCCTTCGAGACTGAGCCCCTCAAAGATCTCGATCGCGGCATCGAGCGCAAACCAGATCATCGCTTTTCCATACACGAAGTGCCGGAGGCCCCCCCGGACCTCCCATATCCCGCTGTCCGGCTCGTGCCGGCGTTCGATGAGCCAGTCGAGCAGCATCCTGATTCTTCTGCCTTCATCGGGAGGCTTCCAGAGGCCTGCCCGCCATGCGAACCGGGCCGCACCCATTGCTTCCCCGACCACGTCGAGCTGCAACTGGTCCGCCGCACCGTTCCCGATACGGACGGGACTTGAGTTCCGATACCCGCTCAGGTGGCCTAATATCTCTTCGGTCCTCTGCCCATCAGGCGTAATCGGATAGAGGATCTTGAGATCGTCCGGGCTCACCGTGTCGTGGATCCACCGGGCATAACCCTCCGTAAAGTCCCGATAGCCGGCGAGGAGGAGAGCGAAAAGCGTCAGTGAGCCGTCGCGGATCCAGGTGAACCGGTAGTCCCAGTTCCTCTCGCCTCCAACCTCCTCCGGCAGCGAGGTCGTCGGCGCCGCGACAATGGCTCCCGTCGGCGCATAGGTCATCAGCTGCAGGACCAGGGCGCTTCGAACGACCATATCACGGTACGGTCCTTCGTAGGTGCACTTACCGGCCCAACTCCTCCAGTAACTCAAGGTCGACTGCAAAGCGGCGGAGATGGAGGCCAGAGGACTCTTGTCCAGGTCGTTGGCCAGGGTAAAGTAGAACTGCTCGCCCGGGCGGACGACGAACGTCTGGGAAAGCGACATGGTGCTCTCGTCCTTGAGCCATCCCTGAGGCCCCGTGATCACGAACGGACCGATCTTCGCTTCGTCTCCGTTCAGCTCGATCGCCGGAGCGTCGCGAGCGTAGTTGGGCCGGGGCCTGCAGGCGCTCGTCATCTCGACGGTGCCCAGAAGACCCCTTACGATCCTGATCACCTTCCCCGGCGGACCGCCTTCCATATCCTGTTCGGCCCAGGTCATGTCCATGAAGTCGAGCAGGGCAACCTTCCCCCGCGGACACTCGAAGATCGTCTGCAAGATGTTTGTGTCCTTCAGGTACCGGTGGCGGCTCGTGAAATCGCAGGTCGGCCTGATGATCCAGTCCCCCCCGCGTTCAGGATCCAGGATTGCTGCAAATATCGACGGCGAGTCGAACCTGGGCCAGCAGAGCCAATCGATCGACCCGGCGCTGTTCACGAGCGCCGCCGCGTGCCTGTTGCCTATCAGCCCGTAGTCTTCGATGGGCCGAAATCCGCCTTTCAGGTGTGACGCCAAATTCTCCCCCCCTTATGAGAAACGTTCGCGCACATCCGGGAGGAATCCGGTCCAGGCGGTGTCCCGATGGCTGAGCGGCAGATCGCCCAAAAGGAGATCGGCTGCAACCATCCCTGCAACGTTTACCGGATCTCTGGCGTTCCTGATAATGACTTTCATACAATCTTCTCCTTTTTTGTCTTGCCGGTGTTCGATCAATCCTGTACAGCGGCTCTCTTCACCACCCCTTTCCGGCCGACGGGTTATGAGGACGCACGAGCGCCCGTGCCGGGGCACCGTCGCCGCCGAGGATCTTCAGCGGCAGGCAGACCAGGTCTACCAGGCCCGGCGGCACCTCCTTCAGATTCAGCCCCTCGATGATCCAGATCCCGGCATTGAGCAGGGTCCGGTGAATCTTCACCCCGTCCGCATGGAAACCGCCGACGGAGAGGTAGTCCACGCCGACCAGCCGCACCTGCCGCCCGGCGAGGTACTCGGCCGCTGCTTCCGAGACGTACACGAAGTCCTCGACGAATGCGTCGGTATCCCAGCAGTGCTCAGAGTTGTGGGTCTTAAAGAGGACCCGCTCGCCGGGCCGGATGGCATGCTCCTCCAGTTCATCGGGTTCGATGGACGTGCGGTCACGGATGGGGATGACCCGTGCCGGACCCATGCTTGCGTCCAGCGGGATATCGCCGATCCCGGTGCCGCCGCGGACGAAGTGTGCGGGGGCATCCATGTGGGTGCCGGTATGGGCTCCCATCTCGAGGAGCGACACGGTGCTCGCATCACCCCGCTCCATGCTCAGTGCATGGCTGATCCTGACCGGCGGGTCCCCCGGCCAGGTGACCATGCCGGTCTTCAGCGTTACCGAAACGTCGATCCAATCTGAAGCCATCATATCCTCCCTTCTCATGGCGTGGTGCAGGACTCCCCGGGTCAGATCGCGGCAAACTGGACGATGACCTTGATGTCGCCGGGTCTTCGCACGAGGGCTTCCTGGAAATTCTCCGGCCTTTCCCGCCGTGTAATGAGGCGTGCCAGCCACGCCCGGTCGGCATGGGCCAGGGCTTTGGCGGCCTTGTACCAGTGCCGCTTGTTGGCATTCACAGTTCCCACGATGGCGATGTTCCGGAGCACCGCCGCTGCGGCGGAGTCGGCTGTGGGCGTCGTAGGTGCCGCGCCACCCCCGCCGACACCCGTGAGGCAGATGACGCCGCCGGGTGCCACCTGGTGAATGGTCCGGGCGATGACCTGCCCGACACCGGTGCATTCGATGATGATGTCCGGTTCGAAGCCGATCTCCGAGACGGATGTCGAGTGATACGTCGCGCCGAGAGCCCTGACGGCCTCGGGCTTGGGACCCGACGTATTGCGATCATAGACATGGACATCCAGTCCTGCCAGCACGCCGATGAGGGCTGCGAGAAGGCCGACGGGCCCCGCGCCGGTTATGAGCGCAGTCTCCGGTTCCCAGAACGAACGCTGGCCGACCTCCCGCACCATCTCCCAGGCTTTCGCGACGACCGTCGTCGGCTCAAGAAGGACGCCGAGGATCCCGAGATCCGGATCCACTTTCATCGCGTACCCGGGTTCGATCCTCCACCGCTCGGACATGAACCCGTCGATCTCCTTGATGCCGCGTTCAGTGTACAGGCCGTTGGTGCACATGTCCCACTCCCCGACCGCACAGTTCGGGCAGGGGACCGGGTCGGGGCGCCGGACGATTCCCACCACGAGATCCCCTTCTTTCAACCCTGACACCGGTCCGGGATCGATGACGCGGCCGAGCGACTCGTGCCCCAGAATGAGCCGCGATTTCCCCGGAGGCGCCCAACCGTATTTTCCGGCTACAATTTCGGCATCGGTCCCGCAGACGCCGACGGCGATCGCTTCCACAAGCACCGAGCCGTCCCGCATATCCGGTTCGGGGACGTCCTCCAGCCGTGCGGTTCCTGCTTTTTTCGGTTCAACAGTAATCGCTTTCATCGTTTCACCTCGGTATCGGCATCTCAGGGCCTCTATCGCACATCCAGGAGTGGAAGGCCCCCGGAATCGAAGTCTTTCCAGATATTGCCGTGCCTCCTCCCGGCCACCCGACCCATCTTCAGCTCGGGCACCCCGGGCAGCTTCGCCGGGGCCACCTTCTTCCACCGCCCCTCGAGCAGTTCTCTCGCCGCCGGTTCAAGGCACTCATGCAGATTGAAGCCGTTCTTGATGTAGCCGTGGTTCGGCCTGCTATCCTGGCATAGCGGGAGCGGGTCCGGCCCGGCACCGCTTCATCGGGCCGGGGCAGCCACCGGCTTTCTCTGCTCCTCCGCTTCTGCAGCCCCGACCGCGTCCCGGAGCGCCGCACCGGCCAGCACGAGGGCTTCCGGCGTGAGCATGCCCTCTGCGATGAGGTGGCCGTTGGCATCGCGGAGCGCCTGCTTGAGTTCTTTCGCCCAGAGGTGCTCGATGAGGAAGATCGCGGCGGCGCTGTTGTTCGGGATGATATTCGCTATCTTCCGGACACTCTCCTCGGTCATGCCGAAGGTCCTCTCGGCGGCCGCCATGGTGCCGGCTTCCCAGCCGGTCTGTACGCCTTCCTCCCCGCCGGCGCCGAGGCCGATGAGCGCTCCGACGGCGGCGCCGAAGCGCTGCCGCTCCGCATCGTCAAGCTGCGTGGCCTCCATGGCCTCGACATTCCCATCCGCGTCCTTCCAGACAAACCGGACGTCAATCAGCCTGACAACACCCTTCTCCATTGCCGAGCCGAGCGCCTGCCGGATCTGGCCGTGGAAGTCCGGGTTCTCGAATCCGATGACCAGGAGCTGCATCGGTCCATACATCACTTCAGCCATTTTCTCTTCCCTCCTGACTCAGTACATAGGTTGCTCGCCCGCATCCCGTGATCCGCCGCTCTCATGTCAGCAATATGTTTGTATCGGGAGAATGCCTCTCCTGCAGTCCCTGCATCGTACTCCGAATGTCTCCGCACCGGAGGCGGGCGCGAACCACAATATATAATGAAATATAAAAAGATGGTGATAAAATATGGGGAACCCCAAAATCCGAATAAACTTCGGGTTTCAGGCCAATCCTCCCCGATCAGGGGGGCCGTGCTCCCTGATCCGTTCTCCTGGCGGACCCGTTGACCGCCCCGTCGATCGTTCTTCTCCCGTACCGGCCCGATCGCACCATCCGGCCGATTGCCGCCGTAACGGCGAGGACGAGAGCGTCGTCGTGCCCCGGGCCTCCCGTCACCCGCCCGATCGCCCGCGGGACCGGAAGTAGGCCTCGATCTGCTCCAGGGACAGCCCTTTCGTCTCCGGCACGAGTTTGAAGACGAAGAACCACGCGAGCAGGGCAACCACCGCGTAGAGGAGGAAGACTCCCGACTCCCCGATGAGGTCCACCAGCGAGAGGAACGTCGCTGCAATGATGAAGTTCGCGGCCCAGTTCGTGACCGTCGCAAGGCTCATGGCCAGTCCCCGCACGCTGAGGGGGTAGATCTCGGCGATGAGCAGCCAGAAGATCGGGCCGAGGCCCAGCGCGAAGGCGGCGACGTAGATGATGAGGCTCACCGCGGTGACCTGCCCGAGCGAAACCGCCGCCCCGCCGGCGCCGCTATTCTCGAGGGCAAACCCGACCCCCAAGAGCAGCATGGCGATGCCCATCCCGGCAAGGCTCCAGAGGAGGAGCGGCCGGCGTCCCGCCCGGTCGACGAGCCAGATGGCGATGAGGGTCACCAGGACGTTCACGACGCCGATCCCGACCGTCGCGGCGATCGAGGCGGTCGCCTCCTCAAGGCCGGCAAACTGGAAGATGGTCGGGGCGTAGTAGATGACGGTGTTGATCCCGGTCGCCTGCTGGAGGACCGCAAGGCCCACGCCCAGGAGCAGCGGGAGCCGGACAGCGGGCGCGACCAGGTCCGACCACGTCCCTGCTCCCTCCGTGCGCACGCTCCTCTCGATCTCCCCGAGCTCGTCCGAGACGTCGGCGGTGCCGCGGATCTTTTTGAGGACGCCTGCGGCGTCGGCAGGACGGTTCATGAACACCAGCCACCGGGGGCTCCGGGGCATCAGGAACATGCCGACCAGGAGGACCGTGCCCGGGATCACGCCCGCGAGGAACATCGCCCGCCAGTCGCCGGCCGCAGCAAAGTAGTAGTTCACGCCGTAGGCGATCAGGATGCCGATCGTTATCAGGAGCTGGTTGAGCGAGACAAGGGCGCCCCGGATGCTTTCCGGCGCAATCTCCGAGATGTAGAGGGGCGCGACGAACGATGCGACGCCGATCGCGATCCCGATCAGGATCCTGCCGACGATGAATATGGAGAAGATTGGGGAGAGAACGACCACGAACGTACCCACGAGGAAGATCAGCGATGCGGCCAGGATGGAGCTGCGGCGCCCCACCCTGTCCGAGAGAGGCCCCCCGAAGAGCGCCCCGATGATCGCGCCCATCAGCACGGCACTCACCGCCACCTCGGTCATGACGCTTGTCAGGCTGAACTCCTCGTTGATGAAGAGGATCGCCCCGGAGATGACGCCGGTATCGAACCCGAAGAGGATCCCGGCAACGGCGGCAACGGCGGCGACGATGAGGACGAAACCCGTGACACGGCCGGGCTCAGATGTCATAGGGGCCCTCCTCCCTGCTCAGGATCCGCGGTTGGGCATACGTGCCGGATATGCGAGATCCCTGCTGGACTCGAGCTGGAGGGCCGGGATGAGAGGAGCGTAAAGCCGGGTCGCGGAGAGGGAAGAGAGCGAACCCTGCCGCAGGGGGGAGGGGAATTCCGCAAAATAAGGATGCTCCGTCACCGGAGCCCGCCGGAGATATCATCGCGTTCAGTTGCAATTCAGGTACTTATACCTGCGCCGCCTCATGAGGACCGCATCCCCGCAGGGCCGGAGGCGGCAGAACCTCCGCCCCGGCGGAGATCACGGCTCTTCCTGCCTCCCGGAGAGGAAGGAACGCGGCATCCCCGCCCGGCGCACCAGGTAGTAGCCGCCGCAGAGGGCGATGATGATCAGCGCGATGCCGATAAGCTCGCCTGCTGTTGACGAACCGAGGAGGATGACCTTTCTCGCGATGGCGATGATCGCGACAAGGATGATGATCTCGACGTGGAACTCGTTCTTCTCCAGGTAGGCCTTTATCGTCTCCAGGAGTTCCAGACCGATCAGGATCAGCAGGAAGTATCCGAAGAGGTCGAACAACTCCGCGCTGGTAAGCCGGTAGACAGTGCCCTCGAACAGCCCTGCGAACAACAGCCACCCCAGTTCGAAGAGCGTGAAGAGCAGTACCAACATCAGGAAAACAATGAGCACGATATAGGTGAAATGCTCAAACAACTCCACGACGCGGCGCATACATAGATTATCCCGCAGGTCTGTATAAAAACATGTCGGGCACGCCGCTGTTTTATGCTCAGGGGGTTATCCTGGCACTTCCCGCCTCTCACGGCGCAGAATGGGGTCCGTGCTCCCGGACACATGCGGTGATGACACGCCTCGGGGCAAGGTTCATATACCGCAGTGTGCATCCTACGGCACGCCGGAATTGCAAGAACTCCTGGGCTCGTCCCTCTCCCGGCGTCTGGGTGGAACGATGGACCGAACTAAGGCGATTGACGGGATCCGGAGGGGATTTCGGGCAATCGCCATCGCGTTTGTTGTCTCCACCCTGATTCCCGTCCTCCTCGGCCTTCTCCTCTCCGTCCCGACCGCGAGAGTCTTTTCCCTGATCGTCTCCACTCTCGTTCTCCAGGCAAACGCCGCTTTCGTCGGTGTGGGGCTCGGTCTCGACCCCGCCTTCATCCTCGCCGTCATGACGTTCGTGGAGCTCGGGATCGTCCTTGCCATCTACGAGATCCTGGACGTGTTTGCCGAGCAGTCGGAGAGGGTCAAGCGCTTCACAAAGAGCACGGAAGCAAAGATGGAGAGGTACCCGATCCTGCACAGGTACGGCGCAGTCACGCTCATCATCCTTCCTGCGCTCCCGGTGATCGGGCTTTACTCCAGCGTCGTCATCGGGTGGCTTCTGCGCTGGAACAAACTCCAGTCAGTCTTCTTCGTCACGCTGGGATGGATGCTCGTCACCGGCTTCCTCCTGCTCGTGGCGCTCGGGTTTGTCCGGGTGGTCTTCTGATGCAGGCAGCGCGATAGCATGCCCGGAGTCATCGGTATGGACTGGCCGCTTGTCGCGGGTGTCATCTACCTTCTCAACACCCTCTTTGCGGTCATCGTCATATTCTTTGAACGAAGAAGCCCTACGGCGACCCTGGCCTGGCTGATGGTGCTCTTCTTCCTGCCGCTGGTCGGGTTCGTGCTGTACCTCTTCCTCGGCCAGAACTACACCCGGCAACGGCTGTTCACCCTCAAGGCAAAGGACGACGCCACCCTCAGGTCGATCTTCGAGGAGCAGCACCGGAGACTTCTCGAAGGGCAGTATCGGTTCTCCAACCCGGAGGCGGAACGCTACCGCGACGTCATTCTCGCGCTTCTCCGGAGCAACCGTGCGTTCCTGACGGAAGGCAACCGGGTCGAGATCTACACGGACGGAAGCGAGAAGTTTACAGCCTTATTTGCCGCAATCCGGGACGCACGCCACCATATCCACCTGGAGTACTTCATCGTCAACAACGACGAACTCGGGCGGGAGGTCGTGCATGCGCTCGCCGCGAAGGCAGCGGAGGGGTTGGAGGTCCGGCTGCTCTTCGACGCCCTGGGGACCCGGGCCGGGGGCGGGTCGCGGGCGGCGTTCCGGGAACTGACGGATGCAGGCGGCCGGATCGGCGTCTTCTTCCCCTCGGTCTACCGGGTCAACTACCGCAACCACCGAAAGATCGCGGTCATCGACGGCAGGATCGGCTTCATCGGCGGGTTCAACATCGGGGACGAGTACCTGGGCAGAGGGCCTCTCGGCTACTGGCGGGATACTGCCGTGAAGATCACGGGGCAGGCCGTGAAGCTGCTGCAACTCCGGTTTGTCCTCGACTGGCACTTCGCGGCCGGGGAGTACCCGGCGTTCGACCCGGCCTACTTTCCCGAACAGGACGGCGGCGGCACCACTGCCGTCCAGGTCGTCGCCGGCGGCCCGGACACCCGCCGGAGCCCGATCAAGGAGGGTTACATCAAACTGATCAACGCCGCCCGGGAGTCCGTGTACCTCCAGACCCCCTATTTCATCCCCGACGACAGCATCTCGGACGCCCTGCGCCTGGCGGCTCTCTCCGGCGTCGATGTCCGCCTGATGATCCCCTGCAAGCCGGACCACCCCTTCGTCTACTGGGCGACGCTCTCCTTCGCCGCCGACCTGCTCGATAGCGGCGTGCGGGTCTACACCTACGACAACGGCTTCATCCACGCCAAGACCATCGTCGTGGACGGGAAAGCGGGCTCCGTCGGGAGCGCGAACTGGGACGTGCGGAGCTTCCGGCTGAACTTCGAGGCGAACGCCTTCTTTTATGACGCGGCCGTCGGGGCGGAGTTGAAACGGCGATTTATCGAGGATCTCACCCTGAGCACCGAGATGACACTGGAGCGGTACGGCAGGCGCTCCCGCCGGACCAGGTTCAAGGAGTCGATATCCCGGCTCTTCTCGCCCCTCGGGTGATGAGGGAGAGCACCAGTGCTGCCCGGTCCGCCGGAGATGCCCCGGGCAGCTTCCCGGCCGGGAGGCCGCGCAACGGATCGCATATATAGTTGAACCGGCATCCTGCTCCGGAGGAGCACGATGTCTCTTGGTCCGGTGGAATATATGGTCATCGAGTTTCCGGGAAACCAGTTCAAAGGCGAGATTATCCCGGCGTTGCGCGAGGTGGTCGATAAAGGCGTCATCCGCATCATCGACCTTGTCTTCGTGAGGAAAGACGAGCAGGGCAACGTCAGCGTGATGGAGCTCGACGACCTCCAGAAGGATGCGGCGGACGCGTTTGCCCCGCTCGCACGGGAGGCGAGCACGCTCTTCGCTGAAGAGGACGTGAGGAAGGTCAGCGAGGTCATGGAGAAGAACAGCTCCGTGGCGTTGCTCCTGTTCGAACACCTATGGGCAACGAGGTTCCGCGACGCCGTTCTCGCCGCCGATGGAAGGTTGATCGCCGGCGAACGCATCCCGAAAGAGGTGGTGGATGCCGCACTGGCATGGAAGCCCGAAGAGCAGGAAGCACTGGAGGTAGCACCATGAGAGGCGGCAGACCCGGTCTTATCGGCACCGTGGCCCGCACCGCGGTGGTCGCGGGGACAGCCACCGTGACTACCCGCGCTGTGGATAAGAAGATGCAGGAGAGGGAGATGAAGAAGGCGGCGCAGGCGCAGCAGACAGCACCATACGAGGAGCCGGCTCCCCCCGCCCGGGCGGGGATAACCCAGGAGGAGAAGATGGCCCAGCTCAGGGAACTCGCGGAGCTGAAGCAGATGGGGGCCCTGACGGAGGAGGAGTTCCAGCAGGAGAAGCAGAAGATCCTTGCCCAGTAGGAGCGCCGGACTCCACCTTTTTCAGGACCATAGGCCGAGGAGCCCCCGACTAAAGTCGGGGGTAGTTGACATGGGAGGCTTTGACTGAAATCTCCCGTCACGTATCCGAATCGCCCGACCTAAAATTCGTCTTCTGTCCGCAAAATTCACAGAAGTTCGCCATGGCAGGGATCTGTTTATGGCAGCCGGGGCACTCCATGAATGATTCTGCTGCGAGCTGCGGCTCCAAAACGGCATTCTGTGAAACCGCATTCCCCGGCGCCCGTGCACTCCAGACGTAGATGTACTGCTCAATCTCCTGAAAGACCCGCTGAGGCAATTTCATCTGTTCCCAGGACCCGTAGACGGTTGTCACTGCGAGCGGCCAGAAGACCAGCATGCCTATGGCCCCGGCCACTGCCTTATCCACCCACTTTGCAGCCCCCATCTCGACTCTTAAACTTCTGTCGTCGCTCTGCAGTTTGATGGTCAGTGCTGAAGACATGCCAAGTAGATTGCGCCACGTTCCTTTCTTGCGTGCCTGCAAGGCAATAGTCTCTTTGTCCTGCAGCCTTTGTGACTCGAACCCTTCATCATCCAGCCACTTTGCGAGATGGACAACGAGATGGTTGAGATTTATCCCAGGAGCCGTGAAAATTTTCTCATCTGTCATTTTGACCCCTCGTTGCACAACGTTGTAAATTCGGGCATAGCGGGGCCACCCGAACACACAGAGGCTACCCTGGACCTTCGAGCGGCGCTCATCGGTGATAGAATCCAGGCTCTTATGCGGGCTGAGGAAAAGGATCGGCAGTAGTGTAAAGTCCGGGGAGAGGTTGTGTTGAAGGAACCGGTTTTTCTGAAGGATCAACTCTTCACACTGTATTCCGCTCGCACGTGTGAGGCAGCCACGTCAGCGGAATGGTTTGTATGTTATTTATAGTACCGCATCACCACTGCCTACCGGACCCTGATGTTGGAGATCTGTTCGAACGCAGGGATCCATTCCAGCAAAACCAGGCCCGGTCCCGCCGGGGCAACATTCTTGAGCGTTTCGCGACCGTTCACGCAAACTGCTCACCCTCAAAGGGATGGTTTTGGCGGCTCATTGATCGATTGCGATGTCTCCCTGAGATCCGTCCCGCACATGGGGCAGAAATCTTTAATTTCCTGCATCAGGTGTCCGCAATTATCACACGCATGCGTCACCTGCTGCCCGGGCAACCCACGATGACGGCAGCCGCAATTCGGGCAGAACGCCTCGTGCCCCGTCAGTTGATGCCCGCAAGCGCTGCAGAAGGATATGCTGCCGTCCGGCTCCGGGGGGGCAATCTGGCAACTCAGCCCACAGTTCGGGCAGAACATTTCCCCCCCGGCTAACTGGTAACTGCACCTCCGGCACAGCAGCGCCATTGGCGGGACCTGAATGAGGCGAGTCTCTCTCTTCAGCACCTTGCCGTAGTCGCCGGTATCCACCCACTTCTTCAACTCCGCAGCACGAGTCACAACCCACGGGTGGCTCATATTGTTGGATAAGGCCACCAGGACCTTGATCAGGCTCGTTCTGTTCTGGTAGTCAAAGTAATCAAACTCTTCCGCCTGCCGGATAAATTCATCCGGAGAGATCTGGTCCTGGAGCCGGATAGGGACGCCTGCCAGTTTCATGTTGGCCCTGATGGCGGCATCGATATCCTGGCACGCAAGCAGGCCCGCCCGGTCCGCGGTGAACTCCGACATGCGCGACCAGTGCTGGATAGGGTACTGAACGGCGGTCAGGAGAAGGTCCCCGACGCCAAAAAACAGGTCTCCGACCTGCGATCCGAAGAACGACAGAATACTTGCTGTGGTATGATAGAGCAGGTGCCGGCTCTTTATATGCCCTAACTCATGGCCGATGATGTAGACCAGTTCCTCGTCGGTCATTGCATCGATAAGCACGGTGTTGAGGACGACTATGGGATATTCGACCCCTATGGCGAATGCATTGATGTCGCCTCCCGTGATGAAGAGATCGACATTCCGCTCGATCTCAAGAACCTCACACGTCTCCTTAAACGTATTGAATAGATCGGGATAAACCCTGTCGGTCGCTTTTACAGCACTTCCGGTCAGGAGAATCCTGTGGTAGTCGTCCCCGATATGCTCAAACATCTTCTGGATGAATATATCGAGCCCGGGTGTCGCCTCAAGTGTTGCAAGGGCCTGCCGGTCAAAAGGGTGCTCATACTCACAGCTATCAAGATCCGTCAGCCTCTCTCGTGCCATTACGGCCGGGAAAGTTTCTCTGTTATTTAAATATTGTGGAGAATGGGAGTAGACAGGTGGAAATAGGCGTTGGCCCCCGGTCCCAACCCGGGGTGGTCGAAACCTTTCGCGTATACCTGCACAAACTGAGCCGGTGCCGTCCGATCGCCGGAAAAGGAGCGAGGAGCCTTTACCCCGCCCCGGGATCGATCATCGCGTTGATCGCGGCACCCGGGGGAACCATGGGAAAGACATTTTCCTCACGCTCGATCCTGAAATCGACGAGATACGGGCCGGCATGCTCGAGTGCGTTCGAGAGCGCGCTCCTCACGTCTTCGGCGGCCTCAACCGTCTCGCCCTCGATACCATAAGCCCGGGCAATTCCGACGAAATCCACCGGAGGCAGGTCGGTAAAGGCGTACCGGCGGTCGTAGAATAGTTCCTGCCACTGCCGGACCATCCCGAGATACCGGTTGTTCAGGACCAGGATCTTGATGGGAATGTTGTACTGCGCCACCGTCCCGAGTTCCTGGATGTTCATCTGGAGACTCCCGTCCCCCGCGATGAGCGAGATCGGTTCGTCCGGGCGGGCGAAGTGCGCCCCCATCGCCGCGGGAAGGCCGTAGCCCATGGTCCCGAGCCCGCCGGACGAGATCCACGACCGGGGCCGCCTGAAGCAGTAGTGCTGCGCCGCCCACATCTGGTTCTGGCCCACCTCGCTTGCGATGATGCCGGTGCCGGAAAGGAGCGAGCAGAGGTCTCTGATGATCCGTTGCGGGCGGAGGCCGCCGTTCGGACAGCGGAGGGGATGCTCCGCCTTTTCCCGCGCGATCCTCGAAAGCCAGGCGCCGCGTTCCCTCCTCTTCTGCAGAAGCGCGAGCATCTCCGCCAACACGACCTTCGCGTCGCCGACGATGGGGATCTCGACCGGCTTGTTCTTTCCGATCTCGGCCGGATCGATATCGATGTGCACGATCGCAGCGTTCGGCGCGAAGGTCTCGATCCTGCCCGTCACCCGGTCGTCGAACCGCACGCCGACAGCGAAGAGGAGGTCGCACTCAGTGATCGCGGTATTCGCGTACCGGGTCCCGTGCATCCCGGGCATGCCAAGGTTGAGCGGGTGATCCCCGGGGATGGTGCCGAGCCCCATCAGGGTCGTCGTGACCGGGATGAGCAAGGTCTCCGCGAGCGCAACGACCTCCGAGGCGGCCCCCGAGGCCACGACCCCGCCGCCGGCGTAGATGACCGGCCGCTCGGCCGCTGCAAGCGTGGCGACGGCCTTCTCGATCTGCACCCGGTGCCCCTGGAGGGTCGGGCGGTAGCCCTTTCGTGCGACAGGGTGCTGGCGTGCGGCGTCGTGCTCTATCCGGGTTTCAAGAACGTCCCGCGGGAGATCGATCAGGACCGGCCCGCACCTCCCTGTCCGGCTGATGAAAAATGCTTCTCTCACGATGCCGGCAAGGTCCTCCGTCCGCTTGACAAGGTAGTTCTGCTTGGTGACGGGGGCGGTGATGCCGGTGATGTCCGCCTCCTGGAAGGCGTCGTTCCCAATGGACGTCGTCGGAACCTGGCCGGTCAGCGCGACCATCGGCACCGAGTCCATGTACGCGGTCGCGATCCCCGTGACGAGGTTGCATGCGCCGGGGCCGGATGTCGCAAGACAGACCCCGGTCTTGCCGCTCGCGCGGGCATAGCCGTCGGCCGCGTGCGCTGCCGCCTGTTCGTGCCGGACCAGAACGTGCTGGATCTCTGAGTTATAGAGTTCGTCGTAGATAGAGAGGACCGCCGCCCCGGGATACCCGAAGATGGTCGTCACCCCCTGCTCGCTGAGTCCTTCGAGCAGGATGCCCGCACCGGACTGCATCATGCGATCACCCGGGAGGAGGCGAAACGGTTCCGGGGACGTCCGTAGCCGGAAGGCAGGACTGTGCGGAGAGTCGCAAAATTGTCGTCAGAACACTTCAAAGGAACAGAGTCGGACTGTTCACAAATCCATTCCGCTGCAATACAGCGGCTGTACAAAACGATCCGTCATGGTTGTCCACCACACAGGTTTGTGTGTGTTCCCGGGATATAAATGCATCTGGAGCCGCCCCATGGGCCCAAAACCCCGGGTATCAGCCGGTAGCACGTCTTCTGCCGGCACTCCACGCACCCCGGGAATGCCCTCGCGAGAACCGCCTTTTCGTTCCGGGTCCCGAGGGCAACGGGTGCGGGCAGGAGAAGAGACGCGAAAGGCGGCCGGTGTTGCAAGCAGCATCAGAATCCTCCCCGGCACGATCTGGCGGACGACGGCGTGGAGCCCGGTCTCGATCACCATCACCCGGATTGTCAGGATGATGATGAAATATCCGAGGAAAGTCGTGCCGTCTGCCGCGAGGCCGGCGGCAACCGGCAGAGCCGACCATCCGAACCGGTAATCAAGGCCCGGGACGACAAAGCCGGCGGCGAGGACGACCCGCAGGGTAAAATATATACGATCTATCCCCCATCACACCGCGGCGTGGGACCATCAATACCGTGAATGATTTCATCCGGCACCATCTGCAGTCAGATCGTCCTATCTGAAAAACCGCCAGAGATGCGCATACCGGGCAGAGTGGGATTCCCAGAAACAGCAATCGCACTGTTCATCAATCGCTGAAGGCCGCACACGGGCTCGTGGTCGCATGCACAGGGCCCTCCTATCTTACAGGGTAGAAATGACGGGCAACAATCGAATGAAGGTGAAATGTATGAAATGTGTAGCATTGAAAACGATGATCGCCGCCATCGTCGCCATTATTTTTGTGACGGGATTCGCTTCGGCACAGATATCCCCTGTGGATCCCAGCCAACCGCCGGTAGTCGAACCTCCGCAACCCCCGACACCGACACCAACGCCAACGCTGCGACAGCCGGTGGGGGTGCTCCCGGAACCGCCGGTCGACATACTCCCGGATACGCCGGCAGGTGAACCCACGCAGGCACCGACGCAACCACCTGAACCGACGCAACCGCCTGCACCGACGCCGACGGTTGGACCCACGCAGGTGCCGACGCTTATGCCGACGATCGAACCGGCGCAACCGCAATCACCGACGATCGGACCTACACAACCGCCAGTAACGCAGCCTCAGGGGAACGATTCGACAGGCGCCGGGATGCAGGTTTCAAGCGGCCCGGGGGACAAGCTGTTTCCGGCTATCGCCGGAAACAGTATCGTCTGGGTTGACGACCGTTCTACTTCGGTGCAGCTCTACGACATTCGGTCGGGAAACACTTCAACCATATCCGGCGCGACCTCAATTCCTCTCGGCTTGGCGTACGAACTTGCCACCGATGGGAACAGCGTCGTGTGGACGGGAGAAAACCCGCAGGCAGAAGGAGATATCCTCTTCCTCTACGACATCACCTCAGGCAGACTGCAGCAGGTGACGGACGGTTCAGGAGTGCCGGGATACCCGGGTGTTTCACAAAACTACGTTGTCTGGGTAGATGGAGACGAATTGGGCGACGTATACATCTATGATATTGCAAGCGGCAACTCCACGACCGTGACTGCCGATCCCTACCTGCAGCTCTGGGCCGATATTGGTGGAAACACGATTATCTGGGGGGATAATGAAACCGAGGAAGGAGACCTTGATATTGCGGTACTGACCCTTGAGCAGCCAAGGGTAAGGCTTCTGGGCGATTCGGGTGACGATGGTTTCCCGGATGTCTCAAGCGACGGCAACTACGTCGCCTGGATCAACGCCCGCGACAACCAGACCACCGTATACCTCTATGATGTACTGGCGGAGAACATTACGCAGATAACCGGCGAATCCGCAAATCCGGATGCGGTCGCGGTCGACGGGAACCACGTGGTCTACTCGGACTGGCGGAGCGGAAGCCTTGACATCTACGTGTACGATATCGCCACCCGAATGGAGACGCCGGTCACCCGGGACCCATACATGCAGTCCTATCCGGACATCTCCGAAGGAACGATCGTCTGGATGGGCAACAACACCGGCCAGTGGGAGATCTATGCGTATCAGGTAGCCCGAGGTCCGCCGCCCACCCCGGTACAACCCACCCCGGTACAGCCCACCCCGGTACAACCCACCCCGGTACAGCCCACCCCGGTACAACCCACCCCGGTACAACCCACCCCGGTACAACCCACCCCGGTACAGATTTCGCAAATCTGATGCCGGGATGGGGTATGCAACGGACAGGCTGAGCATACCGCCAGGGAAATTCAAAAGAACCTCTTTTTTGGAGCAAGTCCGGCCCTGCAGATGTAGTGTGCTGCATCCCCCGAATCGCTACATCCGATCCGACTGCTCCCGGACCTGCGCTCGATACCATTCGATGATCTTCAAAATGATGTCATAACCCGTCCCCTTCAGGCGATAGGACACCGCGGATTGGCTTGTCCCGACCCGGTCCCCGATCTCCTTCTGCGTGAGCCCCGCAAGCGCCAGCATCACGGCTTCGGCCTGCCTCTTCGTATAGCCGTCGATCATCCTATCCAGGACGTCGCAGAAGACCGACAGTGTCGTGTTGAAGTCCTCCCAGGGTGTCTTCACGATGATACCGCGCCTGGTTTTCTTCATGGCATCCAATTCGAGGCCGGAGAGCCGGAATGCCTCGCCGTCCCCTTCGCCGGCCGAACCATCTTCCGGCAGGTAGCGGATTGTTCCAATCCCGACTGCAATCCGCGCATCCATCCTGAGAGCACTGTTGTCGCGATCGAACCCGGCGATGAGCTTGAGGCGCAGGAGGACTGCATCCTCGAGCGCTTCCTCCGGGTTTGAGGAAACGCCCTGGAAGCTGTCTCCACGGAATATCGAGAACGGTGCTGTGTAGTCTGTCCCGATCTCCGCCAGCGTATCCTTCAGGCACCGTATACACTCTTCACCGTATGCATTTTTGATGTCGCGGGAACGGACCAGATCCCCCGTGAGGACCGCGTAAACTCTTCTCTCCGTCATGGCGCCATCGTCGCCTTCCCTTCAAGGTTGGTTGTCGGCAATCCTATATGAATACATCCCCTTATACAATAAGGATATAAATAGTTTTACTGATAAACATCAGGAGCGTCGGAAAATTTACCCGACAGTGAGGTACTTCATCTTCAACCTGAGGATCCGGGTACAGGACTCGTTGATCCGCTCCTCGGGTATCTCCCCGGCCTCGACAAGATCCTTTACTATCCCGACCGCTCTCTCCGCAATTTTCTCGTCGTAGGCGAGGTTATTTGCGAAGAGGAAGATGTCGCACCCGGCGTTGAGCGAGAGGTTCAGCGAGTCCTCAAGGTCGTAGTTGCCGTAGATGGCGCCCATATCCATTGCATCCGTTACGACCACTCCACGGTAGCCGAGCCGGTCCCGGAGGATGCCGGTGACCGTCGGTTTCGAGAGCGTTGCCGGATAATCGGGATCGAGGTTCGCGTTGTAGACGTGGGCGGTCATGACCATATCGGGGAGACCCCGGCCGATGAGGTCCTGGTAGGGCAGGAGTTCCTCCTCGCTCCAGGTCTCCGTGACATCGGTGAAACCTTCGTGCGTATCGGCCATGGCGCTCCCGTGACCGGGGAAATGCTTGATCGCCGTCATCACACCGATCCTGTGGTGCTCCTCGATGATCCACCGTGCGTTTTCGGCGACGACGGTAGCGTTGTCGGAGAAACTCCGGTTGAGTCTTCCTATCGCAGGCGAATCGGGATTGACGGCAAGATCAACGACGGGAGCGAAGTTCAGGTTGAACCCGTTCTCGCCGACCATCGCCGCAAGCGCCCGCCCGGCTGCCCGGGTGGCGGTCTCGTTGTTCTGCTGCCCGAGTGTCCGGGCGGAAACGGTCGGAGAGAACCCGTAAGACTCCTTCAGCCGGCAGACCGCCCCGCCCTCCTGGTCGACGGCGATGAAGATCGGGACCTTTCCGGCGTAACCCTGGAGCGAGGCGGTCAGGGCGCGGACCTGTTCAGGGTCTCTGATATTCCGTTCGTTGGTGCCGAGCGCCACGTCCCTATCGAAGAGGATCACCCCGCCAACACGCCCGGCCGCGATGTCGCGGGTGATCTGCGAGTCGTTATCGACGGTGTAGCCGCGGAACCCGACGAGGAGCATCTGCCCGATCTTCTCCTCGAGGGTGAGGGAGTCGAGGGTCCGGTTGATGGTATCCATAGTTTCCGACGAGGGGACAGGATCCGGGGCGGACGTGCAGCCCGCAATGCAGACCGCGAGGAGGAGGAGACCGGCGAGGGAGCGGCTGAGCATACTATTGGATGAAACCCGCCGGAATAAATGCGTGCCTGACGGTGCGGGGCATCGCCGCCCTCTCAACGGGATCTGCCGGGCAGATCCCCGACGGCGAACCGTAACCCCGTACCCGCCCTCCATCGCGGGGGCGTCACACATCTCCCGGAAGCCTGCCACCCCGGCGTTGAGAGGGGGAGGAGAGGCCGGGACGATGAAGACCTCCATCCGTGCGACTATTCCCGCCGTCGACCATGCCCTTTAACCGCTCTCGCGAGAACAGACCCGCGATGAATGAACGATCCGGCCCGGCGCCCCGCCGCATCTTCAGAACAAAATCCGTCCGGCAGCTGGTGGAGAGAACGGAAGGAGAACACGCCTTAAAGCGGGTGTTAAACCCATTCGAGCTCGTCCTGTTCGGCATCGGGGCCGTCGTCGGGACGGGCATCTTCGTGATCACGGGGGTTGCCGCAGCAAACTTCGCCGGCCCCGCCCTCGTCGTGTCGTTCGTCGTCTCAGGCATCGTATGTCTCTTCGCCGCCTCTGCTACGCGGAGTTCGCGGCGATGGTCCCGGTTGCAGGGAGCGCCTACACCTACAGTTACGCGTCGCTTGGGGAGATCTGGGCCTGGATCATCGGGTGGGACCTCTTCCTGGAATATTCGGTCGCCGTCGCGATAGGCTGGTCCGGCTACGTCGTCAACCTCCTCCAGGAACTCGGGATAACGCTCCCCGCCGCCCTGGTGAACCCTCCGGGATTGCGGGCCGGTCCTGATCGACCTCCCCCGCGACGTCCTCGCGAACCGGATCGAGCACGACGGCCGGCACCCGGAACCGGCCGTCCGGAAGGGCTGCCGCCCGGCAGACCGGCGCCAGATCGAGAAGGCCGTCGCGATCCCCGTGACCAAGTTGCAGGCCCCCGGCCCGGACGTCGCGAGGCAGACCCCGGTCTTCCCCCTCGCGCGTGCGTAGCCGCCTGCTCGTGCCGGAGCGGGCGGTGAGCGCCGAACCTCCCCGACGTGCAAGGGGAAGAGCGTAGAGCATTCTCGACGCCTTCTGGAGCGGCGTACCCCCCGCCGAAGGCCCTGCTCCGCCCCTTTCAACCCCGCAGGCTGACGACCGGCTCAACACCGGGCAGAGGAAGACGGAATATCCTCCTCTCCTGATGAGAGCGGACGCAAGACCATATACAGGGCAGGTTTCCGGTCATATCGAACCATTCTACCCCAGGCCTCTACATCACGTATGCCGTTGCCGGAAGACCGCAGACACAAACGGCAGGACAGATCACTGCTCTCATAGGAGACCAGGCAC